>Ga0068853_100000146_pt1 | contig 48322 bp, 36 predicted proteins | sample KBSCornC32_FD_65655 | JGI IMG/M metagenome (GOLD analysis project Ga0068853, IMG submission 65655) | Corn rhizosphere microbial communities from Kellogg Biological Station, Michigan, USA - KBS Corn C3-2 | ecosystem: Host-associated > Plants > Roots > Rhizosphere > Soil ... | reverse complement strand
CCGGCTGTCGATTTTCGCGGCGACGTCAGCCATAAATAGGCGGCTCATGAGCACCGCCGCCTCCTTCCCGCTGGGCCCCGAATCGACGGCGCCGCAGCCCGCCACGTCCGCCCTCACGGTCGCCCCCGAGCACGTGGCCTACATGCGCCAGGCGCTGGAGGCGGCCGAGGCCGCCACCGGGCGGGGCGAGGTGCCCGTGGGCGCCGTGGTGGTGGCGGGGGGCGCTGTGCTCGCGGTGGCTCACAACGAGCGCGAGACCGGCAACGATCCCACCGCGCACGCCGAGGTGCTGGCGTTGCGTCGAGCCGCCGCGGCGCTCGGAAGCTGGAGGCTGACCGAGGCCGACCTGTACGTCACCATGGAGCCCTGCCCCATGTGCGCGGGCGCCATCGTGAACGCGCGCGTCCGCCGCGTCTTCTACGGGTGCCACGATCCGAAGGCCGGCGCCGTCCGCTCGCTGTACCAGATCCTCGATGATCGCCGGCTGAACCACCGGGTCGAGGTGGTCGCCGGCCTCCTGTCGGTGGAGGCAGCCGGCCTGCTGAAGGCGTTCTTCGAGCGGCTGCGCCGCTGAACGGAGGCGCTACTTGCCGGGGACGCCGGCCGAGAAATCCGCCGCGATCAGGCGGCGGACCTCGCCGAGCTTGGCCTTCACGCGCGCGGCGTTCGCCCTGCCCATGCGCAGCAGGATCTTTTGCCCGAGCGGCCGCGCTTCCAGCGCGGCGTCCTCGAACATGTAGAGGCCGCCGACCTTGCCCGCGCCCTCGGCGCCCGGGACCTCCACGACCTTCACCGCGACGGGCCCCGTCGGCTCCGGCGTGTGGAGGATGTCGTCGATGACCTCCACCACGCGATCGTTGAAGTACTTGCCGGGATAGCCAAGGTCCTCGTAGGCCTGCTGCAAGAGCGGGTAGATGCGCCGGTACAGGCCCACCAGGCGCTGCGCGTCGACGCTGGTCGCCACCGCGACGAACGGGGTGTACCGGTCGTGGTTGGACGCGCCGATCACGCTGGCTCCGCCAGCCTTTCCCGGCTGCACGAGGAAGCGACCGGGCGTCGGCACCACCGGCCACATGGTGCTGGGCGCGTGATCGCGCCCCAGGTTGTCGATGGTGGCGACGACCTTGCGCACGAGCCCCTCGCTGACCAGGAAGCTCTGCACCGCCTTGCGCCCGAGCAGGTCCTGCAGGCGGCTCCGCAAGAAGCCGTCGGCCTGGTCCAGCCCCGGCAACCCCGAGCCGTCGGACTTCGCCAGCGGGTGACGGACCGCCGGGGCCGCGGGCGGCGGCTCCGCCGGCATCGGCTGGACCGGCGGCACCGGGGGCACCGAAGGCCGCGCCGCGGCGACCGGCCGCGCCGGCGCCGGCTTCGGCTGATGCGTGCGCCACCACCAGAACCCGCCCCCTCCCAGCGCAGCAATCGCCACGGCAATGACCACGACGCGAGTGGAGTCCTGGTTCACGGGACGATAGTAGCGCAATCGCGCAGGGGGGACTCCACGCCCGCAGGTGGGACCCCGAGCCCTCAGGGGGGCTGCGTCCCGCGTCCAACACCCCACCAACCCCAAACCCCAAGCCCGGCGCAAGCCTTTTTGATGTCGCAACGTCAGAGCGAGCTTGCGAGCGAGTCTTCCAACGGGAGGCGCGGCTCCGCCGCGCCGGCTCTCTCTCAAAATCTTGGGGGGTCTCGTAGGGGGGACGAAGTCCCCCCTGCGGGCTTGAGGAGCTTGTCTCTCTGGCGCTTCGGGGGGAGAATTCCGGGGCTTTGCCGCTGGTGCCGCGTGAAAAGATCGACGATGTGCGCGACCGTACCAACATCGTCGACGTCATCAAGCGGTACGTCGAGCTGAAGCGGGCCGGCACCGGGAGCTGGAAGGGGCTGTGCCCGTTTCACACCGAGAAGACGCCGTCGTTCCACGTCCACGAGGCGCGCCAGTTCTTCCACTGCTTCGGCTGCGGCGAAAAGGGCGACGTCTTCGCCTTCCTCGGCAAGGTCGAGCAGCGGACGTTCGCCGAGGTGCTGCGCGATCTGGCCGAGCAGGCGGGCGTCGAGCTGCCCGAGCGGGCGCCGCTCTCCCCCGCCGAGCGCCGCGCACGCGTGGAGGCAGAGTCCGAGCGCGATCGCCTGCTCCGCGTCAGCGACCAGGCGGCCACCTTCTTCGAGCAAGCGCTGACCTCGCCGGCGGGCGAGGCCGCCCGCGCGTATCTGGCCAAGCGCCAGATCGGCCCCGAGACCCAGCAGCGCTTCCGCGTCGGCTACGCCCCCGCCGGGTGGAAGTCCCTGCAGGAGGCCCTGGCGCGCAAGGGCATCGGTGAGCTCGACACCGAGCGGCTGGGCCTGGTGGGCGTCAACGAGCGCGGCCGTTACGACTTCTTCCGCGATCGGGTCATGCTGCCGGTGTTCGATCGCCAGAAGCGCGTGATCGGCTTCGGCAGCCGCCTGCTCGATCCCGAGGCCAAGGACCGCAAGTACGTCAACTCGCCCGACTCGCCCCTCTTCCACAAGAAGGAGTGTCTGTACGGCCTGCACGCCGCGCTGGAGGCCATCCGCAAGTCGGGGACGGCGGTCGTCGTCGAGGGCAACTTCGACGTCATGGCCTTGCACGAGGCGGGCATCCAGGAGGCGGTCGCCCCCATGGGCACCGCGCTGACCGCCGAGCAGGTGACGCTGCTGGGGAAGCTCGCCCGCCGCGTGGTGGTCGTCTTCGACGGCGACGTGGCCGGCAAGCGCGCGGCGGAGAAGGCGGTCCCGATCTTCGTCGACGCCGACCTGGACGGGCGAGTCGCGCGCCTGCCGACCGGGCAGGATCCCGACGACTTCGTCCGCGAGCACGGGGCTTCCGCCTTCCGCAAGCTGATCGAGGCCGGGCGACCCATGCTGGATCAGTTCATTCAGGACGCCGCCCAGGAGACCTCGGTCCCGGGGCGTATCGCCGCGCTGGAGGCCGTCGCCGCCATGCTGGTCCGCGTGAAGGACCCCACGACCCAGGAGCTGTACGCCAAGCAGACGGAGGTCGTCCTCGGGCTGAGCCGGGCCCAGGTGTCGCGGGCGCTGCGCGACGCTCGAGAGCAAGCGGCCGCGGCCCGGGCCCGGGCCCAGGCCGCCCGGGCCGGGGGGATGGGGGCCGCCGGCGGGGTCGATGGCCCCGTTGCGGCTTCCGGGAGCGGCGCGCGTCCGAGCTCCACCACGGCCGGCCCGGGGGGCGCACCCGGCGGCTCGGCCCCCCGGGATCAGCCCCCCGCCCCCGAGCGGACCCTGCCGCGCGACGAGCTCGAGGTGCTGGCCTTGCTTGCCACCTACCCCGAGCTGGCGTCGGCCCCCGAGGCAGCGCGGGCCGGGGATTTGCTGGTCGACCCCGGCGCCCACAACCTCTACAGGACGGCCCGAGCCGAGCTGATCGAGCGGGGGCGCCTCGACGTCCCGGCCTGGCTTGAAGCCGGCCCCCCCGACGTGCGACGATCAGTGATGGCCGCGCTGATGGACGAGGGAGTGTCGAGGGCCGAAAACCCATCCGCCAAACTGCGGGCGCTCGGGGCCCGCCTGGAGCTGCAACGCGTGGAAGCCGAAATCTCCATGACCCTCCGGATGCTCGGGGAAGCGCGGAGCCGCGGCGACGTCTCGGCCACGCAGGCCATGATCGTCCGCGGCATCGAGCTCGACAAGACGAAACAGGGACTCAAAGCCGCGCTGCAGAGGCCTTGACGATGGTGCGACACCCAGACGACGAGGAGAACGGAGCTCTCGACGCCGCCGGTGACGAGGAGAGCGAGGAGCGGGCCCAGCGGGGAAAACACCGCGAGGACGTCGATGACGAGGACGACGACGCCGAGGACGGCGATCGGGACGCCGAAAAGACGAGCCGCGCGGCCACCGGCGCCGGTGCAAAGAAGGCGCGGGGCCGTGGCCGCACCACCTCCAACGGCGTGAAGACACCGGGCGGCGGGCCTGTCACGGCCGCTTCGGCCAAGGACCACGAGCGAAAGAAGCGCGAGCTCATCACGATGGGGAAGGCCAAGGGCTTCCTCACCTACGATGAGGTCAACGAGCACATGCCCGAGAACATCCTGTCGTCCGAGCAGATGGACGACTGGCTGTCCGCCTTCTCGGGTGAGGGCATCGAGATCGTGGACGAGAAGTCCAAGATCGAGGTCCCCGACACGGCGCCCGGGTCGCGCGGTGCCGCCGTCGAAGGCGAGGTCGACGCCGAGGCCGACGAAGGCCTGAAGGCCGCCGACGAGGCCCCGGAGCGCGAGGACGACGGCGCGGCCGCCCGCGACGCGGACGGCGACCGAGAGGAAGACGGCGCAGGCGACGATGACCGCCGCGAAGCCCAGGAAGACCGGGAGGAGGAAGAAGAGGCGGAGAGCTACGCCAAGACCAACGATCCCGTGCGCCTCTACCTGCGCCGGATGGGGTCGTTCGCGCTGCTGACCCGCGAGGGCGAGGTCGAGATCGCCAAGCGCATCGAGGACGGCGAGCGGCGCATCCTGCAGGTGGTCCTGAACTCGTCGGTCGCGATCGAGAACATCCTCGAGCTGGGCGACAAGCTGAGGAGCGGCCAGATCCGGGTGCGAGACGTCGTCAAGGACGCCGACGAGGAGGACGCCGAGTTCGACGAGCAGTTTCACATCAACCGCGTGTGCGGCGTCATCGAGAAGGTCCGCAAGCTTTCCCACGACCGCGCCGAGCTCGAGGAGAAGACCGCCAAGGCGCCGGCCTCGGACGCCCAGCGCCGCCGCGTCGACAAGCAGATCGAGCAGCTGAAGTGGCAGGTGCTGGAGGCGCTGGCCGAGCTGCGCCTCAACAAGCGCGTCATCGATCGCATCGTGTTCAAGCTGAAGCAGCTGGTGTCGCGCATCGATCTCGCGAACGCCGAGATCGACGAGTGCGAACGGCGCTCGGGCCTGAGCGAGAAGGAGCTGAAGCGCACCGTCAAGGAGCTGCGCGCCTCCCCGTCCCGCCAGAAGGCGGTCGCCAAGAAGCTGGGCCTGCACGCCCAGGAGCTGGAGGAGCTGGCCAACACCGTCGCCGCGGCCGAGGCCAAGGTCAAGCGCGTCGAGGAGGACGCCAAGCTGTCCGAGGACGTGCTGCGCGGGACCGTCTCGGAGATCCAGACCGGCGAGGAGAGAGCCGAGAAGGCCAAGGCCGAGCTGATCGAGGCGAACCTGCGCCTGGTGGTCTCGATCGCCAAGAAGTACACGAACCGCGGGTTGCAGTTCCTGGACCTGATCCAGGAGGGCAACATCGGCCTCATGAAGGCGGTCGACAAGTTCGAGTACAAGCGCGGCTACAAGTTCTCGACGTACGCCACGTGGTGGATCCGCCAGGCCATCACGCGGGCCATCGCCGATCAGGCGCGCACCATCCGCATCCCCGTGCACATGATCGAGACCATCAACAAGCTGGTGCGGACCAGCCGCTATCTGGTGCAAGACCTGGGGCGCGAGCCGCTGCCCGAGGAGATCGCCGAGAAGATGGAGCTGCCGGTCGACAAGGTCCGCAAGATCCTGAAGATCGCCAAGGAGCCCATCTCGCTGGAGACGCCCATCGGCGAGGAGGAGGACTCGCACCTGGGGGACTTCATCGAGGACAAGAGCGTGATGTCGCCCGTCGACGCGGTCATCTCGATGAACCTGGCCGAGCAGACGCGCAAGGTGCTGGCCACGCTGACCCCGCGCGAGGAGAAGGTGCTGCGCATGCGCTTCGGCATCGGCGAGAAGAACGATCGCACGCTGGAGGAGGTGGGCATCGACTTCGAGGTCACCCGCGAGCGCGTCCGCCAGATCGAGGCCAAGGCCCTGCGCAAGCTTCGTCACCCCTCGAGGTCGCGGCGCCTGCGCGCCTTCCTCGAGACTTAGCGCGGGAGGGGCAGGCCCCTCTCGCGGGCCCACCCCGGAGTAGGCCGTCGCCTATCCAACTTGCCTGTTCCTCAACTTTCGATCCCGCGAGGCATCTGTGCCTGGGCTGGCGTCCGACGAGTTTTCAGCGTTAGATGAGCGGATGGCGGAGACGTTCGTCGTCACCCTGGGATCGAAGACGTACACGGTCGCGCTGGAGGATGTGTCGGACGGTGGCGCCAGCGGGCGCGGTGGGATGCTCCGGGCCGTCGTCGATGGCCAGGAGCACGTGATCGACGCGCGGCAGGTGGCCGATGGCACGTGGTCGCTGCTCGAGGGCGCCGACGCGCGCATCGTCGACGTGGACGGGACGTACCCTGGCAAGCTGATGGTCGAGGTGAGCCATCCCGACGGCGATCCCCGGCAGACGAGCGCCTCGGTCGCGAGCGCCACGCCCGACCCGCGCGAGCAAGCGGCCGCCGGAGCCAGCGGTCCGAAAAACGCCGGTGGCCTCGCCGCCGCTGGCGGCAAGGTCGCGCTGCGCGCGCCCATCCCGGGCAAGGTGGTCAAGATCGCCGTCAAGGTGGGGGACAAGGTCCGGGCCGGGCAGACGCTGCTGGTGCTCGAGGCCATGAAGATGGAGAACGAGCTGCGCGCCCCGCGCGACGCCGAGGTGCTGGCCGTTCACGCTGCCGAGGGAGCCGCCGTCGAGGCGGGCCATGACCTGCTCTCGCTCGGCTGAGGCTGGCGGCAGGGGGAGCCGACGACGAGCTCCCGCGGCGATCGCCGCTCTGGCGGTGGCCGGCGTGCTCGGAGGCGCGGCGCCAGCCCGCGCCGACGGCCCCGTGGTGCCGCTGTCCGCGCCCCGGGCGGGCACGACGGACGCGAAGGGCCTGAAGGAGGCCACCTCGAAGGCGCCGCCCCTGCCCGCGCTCACGCCGATCCCGCCTCGGGAGCCGTCGTCTCGCTCACCCGCACCGCCGCCCTCGCCGGTCGCCGAGCTGCCCCCCGCCGAGCACGGAGACGCCGAGCCGGCACCGCCCGAACCGCCGCCGCCCGGCCTGCCCCCTGACTTCGCGCCCCGAAACGCTCGCCACCGCGTGGCCGTCTCGGCTCGCTTCGCCTACCGGCTGGGCGCGGCCGCCGAGCAGGCCGGGGGTCACGCCGGCTTCGGCTTCGGCGGGACCTACGAGTACACCTACGCGACCGCCGCCTCGCGGCTGCAGCTCGCGCTCGGGACGGACTTCTCCCTGGATCGCTTCGGCAGCTCCGAGAAGGGCACCTTGACCGAAGGTGGCGTCGTGACGACCTACGATGCCACCCGCGTCATCTTGCAGAACGCGTTCTTGCTGGTCCACACGGCGGCGGCCGATCTGGGTCCGGTGCGCCCCTTCGTCACCGTCGGCGCCGGGCTGGGCGTGGGCAACCTGCAGACGGTCAGCCCTTCGTTCACGACGATGACCGGATCCTCGACGTCGTTCCATGACCTGCAGTTCCTGGCGCGCGCCTCCGCCGGGGTGGACGTCGTGGTGACCCGGGTCTGGCGCGCCTCCCTGCGCGTCGACTACACGGCGGTGCGGCTGGCCGACGAGATCCCCACCGTGTCCGGCACCACCCTGCCCGCCTTCGTCGACCTGCTCGACGTGAACCTGGGCCTGGTCTATCGATTCTGATGGCGAAGGCGCTCCTCGATCTCCGCTTCGTGATCCTCTCGGGCAAGGGAGGCGTGGGCCGCACCACGGTGGCGGCGGCCCTGGCCCGCGCCGCCGCCGCGCGCGGCAAGCGCGTCCTGATCGCGCAGACCGACGCGGTCGAGCGGCTGGGCCACATGCTCGGCCACCCGACGCCCGTCCCGGCCACCGTCACCTCCGTGGCGCCCGGCATCTGGGCCGTGAACATGACCCCCCGCGAATCGCTGCACGAGTACGCCCTCATGGTCCTGCGCTACGAGGCGGTGTACCGGGCGCTGTTCGACAACCGTTTCGTGCGCGGGTTCCTCTCGGCCATCCCGGGCCTGGATGCCCACGCCATGCTCGGCAAGGCCTGGTGGCACACCACCGAGGTCGAGGCCGCCGCGCGGCCGAAGTACGACCTGGTGATCCTCGACGGGCCCGCCAGCGGCCACGCCGCCGCCATGCTGCGCATCCCGCGCTCGATCTCCGAGGTGGTGCCGGCCGGCCCTCTGCTGCGCGACGCCCGCGCCATCATGGCCACGCTGGCCGATCCCTCGCACACGGCGATGGTCATCGTCACCCGCCCCGAGGAGCTGCCGGCCAGCGAGACCGTCGAGCTGGCCACCATCGCGCGCCGGGAGCTGGGGGTGACTCTGGGCCCGGTGATCGTGAACGCCATGCCCCCCGGGCGCCTGGCGGTCGAGGCGGTCGCGTCGGTGCTGGACCGGCTCGGGGATCCCAAGGGCGACGAGCTCCTGGCGCGCACGCTGGCCATGGCCGCGGGCGAGCGGGCCCGATTCGAGCGGGCCCGCGGCGTCGTGGCCAGCCTGGCGCGACACCCCGGGCTGCCGCTGGTCGGATTGCCCTGGCTCCCTTCTACCAACATGGGGCTGCGCGAGATCGATCGCCTGGCAGCGGCGCTGGCGGCGGCGCCAGAGATCGCAGGCGCGGCCCGCGGCAAGTGAGCGCGCCGAGGGCCCGCGCGGCCCCGGACGCCCCGTGACGGTCCCCCTCTCGCAGGTCGTGCGGCCACCTGGGCCCGGGCTGCATCGCGCCCGCCGGTCTGACGCCAGCGGCCGTGCCCGCCAATCCTCCCAAGATCGTTCGCGTTTCGGCGGGCCGGGGCCCGACTGAAATCTTCTTGGACCATTTTCCGCCCCTCCGGCTGCTGCGGGGCCGGAGGAAGCGCATGAAGCCAAACCGCCCACAGTTGCCGATCTTGTTCCTGGGTCTTTGGGGTGTCTCCGCCGCGGGTGTGGCGTGTTCCGCCAGCGGGACGGCCGAGCCCGGCGGCAGCGGAGGGGCCTCGACCGAAACCGGCGGAAGCACGGGCACGGCGACGGGCGGCGCGGCAAGTGGCGGCTCCTCCAGCTCGGGAGGAAGCACCGCCACGGGCGGGTCCGTTGGTTCGGGCGGCATCGCGTCCGGCGGGACGGTCGGAACCGGAGGCCGTGGGACGGGCACCGGAGGCGCCGCCACCGGAGGCGCCGGAACCGGAGGCGCGGCCAGCGGAGGCATCGCTGGCGGCGGCAGCGCCGGCAGAGGAACCGACGGCGGCACGGCCAGCGGCGGGATGAGCGGCGGAGGCGTCGGCGGCCGAGGTGCCGGCGGCAGGGGCGGGAGCAGCGCGGGGGGTGGCGGCCGGGGAGCCAGCGCCACCGGCGGAGCCGGAACCGGGGCGGGAGGCCAGCAGGGTTCGGGCACCTGCTCCGCCTCGAAGAGCACGGGCCGGAACGTGACGGGGACGGGACCTCACAAGGTCGTCGTCGAGACCAACGCCGACAACGGAATCAAATGCGGCACGATCTACCGGCCGGCAGATCTGGGGACCGAGAAGTATCCCATCTTCGTCTGGGGCGAGGGAGGCTGCTCCCAGGACGGCTACTCGAACGCGGCCGCCATGGGGGAGATCGCCTCGTGGGGGTACTTCGTCGTCGCCGACGGCACGCCCGGCAGCACGAACGCGTGCGCCGGCGGGCAAGACGGCAAGGCGTTCCTCGACTACCTGACGTGGGCCATCGCCGAGAACGGCAAGTCGTGCAGCGCGTATTACCAGGCCCTGGACACCACGAAGATCGCCGCCGACGGCTTCTCGTGCGGCGGGCTGATGTCCGAGAACGCGTCGGGCGATCCCCGGTTCACCGCCATCGGGATCACCAGCAGCGGGCTGATGGGCGCGAACAACACCCTCTACGGCAAGATCCACACGCCGTTCAAGATCATGAACGGCGGCTCCAGCGACATCGCGTACGAGAACGGGCTGAAGGACTACGACGCCATCAGCTCGCGAGGCGTCCCGATCCTCTACTTCTCCAAGACCAGCGCCGGTCACGGCGGCGATCTCGGTCAGGCCAGGGGCGACTTCAATCTGGTCAACCTGGCCTGGCTGAACTGGCAGCTGAAGGGGGACACCGGCGCGACGGGCAAGGGCTTCCTGATCGGGTCGACGTGCAAGTACTGCATGAACAGCGGCTGGACGTTCATGTCCGCGAACATCCAGTAGGCGGCCCGAACGTGCTCACTGGACGGCGCGGGCCCGGGCTCGCTCTGATCGTGGCGATGCTGGGGCTCTCGGTCGCCTGCTCGCAGGCGGACGGGGGGCTCGCGACGCGCAGGCCGTCGTCGCGGCGGCCCAGCAGCTCGCGAAGTCGGTCACTCCCGGCGGGGCGTCGTGGCAAGCGAAGGGCGATCAGCACCGCACATACCGCTTCGCACCCGCCAACACGGACGAGCCCTACCGCCTGTGCGTTCCCACGAGCTGGTACGGCAAGGCCCAGCTCCCTCTGGTCATGTTCCTCCACGGCGCCGGGAACGACGAGAGCTCGTACGTGGACCAGAATGGGAAGCAGCTGGTGAACCTGGCGCAGCAGCACGGGTTCATCCTGCTGTCACCGCTCGGGGACATGGGCGCGTACGGCAACTTCCTGCGGTTGTCGGCGCCGTTCGGCGACGAGGCCGCCGCCGCGATGCTGATCGCTCAGGTCACGCCCGACAGCGAGCGAACGAACGAGCTCAGCGAGCAGGACGTCATCAACGTGCTCGAGCTGATCCTGAACGAATACCCCGTCGATCGCTCGGCGGTGTTCCTCACCGGGCACTCGATGGGCAGCGGCGGGACCTGGTACATCGGGGGCAAGACGCGCAGTACTGGAAGGCGATCGCTCCGATGTCAGGCCCTTTCGTGCAGAAGGCGGGGTACCCGTGGGAGGCCGTGCGTCCGCTGGCGATCTTCGTAACGGAAGGAACTCAGGCGCCTTCCCTCGACGCCAGCCACCTGTTGCGCGACTGGCTGAAGACGAACGGCTTCAACTCGAAGTACGAAGAGGTGAACGCCGACCACCCGGGCATGGTGAAGCTGGTGCTGCCCGACGTGTTCGACTTCTTCACCAGCACGAAGTAGCGCCGAGCCGCGACGGCAGAGCGTGGGCCGCGCTCCCGGAACGAGCCGCTGCGGCCCGCCCGACGCGCCTCCCGAGTGCGATGCCCGCGCGACACCAGACCGACGAGGGTGGCAGGAGCCCGTGGCGGATGCTCACCGAGGCGCATCCGCGATCCTGGCGTTCGCTCCCAGCTCTCGGACGTAGGCCGCGAGGATCGGAAACTCAGCCTCCGGGATGACGCCTTCCCACTGCGGCATGCGCGTGCCCGGCTTGATGGCCGGCGCGTTCTTGATCCAGGCGATCAGCCCCTCGTCGGTCGGATAGTGCTCGCCTCCCTTGCGCAGGTCGGCGACGCCCAGCCCTGCGTCCCCGTGACACCCATAGCAGCCGTAGCGGTAATAGAGCTGCTTGCCGAGGCTCCCGCCGCTGGGCGTGGGTGGCTCGGCGCGCGCGACGGCATTCGCAATCTTCGGCACCGTGCGGAGGTACGCGTAGATGGCGGACACGTCGCCCGCGCTGAGCTCGGGCATCGGACCCATCGGATAAAGGACGGGGCGACCGTTGGGTCGGACGCCTCCTCGCACGGCGCGCGCGAAGTCGGCCTCGGACCAGCGGCCGATGCCGGTCTGCTCGTCCGGTGTCAGGTTCGCCGTCGGGACCACGCGGCCCCCCAGGTCGCGCATGGGGTTCCCGCCTCCCATGAAACCCGGCGTCTTCTCCGGCTCCATGACGTTCATCGTCTTGAAGTCGGCCGAGTGGCAGGTCCAGCACTCGAGGTTGACGACCAGATAGCGGCCATAGGCCACCTTGTCGTCCGGGGCCGGCACGGAGATCGGGCGAGTCGGGTATGGCAGCGGTCCGAACGCCACGCGCGAAAGAAACTTGGTCAGGAAGCTCGGCTGCGTGCGCCCGGGTGGGTCGATGGCGGCCGGCGCGGTCAGCGGGTGGTCCGAGCGCAAGAACGCGATGATCGACGCGAGGTCCTCGTCGGCCAGGTGGGGCAGCTTCGCCATGTAGGGTGGGATGTAGCTCCCGTCGCGGCTGATCCCGGTGCGAACCAGATACGCCAGCTCGCCGTCCGTCCAGCCCCCGATGCCCTTCTCCAGATGGCGCGTGATGTTCTTCGAGACGATGGGGCCGAACTCGGGCGGCGCATCGATCAAGCGGCGGCCCGTGAGCTTTCGCGTCACCGGGTCGAGGTGGCACTCGGCGCACAGGAGCCGCACCAGCTTCTCGCCGCGGACCAGGCGTTCGGGCGTCGGCTCCGCCTTCAGCTGGACCTTCCCGGGTGCATACCGCGGGATCCCGCGGGCGGCGACGAACGCCGCGAAGCCGCCGGCGGTGATCACCACCAGCCCGATCACGATGGCGACCAATCGTAGGGCTCTCTTCATCATCACGAGCGATGTTACGTACGCCCGGGCGATTCGGATCGACTGCCGCCGGCCCTTTCGCGGGCCGAAACCCAGGATAAGATCGCCCGCGATGATCGACAGCGGCGACGAGGAGGACCGCGGCGATCGAGCGGCGCGGCGCCACGAGGAGGCGATCGCGCTGCGCGAGCGAGGCTCCTACGCGTCCGCCGCCGAAGCGTGCGACGAGGCGGTCGGGATCTTCGAGGAGCTCGAGGGGGGCGACAGCCCCAACCTGGCCAACGCGCTCATCGAGCGCGGGCGGATCCTCGACCTCATGGACCGGCACGCCGAGGCGGAGGCGGCCCTCGAGCGGGCCGTCGCGATCCTCCGGCCGTTGATCGCGTCCGACCAGGCCACCGACCAGGACGCGCTCCCTCCCGAGGTGCTCGACGACCTCACGCGGCTCGTCTTGCGGGCCGAGGCGGCCCTCACGGACGTGATCCGCAAGCGCGCCCGCCTGGCAGAGGCGGCGACCCGCGCCGAGGCCCTCGTGCGTTGGGCGGACGCCGCGCTGCCGGCCGGTGATCTCTTGATCGCCGAGGCGCTCAACGGACTGGGCGTGATCTACAAGTTCCAGGGGCGCTTCGCCGACGCCGAAGCGGTGTACCAGCGGGCGCTGCGCATCGTCGAGGCGGGCGATGGCGGTCCGGACGCGCGGGCCACGCTGATGCACAACCTGGGCGGGCTGGCCCACTCCCGGGGCGACTTCGCCGCCGGCGAAGCGCTGGCCCGGAGCGCGGTCGAGCTCCGCGAGTCCCTGTACGGTCGGCGGCACCCGGCCGTGGCGGCCGACATCGAGGCCTGGGGCGCCCTCCTCGAGGGCCTCGGCCGGCTGCCGCAAGCGGAGCGCGCGTACGCCGAGGCGCTGGCCACGTTCGAGGCGACCCTCGGCCCCGACAGCCTGGAGGCGGCCTCGTCGGCCTCCGCGCTGGCGTCCGTGCATCAGAGCCTCGGACGCCGCGACGAGGCGCTGGCGGGCTACGAGCGCGCGCGGGCGATCCGGGAGGCGAAGCTCGGCCCCCTGCACTTCGACCTCGGGCTCACCCTCAACAACCTGGGGATGCTGCTGCAGGAGCTCGACCGCCCCGCCGACGCCCGGGCCGCCATCGCGCGGGCGCTGGCCATCTTCGAGGCCAGCCTCGGTCCCGACCATCCCCACGCGCGCGCGACGGCCGCCAACCTGGCGGCGCTGCCCCAGCCGTGAGCGCGCGTGTGGCGCGCGCCGATCAGCGGCGGCGGGCCGGCGACGTGACGGGCGGGCGACGCGCGGTGGTCGCGCGCCAGGCCGCGAGGGTCGTGTCGATCTCCCGCCGCTCGCCGCTCGCCTCGTCGCCCAGCAAGGCGCGCGCCTCCTCGGCCAGCCGCTCGGCGCGCGGCCGGTCGCGTCCCGTCAGCCAGAGCGCCCGCGCCAGACCGAAGGCGGTCTCGGCCCGCATGGCCGGACCGAGGTTCCCCGCCGTCCGCAGCGCCAGCGCGCGCTCGAGGGGCGCGATGGCCTGGCTCACGTCCGAGCCTTTCTCGCCTCCCTCCGTGCCGCCTTCCTCGCTGCCTCGTTGCAAGTACGCCAGCCCGATGCCGGTCAGCGCGTAGCTCCAGTTCTTCTTCTGCTCGGGCGCCAGCGCGCCCTTCCAGATGTCCATGGCCCGCTGATAATCATCCAGCGCCAGCCGCGGCTGCCCGAGCGCCCGGTGGATGTCGCCCCGGTTGCAAAGATGGATCCCCACATCGGGGTGGCGCGGTCCCAGCGCCCGCTCGAGCACCGCGATGGCCGCGCCGTTGCGTTCCAGCGCCTCCGCGTTCCGCCCGAGCAGGTGCAGCGCATCCGCCACGTTCCCCAGGGTGAGCGCCACGTCCCAGTGGTCGTTCCCGAGCACGCGCCGCTTCAGGGCCAGCGCCTTCTCGTCGAAGGTCAGCGCCTCCGCGTAGCGCTTGCGCGTCTTGGCGCCGTACGCGATGGCCGTGTCGACCCAGCTCTCGAGCCTGGGATCCCCGCCGATGCGGGCGATGGTGGCGCGCGCGCGCGGCACGAACCGGTCGAGCGCCTCGAACCGATCGAACACCGACAGGAAGCCCGCCTCGTCCACGGCGATCTCGGCCAGGGCCCGATCGTGGCGCGCGGCCTCGGCCCCCACCAGGGCCTCGTCGAAGAGGGCGGCGACCTCGTCGGTGGGCCGCGTCCACATCTCGATCTCGCCCGCGACTTGCAGCACCTCGACCAGAAACGGCAGGTAGCTCTGCGCGCGGGCGTCGGCCACCAGCTGCGTGACCAGCTCGGTCCCCTCGAAGAACCGGCCCGCCGCCCGCATGGCGCGCGCGTCGGAGAGCCGCGGGCGCAGGGCCTCGACCTTGGCCCGCACGTCGTCGCCCGGCATGGGAACCACCGCGCGCAGAGCCGTCACGTCCGCGCAGGACGCCACCGGCTGCAAGCCGGAGGCGGCGTTGATGGATCGCGCCACCACCTCTCCGTCGGCTTGGGCCAGGAGATCGCCGAGCGCGCGCAGATCGCTCGCCCGCGCCTTCAGGCACTCCATCCTCAGGTCCAGCACCTCCGCCGACTGTTCGCCGCGCCGGTGCGTCGCCTCGCAGGCGTCCTGGTACATGCTCACCCACCCCTGGGCGAACGCGTCGAGCAGGGCCTTCACGCGCCCGAAGGCGTCAGCGGCGAACGACTTCTGGGTGGCGGCGAAGGCGCGCCGCACCGCCTCGGCGCGCGACTCGTCCCACACACCCGCCATCTGCGCCGCCCCGCCCTGACAGAGCGGCGGGCGTGACGCCACCTGCGCGATTCGCGCCACCACGCCGAGGACCAGCAGGCCGGCCAGGACGCGCGGCAGGCGCGGATGACGGCGCGCGAAGCGGCGCACGCGCGCCGCCACGCGCAGCGGCCAGGCGAGCTCGCGAGCCGCCTCGGCGGCCGCCAGCCGCCCCGCCACCGCGAGCGCCGTCGGTGGCCGGCGCGCGGGATCCCGCTCCACACACTCCGCCACCAGGCGCGCCAGCTCCTGCTCGACGGCGCTGGTGCCCGGATCGGGCTCGCCCACATCCAGGCGAGTCCCATCGCTGGTCCATACCGCCCGCTGGCCCGTCAAGATCTCGTGCATGATCATGCCGAGCTGGAAGACGTCGGATCGTTGATCCGAGCGCCCGCCGCTGGCGGCCTCGGGCGGCATGTAGGCGGGCGTTCCCCCGAGCACCGTCGTTTGATCGTCTCGCTCGATGGCGAGGCCGAAGTCGGTCAGCACCAGACGACCGTCGGTCATCACGAGCACGTTGCGAGGCGTGACGTCCCGGTGGGTGATGCCGACCGCGTGAATGGCGCCGAGGCCGGCGCAGAGCTGCCGGATGTCCTCGATGCGCGTCGCCAAGGAGCGCAAAGCCGGCGTCTCCGGAACCGCGTCGTCGGATGCCTCGCCGTCGTCGACGGGGCCTCCGTCGTCGATCCCTGGCGCCCCTCGGCCACCGCCTCGTTCCTCCGTGCCTGCGGCGCCTCCCACCACCGGCCCCGCCACCGTGGGCCCCGTCTCGACCGGGGCGGTCGATCTCAGCCGATCGCGCAGTGACCCGCCCCGCGCCAGCTCCATCGTCACGAACCAGTACCCCTCGGCGTGGCCCAGCTCGAAGACGCGGCACACGTTGGGGTGTCGGATCGCCCGAGCGACCCTCACCTCGCGCGTCAGGCGCCGGATCCAGCTCCGCTCCTCGGCGCGCTCCGGCCGCAAGACCTTGATGGCGATGAGCTCGCCGAGCAGGCGATCCCACGCCCGGTAGACGATGCCGCTGCCCCCCTCGCCCAGCGTCTCCTCGATCTGATAGCGATCGGCCAGCAGATCACCGCGAGCGAGCGGTGGCAGGGCGCGCCGGCGCGCGGCGCCGACGGCCGCGGTGTGCTCCTCGTCTTCGGCCGACAGGAGCTCATCGCCCGACTGGTCGCGATCGTCCAGCGAGTCGCCGCTCGACTCCTCGTCGCCGGCGTGGCGCGGGGCCTTCCCGCCCCCTGCCCCGGCGCGTGATCCAGGATTCGCATGATGCGAAACGTCGGCGTCGTCGGGCCCGCTCTGCCCGACGGGCGGTTCGGGGTTTCTCGCCACTCGAAAAACGGTATACCGTAGGAAACTGGAAGTGTACGAAGATCAGAGATGGCCTCGGAAGTCGTGATCAATCGCGACGAGATCAGCGAGACAGTCCCTCGGCGGCGTGGAGAACGAGACACGGAGCGGGTGGGGATGCTCGCGGTCCTCGGCGGCGCGAGCAGCTTGGACTCGTTCACCCGAGGGCACCTCGTGCCCATCGGCAATGGGCTGACCATTGGCCGCCGTCCGCCGACCTTGCCCGGCGCGAAGACGCTGGCGATCGCCGACCGGACGATGTCGAGCTTTCACGCGCGCATCCGCCGCATGATGCTGTCCGGTTACAAGATCGAAGACCAGCGCAGCACGAACGGCACCTTCCTCGACGGCCGGGCCATCACCGGCGACGTCGAGATCCACGACGGGGCGGTCATCTTCATGGGCGCCCAGGTCTTCGTGTTCCGCTTGATGACCCAGCTGGAGGTGGCCGCCGTCGAGGCCGACCAGCGCGATCCGTTCGCGCCCGTAGCGACCCTGAACCCGGCGCTGGGCCTGGTGTGCTCCAAGCTGCGACGGTTCGCGCCGTCGCCGACCGAGCTGTTCCTGCTGGGCGAGACCGGCGTCGGCAAGGAGGTGTTCGCGCACGCCATCCACGCGCGCAGCGGACGCACGGGCCCGCTGCTGGCCATCAACTGCGCGGCGCTGCCCCGCGAGCTGGTCGAGAGCGAGCTGTTCGGCTACGAGCGAGGCGCCCACTCGACCGCCAAGGCGCGCAAGCCGGGCCTCATCTCGGCCGCCGATCGCGGCACGCTGTTCCTCGACGAGCTGGCCGAGATGCCCATCGACGTCCAGAGCAAGCTGCTGCGGTTCCTTCAGGACCGCACGTACACGCCGATCGGGTCGACGCGTTCGGAGACGGCGGACGTGCGCATCATCGCCGCCAGCAGCCGCGTGACGGAGACGACCGGCCTGCCGGTCATCCAGGAGGCGCTCCTCGGGCGCCTCGGCGCCCATCCCGTGTTGCTGCCCCCGCTCCGCCAGCGCAAGGAAGACCTCGGGCGCCTGGTCGCCTACTTCCTGCGCGGAATGAACGACGGCCGCCAGTTCGAGACCGAGCCGTTCGAGGCGCTGTTCCTCCACGAATGGCCGCACAACATCCGCGAGCTGCAGAAGGTGGTGACCGAGGCCGAGCTGCTCTCGCGCGGCAGCCCCACCGTCGGGTTCGACCACCTGCCGCCCTTCATCTCGGAGCTGGTCGATGGGCCTCGCTTTGCGGGCGCCGACAGCAGCGTCGGCCTCGCCCCGGCCCCCAGCCCGCTGCCCGTCGTCAGCGACACGGGCGCGGTCGGTCCGCGCATGGGCCCGGGCGGCACCGAGCCGCAACGCATCCGGCCGTGGAACGAGGTGCCGCCGCCCGAGAGCTTCGTGCGCAGGCGGCGCCCGGTTCCGACGGCTGACCAGCTGGTCGCGCTCCTGCGCGAGCACGAAGGGAACGTGTCCGAGGTCGCGCGCAAGCTCGACCGGCAGTGGGCGGTCGTGTGGCGGACCATGCGTCGCTACGGGATCTCGGCGGACGAGTTCCGCGTCCCCGAGCCGGGGGGCTCCGGCACTCGGCGCGCCATGAGCGAGGAGGACGCCGTCCGCGCCGCCGAGGCCGCCGCCAACCCGGAAGGCCTCGACGAGGACGACGACACCCAGGGCAGCGATAGCGACGGCGATCCGGGCGCGGTCCGGAACGAAGACCCGGGATCCGACGGCCGCGGCTGAGCCCGAGGCCCGAGACCCCGATGATTGGCCACAAGCCGCCCGAGCTCGTATCCGCCCGAGCTCGTATCCGCCTGAGCTCGTATCCGCCCGAGCTCGTATCCGCCTGAGCTCGTATCCGCCTGAGCTCGTACACGGGGATACTCCGGTAAAAGCGCGCGACACCCGATCTGCCGCCTCCCCAGGGGGGAGGCAGCTGGCCCCAGGGGCCAGCGGAGAGGGGCACCCTGCGCGCGTGCGCCCGGGTTTGCTCTCCCGACGACGCTCGGCGAGAGGTTGCTCCGCAACCTCCGCCCCGGCCCCTCTCCCGCCGTCCCTCCGGGCGGCGGCTCCCCACTTCGTGGGGCGAGGCGGCAGAGAGGCACCCTTCAGGTCTGAGGACTCGCGCCGACGTTGTGGCCAATCTTCAGGTCTCGAGGCCCGACGGCATCGCGCCCGGGGCGCCGAGCGAGGGACCACGCCGGGCGCGATCGCGGCTGCTATGCTGCCGCGCCATGTCCGCCGACGGCTCCGAATCGAAGGGTGGCTCACGCCGCCCGGCTTCGCCTCCCACCTCGACCTCGTCCCCCGAGCGCGGCGGCGCCGAGGATTCGACCGCGCGGGTCGTGCTGCGGCGCGGGCGCGCCCGGCCGCTGTGGTTCGGACATCCCTGGGTCTACGCCAACGCCATCGATCGCGTCGAGGGCAAGGCCGAGCCGGGAGACGTCGTCTCGCTGGCCGATCACGACGGCCGCTTCATCGCACGCGGGCTCTACAACCCGCGCTCGCAGATCCCCGTGCGCATCCTGACCCGGCAGGACGAGCCCGTGAATGCCGCGTTCCTGCGGACCCGCATCGCGGCGGCGCGAGCCCTGCGCGCGCGCCTCGGCCTGCCGTCGGCGACGACCACCGCCTACCGCCTGGTGAACAGCGAGGGGGACGACCTGCCCGGACTGGTCGTCGACGTGTACGGGGACGCGGCGGTCGTCCAGATCACCACTCTGGGCATGGCACAGCGACGCGCAGCCCTCTTCGACGCGCTCGAGGCCGAGCTGGGCGTGACGTCGGTGTTCGAAGCCGCCGCCGCCAGCTACGCCGACCTGGAGGGCTTCCAGGCCGTGTCGCAGGTGGCGCGCGGCGCCTCGCGCCAGGCGGTCACCTGCCTCGAGGACGGCATTCGCCTGGAGGTCGAGCCCCTCGGCGGGCAGAAGACGGGCATGTTCATCGACCAGCGCGAGAACCGCGTGCGCGTCGGTCAGCTGGCGCGCGGCGCGCGCGTCCTCGACTGCTACGCGTACGCGGGCGGCTTCTCGCTTCAGGCGGCGCGCGGCGGGGCCGTGGCGGTGACGGCGGTCGACAGCTCGGCGCGCGCCGTCGGGCGCGTCCTGGCCCACGCCGAGCTGAACGGCCAGCGCGTCGAGGCCGTCGAGTCCGACGTCTTCCGCTTCCTCGAGACGGCGACGCCGCGGTCCTACGACCTCGTCATCATCGATCCCCCGAAGTTCGCGCGCGCGCGCAAGGACCTGGACGCCGCCCGCAAGGGCTACGAGCGCCTGAACGCGCTGGCCCTCGGCGCCGTGGCGCCGGGCGGGCTCCTCGTGACGTGCTCGTGCTCGCAGAACGTGGACGCCGTCGAGTTCGAGCGCATCGTGGCGGCCGGCGCCAAGCACGCCGCCCGGACCATCAAGATCGTCGAGCAGCACGGCCCTGGCCCCGACCATCCTCTTCCCCCCGGCTTCGCCGAAGGCCAGTACTTGAAGGTCCTGTTCGCCTACGTCGCCTGAGCCGGCTCGGCGACGGGGCGGCCCCGCCTCACGGCAGGGGCTTCACGCCGGTGGGCGAGCCGTGCAGGTGGATGATGTAGTACACCAGCATCGCGACGATGGTCGCCAGCGACACCCACTCGAACGGGATGCGCCCGAACAGCTTCCAGCGCCCGCCGAAGAAGCGCCCGCGCGAGCGCAGGAAGATCTGCCGCTGGATCTGCGGCAAGAACGAGGGCGGCGCCGCCTCCTTGAGCGCGCTCAGGCCGCCCACCGCGCGGCGCAGCTCCTCGAGCTCGGTCCGGCACTGGATGCAGACGGCCAGGTGCTGGTCGAGCTCGGCGCGCACGGGCGCCGCGAGCTCACCGTCGAGGTAGCCCGAGAACAGCTCGGCGGCTTTCTGATGGTCCATCGTGGGGTCGGCGCGGGCCCGGTTCAACGCGTCCGGCGCGCCAGATACTCCTTGATCGTCATGCGGGCCCGATGCAAGCGTGACTTGATGGTCCCCTCCGCCAGGCTGGTGATCTCCCCGATCTCCTCGTACGACAGCTCCTCGACGTCGCGCAGGACGATGAGCAGGCGGTGCTCCTCGTCCAGGGTGTCGATCGCCCGCTGCATGAGCTGATCGAGCTCCGCGGCCTCGAGGAGGACGTCCGGACCGTGAATCTGGCTCTGGACGGGGGCGCGGCCCACGTCGGACATGCGCTCCTCGGCGACGTCGTCCAGGCCGCCCGCATCGGTCCGCCGTCGCGAGAGGTACTTGATCCGGTTCTTGCAATGGTTGGCGGCGATCCGCAGCAGCCAGGTCGAGAACTTCGATTCCCCGCGGAACGAGTCCACCGTCTTGAACACGGTGACGAACACCTCCTGCGCCAGGTCCTCGGCCTCCGCGCGGTTTCCGATCATCCGGTACACCAGGCTGAACACCTTGTCGCCGTGGGTGCGCACGACCTCGTTGAAGGCCCGCTCGTCACGTTCTTTGAGGCGCGCGATCAACAGGCGCTCCGCCACGCTCATCTGGAACGGCACCCGCTTGCCGAACCGTAGCCTGCCGGTGCGGGGCTTTTCGCCCTGTGCTTCGCGTTCGGCCTGCGCTTCGCGGCCCAAGCCGAAGGTAGCCTCCACGGCAGCATGGACAGCGGCTCCGCGCGAAAGTTCCGAGCGACCGGCGAAAACGACATCCCAGGCCGTCACTTTACATCCGGCGCCGGCGCAGGTCCGGACGGCGACGGAAGGGACGGGAACGGCGGCGACGATCCGGACGGCGAGGACGACGGCGAAGACGACCGGGAGGAGTCCCCGGACGAGGAGGCCCCAGGCCCCCGGGGGTTGGGGGACTCGACGAACAGTCGAAACCCGAAGACGAGGGTGGTCAACCGCTGGTCGCCCGACACATCCTGACGGATGCTGGCGTCGAGCGCCCCGACCGGGGAGATCCCGGCCAGGCCGCCCGACACGAAGCCGGCCTGCGAGGCTCCGTCACGGCCCCCCCCCAGCCGCGCCGCGAGGAATCCCTGGATCACGATCTCCGCGCCGCCGCCCACCGACGTACGCGTGCCCGCGGCGGGGTCGGAGGTCGTGAAGTCGTGCAGCACGTCGAACACCACCGACAGCTCGGGCCGGGGCGTGAACGCCAGGCCGTATCCCAGCGCGACCGGCGCCTGCGTCGTCGAGCGATCGAACAGGTTGTGCCCCGTCACCCCCAGGGTGAGCAGAGGCGAGGCCCGCAGCGCGAGCCCTGCGTCGACGGTGAAGCCGGTGTGGTGGGCGGAGCCGTCTGGCTCGGTGCCGCCATTGACCCACAGGTACTTGGCGGTCGCACCGATGAAGACCCGGTCCACGAACGGAAACGACAGCGCCAGGCCGGCCTCGTGCGCGTGCAAGGAAGGCAGCCCGGCGGGCGAGATGGCGCGATAACCGTAGTAGAGACCGCCGGCCAGCCCCGACGCCGAGGTCGAGTCCGCGATCGCCACCCGAACGGTCTGGCCGCCCGACTTGGTGACCATCTGGTAGTCGGCCGCGATGGCGTACAGGGTGGCGATCGACATGCCGGCCGGGTTGAGGGCCAGCGCGTCCGTTCCGCGCGCGTCGGCGCGGCCGGCCTGCCCCATGGCCAGCGGCCGCGCCCCCACCGCGTCGGGATAGGCGGCGGCGACGGCTGGCGCCAGCGCGTTCACGATGAGAACAGCGAACGAGATCGAATGGCGCCGGGGCGCGCGCGCGCCGCGCTTCATGGCGGGAATTGTAGGATGTGCGGCCCGCCCGTCCAGTAAACGAACGGCTAGGAGCCTGTCGCAGTAACCCGGACCGAGCCTGGCGGCGCGCGGCTGGGCCGGATGCAAGGAGCGAGGAGGAGGAATACCTGGCGGTATTGCGACGACGAGCGACGCAGCAGACGGCCCAGCCCCGCCCGCCAGGCGACGGGAGTGATTACTGCGACAGGCTCCTAGCCCCGCCACGGGCCGTGAATCGACTTTCGAGCTCAACTGGTGATGCCGAAACGGCCCATGTGGTCGACCCCGCACCATGACAGGTTGCCGGACAGGTAGACCGTGACGAAATGACCTCGGACCTGGAGGTTCTCGTCGAGCGCCGCCAGCGCGCGGCTGGCCGCGTCCTCGTCGTCGGCGAACACCACGGCCCTGACATGGGTGCCCGGCGCGTGGAGCGTGCCTTTGCTGGACGACGGCGACGGATACATCAGCGGCCAATGGATCCGGCTGGGATCGGAGCCAGGCAGATGTGCGAGCGTCGCGATCGCGAACGCCTTGCCGAGCCCCGCCTCGCGGTTGCCGTAGAGCACGGCGACCGCGGAGCATCCCCCGATACTGTCGGTATAGATTCCGCGCGTCTGCCCGGGAGATGACTGGAGCGAGGGCGTCAGCTGGACTCTTCCGACGCTGTTGTCCCCCTGATACCGCACGAGCACCCACTCTCCGTGGCGCGGCAAGAACATGGTGCCACCCGTCTCCTCGCGCAGGGGCACCACGACGTGACCGGCCGCCGCCTTCTGGTCGGTCGTCACCGCGTACACACGGACGCGCGGCCAACGCTTCTTCAATTCGCGCAGGTCATCCCGAATGTCTCTCGAGCTTCCGGACACCTTGGGGGCGTCCTCGGCGAGACACTTCGGAACCGGGAGACCGCTTTCCACGATGGTCTTCTTCCCGAGGACCCGCCAGAACACGGCTTTCTGGTCGAGCGTCTGGCCCTGGTATTCGTACTCGCCATAGAGCAGCTGAATGGCGGGGAGCTTGCCAAACTTGGCCTCGCACTCCTTGATCTCCGCCTCGGTCAACTTGGGCACCCTCGCGTTCCTTCCCGGCGACCGGAGCGCGCCTGCTTCGGGCGCTGCGCCTCAAGGCGGGGATTGTAAGATGTGCCGCCCCGTCGTCCAGTAGTCGGCGGCCAGGCTGGTGAAGCCGTCGGTCCCGACGATGACGTGGTCGAGGACGGCGATCCCGCACAGGTCGCCCACCTCGCGCAGGCGGCGGGTGAGGTCGAGATCCTGGCGCGACGGCGACGGGTCGCCCGACGGGTGGTTGTGGCAGAAGATGACGGCCGCGGCGCCGCCGCGGATCAGCGGGCGGAAGGCGTCGCGGGGGTGGACCTCGACCCCCGTCAACGAGCCGCGGGCCAGGCACGTCTCCCACACCACGCGGTGGCGAACATCGAGGGCCACGGCCCAGAACTCCTCGACCGTGCACATCCCGAGGCGCGCCCGCAGATGCGCCGCGATGTCGCCGGCCGAGCGGATGGGGCGTCCCCGCGCCGGCCGCTCCCCGACCGTGCGGCGGCCGATCTCCAGCGCGGCGAGCAGCGCGGCGCCGCGCGCCGCCCCGATTCCCCGATTCGCGCACAGCTCCTCGGCGGAGGCGCGCCCGAGGCCGGCCAGCCCGCCCGACGCGGAGAGCAGCGTGTGCGCGAGCTCGAGGACGCTGGCCCCCCGCGTCCCCGTGCCGAGAATGATCGCGAGGAGCTCGGCATCGGAGAGCGCCTGCGAGCCGAGGGAGAGCAACCGCTCGCGCGGTCGCGCGTCCGGATTCAGGACCGAAAAGGTGGACATATCCGGTACCCAAACAATCCCCGTGCCGCCCGTTTCCGGCGCCCAACGTTAGCCCTAGCATCGCCCAAAGGCGCGTGTTAGCTTCCCTAAATCGCCCGTGCATTGCGGCCAAAGGGCCGCACCGGCGACAGGGGTCTCGACCCTCCCGCGTGGCCCCGCGTAGATGTGGCATGCGACAGCGATAGCGATGCGGTGGACGCGGAGGCTTCGGATCAACGGAGCACGGAACAGCGTCGCGCCTAGATAAATTTTTAGCCCGAGGAGTACAGCCTGAGCTCTCATGATTCTTTGAAAGGCCCGACGGCCTTGGCCGATCCGGAGCGATCACCTTCTTCTGATGAAGCCGCTTCCGACCCCGTCGATTCCGCAGTCGGCTCGTCGCTCGCGTCGTCCGACCCGGGCCCGTCCGGCCCCACCGGGTCGCCTGCGCTTTCGGACGACGGTGTCCCGACCGTCATGGTCTCGTCAGCCGACGAGGACGACGCCGAGGCGGGGGGCCGCGAGGGCTGGGCCGAGCGCGCCATGACGGCGCCGGCGGTCACCGAGCGCGCGCCGGTCATCACCGACCGGGTGGCGCCCCCGCCCCCCTCGCCGGCCTTGCAGCTTGCCCTTGGCAAACTGCAAGAGGTCTTCAAGATGCGGAGCCTGCGCCCCGGGCAGGCCGAGATCATCGAGTCGGTGCTGGCGGGACGGGACACGCTGGCCATCATGCCGACGGGCAGCGGCAAGTCCCTGACCTATCAGCTCCCGTCCCTGGTGCTGCCGGGCCCGACCCTGGTCGTGTCGCCGTTGCTCGCGCTGATCGAGGACCAGGTCGGCAAGCTGCAGCAGGCCGGCGTGCCGGTGGCGCGGATCGACTCCACGCGCACCGCCAAGGAGCGCACGGCCGACCTGGAGCTGGTGCGCGCCGGCGTGGTCAAGCTGGTGATCATCACGCCGGAGTCGGTGGGCTCGCCGACGGTCCAGAACGCGCTCGAGGGGGTGAAGTTCTCGCTGTTCGCCGTCGACGAGGCGCACTGCGTGTCCCAGTGGGGCCACGACTTCCGGCCCGCGTACCTGGGGCTGCGCCGCGCCGCCAACGTCCTCGGCCGCCCGCCCATCCTGGCGCTGACGGCCACGGCCACGCCGGCCATCGCCGACGACGTCCTGGTCCAGCTGGGCATGAAGGACGCGAACGTGTGCCGCGTGTCCTTCCACCGGCCCAACCTGGCGTTCGACGTGCGCAAGGTCGGTGGCGAGGCCGACAAGCTCCGGCAGCTCGGCAAGCTGATCCAGCGGCTGCGCCGGCCGGGGATCGTGTACTGCTCGACGGTGCGCGCCGTCGACGACCTGTACGTGGCGTTGCGCCACGGGAAGATTCCGGTCGAGCGTTACAACGGCAAGATGACGACCGAGGAGCGCGAGAAGGCGCAGGCGTCGTTCATGCAGAGCGGCCGCAAGGTCGTGATGCTGGCGACGAACGCCTTCGGCCTCGGCGTCGACAAGCCCGACATCCGCTACATCATCCACTACCAGATGCCCGGCTCGCCCGAGGCGTACGTGCAGGAGGCCGGGCGCGCCGGCCGTGACGGCAAGCCCGCTCGTTGCGTGCTGCTGTTCCAGCCCGAGGACATCGAGATCCAGGAACACTTCCTGCGCGAGGCGCACCCGACCAAGTCGCAGGCGCGCATGGTCGCCGAGGGCCTCTACGCCTGGAGCGACGAGGGCAAGGAGGTCTCGGTCCGCGATCTGGCGCTGTCGCTGGCGCTGCCCGAGCGGCGCGTGCGCGTGGTCCTGTCGGTGCTGGAGGCCATGGGCGTGGCCGAGGAGGTCAAGGCCGCCCGCTGGAAGGGCGTGGAGCCCAAGCCCACGCGCGAGGCCATCGACAAGGCCGCGTCGGTGTTCGAGGCCCGGCGCATCTCCGACCGGCGGCGGCTGGCGTCGCTGCTCGGGTACATGAACACGCAGCGCTGCCGCGTGCAGATGATGCGCGCCTACTTCGGCGAGCCCGAGGGCGAGAAGTGCGGCCTGTGTGACTCGTGCGCGGGGCTCGACAGCGAGGTGTTCGATCCGGGATCGGACGACGCGCGGCACGGCCTGCACGCGGTGACCGACTTCCACGCGCGTCCGCGCCGGCGGCGCCGACGTGGCGGCGAGCAGCAGCCGCAGGTGCAGGCCGGGCACGGCGCGCAGATGCGCGGGCCGGGGCGGCGCTCGGGCGAGGCGCAACCGCCAGCGGCCTCGTTGGGGCCCCCGGTGCCGGTCTTCGAGACCAGCATCCCGGCCGAGGTCCTGCCGCCGCTCGCCCCGGTGGTGGTGGGCCCGGTCGCGGAATCGGAGCACGAATTCGATGCCGCGATCTGGTCGGCCGACGATCCGAACCAGGGCGCGCCGATGTCCGGCGAGGCGGTCTTCGAGGCCGCCGATCTGGAGGACATGGTTCGCGCGATCAGCGAGGCCACGGAGGCCCACCGGCTTCCGGCGGCGAACGGGATCCCGAGCGACGTCATGACGGGCGAGCCTCCGCTCGAGGCAAGCGGCGCGGCAGCCGAGCCGGCGGCCGCGTCGGAATCGGGCGACGGCCCCCTCTCCGCGTCGGACGGCCTGACGCCCGATGCGGCCCGCGATGGCGCGGGTGACTCCGACACCGCCCCTGGCGACAGCGCGGCGGCGCCGGCGACCTTCGACCCGAATGATCCGTTCCGCGCAGGCTGGGACGCGATCCGCGACGCGAACATCCGGCCCTACGCCGAGTGGCGCGCCAGCGGACCGCTCTCCTTGCCCGTCATGCGTCCTCCTCAGACGAACGGAGGAGGAGGAGGCGGCGGCGGTCACCACCACCATCAGGGCGGCGGCGGAAGCCAGCAGGGCGGCGGCCAGCGCCAGCATCAACGTCAGGGGTCCTCCCAGGCCAACGGCAACAACAACGGGAGCGGCCACTCCGCAAAGGGCGGCAACGACCGGCGGCGCCGCCGCCGCGGTCAGGGCCAAGGCCAGGGCCAGGGCCAGTTCCGCGATCGCGGCGGCAACGACCGCGGCCACCGCCGCGAGCGCGGCCCGCGGCTCCCCGGCTTCTACAACCCCGGCGGCGACTAGCGCCTTCGGCGCTCGCGAAGGGGCTTCGCCCCCCTCGTGGGCTCCCGGACGAACGAACTTTGGCGAATGGGCGACCGCCTTGGTCACCCGAGCCTTTAGGGCGGTAGGCCGCCGATGCCGGCGCAGCAGCAAAGCTGCGCCTCCCGGGTGCTGGGACTCGCTCGCTGCGCTCGCTCCGATGTCCGGGCCACCTTCGGACGCCGTTATCGGCCCGGCTACACCAGGATCTGCGTGAGGCGCTGGTTGGCGATGTTGCGGCGGTCGGTGCCGAAGCTCGCGACGTTCAGCTTGAAGTAGTCGTTCAGGATCGTGAAGTGCAGGTCCCGGACCTGGCGGATGTCCTCGATGCCTTCGGGGAGCATGACGAGCTCGTTCTGGCGGAAGACGCCGCTGCCGCTGCCGAACATGAGGAAGGGCAGGTCGAAGGCCGCGTGATCGCCATGGTGCATGTCACTGCAGAACAGCACCACGCTGTTGTCGAGGAGCGTCCCGCCCGACGGCTCCGTGATGGCGTCCATCTTCTTCAGCAGGTCGGCGACCCCTTCGATGTGCCAGCGCGTGATCGACGCGAAGTCGGGGCTGGTGCCGGCCTGGTGCTGGGACTCGTGATACGAGGTCGCGGTCCCGCCCACGGTGGCCCCGTCCTTCTCGTAGTCGCGCCGGGCGACCCACGAATAGACCAGGTCGGAGCGGCTGTTGTCGAGCATGTACGTCAGGACGCGGGTGACGTCGCACTGGAGCGCCATGACGATCAGATCATTCATGGCCTTCACCCGCGCGCCGGCGTCGCTGACGTCGCCTGGACGGGAGGGTGCCTTGCAGGTCGTCCCCATCGCGGGCGGCGTGACGTTCTTGATCGTCATCTCGAGCTCGCGCACGCCGGTCAGATAGCGGTCGAGGCGGTCGCGATCGCTCTGCCCCAGTCGCTGCTGCAAGGTCGTGGTGCTTTGCAGGAGCGCGTCGAGGGCGCTCACGTCGAGGGCGCGCCGCCGATCGGCCTCGGCGGTCGAGCCGGTGCCGCTCTGCCCGGCGCCGGTCGCCACCAGCTTGTCGAAGATGGTCGCCGGGTCGATGTCCTTGCCGAGCGGCGTCCCCTGCTGGCTCCAGGACAGGTTCCGGGACATGGCGCTGTGGCGCTCGTCGAGGCCGCCCGTGCCGTTGAAGAGGCCGAGCTGCATGCTGCGCAGGGCGGTCTGCTGCGGCAACGTCCGCGCCAGCAACTGGTCCACGGTCTCGCCGTTGGCGGAGCTGGTCGCGATGTCCTGGTTGTGCATCTTCCGGTAGTCGTCGCCGTCGATGCAGTTGAGCAGGGCCGAAGGACAGCGGGAATGGGACGGCAAAACGAACGCCCCCGAGGGCATCCGGCAGACACCGCAGAAGTCGTTGCGCTCGCGGTACGTGGTCCAGGAGGGGCTCATCGTCAGCAGGTCGGACCGCCAGGTGAAGTTGCCGAGCTGGCGAATCATCAGCATCTTCGCCTTGAGCGGCTCGAACGGCGAGAGCAGCGGCGAGAGCTTCCAGGCGTCTCCTTTGCCGCTGCCGGTCGTCTTCCACCACAGCGTGCTGGCTCCGTTCGGGAAGTAGATGGTGATGAAGCGCTTCACCGGCGTGGCCGTGGCGGCGCGCAGCCGGCCCGACGGGCCCATGGCCTCCAACCACGGCAACGCGAGAGCGACCCCCGCGCCGCGCAACAAGTGCCTTCGCGAAAGCCTTCGGGTCATTGTCCTTCCGCCCTTCTCATTCGGAACATCTGGTGCCGGACCGTTTCCTTGATGAGGTTGCGCAGCGTCGGCTTGCCGCTGGTCCATTTGGCGAAGATCTGGGCCCGGTTGGCCTCCGCGATCGACATTCCCATCGCGAAGGTCCCGAACTTCTGCGTCGCGCACGACATGAAGCGGGGATCTTTGGCCAGGGCGCCGTTCAGCGCCGGGAGCCCGTCCACCATGGTGCCGCCCGGCAGGCTGCCCGTGGTGTCGATCGCGACGCTGCCTTCGTACGTCTCGCGGTAGCTTCCGATGCCGTCGAAGTGCTCGAGCGCCAGGCCGATCGGATCGATCATGTCGTGGCAGGGGGCGCAAGAGGGAGACTCTCGATGGGCGGCCATCAGCTCGCGCACGGTCTTCGCGCCGCTGCCCGGGTCCGGCTCGGGGAGCGGATTGATGACCAGGTTGGTCGGCACCTGCAACGGCAGGCACCACACGGCGTCCAGGATCCACTTCCCGCGGATGATGGGCGACGTGCGCGTCTCGCGCGACGTGTGGGTGAGAAAGCCCGCCAGCCCCAGGAAGCCCTGGCGGCGGTCGGTCGTGTTCATGACCTTCTGAAAGGCGGTGCCCGAGACGGCTGAAAAGCCGTAAAAGCTCGCCAGCGTCGAATCGACGAAGTTCATGTCGGTCGTCAGATAGTCGGCGAAGGAGAGATCGCCGCGCAGGAACTCGGCGAAGTACAGCTCCATCTCCCGCTGCATCGAGGCGGCCAGCTTGGCGTTCCAGGCCGGGAACAACGTCGCGCTGGCCACGTGGTCGGGCAGCCGCTTGCTGCCGAACCACTGCGCGGCGAAGTTCCGCGCCAGCATGTCGGCGCGCGAGTCGTCGAGCATCCGATCGACCTGCGCCGACAGCGTGTCCGGCTTGGTCAGGTCACCGGACTTGGCCAGCCCGAAGAGCGTGTCGTCGGGCATGGTGCTCCAGAGCGCGTACGAGAGGCGGCTCGCCAGCTCGTAGCCCGACAGGTCGTGCGCCGTCTTGTCCGAGACGCTGGGGTCGAGCTCGATGCGGTACAGGAACGGAGGCGAGGCCAGCATGATGTGCACGACGTGCTGGAGCGCGCCCATCGCGTCGGCGCCGAGCTTCTTCGCCTCGTCGTACTTGGCCTGCAGATCCTTGACCTCGGCGTCGGTGAGCGGCCGACGATACGCCCGGGCGCCGAACGCGTTGATGACCTTCGAGGCGCAGGCCGTGTCGGTGGCCGGATCGCAGGTGACGACCTGGCCGCGCAGCTTGGTGTCGGCGAAGACCGAGCCGCTGATGGTGCGGGCGGCGTTGAAGTAGTCCTCGACCTGGCGCGGGCTCATCGAGAGGGCCGTCGCGATGTTGTCGAAGCCCTCGGCCTCCTCGCTGATGAATCCCTTGGCGAGGCCGGGATCGGTGTGGAGCAGATCGCGGATCGTGTTGTCGTATTCGATGTTGCTCAGCCGGTGAATGGCCTTGGCCTCGATGACGGGATCGGTCGGGACGGAGGTGCCGCCCGTTCCCCCGCTGCCGGAGTTGCCGGAGCCGCCGCTGCTCCCGCCCGAGGCCGAGGCCCCCCCGCTGCCGGCGGGATTGCCGCTGCCGCCCGAGCCGGGCTTGCCTCCGGAGCCGCCGGGGTTGTTGCCTCCCGTGCCGCCGGTGGCCGACCCGCTCGAACCGCCCGAGCCGTGCGTGGTGTTGTCGGCGCCGATCTTCCCCGAGCAGGCCAATCCGCCCGCCAGGAGCCCGAGCGCGACCACCGAAATCGAGACTCGATACGCGTTCATGACGACACCATCCGTTTCATTGATCCGCGCCGTAGAGGTACCGCCAGGCGTCGACGAATCCGCTGATGTTACCGCTCCCCACCGATTGGTGGGCGTCGCTCACGCTGGCGCTGCTTTCGAGCCGGTGGGTGCTCCCGTACGGTGGTTGAGCGCCGTCCACCTTGGTCGGGCTGCCCGGCAGCCCCAGCGACTGCCACGCCGCGAGGTGCCCGCTGTGTTGCGAGTCGCCCGTGTGGCTGAAGCCGTAGAACCTGTCGCGGGCGGTCATCGGCGTCAGCGACAGCCACGCCTGACCGGGATCGTAGGGTCCCGCCAGCATGACCACGCGAAACACCTTCCGGTGCACGCCGACGACGCCCGACGAGCTGGCCCCGTGCGAATGGCCGGTGATGACGATATCCGACCAGCGCGGGGCGTCTCCATCCAGGAAGTACTGCCAGTCGCCTCCCGGGTTCACCTCTTGAAGATGCTTGAGGCCGAGGACGACGCGCCCCTCGATGCTGTCCGAGCGGCTGATGTTGACGAACGGGTGATGGTCGGTCCCCTCGAGGGCCTCCAGCCGGCAACCCTCGATGTCGTTGCCGCAGTTCTCGACGCCGTAGGTGGCCATGTAGCACGGCGCGAACCAATGAAATCCCCAGCCGGCCACCAGAGTCCCCAGCGCGCCGTTGCCGCAATTGGCGAAGTCGTCGGCGCCGTGCAGAAAGATGACCAGCTTGCCTTTCGGCGCCACGCGCGTGTCGAGATACGCGAACTGCTTGCCAAGCGCGTGCGACGCCTTGGAGTCCAGGCTGTTGGCGGTGAACGAAGCCTGGAACAGGCTGGGGTTCGTCCGGTCGACCTTGGGACCGCTCGCGCCGCCGGCGCCCGCGGTGCTGCCACCTGCGCCACGGCCGGCCTGACCCGCGCCCCCACCGCCCGCCGCGTTTCCGCCGGCGCCGCGGCCCCCTGAACCGGCACCGGCGCCCGACCCGGCGCCGGCACCGGCTCCCCCAGCGTCCCCACCCGTCGTCCCGGCCGCTCCGGAGCCCCCCGCTCCCGAGCCGCCGGTCGCCATGATCCCTCCGCTGCCGCCGCCGGAGCCGGTCGGACCGCCAACGCCTCCGGAGCCTGGCTGTCCACCGGTGGACGTCGTGCCCCCGCTGGCGATGGCACCGCCGCTGCCGGGCGGGACCTGCGCGCCTCCGCTGCCGGACGATCCCTGCGAGCCGCCGCTCCCGCCGCTCGCGCTGCCGCCGCTCCCGGAGCTTCCTCCCGAGGCGCCCGACTGTCCGGAGCCGGAGCTGCAAGCGCCGAGGCCCAGCACCGCAGCCGCGACGAGCCACGACGCGGTAAACCACTCGAGCCGGGGGCGCTTCGACGGCATGTAGAAAGAGGTGTTCCGTCTGCCGGGCAGATCGGTTCACCTCCCCCGCCGAAAAAGCGGGCGAACGATGTCAGGAGCCCGGAGGCTCGCGCGAAAGGATTGCAATCTCCACGGGTTGCAGCGCGCGACGCCAGATGGCGAAATCGTCGATGTCCCCAACGAAGAAGCGGCCGGGCTGGTTCCAGGCCCCCATGTAGAGGGTCGTGTCCCCGGGTGAGATGGGGCTCGGCATGCGCGCCTCGCCGACCTTCTGAGCGTCACGGTAGAGGCTCACCATCGCGCGCTCGCCGTCCCACACCGCGGTCAGGTGGACCCACTGGTCCGGAACGACGCACGAACAGAACACGCGAACGTAGTCGTTGAAGCCCGCGCTCGCCCAGTACGCGGCCAGAAAGCGTTGTTCGGCGGCGCGATTGTCGAGGTTGATCTGCCAGCCACCGACAGACTGCGTCTCGGCGCTGATGATGGTCGAAAACTCGCCCGCGCCGGCGCTCGTCGCGAGCTCGGCGGCCGAAGCGCGGGCCCAGACCGACACCGTCCAACCGGGCGTCGCCTGCTGGAAATCGGCGACCGCGACGCGATCCCCGGCCGCCAGCCGGAGCGCGCCCTCGAAGGCTCCGTCCGTCAGCCAGCTTCCGCCCGTGAGAACCCCGTCGTGGTGGTTGCCGGAGCTGTCGACCACGGCCGGGCCCGTGGTCTGGTCGAACGCCCAGTGAGCGACCAGATCTCTCGACAGGCTGCCGGGGTCGATCGACACGGCATCGAGCGGAAAGTCGCCGCAACTGGCGAGGGCCAAGCCGGCGAACACCAGCGCGGCGTTCGGCAGCCTCACAGCCACGCAACCATGGTGAGGGACGCGAACAGGGCGGGAAAGCCGAGCGTCGCCGCCTCGAGGTCGAAGAACCGCACCGTTGGGTGCGGAAACGCGACGAGCCCGTGAACCTCGAACGCGAACGACAGCTCGCCGGTCACGTTCGCGAGAAGTCCCACGCCGGCCGCCGCGGCGCCGGTGAAGCGCGCCGCCTGGACGCCGCGCACCGGAAACGTCCCCACGCCCTCGCTGGCGAAGTGGAACGCGCCGCCCCCCAGCGCGAACGTGGGCCGAAGGCGCCGCCCGGGACGGAGGCCGAGCCCCAGCTCGACCAATCCGAGGCTCTGGTCGATGGCGGCCGATCCCGCCGACGTCTCGACGCGCGGGCGGCTGCCGAGCCCGGCCGCGGTCACCCGCGCAAACAACCAGTCTCCCAGCAGAGCCCGGCAGCGAACGAGCGGCAAGGCGGCCGGTCCAGCGCCCCCCAGGCTGTCGAGCAGGGACACGCCCGCCTCGAGACCAAACGTGCGCGCCCGGGGTGGCGCCGGCGGCGGTGCGGGCGCGGCCTCGGCAACGACGGGGGGAGCGGCGGCACGCCGCTGGGATTCGACCAGGACCTCGAGCGCGCTGGCCCGCAAGATCTCGATGGTGCGGATGGCGAGGACCTCCGGAAGCTGCCCGCGATCCTCGCTGGACGCCGGCACGCGGCGGACCTCGGGCGCCGGCCCGATGCGGTCGAGGATCCAGAGCTCGGCGCGCGGTTGTCCCGGCTCTCCGACCAGCGCCACCGTCGCGACAGCGCCTTCCTGCTGTTCCATCAGCCGGGCAATCGAGATCGGATCGGTGTGGGAGCCGGCGTCGATCAGAGAGACCTCGAACCCACCGGCCACCAGCTCGGCCCGGATGCGGGTCAGGCAATCGCGCGCCGTCGGCCCCGAGCCGGTCGAATCGAGCAGCGTCACGCGCCCCGAGGGGAGCGGCGCCGCCCGGGCGGCGCCGGCGCCGAGCACCGTGAGGCAAAGGCCCGCCAGCAGCGCCGGCACGGGCCGGCGCGGCAGGGCCGCGGTCATGGGGCGCGCCCGGCCGGGACCGCGTGAGGGGAAGGGGTGCCCGCCAGCCCCCTGGCCGCGTGAGCGTAGCTGCCGCGGGGGAATCGGCGCAGGTAGTCGGCGGCGATCGCGACCGCCTCGTCGTGGCGGCGCGCGTGCTCGAGGACCATCATCTTCCGACCGAGCGCCTCGGCGGCGTACGTGCCACCGGGTGCCTCGCCCAGGTAGAGGTCGTACCAGGCGAGCGCACGCTCGGCGCCCGGCGCCGACTCGTCCTCCAGGCGGCCAAGCAGGAACGCCGCCTGGGCCGCCCGGGGCGAACGTGCGAACCGGCGGCGCTGGGCGAGGAGCGCGCGCCGGGCGAGCTCGTCGTTCCCGACGTAGCGGGCCGCGTCGGCCAGGGTCGCGAGATCCTCGCTGCCCGCCGATTCCAGCACGTGTCCCGTGCCCAGGCGCTCGGCGTCGGCGACCACCGCCCCCGCATGCCCGGCGGCCAGCTCGGCGCGCCACTGAACGAGAGGACGGGCGCGGGCCGGCGCGGGCGAGCTGCTGGAGGGATCGTGACGCCAGCTCGCCTGATCCCGGGTCGGGCTCTCGACGGGTGGAGGCGAGTCGGAGGGCCCGGAACCGCCGACCTTCGAGCTCCCCGTCGGCGAGGTGGCACCGGTCGCGGCTGTCGCCGTCTGGTGATGGTCGAGCGTCACGGACAGGCTCTGCCCCGCCCGCAGCACCATCTCGCCGCCCGAGATGGGCCCAGCCACCGACACGACGCCGCTGTCCATGTGCAGGTCGAAGCGGGCCGTGGCCGGATTCCACGCCACCGAAAACGACGTCCCGTGCACGCGCACCTCGAACGGTCCGGCCTGGAACACCCAGCGCGCGTTCGGAAGGTGGTGGACGTCGACGCGGGCTTTGCCGTCGTCCAGGGCCACCCGACCTCCGCGGCGATCCAGGTCCAGCACGCGCCCGTGCGAGCGAGGCTCGAGCTGCATCCGCGTGCCCTCCGAGAAGGTGACCTCCGTGGGCGCGATCGAGGCCGTCGCCACCACCGGTCCCTGCCGGAGGGCCGGGCCACCGGCGACCCGGTAGCTGATGGGCCGATCGGTGAACGGCGCGATCCGACCGAGACCCCAGTAGCTCCCGGCACCGACCAGCAGCGTCGCGGCCACGACCAGCGCCGATCGCGTGTGACGGACGGCGCGAACCCTGCGGGCCAGCCGCTGCTCCAGACGATCGAAGTCTTGCGGCTGCTCCTCGCCTTCTCGGCGCGGCGGCGACGTGTCCGCGCTGGACGCGACCAGCCGTCCCACGCGTTCGGCCACGCGGGTCTCGAGCTCGCGCTCGGGCTGCTCTTGGTTCGTGAGGTTCATGGCCGCCCGCCCTTCTTTATACCCGCGACACCCGCGGCGTTCGTCGTGGCGTTCGCCGCGAAGTAGCGCCTCAGGTCCGGATCGCTCCCCACCCGCTCGGCCACCGCGGCGGTGGCCCGGTTGACCAGCCGCTTGGCCGAGCTGAGCGAGACCCTCATCCCCGCCGCCACCTCCTCCATGGTCATCTCCTCCATGAATCGCAGGCTGAACGCGACCTGCTCGCGGGCACCGAGCCCGTCCAGGATCACCCGGCACCGGCGAAGCGCGTCGTGCGCCTCCTCCTCCGGGCTCCGATCGCCCGCCATCTCGGGCAGCTCGCCGTCGTCCGACAGGCGCACCCTTCGCCGCACCCAGCGCGACCGCAGGTTCCACTTGAGGACGTGCGACGCGATCGCCATCGTGAACTCGCGCAGGGCCTCCGGCTGGCGGATGGCGCCGCGCCGGACGAAGAGCCGCAGGAACACCTCCTGCGTCAGGTCCTCGACGTCGTGGCTCGGGCGCCCGAGCGCGCGCGCCAGGTACCGCCGGACCCGCCCCGAGTAGCGGACCCAGATCTCGCGACGAGCCCAGGCCTGATCGGCCTGCAGCCCCGCCACCAGCTCCGCGTCCGACCGCCCCGCCGCGACGCTGGGCGAGATGAACGTGACGCTGTTGAGACGATCGATGTTCCCCATGAACGCCGCGCTAGCGGCCATCAAGAGTACCGATTCGCGCGGCGGCGCGAACGCATTTTCCACCACCGCCTGAAGGACACGCATCGAAGACCCGTCCGGTAGTTCCGTCAGCCCGAAGATCCGGTTCACCTCATGCCGCGCCAAGCCGAGATGAACCGTTTGGCCAATCTCGAGGAACTCAAGGCACGCCTGGAGGACCGCCTCGAGACAGAGACGGACGGACCGCCGTTCTGAGCCGAGCCGCCGCCGTGGACGGTGCGGGCGAGCCTGGCCTCGTTCCCTCGGTCCTCGCCGTTGGAGACTGACCCCGGGCCGGGCCCGCGTGACACGCAGGTCGTCTACGGGGCCGGACAACCGATGCGCTTCGTGTCGAGCACGACATCGTCGTAGTAGATGTCGAAGGCCTTCGTGGGATGCCAGTCATGAAAGCCGATCCCGAAGGTGTCGAAGACGCCGATGAGGCCGCTGGTCTTGCCATCGTAGATGGCGCCGCCGGACTTGGTCCCGACACTCGAGTAGTTGATGTGCATGTTGTCGAACACCCCGGCCTGAGTGCCGCCGACCCACAACGTGATCCGCTCCGGTTGATCCTCGAGCTCCCACTCGACACAGACCCACTTGTCGGTCGGGATCTTCCCGCCGGAGTAGGCCGAATCTTCGATGTTGGGCGACACGTCGTGAATATCCATCGAGAGCTGCCACTGCCCGTTGTAGCTGCCGACCTCGAGGTAGCGCGTCTTCGTCAAAGGTGCGGGCCCGCTACCTGAACCAGTACCGTTGCTTCCCGCGAACGGGAATTGGATGTGAAGGCTGGCCGATACTCCCGCGGAGAAATAGATGCTCGCCCGGCCGAAGGTGGTGGCGGCCTTCAACGCGGAGGGGACCTCTTTTGCGAGGAGAGTGGCCCAGTCGTCGCTTCCGCTGGCCAGCCCTTGGACGTGCAAGGCGTACTTGCCGTGCGCGACCTGCTGGGTCTGCACCGCCAGCATGCCGCCCTTGGTTGACGTGTCCCATTTCGCCGGATCGATGCTCCCGGTCTCGAAGTCCTCGCAAATGAGCCCCGGGCACGACGAGGCACCGCCTGCGGCTCCGCCCGTGGCCGATGAACCACCGCCGGCTCCCCCGCCGGACCGGCCGCCGGCGCCGGTTGGCACGCCCGCGGTGCCTCCCGAGCCGGTCCCCGATCCTCCTGAGCCGGTCCCCGATCCTCCTGAGCCGGTCCCCGATCCTCCTGAGCCGGTCCCCGATCCTCCTGAGCCGGAGACTGCGTCGCCGGCGCCACCGTTCGCCTCACCCGCACCACCTGTTGCGGCCGATCCAGATCCTCCGCCGGACCCCGTCGTGGTGGTCCCTGCCCCGCCAGTTCCTGCACCGCCGCTACCAAACCCGCCGGTCCCCGCACCGCCGGTCCCCGCACCGCCGGTCCCCGCACCCGATCCGCCCGTCCCCAGGCCAGCTCCGGCGCCCCCCGTTCCAGCCGCGTCGGCCCGGTCGTTGGTCGTGGGGGTCGGCGCACAACCGACGAAGGTGAAGGACGCAGCAAGCGCAACGAGCGCCCTGGCCGCCCTCCACCGTTTTGCGTGCATGGCGAGGACGACGATATCACCTGTCCCCGCGTGTGCACCACGGTTGACTCATCGCCTTTGAGATCGCGCCGCGTCCCAGCGGAGGCCCGCGAAGCGCGGGGTAGAAGGGCCGGTGGGACCGGCCAGCTTGAGCTGTTCGGACAGTGAGCTGTAGCCGTCGACCCAGGCGCCCTACTCGTCCTCGCGGGACGGCTCATCGTCGACAACGCGCGTCTTGCCGTCGACCTTCTCGAGGCGGACGGCCGGCCGCTCCGTGAGACGGGCGGCTAGTGACGGCCAGCGACTCACGGGCTTCATGTCGCGATGAATTCGCCGCGGTCGGTGATGTCGGGCTCGTTGCCGACGCCGACGCCTTCACTCAGGCAGAGCAGCCCGGGACCACTTACAATGAGCGGCGGGAAGGTGCTGCGGATGAAACGTCAGCTCGCGTTTCTGGGGATCCTGGCGACCTTGGGGGCCGTGACACTCGCGGGGGGCCGGGCGCAGGCGACCTGTTGCCGCTCCACCGCAGATTGTCCGGCCGGCTTCACCTGCCTCGGCGGCGCTTGTGAATCGTCGATCGCCGGGTGCACCTGCGACGCGGACTGTGGACCCAATTTGCGTTGTCGGACGACGGGGGTGACCGCCTGCGTCCAGGTCCCGGGAGGGGCACAGGAGTGCCATCCGCACAGCCAGTGTCTGGCCCCCTGGCAAGGTCCCTGCGCCACGGACGCCGACTGCGGTCCGGGTGGGTTCACCTGCGCGACGAACGGCACGCTGTGCAGCGCCACGGATTGCCAGCCGACGACGATATGTACGGACCCGGTGCTGCTGCCGACGACGTGCGACGCCGACGCGGACTGCCCGGCCGCGTGGACGTGCGAACCGGACACCGACGTGTCGACGTCGTGCATCCCGGAGGTCCGGCACTGCCCCGCGCAAGGCTGTCCTGCACCGACGGGCGCGAAATCATGTCGCCCGCCGATGTTCGCGCTGCTCGGCGGATCCCGCTTCGGCGGGGTGCCCGCCCCCGACCACAGCTGTGCGAGCGCAGGCGGCGACCGTGGCGCGGGCCCGGACGGCGCGCCGGGAACGGGCGGCGCACAGGCCGGGGCCGGTGGGGGACCGGGCCCCGCCGGCTCTGGGGCTCCGCTGCCGGGGAGCGGCTGTCAGCTCGCACCGGCCACGCCAGGAGGCGCGCCCGTTCTGGCGCTGCTGGCTTCATGGGCCATCTCGATCCGACGGGCCACCCGGCGGGGATGAACGCCACCACCGCCGGCACGGACCCGACTCCTCGGCCGTCTGACCGGTCGCCGCCGCCTTGGGTGTGGGTCAGCCTACCGCCGCCCATGCAGCGGTGAGCCTGCCCCGATTGTGGACACCACCGATATGAGGAAGATGGTGATCATGGGACGACGACAGCGACGGAAGCTCACGCCGGAGCCGGAGACCTGCCAACGGTCTGGACGACGACTGAACCGCGCCGAACAGGATGGCCTCACGAGAGGCGCCCGATGAGAACGACGGCCGCTCGCAAGCAGGCGACCGCACGCGGCCACACCGTTCACGTCAACGGGATTCAGATGTACTACGAGGAGTCCGGCGCCGGAGATCCCCTGGTGCTCTTGCACGGGTTTGGCGGGTGTAGCCAGAACTGGCAGCCCTTCGCCGTCGAGCTGTCGGAGCACCGTCGGGTCATCGCCGTGGATCTGCGCGGCCACGGTCACTCCACCAATCCCGCGAACCTGTTCACGCACCGAGAGGCGGCCCGCGACGTGTTCCTTTTGCTCGACGAGCTGGGCATCGGCCGCTTCTCGGCCATGGGCATGAGCACGGGGGGGATGACGCTGCTGCACATGGCGACGAGCCAGCCCGCGCGCATCGACGCCATGGTCTTGATCAGCGCGACCTCCCACTTCACCGATCAGGCGAGGGCCTTGTTCCGCCGGGCGGCGTTCGAGAATTTCCCTCCCCAGGTCCAGGAGATGTATCGGGAGTGCGCGAAACGCGGCGAGGCGCAGCTTCAGCAGCTCGTCGCGCAGTTCAAGGCGTTCCACGACAATCAGGACGACATGAGCTTCACGGCGCGAGAGCTATCGATCATCACCGCTCGTACGCTGGTCGTGCACGGCGACCGCGACCGCTTCTTCCCCGTCGAGATCCCGGTGAGCCTCTACCGCTCCATACCGGAGGCCGCGTTGTGGGTCATCCCCGGGGGTGACCACGTCCCCATCTACGACTCCGCGGTGCCCTTCACCCCGACCGCTCTGCGATTCCTCGACGGGCCGGACGGGCCGTAGCAGCCGGCGCCGGCTGCGGGCGGTGATGATCTCGGGCGGCGTGACTGGGGGCTCTGTCGCCGCGGCGAGCTCTTCGCGTGTGTGACGGGACAGATCACGGGCGTGACGTACGATGGCGGCTACGCGGACTACCCTGGTGGCGCCCGCCTCGGCGCTCGCGTCGATCCCGCCCGAGCTGACCGTCCGGCCCGCGCATGGCGTGCAACCTCCCGATGACAAGGGCAATACCCGCTGCCGCATGTGACCGCTGAAAGCTCCTACCCGTAGCAGTGACCCGTGTCCGGCCGCGAACCGTGGCCCCAGAAGCTACGGTTGTAGTATTGCGTGCGGCAGCTATGGGCGCGAGCAACAGGTGTACCATGCCGTCTGGTAGACCCCATCGCCGCAGGTCGCGACCGTGGCGAAGCGCGCCAGCGCCAGGTTCTGCTGGGTGCATGCGTCGGACGCGTATTGTTTCCATACGTCGTACGGCTTGCAGCTCGTGTCCCCACCCATCATCTGGCTCGGCATGCACATCGCGTTGCCGGAGGAGCCTCCGCTGCCCGTCGGCATGGGGCGCGGCGGCGGCAACTGATCACCGCAGCAGGTGAACGTCACGCCCACGATGCCGCCGTCGCAGTCCGGCCCTGGCGTGACGGCCGTGAGCAAGAGGTTCTGGTTCGCGCAGGTGGCCGACGCGTCTTGTTTCCACAGGTCATATGACCGGCAGCTGTTCGTACCGCTCAACCTGTTCGTCGTGCAGACCTGGGCGGACGCGCCGCCGGCGCCGCCGGTCCCGGCTCCCGATGAGCCGCCCGTGCCGGTCGATCCGGCGGGTGTCGTCCCACAGCAGACGTAGGTGGCGTTCTGGTACTTCGCGTCGCCGCAGGACGGCCCGGTCACCAGGTCCGTGAGCTGCATGTTCTTTTGCCCACACTCGTAGGCCCCGTACTGCTTCCAGGTGTCGTAGGACTTGCAGCTCGTCGAGTCGCCGCCGCCGTCGATCTTCTCGCACATGGAATCCGTCCCCGACGTCCCGCCCGCGCCCGCTCCGCTGCTGCCGGTCTCGTTTCCCTTCGGAACGTCATCCCACCACGGCGCCAGCGGGCCGCAGCCGGCGCCGACGAACGCCACGAACCCTACGGCCAAAAGAGAGCGGGTGAACGGAATGATCCTCATGGACATCCTCCTCATCGAAGCAGCTACCGACCAGGTGAACCCCCAAGGCGCAAAGCGACTCAACGCATTCAGTATACGCACGCCCCGAACAGCAACCTAGAGATCGGCGACGTGGTGATCCAGTTCGGCAACGGCCAGCGCCTCTCACCGGGGCTGCGGCACGACTTCGCCGACGGCTCGCGCAGTCGGCCCGTCGATCTCCCCGGTCACGTCCGGTTCATTCGCGTTCGGCCGTGGGGGAGGACAGGCGTTCGCAAACGACGTCGTCCTACGCGCGCTCGACCAAGGCGTCTCCCTGAAAGGGAACGCCGCTCGCCCCCCACCCCCTTCGACCAGCCTACGCCCGAGGAACCTTCGTGCCCCTGGGATGCGCCGGTCGAGAAGGCCGGCCCGACGACGACCACGGTCCATTTACGGCGTCCAGATGGGACGCCGGCTGGGGGTTCCGGTGATCACCCGAGCCCGTACGCACCGACGGTCACGCGCGTCTCGACGAAGTGTTCTCGACTTGTTTACGCGGGGGCGGGTGAGATGAAACGCGGCGGAAACGGGGGCCCTGCTACGACCAATGAGCGGCGCGCATCGACGGAGTCGACGCCGTTTTCCCATGGCGAACAGCTCGGCAGCGTCGAAGATCTCGCACCCGCATCTGCGGGCGGTCACGGAGCGGGTCGTTCGCACGCACTGCCCCTACTGCGCGTTCCAGTGCGGGATGACGGTGACCACCAGCTCCGTCGTCGCGCCGCACGCCGAGCAGATGGCCGACGGCGCGCCGGACGCTCGCGCGGAGGGGCGACCGGTGGTCCGGCCGGATGCGGACTTTCCGGTCAACCGCGGGCAGATGTGCATCAAGGGGTTCACGTCGGCGGACCTGCTCGACCACCCCGCCCGGATCCTCGCGCCGCTCGTTCGCGGGCGTGAGGGGCGCCTGGTCCCGGCGTCGTGGGAGGCCGCCCTCGACTTCGTGGCGGAGCGGCTCCTGCGGATCCGCGCGGCGCACGGGCCGGCCGCGCTGGCCGCCTTCGGCAGCGGCGCGCTGACGAACGAGAAGGCGTACTTGCTGGGCAAGTTCGTGCGGGTCGCGCTGCGCTCGCCCAACATCGACTACAACGGCCGCTATTGCATGGCGTCCGCCGCCGCCGGCCAGAACAAGGCGTTCGGCCTCGACCGCGGGCTGCCCTTCCCGGTCAGCGACATCGCGCGCACGAAGGCGCTGCTGCTGTGGGGCGCGAACTCGGCCGACACGATGCCGCCCATCATGCAGTGGATCCACGAGCAGCGCGCGCAGGGGACGCTGATCGTCGTGGATCCGCGGCGCACGGAGACGGCGCGGACCGCGCACCACCACCTGCAGCTCACGCCGGGCTCCGACCTCGCGCTCGCGAACGGCCTCTTGCACCTGGCCGTCGACGAGGGCCTGGTCGACCGCGAGTACGTCGCGCGCCGGACGGTCGGCTTCGAGGCGGCACGGCGCGCCGTGTTCGAGTCTCACCCGGCCCACGTCGAGCGCCTGACGGGCGTCTCCATCGATCAGCAGCTCCGCATCGTGCGGCTCCTCGCCGGCTCCGAAAGCGCGATGTTGCTCTCGGGGCGCGGGCCCGAGCAGCAGTCGAAGGGCGCCGACACGGTCGTCGCCTTCACGAACCTGATGCTCGCGCTCGGCAAGGTCGGCCGCCCGGCCAGCGGCTACGGCTGCCTCACCGGCCAGGGCAACGGCCAGGGCGGGCGCGAGCACGGACAGAAGGCCGATCAGCTTCCCGGCTATCGCCTGATCGAAAACCCGGAGCACCGCGCGGCCCTGGCGCGCGTGTGGGGCGTGGATCCAGCCGATCTGCCGGGCAAGGGCAAGAGCGCCTACGAGCTGCTCGACGCGCTCGGGCCGGAGGGCGGGATCCGCGCCCTGCTGGTGTTCGGCTCGAACGTGGCCGTCGCGTCGCCGAACTCTCGCCACATCGCGCGCCGCCTGGCCAGCCTGGATCTGCTGGTGGTGGCCGACGCCTTCGAGAACGACACCACCGCTGACGCGCACGTGATCCTCCCCATCAAGCAGTGGTCGGAGGAGGAAGGCACCATGACCAACCTCGAGGGGCGGGTGATCCTTCGCCAGCGCGCGCAGGAGGCGCCGCCCGGGCCACGCTCCGACCTGGAGATCATCATGGCGCTGGCCGAGCGCCTGGGCGAGGGTCCGCGGTTCCGCTTCGACTCGACCGAGGCCGTCTTCGACGAGCTGCGCGCGGCCACCGCCGGCGGCAAGGCCGACTACAGCGGCATGAGCTACGCCCGCATTCGCGCCGAGAGCGGCGTGTTCTGGCCCTGCCCCTCCGAGGACCACCCCGGGACGCCTCGCCTGTTCGCGGATGCGTTTGCCTTCCCCGACGGCAAGGCCCGCTTCCACGCGGTCCGGCACCGGGCCGCCGCCGAGGTGCCCGACGACGAGTACCCGCTGTATTTCACGACCGGGCGCTACAAGGAGCACTACAACTCGGGCGCGCAGACGCGCCGGGTGGCGCCGCTCGTCGACGCCAGGCCCGAGCCGCGCGTGCAGCTGCACCCGCACCTGGCGGCCCGCCTGGACGTGGTGGACGGCGGGCGGTTGCGCGTCGAGAGCCGGCGCGGCGAGGTGGTCTTCACCGTCACGATCAGCGCCGACATCCGCGCCGACACGCTGTTCGCCCCGTTCCACTGGGGTGGCAAGGCGGCCGCCAACATCTTGACCAAGCCCGCGCTCGATCCCACGAGCCGCATGCCCGAATTCAAGGTCTGCGCGGTGCGGGCGCGCGCCGCCACGCCCGCCGACGAGGACGCGAGCGCCGAGGTCGTCGCGTCGCCGAGCGGCGCGAACACCACGACCGGGGAGTCGACGACCAAGCAGGCGACAATGAAAGGAATGGTCTCGTGACCTCGCTCCGAAAACGCCTGGCGATCATCGGCAACGGCATGGCCACCTGCCGCCTGCTCGACGAGCTGATCCTGCGCGGCGCCTCGTCGCGCTTCGAGATCACCGTCTACGGCGAGGAGAAGGGCGGCGCCTACAACCGCGTGCTGCTCAGCAAGGTCCTGGCGGGCGCCGACCCCGACGCGATCGTGACCAAGCCGCCGGCCTGGTTCGAGGAGAACGGGGTGCGTCTGCTGGACGGGATCGCGGTGCGGCGCCTCGATCCGGGGGCCAAGGTGATCCAGGCCGACGGCCAGCCCGACCAGCGCTACGACGTCGCGGTGCTCGCCACCGGCGCGCAGCCGCTGGTGCCGCCGCTCGACGGGATCTTCGCCTCCGACGGCGGCCTGAAGGCCGGCGTGTTCGTGTATCGGACCATCGACGACTGCCGCCAGATGCGCGCGCACGCCCGCTCCGGCGACAGCGCGGTGGTGCTGGGCGGCGGGCTCCTGGGTCTGGAGGCGGCCAAGGTGCTGAGCGATCGCGGCCTGCACGTCACCGTCGTGCACGCCAGCAAGACCCTGATGAACGCGCAGCTCGACGAGCTGGGCGGCGAGATGCTCGAGCGCGAGATCGAGCGGTGTGGGATCTTCGTGCGCACCGGGCGCACGATCGAGTCGGTGCTGGGCGAGGACCGCATCGATGGCGTGCGCCTCGACGATCAGAAGACGCTGGCGGCCGACATGCTGGTCCTGGCCTGCGGCGTGCGGCCGCGCATCGACGTGGCGCGCGCCTCGGGGCTGCCCATCAACAAGGGCATCATCGTCAACGACACGCTGGCGACCGAGGCGCCCGGCGTGTACGCGCTCGGCGACTGCGCGGAGCACGCGGGCAAGCTGTACGGCATCGTCGCGCCGGCGTGGGACCAGGCGGCCGTGCTGGCCGACGTGCTGGCAGGGGCCAACCCGCAGGCGCGCTATCGTGGCTCGCGGCTGTACACGCGCCTCAAGGTCGCGGGCGTCGACGTCGCGTCGATGGGCCGCGCCGAGCCGGAGCTGGAGAGCGACGAGGTCATCCAGGTCGTCGAGACGCGGCGCGGGTCGTACCGCAAGCTGGTGGTGCGCGGCAACCAGCTGGTGGGCGCGATCCTGGTCGGCAACACCGAGGCGGCCCCGAGCCTGGTGCAGGCCTTCGACCGCGGCGATCCGCTGCCCGACGATCCGCTGGCGTCGCTGTGCTCGGCCGCCTCGCTGGGGGCCGGCGCGGAGCGCGACCGGCAGATCTGCAACTGCAACAAGGTGAGCGCCTCGCGCATCAAGGAGGCCATCGCGGGCGGCGCCACCACGCTGGAGGTCCTGTGCGCCACCACCAAGGCGGGGACCGGCTGCGGCTCGTGCAAGAGCGACCTGGTCGAGCTGATCAACCGCCACGCCCCGGCCGCCGCGTCCGCGCCGGCTGCCGACGGTCCCAAGAAGCTCGCCGCAGCGAGCTGAGCGCGAGGAGCCCCTCGCGCGGTCGCGAGACCGTGCGGCCGTGGTCAGCCGTGAGCGGGGCGGTGGCGCCAGTAGCGGACGCCCACGATCGCGGCCACGCCCAGGAACACGAAAGAAAGCACCCCGAAGATGATCACCAGGAACCAGGCCTGGCCGAATGAATCGATGCGCGCTTCGGCGGAAGCGGCGGGACCTGCCAGGTACAGCACGCTGACACGCTGGCCGATCGTGAAAGCCGGCGGGGTCGATCTGATGCCGCCGACGAAGGTCCGCTTGCCGTCGGGCGCGTCGTACTCCACGACCGGCGCGTACAGCGTCGTTTCCCGCGAGAAGCCGTCGGACGTCTTCTCCCGTTCCTGACTGGCCTCCTGAGAGACCACCCTCCCCGAGGCCCGGACCGCTCGCTGGCGAAACGAGACGACCCGCTGGCCCAGGAAGACGCTGATGGCCGCCAGAAGAAGGGCCGCCCCACCGAACCCGAGCGCCGCGTTCCTCAGGTGTTTCATGCCGGGCCTACTGTATCCGGCGCGAGCCCGCGTTTGAAGCTGACCCGGCGCCCGGCCCGTCGTCCGCGCCGAGATCGATCTTGGTGTAGACGGCCGCCCAGGCCATGAACCAGAAGAACAGCGGAAACACCAGCCAGAAGCCCGCCGCCAGGAACAGGGGAAGCTCGGCGCCGAAGACCAGCATCGGCGTCCAGAAGGCCGCCAGCACGCCGACGAAGATGCACGTGATCGACACCGGCCACAGCCAGAACGTCTTCCAGTCGCCTCGCTGCCTCGCCTTCCGGAGCGTGTCGATGTTGACCTTGAGAGTGGCCTCGACGCCCACGCCCCTCGAGTTGATGGCCTGATCGGCCTGGTAGATCCCGCGGGTGTGCCCGTAGACCGCGACCTGCCCCGCATCCCAGGGATCGAGCGGGGTGACCTTCCCCTTCATGTGCTTCCACAAGACGAGGAACATGACCACGCCGGCCACGATCAACACCACCGCGCCGGCGGCGCCTCCGCCAAGCAGGGCCCAGTTGATCTCCGGTTCGGTCACGGCCCCAGCCCTAAGCAAATCGGAAGGTCGACCGCGCGATCTGAAACGCGCGCTCGGCGCGCAGCGCCGCCAGCGGATCATCGGTGGGAATGGGGCTCATCGACGAGAACGTTACGGCCACGCCGTCGCGTTCGATGAACCCGACGCGGGTGACGACGTCGGACGTCCCGATCCGTCCCTGCCCGACGAAGCCACCCAGCCAGCCCTCGACGGCCGCCGCGCGCGGATCCTCGTCCTCGGTCAGGCGGCGCGGCGGCGACGTGACCGCCAGCCCCGCCTTCTTCAACCTGTCCATGGCGTCGGCCAGCCGCGCCTCGACGGGCGCCACGGGTGCCCCCTCCGAGCGACGCTCGGCCCTCGCCTGCAAATACGCGAGCAGCACCTCGCCGTTCACGTCCAGCAGGCGAACGTCGATCGCCGACACGTCCTCGGGCGGCGACTCGACGGGCTCGGCGGTCCAGCTCGTGGGATGAGCCATCTCGAACTCGGGCGCGTGCTCCGAGCGGGCGGGGACCCACGGCTCCATCCGGGTCATCCCGGTCCCCACCTCCAGCTTGAAGGTGAGGTGCGCCGTCCAGAAGATCTCCTTCGCCGCCTCCCAGTTCTTCCGGCCGCAGAGGCAGTTCACCGAGAACACGTTGCCGCCCTCGACCCGCACCGACGTGCGCCGCACTTCGGGGACGTCGTTGAGGACGCGGGTGCCGACGATGTCGAAGAACAGCCCCAGCGCGCCCGGGAACCACTTCGCGGACCGCACCTGCCAGCCCTCGACCTCGAAGCTGGTCCGAATCCAGCTGTCGATCGGGATCTCGAACAGCATCGGCGTGACCGTCACGGCCACCACCGCGGCCTCGGGCTGGACGGAGCCGGTGAAGAAGCCCAGCCCTTGCGGCAAGAAGGGGTCTCCGCTGACGGGGCCGAACTCGCGCGAATAGGCCCAGGCCTTGGGCAAGGCCAGGCTGTAGGCGAACTGCGGGTTGTGTTCGGGCGTCGCCTTGAACCGCACGTGCGACTCCTCCATGTGCGCCAGAACGTGGGGCGCCACGAAGGGGATGTCCAAGGGCTGCTCCGGGTCTTTGCTGTCTGTCGTGTGTTGCGCCATGCGAGCTCTATTTCTTCGAGACATCCACGCCGAACTTGGCGCCCAGGCCCCCGATCCCCGCGCCGGCCTTCGCGCCGGCGCTGACGGCGAACAAGCTCTTTCCGTCATTGACCTTCGCCGACGCTTCCGCCCCCGCGCCCAAGCTCAGCAAGGTCCCCTCGACCTTGAGGCCCAGGCCCAGGTAGTACGACGTGAAGGGGATGCGGAGCCGGACCTTGAGGGGCAGCTCACCCTTCAGGACCGCGGCCATGGCATCCGCCTTGGCCTCGGCGCTCAGCTTCCGGTCCTTGAGGCTGGCCTCCGCTTCGCCCTTGATGCTGGCTTCCGCGTCGCCGATGTTCCCTTCGGCGACGGACTCGAAGATGACCCACGGATCGCCTTCCGGCGACACGCCGGGCTTCGGCTTCGGCGGAGGCGTCACGACCCCGATCATCACCGTGGGGCAGCCGATGGCGATGACGTCGGGGCCGCCCGCCGGTTCGATGACGAAGTCGGTGGCGCGCGCCGCCGGCGCGCCGTTGATCAGCACCGTGGTCGTGCCTGGCGACGCCGGTCCCGCCCCGTGAGGCGATGCGCCCGGCGCCGGGCATATGTGCATGTCCAGCCCGACGCGCCAGGCCGGCATACCGCCGATGAGGACGTTGGGGCTGCCGGTCCCGGGACCGAGCGGACCCATGTGCATGGTCATGTCGCCGACCCGCGCGGCCATCGGCGCCGTCGGTGGCGTCGGCGGATCGAGTGACGTGCCGAAGATCAGGTGCTTGATCTTGTCGACCAGATCGATCTGCCCGTGAACGACCTTGACCGAGGCCTTGGCGTCGACGACCGTCAGCTTCGCGCTCAGCGTGGCCGCGTCGACCGACGCCGATAGCACCTCGGCCGAGGCCTTTCCCTCGAGGACGCTGACGAACGTCTTGTCGTCCTTCCCCTCCTTGTTGGTCCAGGCCGCGCCCTCGATCTCTTTCTTGTAGAGGGGGCC
>Ga0068853_100000144_pt1 | contig 48463 bp, 25 predicted proteins | sample KBSCornC32_FD_65655 | JGI IMG/M metagenome (GOLD analysis project Ga0068853, IMG submission 65655) | Corn rhizosphere microbial communities from Kellogg Biological Station, Michigan, USA - KBS Corn C3-2 | ecosystem: Host-associated > Plants > Roots > Rhizosphere > Soil ... | reverse complement strand
GATGTCGTCTACCTACCCGGCCCGCACGGCGGTCCCTGACGTCGACAGCTTGGCCCTCGAGGGGAGCCTGCGCGGCGCTCCGTCCCGCTCCGTTCACGCACCCCGGCGACCACGATCCCTCTTTTCGACAGCGCTACGCCGCTCATCGGTTCAGTCTGCCGTGAGATCGCGTCGCGGCCCCTCTGCCGGATCTGTTTTGCGAGGGGGCTTTGTCAGCTCTTTCGGAAGAATTCTCGTCCGCTCCCTCCAAGTGGGTATGGGAACCAGCAAACGACGCGTTCGGCCAGGGTGGGGCTTCGCGATCGCGGTGGCGGCCATGGGCTCGCTGGCGGATGGCGGGGCGGCCGGCGCCACCATCAGCTGGAAGGGCCACACCTGGCAAGTCACCTCGGGTGGGATGGCGGGCGTCTGCGAGGGCAGTCCGGCGAACGTCACCATCGACGGAAGCGGCTACCTGCACATGCGCATCTCGCACTCGGGCGGGGTCTGGACCGCTTCGGAGATCTTCACGACCGACAAGCTGGGATTCGGGACGTATCAGTGGCACGTCGACGGGCCCATCGACACCTATGACAAGAACGTGGTCACGGGGCTGTTTCCTTACGGCCCAGCGGCCGGCATCGGGAGCGACAGGACCAACGAGATCGACATCGAGTACTCGCGCTGGGGCCAGGCGAAGGGGCCCAACGGGGACTGGACGAACTATCCCGCGTCGGGGACGACCGTCGGAGAGATGTCGTACACGTTCTCGCTCGGCGGGGCCACGCTTTCCACGTCGCGCTTCTCGTGGACCAAGACCAGCATCACCAGCTCGCTGCTTGCCGGCCTGCAGGCGGTGGGCAGCAACGACAGCCTCATCCGGACGTGGGCGTACATGCCGTCGAACCCGACGGTGAACATCCCGCAGCAGGCCCTGCCCCTGGGAATGAACCTCTGGTGCTTCGATTCGCCGCCGTCGGACGGGCAGCCCGTCGAGATCGTCTTCCGGGACTTCACGTTCGTGCCAGAAGGCTCGGAGACGGGCATGGGCGGTGGCGCCGGAGGCGGGCGGAGCGGTTCGGCGGGAAACGCAGGGGCCGGCGGCGGCCCGAGCAGCGGCGGAGGAATGGCAGGCGGCGCCGCAGTCGCGGGACGCGGCGGAACGGTCGGGGCCGCCGGAAGGACGGGCACCACCGGGGCGAATGGCAGAGACGGCGCGAGCGGCTCCGCCGGGAAGGGCGGCAGCGGGGACGCGAATGGCAGCGGCGGTGCACCCGGCTCCGGCGGCGCGACCGGCGGCGGCGGCACGACGGGCGCCGGCGGCGTGACCGGCAGCGGCGGGACCGTGAGCAGCGGCGGTGCCACGAGCAGCAGCGGGAGCGGAAGCGGAGCGAAGGCGGGCGTCGCCGGCTCAGCGGGCAGCGGCGATGCGCCCGGCGCTGCCGGCGTCAGCGGAACCGGAGGGGCGTCGAACCCGGGCTCCACCGCCGGCGAGTCGGGCGGTGCGGGCTGCTCGTTGGTCGGCCCTCGAGACGCCAGGTCGGGCGCCGGAGTCGCCGTCATGGCCACCATGCTGGTGCTCGCGCGTTGGCGTCGCCGCCGTCACGGAGCGTTTGTCGTATCGTCACCGAAAGGGGCAGTCGACCCACCCATACTCTTGCTACGCGGGGCGGGTGGAGTTGCGGTCCGGTCGGTTTCCGACGGGCGACTTGGTCTCGGCGGAGGCTTCGCCCGTCGACGAGATATCGCTCAGTTGGCAACGTTCCAGGATCTCTTTGGCCTTCTTGGTCCAGTCCGAGTTGTCCGAGTGGACGGAGAGCAGGATGCCGCCCCCCTTGACCATTCCTTCGTATCGCTTGGCTTCGTATTCCGGGATGCCCATGCCGACCAGCGCGCCCGTGATGCCACCGACGGTGCCGCCGACACCCGCGCCCGCCAGGGCCGCCATGATCGGGCCGGCGGCGATGAAGGGCCCGAGGCCGGGGATGGCCAGCGCGCCGATGCCCACGAGCCAGCCCAACGTTCCGCCCACGACCAGGCCCGTGCCTGCGCCGGCGGCCGCTCCCTCGGGCGCCTTGGTGTGCTTTTCGTGAGCGAAGTCGCGGGTGCTCTCGGTGTCCGGGAATAGAACCGAGATGTCGTCGCTGCGGTAACCGGCCCGCTTCAGCTCGTCCACGGTCTGTTCCAGTTGCGAGACGCTGCGGCAGATTCCGAAGACAGAGGTGTTCTTTCCAGCCATGTGATGTCTCCTGCTGTGACGTGATGTGATCGGTGGCCCCCGGGTCAGCTCGCGCGGATCAGGGCGCGATGTCGACCTCGCTGGTCACCAGGCCCTTTCCGTGCCCCACGACCTCTTCTGCTTTTCGTTCGACGGAGGCCTTCTCGCTCTTCGAGGCGACCGGGCCCTTCAAGGTCACCCTGCCGTCCTGAACGATGATCTTGATGTTGTGGGCGTTGGTGGACAGGCCCTTGTCAGCCACGATGGCGCGTCGGATCTCCGCGGTCAGCTCGACGTCCGTCTTGGCGTTCGGCTGCTTGTCGGCGGTGATCGCCCGATCGCCGCGATCGCGCTTGTTCGTGCCGGTGTTGTCGGCGGGGACCGCCGCATTTTCGGCGTGATTCCCGCTGGAGTCCTTCTCCGCCTTGACCGCTTTCTGCTTCTTGGTCGTAACGGTCGTTTCGGTTTCTGTCTTGGTGCTGTCGGCTCGGGCCAGTGGCGCGAACAACAAACCACACGCCAATGCTGACGCGGGCAACGCACGGGCAATCAGGGCAAAATGGCGCAAGCGACGCCTCCTTTCGCTGTGTTCTGGTCTCCTCGTGCGCGGCGACTTCCGTCGGCCGAGAGAGCTAGTCAGACAAAGCAAACGTGCGTTCGATACGCCGTTGTGCAACCCCATCGCACACCGACGGTTTCAGGTCCTCTCGCCGTCCTCCTTGGGCAGCGGCCTCTCTTCCAGGTTGCTCGTGGCCGGGCCGTTCAGGACGCGACCGGTGGGGGAGAAGCGGCTGCCGTGACAGGGGCAGTCCCAGCTCTTCTCGGCGGTGTTCCAGTGGACGAAGCAGCCGAGGTGCGGGCACACCGGAGACAGCGCGGTCAGGTTGCCCTGCCCATCGCGATAGACGGCCAGCTTGGTTCCCGAGACGGACAGGACGGCGCCGTCGTGGGGGGCGATGCTGGCAAGATCGCGCTTGGCGAGCGGCAGCAGGTGATCGCGGGCGAGGTGCTTCGGGAAGTCGATGTTCTCGCTGACGAGCGCCGCGGCCGCGGCGAATGGCTTGGTCCGGGTCGCGTCGAGCAGCTCGGTCCAGTCGTCGTCGGTGCCGTGCACCTGGTTTGCCAGCACGCGTGCGGCCAGGGTGCCGCCCGTGATGCCGTTGCCGGAGTAGCCGGTGGCGATGAACACGTGGCGGGCGAGCGCGTCTCGTCCCACGTAGGGCAGGCCGTCGGCCGGCTCGATGATCTGGCCGGACCAGCGGTGGTCGGTGGCGGCGGCGGCGCGGCCGAAGTGGCTCTGGACGTAAGCGTCGAGGCGCTGGAAGGGGACCGTGGTGTCGTCGTGCTCGCCGACCTTGTGATCCTCGCCGCCGACCACCAGATGGCGCACACCACCGACGGTGTGGCTGCGCAGGTAATGGTAGGGGTCCTTCACGTCCCAGAACAGGCCGGCGGGCGCGTTCGGAACGTTGGAGACGGCGACCGCGTAGGAACGGTACGCGGCCAGCTTGGGGTGGACCAGGTACCGATCGCTGATGGGGACGCCGCTGGCGACGATGACGTGGCGAGCCCGCACGATGCCCGCGGCGGTCTTGACCTGGCAGGGCTCGCCGTCGGTGATGTCCTCGACGTGGGTGGTCTCGAAGATCTGGGCGCCCTCGCGGGCCAGCGCTGCGACCAGCCCGTCCAGGTACGCGCGGGGGTGGATCTGGGCCTGGTCTTCGAAGCACAGCGCCGCCGCGATCGGGAAGGGCAACGGCGTCTGCGTGAGCTCCCGCGGTTCGAGGCCCAGGCGCCGGGCGGCTTCAGCCTCGCCGTCCAGCTCGCGCGCATCCTCCTTCGTTTCGGCGAACAGGTAGCCCCTCTGCGCCTCGAAGTCGCAGTCGATGCCCAGCTCGCGCACGAACGTGGCGATCTGCTGGATGGCGGCGCGGTGACCGCGCACCGCCAGCGCCGCGCCGGACTGTCCAAACTTCGAGATGAGCCGGCGAAAGCGGAGATCCAGGACCTCGGTCAGGTGAGCGGTCGTCTTGCCGGTCTCGCCGCTCCCGATGCGACGGGACTCGAGCAGAGCCACCTTCGAGCCGGCGCGGGTGAGCAGCAGCGCCGCCGTGACGCCGGTGATGCCCGCGCCGACGATCGCCACGTCGACCTCGACATCCGCGGCAAGCGAAGGGAAGCGGGGGAGCGTTTCCAGGTCAGCCCATAAGGTGGTCTTGTAGTTCGGCATTCGTGAATTCCGTGCGCGGCAACCTAGACCGCCGCGCCCGGTTGGAAAGGGCGGGCGGGGAGATCGCCGAGGCGGGCCAGGTGCTTCGCGAGGTAGGGCGCCGTGTGGCTGTCGGGCGCGCGGACCACGACGCGGGGGGCTCCGGAGGCCACGACGCGCCCGCCCGCCTCACCGGCGCCCGGTCCCATGTCGATCACCCAATCGCTCTCGCCGACCACGTGCATGTCGTGCTCGACTACGATGACGGTGTTGCCTGCCGCGACCAGGCCCTGGAGCTGCGCTATCAGCCTCTCGACATCGGCCGGGTGCAGGCCGGTGGTCGGCTCGTCGAGGACGTACAGGGTGTCGCCGCGAGAGAGCCGCTGCAGCTCGGTGGCCAGCTTGATGCGCTGGGCTTCTCCGCCCGAGAGCTCGGGGGCGGGCTGGCCGAGGCGGAGGTAGCCAAGGCCCACCTCCCGCAGCACGTCGAGCTGCCGGCGGACGGCCGGCTCTTCCGCGAAGAACGTCCACGCGGCGTCGACCGTCATGGCGAGGACGTCGGCGATGTTGCGCTCGCGGTGCTTCACCTCCAGCGTCTTCGCGTTGTAGCGGGCGCCGTGACAGGCGGGGCAGGGCGTGTACACGCTGGGCAGGAACAGCAGCTCCACCGATACGAAGCCCTCGCCTTGACAGGTCGCGCAGCGGCCCTGCCCCACGTTGAACGAGAAGCGGCCGGCGCCGTAGCGGCGCGCGCGGGCCATGCGCGTCGCCGCGAAGATCCGCCGCACTTGATCGAACAGGCCCGTGTACGTGGCCAGGTTCGAGCGTGGGGTGCGGCCGATCGCGCGCTGGTCGACCTGCACCAGGCGGCCGATGCGATCGAGCCCGCTCGTGATGCGACCGCCAATTGCGGTCGTCTCCGCAGCGTCGAGGAGCCAACTGCCGTCGTTGCCTCCCTCGTAGCCGCTCTCGGACGCCTCCTTCGCGCCGTCTCGCGCCGGTGGGGCGTGTGGGCCCAGGTGTCGCGCCACCAGCTCGGCCAGGACCTGACTCACCAGGCTCGACTTCCCGGAGCCCGAGACGCCGGTCACCGTGGTGAGCACGCCGAGCGGGAAGTCCACGTCCACCCTGCGCAGGTTGTGGCGGGTGATTCCACGCAGTCGCAGCCAGTCCCGCGGCACGCGCGGCGTCCGCGGCGCGCGGGCTCCTGCGCTGGCGAACAGATGTCGCGCGGTCTGTGACCCGGCGATCGAGGCCAGCCCCGCGGGCGGTCCGCTGTAGAGGATGCGCCCGCCCTGCTCGCCGGCGGCCGGGCCCACGTCGACGATCCAGTCGGCGTGGCGGATGACGTCGATCTCGTGCTCGACCACGAACAGCGAATTGCCCGCGCGCTTCAGCTGATCGAGCGCCGCCAGCAGCGCCTCCGTGTCGGCCGGATGCAGCCCCGCCGAGGGCTCGTCGAGAACATAGGCCACGCCGAACAGGTTCGAGCGCACCTGCGTCGCCAGCCGCAGGCGTTGCAGCTCCCCCGGCGACAGCGTGGGGGTGCTGCGATCACTGGCCAGATACCCGAGGCCCAGCTCGAGCAGCGTCGTCAGGCGGGCCACCGCGTCCTCGGCGATTCGCCGGGCCACGACCGCCTTCTCGGGGTGACGCTCGCCAAGCCGTGCCAGCTCCGGGGCCGTGCCGGTCGCGAAAGGGCCCAAGCGATCGCGCAGCTCGCCGAGCGTCAAGCGCGCGGTCTCGGCGATGTCGAGACCGGCGAAGGTCACCGACAGCGACTCCGGCCGCAGCCGCTTGCCGTGGCACACGTCGCAGTCGGCGCTGAGCATGTAGCGGGCGACGCGCTTCTTGATGAGCGGGCTCTCGGTGGTCGCAAAGGTCTGCAGCAGGTAGCGCCGGGCGCTGGTGAACGTCCCCTGATAGCTCGGCTCTTCCTTGCGGCGCAGCGCCCGGCGTGTCTGGGCGGGATCGAGCCCGGCATAGACGGGCACCGTCGGCTGCTCGTCGGTGAACAGGATCCACTCGCGGTCCTTGCGCGGCAGGTCGCGGAAGGGGCGGTCGACGTCGTAGCCCAGCGAGACCAGGATGTCGCGCAGGTTCTGGCCGTGCCACGCTGGCGGCCAGGCGGCGATGGCGCGCTGGCGAATGGTGAGAGAATCGTCGGGCACCATGCTCCGCTCGGTGGCGGTGTAGACGCGCCCGAGACCGTGGCACGCGGGACAGGCTCCGGCCGGCGTGTTCGGCGAGAACGCCTCGGCCTCCAGATGCTCCTGGCCGCGCGGGTAGGTTCCGGCCCGCGAATAGAGCATGCGGAGGAGGTTCGACAGCGTCGTCACGCTCCCCACCGACGAGCGCGTGGTGGGGGCGCCGCGCTGCTGTTGCAGCGCCACGGCCGGCGGGAGCCCGTCGATGGAATCGACCTCGGGGACACGCATCTGGTGGAACAACCGGCGCGCGTAGGGCGAGACCGACTCCAGGTAACGCCGCTGCGCCTCCGCGTACAGCGTGCCGAAGGCCAGCGAAGACTTGCCGGACCCCGAGACGCCCGTGAAGACAACCAGAGCGTCTCGCGGAATGTCGAGGTCGACGTTCTTCAGGTTGTGCTCACGTGCGCCACGCACGCGCACGAGGTCATATGGGCGAGGAGAGGCCGTCGCCTGAATGTAAGGCTGCCCTTGCGGACGGAAAGACGCCCGCGAGCTCGGGGCCTCTCAGTGCCGTTTGAAGAACTGCACCGCGCGTTCGTGCTTCTCCGCGGCGGCGCGGCTGGAGAACGTTCCCAGATTCCGCCGCCGGCCGGTCTTGGGGTCGGTCTTGCGCGAATAGAGTCGATACTCGCCCGAGGGCAGCTTCCGGATCATGTCACCCTCCTGATGGGCAAGCTGGATCCGCGGCCGCCCGCGTGCAATCCCGACCGCGATCCGGCGCCGGCGCGCGGCTCGAAAACGGCGGCTTTACAGCTGGCCGGGCTGCGCCGCGAACGTGTCGCATTGACGGGCATCGCCCGACTCGAAGCCGCGCTTGAACCAGCGCATCCGTTGCGCGCTGCTGCCGTGGGTAAATTGCGATTGATCGGCGTGCCCCAGGGCGTCGTCGCCAATGGCATGGGCTGCATTGACCGCCTCCGACAGATCGGCGTCCGTGATCACCAGCGACGAGCGGGCCGAGTGTCCCCACACACCGGCGAAGCAGTCGGCCTGCAGCTCGAGCCGGACCGAGATCTGATTTCGGTCTTCGCCCCGTGAACGGACCTTGTTCGCCCCGATCAGGTTCTGGACGTGGTGGCCCACCTCGTGGGCGAGGACGTACGCCTGGGCGAAATCCCCTGGCGCCTTCAGCCGGTGCTCCATGACGGCGTAGAAGGACGGATCGATGTAGAGCTTGCCATCCCCGGGACAGTAAAACGGACCGACGTCCGAGGTGGCTTCGCCACATCCGCCCGTCGCCACGCCGCGCGAGAACACGACAAGGGTGGGCATGCGATAGGCGCCCGGATCGCCGGCGCCGTAGCTGGGCAGGGCGCCGCTCTTGAAGGCCCCCGTCCAGACGTCCTCGGTCGAGGCCAGCACCACGCGCGAGAAATCGCAGGCCTTGCCGTTCTCCGGGGACGCGGCGCAGGTCTTGTTGTTCGGGGAGCTCTCCGAGACGGCCTCCGAGGGCTCGCCGCCCAGCAAGCTCGTGAAGAGGTGCTTGACGCTGGCGGGCGCCAGGAAGTAGCCGATGCCCACCACCACCACCAGCACCAAGAGACCCTTGGGTCCGATGGTCCGGAACAAGCCGGAAAGCAGGGCAATCGGCAAACCGGCGGCCGCCGCCTGCCGCCCGGCCCCGACACCACGATCCTCGAAATTGTCTGAACGGCGTTGACCTTCGGTTTCCAACGGGGCTCCTTCTCCGGCGTTCCAGGGATCGTGAGAAGGGCGTAGCCTGCATCAGGCCGCGCCCGTTGTCATGCTTCAACAACTGCCTCGGGACCGGCCACCGGGACTATGACGCGCGGAGCTCGTAACGCCATCGGTTCGACGTCACGTCGGAGCCACGCCCGGGCGACGTGGGATCCTGGAGGCGTCTTCTGCCTCTTCTCGTGGAATCCCGGCGTCGCCGCTTTGGCACGTGACCTGCTGGTCATGACGGCATGAAACGGCTCTTGAAGACGGCCGTGGATCTGGCGAAGCAAACCTTCAAGGAATACAGCGGCGACAAGGCCCCGCGGCTGGGCGCCGCGCTGTCGTACTACACGGTGTTCTCGCTGGCGCCGGTGCTGATCCTGGTCATCTCGATCGCCGGCCTGGTGTTTGGCAACGACGCCGCCCAGGGACGGATCGAGGGCGAACTACAGGGCGTGCTGGGAGCAGAGGCGGCGAAGGTCGTGCAAACGATGCTGGCCAAGGCCAACAACAAGGCAACCGGCATCGTCTCCACCGTGGGAGGCTTCTTGATGCTGATCGTCGGCGCCACGGGCGTCCTCATCGAGCTTCAGGGCGCCCTCAATACGGTGTGGAAGGTAGAGCCCAAACCAGGCGGCGGTATCAAGGCCATGATCCGAGAGAGGTTGCTCTCGTTCGGTCTGATCCTCTCCTTCGGGTTCATCCTTCTGGTCTCGTTGGTCTTGAGCGCCGTTCTGGCCGCGATGGGGGGGATGATGTCCCGGATCGTTCCCGGGTGGGTGGTGTTCGGTTACCTGCTGAACTATGCCGTGGCGCTGGCGATCATGACGGCGCTGATCGCGATGATTTATAAGATCCTTCCCGACGTGAAGATTGCCTGGCGCGACGTGTGGGTGGGCGCGCTGATCACGTCCATCCTCTTCCAGATCGGTAAGTTCGCCATCGGCATGTACGTCGGTAAGGCCAGCGTCGGGTCGCCGTTCGGTGCCGCGGGCTCACTGGCCGTGCTCCTGGTGTGGGTCTACTACTCGTCGCAGATCATCTTGCTGGGGGCGGAATTCACCCGCGTCTCGGCGCTGCGGCGGGGGGCGCGCATCGAACCCAATGCTCACGCGGTAGCCGTCACACCGGCCATCGAAGGGGGCAGGCCGGAGCTCCCGCCGTCGGCGCCCGCGCCGGCCCCGTCTCGCTGATCGGCGCGACTCATTCGCGGACGACTCGGCAGAACGCCGCCGTCATCGGGTCGAGCCGTCGCTCACGTGCTGGTCGACGGCGCCTTCGTGCCTTCCGGCACCCTCGCGCCGGGCCGCCAGGCGGTCTCCGCCACCCGAGCCGCTTCGGCGGTGCCGGCGAACGTCTTCACGAGCTCCCCCGCCTCGAACACCCACAGCGTACCGGGCGTGGCCTTCGTCCACGGCTCGTCGCGGGTCAGGGGCTGGGTGGCCACCACGGCCAGCGAGCCGCCGCCGGGAAGGACCTGCGCGAAGTCGACCTGCAGCTCCGCATCGACCAGGGTGGCCCGGCCGAGTGGCGGCTTGCGCACGATGTGGGAGAGGTTGTCACCGCAGCGAGCGAACAGAGAGCGGCCGTCGGCCAGCAGGAAATTGAAGATGCCGTCACTGCCGAGGTCGTTCGCCAGGGTGAAGATGGTCTCGCCCAGCTCGGCCGGGTCCTCGGGATAGCGAACGGGGTAGCGTTCGCGCAGGCGCTCGAGCATCCAGCAGAAGGCGTGCTCGCTGTCGGTGGTTCCGAGCGGGCTCTCGCTGGCGAGAGGGCGCTCGCGCACGTGAAGCAAGGTCCCGTTGTGCGCGAACACGAGGTGGCGGTGATGAAGGACGCGCACGAACGGGTGTGTGTTTGGTAGCCGAGCCGCTCCCTGGGTCATGTGCCGGATGTGAGCGACCGCCAGCTTCGTCTCGATCGGGTTGTCGTGCAGGAATCGGGCGAGCGCGCTGCCGTAGGCGGGCTTCTCGTCGAGGAAGGTGCGCGCGAAATTGTCTTGATAGAGCGACACGCCCCAGCCATCCGCGTGCGGCCCGGTGTGCCCACCCCTCAGCACGAAGCCGGAGAACGAGAAGGCGATGTCGACGGGGACGCTGCAGGTGACTCCCAGTAACTCACACACGGGGGGCCTCGGTGCCGTCGGAGCTCATGCCCCGCACCTTAAGCTCTGCCGGCCAGGAGGACACCGCCGCGCGGGCGAAAAGTAGGGGGCGAAATGCGCGCCCTCGCGCGCGCCTTCGAAAGTCAACGGCGTTTCCGAAAGGCGGCGCGCGCTCGAAAAAACGCCGCCCGCACCGGGTGTTACCGGCTCTCTGCCCCTCCGGTCTTTCCCTGGGCCGGGCGCGACCCATCCTCATTTCCACCCTCGCGGCAAATCAACGCTGACAATCCGATGAAACCTGCTGCTTCCTCCGACTCTTCACTGTCGCCCGGGGCGTCCGCTTCCTCCGGGTCGACGTCCCCGGCCCACCGCCGCCTGACCTTGGGAATCGAAGAGGAGTTCCACCTCGTCGATCTCCGCACCCGCCGGCTGACGGCGCGGGCGCCTGACGTCCTGACGGCGCTCGCGCGATCCCCGCGCAAGTACGCGGCCGAGCTGCAACAGACGACGGTCGAAACGAACTCGGAGGTCGCCGAGACCCTGGATGACCTGCGGCGCTTCCTGGTCGACCAGCGCGCGGAGCTGGTCGCCGCCGCCGAGCGGCTTGGCGTCGGCATCGCGGGCGCTGGAACGATGCCGCTGTCGCTGCCGCTTCAGATGACCGAGACCGCCCGCTTTCGCCGGATGCTGGCCGATTACCAGCTGCTGGTGCGCGAACAGCTCATCTGTGGCATGCAGGTTCACGTCGGGATCCCCGACCGCGATACGGCTGTTTCGCTGATCGAACGGGTGTCTCCCTGGCTGCCGCCGCTGCTCGCCCTTTCGGCGAGCTCGCCGTTCACGCAAGACGGCCAGGACACGGGGTATGCCAGCAGCCGCACCCTCATCTGGTCGCGCTGGCCGACGACGGGGAGCGCGGGCGCGTTCGCGTCGGCGGCTGAGTACGACGCCCAGGTGAGCGATCTGATCGCGTCGGGCGTCATCAGCGACAGCGGCATGATCTACTTCGACGTGCGGCCCTCGGCCCACCTGCCGACGCTGGAGATGCGGGTGTGCGACTCGTGTTCGTCGGTCGATACGGTGGTCTTGATCGCCGGCCTGTTCCGCGCCGTCGTCGTGCGCGAGCTGGCCCAGCTCGCAGACGGCGCGCCCTCGCGGGCGGTGTCCGCGGCCCTGCAACGGGCCGCCATGTGGCGCGCCGCGCGCTCGGGCCTGGAGGGTGAGCTGGTCGACCTGGGCGGCGCTGGTCCGGCGGGTACGGACGGGGGACCACGTTCGGTGCCGGCGGGCGTGCTGCTGCGCGGGATGGTGGCGGACCTGCGTCCCGAGCTGGAACGAGACCGTTGCTGGGACGACGTCCAGGAGCTGTGCGAGGCGGCCTTGCGTCGCGGAAGCAGCGCCGCCCGGCAGCGCGAGTCGTTGCGCCGCCGGCTGCGGATCCTGGATGTGGTCGACCTGGTGGTTGCCGAGACGAAGTCCGCGACCGCGGACACCAGGGGCGCCGGTGCGCATCCTGGTTCGGCCGCGGCTGGAAACGCGCCGGGGGCGGGCGCCGCCGCGCCCACGGCCTGTCTCGGTGGCTATCGCGTCGATGACGAGGCCTATGACGAGGCCGTTTTTCCCGATGGCCGCCCGCGCCCTGGACACGCCGCCATCATCGACGTGCTCGAGTCACTTTCGCCCGCCGAGCTGCGCGCGCGCGTGGAGCGTCTGGAGCGCGAGAAGGCCGCCGCCGGCGTCGTCTTCCGGCCCACCGACGAGCGGACCGCGCGCTCGTACCCGGTGGACTTCGTGCCGCGCGTGGTGACGGGCGAAGAGTGGAGTCGGCTGCAAGGGGGTACGGCCCAGCGTGCGCGGGCGCTCGACGCCTTCGTCGCCGACGTCTACGGCGAGGCGGCCGTCGTACGCGACGGTGTGATCCCGGCGTGGCTGGTGAACGACGCGCCCGGCTTCCGTGCCGCCGGCAAGGTATGTCCGCCGAAGAGCCGGCGCATTCACGTGGCCGGCTTCGACATCGTGCGCGACCGCGATGGGCGGTGGCTCGTCCTGGAAGACAACGTGCGCGTCCCGTCGGGGGTCGCCTACGCCCTGCAGAACCGGCGGCTGCTGGCGAAGGTCTTTCCAGAGCTGCTCTCGTCGGGGGCGCCGCTGCTGGATCCCGAGCAAGTGCCACGCTTGTTGCGCCGTACCCTGGAGGAATCTGCGCCTCCGCGCATGACGAACCCCGAGCCCGTCATCGTGCTCCTCGGCTCGGGACCAGGCGACTCCGCGTCCTTCGAGCACCAGCTCCTGGCCAAGGAAATGGGGATCCCGGCGGTGACGGGCGGCGACTTGCTGGTCGAGGGCAACCTGGTCTGGTACGTCGGCAGCAAGCCCCACCATCCGGTGGACATCGTCTACCTGCGCATGGACGACGCGCTGGCGAAGCTGCCGGGTGCCGATCAAAAGCCTCTCGGCCCTCGGCTGGTGGCGGCGGTCCAGGCAGGCACCGTCACGCTGGCGAACGCGCTCGGGAACGGGGTCGCGGACGACAAGGCCGTGTATGACTACGTGCCGCGGCTGGTCGAGTACTACCTGGGCGAACGGCCGCTGCTGGAGCAGGTGAAGACGTTCCACTGTTCGGATCCAGACCAGAGGGCGCACGTCCTCGGGCGCCTCGAAGAGCTGGTCGTGAAGCCGGTCGACGGTTACGGGGGAATGGGCGTGGTCGTCGGGCCGCGTGCGAGTGACGAAGAGCTGGCCGAGGCACGGTCGCTGATCGAGGAGCAGCCCGAGCGGTGGATCGCGCAGGAGACCGTGGCTTTGTCGACGCACCCGACATACGAAGGGGGTCGCGAAGGGGGGCGCGACGGCAGCGGGCGCTTCGGGCCATTCCGGCCACGACACGTGGATTTGCGGGTGTTCGTGTACTACGGCCGCGAGCCGGTCGTGGTGCCGGCGGCGCTGACGCGCGTCGCGCCCGCCGGAAGCATGGTCGTGAACTCGTCACGCGGAGGCGGGGCGAAGGATACCTGGCTCCTGCAGTGAGCCCGGGCACCCCGATCGGCAGCACGAGCACGAACGAGAACGCGATACGAAGAGGACGTCATGTGTGGTTTCGCAGGTGAAGCTCGATTCGACGGTGGACCGGCCGACGTCGCCGCCGTGGGGCGGATGGGCCACGCGCTCCGCAGGCGCGGGCCCGACGGCAGCGGGCTCTGGCAGCGCGGCGCGGTGGCCTTCGCCCACCGCCGGCTGACGATCATCGACCTCAGCGCAGCCGGCGAGCAGCCCATGGTCGACAGCGCGCTCGGCCTGTCGCTGGTCTTCAACGGTTGCATCTACAACTACCGCGATCTGCGGCGCGAGCTGGAGGGACACGGCTATCGCTTCTTCTCCACGTCCGACACCGAGGTGATCCTGAAGGCGTACCACCGGTGGGGCACGGCGTGCGTGGACCGCTTCCTCGGTATGTTCGCGTTCGTCATCGCCGAGCGCGACAGCGGGCGGCTGGTGATGGCGCGTGATCGCCTGGGAATCAAGCCTCTGTACCTCGCTCCCGGGAAGCGACGGCTGCGGTTCGCGTCCACGCTTCCGGCGCTGCTGGCCGCCGAGAGCCGAGGCGACGACCCCAGGGACCCGCCCACGGACCCGATCGATCGCAGCATCGATCGGGTGGCGCTGCACCACTACCTGACGTTCCACGCGGTCGTGCCGGCGCCGTACACGATCCTGGCCGGGGTACGGAAGCTGCCCGCGGCGACGATCCGCACCATCGAGGCCGACGGGACCGAGCGCGACCACGTCTACTGGACGCCGCGATTTTCGAGGGACGCGACCCTCGGGGCAGGCCCCGACGCGGACGCGCGCGCCCGCTGGTCGGCAGCCGACTGGCAGGAGGCCATCCTTCAGGCGTTGCGCCGCGCGGTCGAGCGCCGGACGGTGGCCGACGTGCCGATCGGCGTCCTGCTGTCGGGCGGCATCGACTCGAGCGCAATTGTCGCGTTGCTGGCCGCCGGCGCCGCGCACGGCGGCCTGAAGACGTTCAGCATCGGCTTCGAGTCGGCGGGAGGCATGAGCGGCGACGAGTACCGCTACTCCGATCTGGTCGCGCGCCGCTTCGGCACGGACCATCACCAGATTCGCATCGACAACGGGCGGCTGGTTCCCGCGGTCGGCGCCGCCATCGCCGCCATGAGCGAGCCGATGGTCAGCCACGACGCGGTCGCCTTCTACTTGCTGTCCGAGCAGGTCGCCAAGCACGTGAAGGTCGTCCAATCGGGGCAGGGCGCCGACGAGGTCTTCGCCGGCTACGAGTGGTACGCGCCTCTGGCGGCGGTCCCGCGCGAGCAGGCCGTCGACGCGTACACGGCGGCCTTCTGCGATCGCACCCACGACGTGATGAAACAGATCGTCGAGCCGGCGTACTTGCCTCGCGAGGACGTCAGCCGGCGCTTCGTGGCCGACCACTTCGCGGCGCCCGGCGCCGAGACCGCGCTGGACGCGGCGCTGCGCATCGACTCGACGGTGATGCTGGTCGACGATCCCGTGAAGCGCGTCGACAACATGACCATGGCGTGGGGCCTGGAAGGCCGGGTTCCCTTTCTCGACCACGAGCTGGTCGAGCTGGCCGCCGCTTGCCCGCCCCACCTGAAGCTGGCGCACGGCGGAAAGGGAGTCCTCAAGAACGCGGCCCGCGCGCTGTTGCCCGCCGAGGTCATCGATCGCCCGAAGGGCTACTTTCCGGTGCCTGGGATCCGCCACCTGGAAGGCGCGCTGCTGGAGCAAGTCCGCGCGGCGCTGACCAGCGACGCGGCTCGCGCGCGCGGCTTGTTCCGCCGCGACCACGTGACCCCGCTCTTCGACCGGCCGAACGATCGTTCGAACCTCGGCGTGAACATTCTCTGGCAGCTCGGGCTGCTCGAGATGTGGCTGCAGGGCCTGCCGCGCGCGTGATGGGCCCGCAGGGCCAACTTTCGTCGCCACCCGCGGCGTCCTGGTACGCGGCAAATGCGCCCCGGGCGTCCGGCGGCGTCGAGCGCTCGCAAGCACGCGACGCTGTGGATGAATGATTTCCGGCCGCGCGCCCTTGGCTGCCAGACATTCACTGCAAACACTGCTGGCGCGTCCGGCCAGCACCCTGGCAAGCGCCCCAGCTACCATTGCTTTCGCAAGTCATGATCCCGAGGCAGCCCCTCACCCTGCGACGAAAAGGCCCGGCCCGAGTTCCTCGCGTGATGGGGGATTCTGGGGCGGTTCAGCGCGCGGCCGTGGGCCACCTCTAGGACCGGACGGTCGAGAGGCCCCGGGGCGCTACCGCCCTGGATTTCGTACGCATCGGTCCCAACTTGCGCGACGAGCCGACCTAAACTCACCCTCCTCGTCGATTTCGCCAACCAGAAATCGCCGAACGCCGAATGGGCCATGCGAGGAAGTGCAGCCATGGCCAAGTCGAGGAAAATGCCGCGGATAGTTTGGTGCCGGGGGTGGCGTTCGCCGACCGGCACCTTGAACCGGGGGCGAGCTCGGCTGCAGCGGGAAGACGGCCGAAGAGTCGCTGGCGCCGAATGATCGGCCCGGCAAGGCGGTTGCGCGCGGCGCAGGTGCTGGTTTCGCTCGCGCTGGCTGGCGCTTGCCGGCACGAGTCGGAGCCGGCGACGAAAGCCGAGGTTCCGTCGCCACGATCCCCCGCGCCGGCCGCGGCCGACGCTGCGGTTGTCACGCCGTCCGAGCCCTTGTCCACCGCTCCGGCGTCGACCCAGGCGGTCGGTGTTCTGTCGCGTCTCCGCTCGCGCGATGGCAGCAGCGCGATGCTGCCCGGTGGCGTCGCGGAGACACTGCGCCTCGAAGGCCAGAGCCTGCGTCCCGAGTTTGGCAGCGGTGTGGCGAAGGTCTCTGCGCGGGTGCATTTGCCCCGCCGCGCGCGAGCGCCCCTTCACGTCGAAGATGCCGCGACTGGGCTCTCGGTCGAGGTCGCACTGGAGGAGGCGCGCGACGTCGGGGTTGAGGTGGCCGATGGATACGCGGTCTATCCCGGTGCCCATGCGTCAGGTGCCACCGTCCTGCATCGGCCGACCCCCGACGGGGTCGAAGATTACATTGGCTTCGAGACGCAGCGGAACGCGGCCCCGGTCAGCTACCGTGTATCGCTAGGTGAAGCCGTCCGCGGACTCCGCCTCGTCGAGGGGACGCTCGAGTTGCTGGACGCCGGCGGTGCGCCGCGACTCCGCGTCGCGCCGCCGTACATCGTGGGAGCGGATGGCATTCGGACCGACGCCGTGCTGGCGGTCCATGGTTGCGCGGTCGACCGCAATCCCGCGGGACCTTGGGGCCGCCCGGTCACGCCTCCCGGTGCGCGGAGCTGCACGGTTCGCGTGAGCTGGGACGATCGTCAGGTGACGTATCCGGCGATCCTCGACCCGCGCTGGACCACGACGGGGACGATGCAAGCGTCTCGTCAGGACCACGTGGCCATCCGCCTGGCGAGCGGGCCATCGGTCGGAAAGGTGCTGGTGGCGGGAGGTCGCAGCTCGTCGACGACGAGGACCGCCCTCGCAAGCGCCGAGCTGTTCGATCCGGCGACCGAGACCTGGGGGGCCGCTCAGGCGATGAAGGGCGCCCGGTATCAGGCGACCGCGACCCAGCTCAACACGTCGTCGAACAGTGGAACCAGCGGCAAGGTGCTGGTCGCCGGAGGGGCGAACGGGGGAACCAGCGACACGAGCGTGGGGACCTTCGAGCTCTTCGACCCTGCCGCCCAGACCTGGACGTCGTCGGCGATTTCGATGTCGCCGGCGCCCCCCCGTCACGTTCACACCGCCACGCTGCTCGGTAACGGAAGCGTCGCGCTGGTCGGCGGCATGACAAACACGAACGTAATCGGGAGCGCGGCGGTCTACAACCCTGCCTCGGGCACGGGGAGCTGGACGGCCGTCACGGCGGTGATGAGCCCGGTCCGCCGCTTCCACAGCGCCACGTTGCTGACCAGCAGCAACACCAACTTCGGCGGCCGCGTCCTGGTGGCCGGTGGAAACTCGGGAGGGACGACGAGCCTGCCCAGCGCGGTGCTGTTCGTACCGAACAGCAGCGCTCCCGCGATGTCGACCTGGGTGAGCACCACCTCCTTTCCCACGTCGCCCGCTCCTCAGGCCCGGGAGGGACACACCGCGACCGTGCTCGCGAACAACAACGTCCTCGTGACCGGGGGCGCCTCGGGGACGACGCCGATGGCGACGACGCTCGTCTTCACGATGCCCGCCTCGGGCACGGCCGCCACGTGGGTGAACGCCGGGACCCTGTCGGCCGCTCGGACGGCTCACACCGCGACGCTGCTGTCGACCATCATCAAGTTGAACGGCATGGTGTTGGTCGCCGGCGGAGCCGACAGCACGGGGACCCTCGACAGCGCGGAGCTGTGGAACGGGATCACGACCTGGACTGCTACCACGTCGCTTCCGGCCAGGACCCAGAACCATACGGCCACGCTGCTGGTGAACGGCAAGGTGCTGATCGCCGGCGGGCGCAACGGCACCACCTTGGCCACCGTCGGCCGAGTCTACGATCCGTCGTTTGCGCTGGCGTGTACGTCGAACGCCGAATGTGGATCGGGATCGTGTGTGAACGGCGTGTGTTGTGCCACGTCGTCCTGTCCCACCTGCCAGGCCTGCAACGTCACTGGCAACGTGGGGACTTGCGCGAACGCGCCGTCGACGACCGCCGACAGCCGATGCACGGCGAGCGCCCCCTGCGGCAACACTGGCCTCTGCGATGGGGCGGGCGCTTGCGCGAAGGCGGCGACGACGGTGTCTTGCGGAGCGCAGACCTGCTCCGGATCGACGTTGACGGGGGCGGCCTTCTGCAGCGGCAGTGGCACCTGCGCAACGGCCACGATCACGAGCTGCAATCCGTACAGCTGCGGGACGACGTCGTGCAAGACGTCGTGCTCCACCGACGCGGATTGCGTGAGCGCGAGCTTTCGCTGCACGGGCCCCGGCGGGACCTGCGTGGCGAAGAAGGCAAATGGCGACACCTGCGCCGGTGCGAACGAATGTGGCTCCGGGTTCTGTGCCGACGGGGTCTGCTGCAACTCGGCCTGCGGGGGAGCGTGCAGCGCCTGCAATCTGGCGTCGACGGCCGGCACCTGTTCGCCCCGCCCGGTCAATGCGCCCTGCGCGGACTCGACCGTCTGCAACGGGACGGAGACGTGTGATGGGGCGGGGACATGCCGGCCCGGCACACCACTGAGCTGTCCCGGCGCCCCTCAGTGCAGCACCGTGGCGGCCTGTGACCCCACGACGGGGTGCCAGGCGCCCGTTCCGGCGAGCGAAAACTCCGCATGCAATGACGTGAACCTGTACACGTCCAACGACGTATGTCGAGCAGGGACCTGCTCTGGAGCAGTGCCGACCGTCAACCCGGGGCTGGTTTACGGCGGACTGATGGAGTACCCCGCGCTGGACGGCGCGGCCAGCATGGAGGCCAACGGAATCAATGTCGCAGGGGACGTGACCGGAACCCAGCGGACGGCCACGGGGAGCAAGGTCTGGCGGCACACCGCGGCGACAGGGACGTTGGCGGAGATCCCGATTGCGGCTGGAGATCTTGGCTACACCGGCTGGGAAGCCGACTCGATCGGCTCCGACGGCACCGTGGTCGGCACCAGCGGCTGGCACGGCGAGGCGTTTCGGGCCGCTCCAGGGGGGGGCGCGGAGATCATCACCGACCGCAACGGCTACGCCTCGGGCGCCGGGATCAACAACGCGGGGCAGATCGCGATAAACGCGCCGGCCTTCGTCGGAACAGCGTATCAGGGGTACATCTCCGCGGGGCGGCGCGACACCGACGGCACGAAGCACTTCATCGGAAAGATGATCGGCACGCCCGAGGCGATGTCACCGACCATGGGCGGGGGCACGTTCAACTGGTGGAGCGGTGTGCTCGACATCGACCCTCTGTCCACCGCGATGGTCGGCTGGGCCGGCATGAACGAACCGAACCGCAGCTTCGACGCCGGGACGTTCGTGTTCGAGATCGGCTGGGGGATGCGCGAGGCGTTTCGGTTCACGGATCCGTACACGGGCCCGAACGACAGGCACAACCTGAACGACTACGCAGCGGCCAATGGCTGGCAGCTTCTCTATGAGGGGACTGCGACGAACGATCGTTACGTCGTCGGCTGGGGCGCCAGAAACCGGCGCTGTCACGCCTTCCGCTACACCATCGCCACCAACGAGATCGTCGATCTTGATCCCGACCACGTCCTCGACGTCCGGCACGCGAATGGTGATCTGTGCGGATACGCCGACCCGGGCCACTTCCGCTATCACGTTCCGACGGACATCAACAAGCACCACGAGATCGTCGGAAACATCGCGTATGGCGGGGCTTTCTACTACAGCGACGTCACGGGGATGATCGATTTGCAGGACCTCGTCGACCCCGCGACACACGTGATGATCGGGACGGCGAACGCCATCAGCGACAACCACGAGATCGTCGGCTTGATGAACATCGAAGGCGAGACGAAAGGACGCGCGTACAAACTCACGCTGCCGGCGGGGACCCAGCCGACCGTTCACTTGCGCCTCGACGGAATCGTCGACATGAGCGAGTCCGGAGCAGGGCCCTATGTGGCGCTCTTCGGGTTCAACAATTCGGGGGCTGCCGCTTACCACCCGAGAAGGAACACCGTCACGGTTGGTACCCGCGTCGTCGCCAACCCCATCCCGGCGCCCCCGGAGCTGTTCCCGACGGGCGATCACCCGGCGAGCTTCCGGCCGACCTTCGCCGCGAACCAAACCATCCTCTGGGAGGTCGACGGGCAGCTGGTCTCAGCAAGCGCAACCGCGGCGACTCCGCTTGCGCATGTGCCGGTCGGGCCACCCGGCTCGGGAGGATTCACGGTCCAGGTACCGGGCTCCAGCGAGCCAATCCTGATACGACCACCTTCGGTCACGACGCCCGGGGAGCCAACCCCTACGTCCCCCCAACCCGGGCCGGCCTTCAACGGTATGATTGCGGGCGCGCTCAGCGCCACGCCCAGCGGGGCGGCCGTGTACACGGTTTCGATATCGACGCCGCCCGGTGTCGGCGGGATGGCGCCCGATATCAAGCTTGTTTACAACAGTCAGGCGGGCGACGGGATCGCCGGTCAGGGGTGGTCCATGACGGGGCTGTCGGCGATCCACCGATGCCCGAAAACCCTCCAGCGGGACGGGCTGCCGCGGCCGGTCACCACCAGCTCGCTCGAGAATGCGTCCGATCCCGAAGACGTCGATGGCATCTGCCTCGATGGCCAGAGGCTCTGGGAGGATCCGCTCGGCTCCGGCAAGTACAAACCCGAACACAAGGACTTCAGCCTGATCCGACGGCAGACCGACGGGTCTTTCGTCATCCAAACCAAGACCGGCGAAATCCGGCACTACGGATCGCGGCCGGACGCGCGGGTCGAGCGCCCGGCAATCACGTTACCAATCCCGTTCGGCTCACCACTGACGTTCCCGGCGGAGACCGTCGTGTGGCTCCTGGACCGCGTCGTCGATGCCTGGGGCAATTTCTATGACCTGCACTACAACGGCGACAACCGCGACTTTCGTACGAACGGCATCAACGTCTCGGCCATCAACTATACCGGCCACCTCGGGGCCGGAGTGCCCCTGTTCGCCGAGGTTCGCTTCGAGTACGAGAGTCGTCCCGACGTGAGAACCACGCGGTTCGGCGCCTTCACCGTCCCGCGATCCCAGCGGCTCAAAGGGATCACGACCCCGGTAGGGACATACACGCTGACCTACGACGCTGACAAGCCAACGCTGCCGAGTCGGTTGGCGCAGATCGACTACTGCGCGCCCGCAGGGACGACGGCGTCTTGCACGCAACCGATGCGGTTCGCCTGGACGTGGGGGGATCTCGGGTGGCAGTCGGCGGATCAGTTCAAGCTGCCGGACTCGATCAACCCGGATCCGTTGCTGGGCGACACGCCGGAGCTGGGACGGGTGGCGTCCTCCGGCACGCAGCTCATCGACCTGGACGCCGACGGGCGACCCGACTTCGTGAGCTACCGAGCGAACAAGACACCGGGCGCCTGGTACAACGACGGGACGAAATTCGTCCCCAAGAGCGAGTGGAACTTGCCAAAGCCGCTCTCCACACCGAGCGGTAAGCCCGGCGCCGCGTTCGGCGACATCGATGGCGACGGCTTCCTCGATCTCGTCGTGGCGTCCGACAGCTACTATCAGGACTGCTCGATCTCGAACTGGTTCTACGACGACCAGTATTGCAAGTCGACGCCGACGGGCGCGTCGCCTGTCGTGTACTTCAATCGCCTCAAGGCGGGGCAGGGTTGGGTCCGCAGTGACATATATAGTCGGCCCAACGGCTGGGCGACGATCGATTTCGCGGGCGGCGACAGTCTGGCGGACGTCGACGGAGACGGCCGCGCGGATCTGGTGAGGCTCCGCGGCAGCAAGCTGGAGATCCTGTCGGGCAGCGATGGGAGCCACTGGATCCAGATGCCCCAGAACCTCCACAGCACGATCATCAACTGGCCGGGCGTCCCCGACTTTTCGTGGTGGACTTCGCTGCAGAACGCCTCCGACTACCATCTCGAAGACATCAACCGCGACGGCCTGATGGACATCGTGTCCGGCAAGACCAGGAGCGTCGACGGTGGCCTGGTCTACGACGTCCTCCTCAACAAAACCCTCGGAAAGGGCGACGCCTACGAGACTCTCTACAATCCCGGCAACCCTGACAATACGCAGCCGACCACGGTGTTCTCGATGTGGAAGACGACCACCTTCCCGTCCCTGACCGGGCACGAGCACGACGTCCTCAGTAACCCACACCACGCCGGCGATATCGACGGCGACGGCTTGATTGATATCTTCAGAGACGATCCAATCACGGCATCGGGAACGCCGGACGGTCAAATTCTATTCTCCACCGGGCTGTCATACGCGCTCGTCAACGGAGCGAATGGGTATCTCGACGCGATTCGCCCGCTCCCAACGCGGGGCAATGGTTGGGGAATCGGTGGCGCGCTGGTCGATCTCAACAGCGACGGGCTTGCCGATTGGGTTGAGACGGCCGATACACGCGCGGAGGGGTGGCCTTACGGCGGCCGGCCATTCATCAACACGGGCTCTAGCTGGCAGGACGTCAGCGGCCCGCCCAACGACAGCAGCTTGACGGGTGGAAACAATCCCGTCCCGGTCGTTCCCATCAACGACCGGCGCTACGGTCTTGCGTACGTCGACCTCAACGGCGACGGCGTGACGGACGCAGTGCAGGCCTGGCACAGCCCCAACGACGAGCATTTCTACCATGCCTGGCTGAACACGTTCCGGCCGCCTGTCATCACCGGCTTCCCGGATGGCCTCGCGCCCCCGACCTCGGTCGGGTACGAAGTCATCACGACGCCGGCCGCGAAGTCGAACGGCATCTATTCGGACAGCAACACGTTCGCGCCCGGAACGAAGCAGCTGACCCTTCCGATGCGCGTGGTCGCATCGGTGACACGGGACGGCGGTGCCGGCGGCCTGCTGACCACCTTCTACGCGTACAGCGACCTTCGGGACAGCGTCGACGGCCATGGCCCGCAGGGATTCGCTACCGTAAAGGTTACCGATCCGCTGCAGATCTCGACCCTCACCACGTACGCGCAGGCGCGGCCATACACGGGTTTGCCGCTGACGGTCACGACCGACAATCACGGCCCGATGTCGGTCACGGAGAACACCTATTGCCACGACACCTGGGCGGCCGGCACGGTCAGCGCAATCGCCACCTGCCGGCCGATCGGCCCCGGCTTTTCGGGCAGGGAGGCGACCTTCGTTCACCCCACGACGACGAAGACGAAGACATACCTGCGGACCGCGGCGGTGCCCGAACCGACCGAACCTGCGTCGATCACGGTGACCACCACGTTCGAGACCGACGAGCTCGGCAACCCCACGCGCACGGTCGTGACCACGGACGGCCTCGGAGAGTCTCGCCGGACGACCACCGTGAGTCACTACGGCGATCCCCAGAGCGCGACTCGTCGTTTGGGGTTGGCCATCGACACCACGAAGACGGCGGAGATCCTGCTGCCCGCCAATCAAGCCAGCAGCGTCTCGCACACGACCGCCCAGGAGTATGAAGAGATCCCGAACCACGACGGGGACATCCTCTCAGGCGCCCTCAACGGGCTCGCGCTCGTCAAGACGAAGACCGAGCCAGGAGCCGGCGACGGCCTGGAGCTGCACCTCGCTTTCAAGTACGACGAATACGGAAACGTCACCAAGACAACCTCGTGCGCGACGCACTTCGATGAATGTCAGGTCGGCGCCGCGGGCCCCGCCAGCCTGCCGTTCCGCACAACCGAGACCAGTTACGACCCCGCCGATTTCAACCCGTCGCCCGCGGGCGTGACGGGGTCGGTCTCGGCGTTGACGTACTGGAGGGGGCGCTTCCCGGTGAAGGGGAAGAACGCCGAGGGGCACGTCCACTACCTGGCGTTCGATCCCAAGAGCGGCTTGTTGACCCAGCAGACGGGACCGAACGGCGTTCACACCTGCTACGCGTATGACCTCCTGGGGCGCCGGTTCGGAGAAGTCGCGCGCTGCGGGTCCGATCGCCCCCTCGGTAGCATCGTTCTTTACAACTTCATCGGGCCCGGTGACGTGGCCTCCCGGAGCGAGCGCGCCGCTCTCGTCACGACGACCATCCGTCCAGACGCGGCCCCGACCTGGGAGTACACCGACGCCCGGGGGCGTCCGGTGACGAGCGTGACGAACGGATTCGATGGTGGGTTGGTCCAGGCCGACACGCACTACGATCCATTCGGACGCGTCGATCGGGTCACGAAGCCTCATCGCCCCGCGGACCCGGCTTACGCGACCGCCACCGAATACGACACGCTGGGGAGACCGTGGCGGGTTACCACCGACCTCGGACCGCTGGTTGCCGGCGGGCCGAATCAGCAGAGCGTCGCCACGGTCGAGTACGCAGGCGCGACGACCCGGACGACGACGACCTCTGCCGCCGGCGCCCGCACACGATCCGAGACCAAGAACGTGCTGGGCAAGATGGCGAAGGTCGTGGACGCGGCCGGAAAGGCCATGACCTACGGCTACGACGCGGACGGCAATCTCGAGTTGACGACGGATCCGGTCGGGAACGTTCTATACGGTCACTTTGACCGCCGGGGTCGAAGGGACAGGGTGAATGATCCCGACCTGGGTGTGTGGTCGTACCAATACAACGGATACGGCGACTTCACGGGCCAGGTCGATGCGGTCGGCCGCGGCACGACCATGACCTACGATCGCCTTGGCAGGATGATCGCTCGCAACGACGGCTCCGGATCGTCTCAGTGGATCTACGACCGGGCGCCGGGGGCCGGTGTGGGCAAGCTGGCGGCCATGGTCGGTCCCGCGGACGACCGACTGGCAGGGCGGTGCTCGACGATCCCGTTCGTGACGCCCACGGAGGACAAGCGCGCTGGCAAGTGGATCGAGTACAACGCGCTCGGCGAGCTCAAGGACGTCTTCCAGTGTTCGGACGGTGACGTCTTCCAAACGACGTACGCTTACGACACCGTCGGGCGCCAGAGCGTGGTCCGCTATCCCGCCGTGGCTGGCGAGCGGTTCGGGGTTCGGTACCACTACACGAGTCTCGGCTACCTCCAGTACGTTGCGGACGACGCAAACGGAGAATTGTATTGGACCGCGGCGGCGATGAATGCCCTCGGGCAGGTGACCGATGAGCACACACGCAACGGCGTGGAGACCGTCAACGATCGCAGCCCCGCGACGGGGTGGATGCTCGGGACCTCGAGCATCGCTCACGCAGACGGTGAGAACCTGATCCAGCGCTGGGCTCACGGTTTCGACAAGGCCGGCAACCTGATGACGCGTGAGCGCATCGCGACCAGCGACGTCGCGGGCTTCGTCGAGTCGTTCAACTATGACCCGCTCGATCGCTTGACGGGCACCACCATCACGGGCGCGGGCTCCGGCTCCAGCGTGTACAAGTACGACGCGCTCGGGAACATCACCGAGAAGGGTGGCGCGACGTACTCGTACACTGGTTGCGGTGGTCGCCCTCACGCCGTGTGTCAGGTGGGCTCCGGCGGCCCCTTCACCTACGACGGTCTCGGGAACCTCACCGACAACGACCAGCGGCATGTCACGTATGACGCGGCCAATAAGGTCGTCACGATAATCAGCCACGCGTCGCCCTCGTCGGGTGACGACAATGGGACGGTCGACATCGCTTACGGCGCCGAGAGGGAGCGCGTCGTCCAAGCCGTGTCTCGAGGCGCTGGAACGACAGCGGAGCGAACGGTCTATGTCGGTATGAATCCGACCGGCGCAGCCCTTTATGAACGTACCAGTCGCGGTTCGGAGGTCGAGCACGTTCAGTACATCTATGCGGGCGCGGCCCACGGCGGCGGAGCGTTCGCAGTCCGCGTATTGACCGAGTCGAGCGCCGCGGCGCCGAGCCTGGCGACCCGGTACCACCACTTCGATCACCTCGGATCGATCACCGCGACCAGCGACGAGGTCGGGCACGTCGTCGGCACGACGCTCGGTGGGTCGGGCGCCACGGTGATGGGCTACGACGCGTGGGGATCGCGGCGCAACCCGGACGGCAGCGCGGCGCCGGCTGGGTCCTTCGACGTTCCGCTCGGCCGCCGCGGATTCACCGGACAGGAGACGATCCCGACCGCGGGCCTCGTCAACATGAACGGTCGCGTGTACGACCCGGCCCTCGGCCGGTTCTTGTCACCGGATCCCGATCTTCAATCCGCCGCCGATCTCCAGGACTACAACCGCTACAGCTACGTCCTCAACAACCCGCTGCGGTACACCGATCCGACTGGTTACCGATACTTCAATGCGACGCCCTATCAGATCACGATGCTCGGAATCGGATTTGCTGCCGCTGTGGGGTGTCCGTTCACCGGCGGCGCCACCTGCGGACTGGCGGCGTCGGCCCTCTCGACGGCGTTGGCGGCGGGCGCCGTCCACCACGCCGGGGGCGACTTCGGGGCGGTGTTCGGCACGGTCATCTTTGGAATCGAAACGGCTGGTTTCGGCACCTGGCTGGGCGTTGCCTCCGGAGGTGGCGGCAGCATCGGCAGCTCGATGTTGACCGGGGTTGTCGGGTCGCTCGTGAGCACGGCCTTCTCCGCGGCACAAGGCAACAAGGTCACCGTCATGGACGTGCTGCTGTCCGTGACCGAGGCCGCGATGTTCTCCGGCATCTCGGCCGGGATGCGCGATCCGAACCCGGTCACCGACGTCGCTGCCAGCCGCGCGCAGGGTCTCGCGGTGGGCGAGGCGTACCAGGACGCCTCGCACGACATCATACCCTCGCAGAGCCTCGCTGAGCTCGACGCCCAGGTCAACGACGTCTTGTGTGACGCCGGCGCATGTACGTCGGCCCAGGCCGCCGGAAAAAACCGGCTTGCGTTCCAGTTCGGCGCGCAGTGGGACCCGCTCGCTGGCCCCGCGTTGGGCACGGCTGCGGTGCGCGCGGCCCTTTATGGCGCGGCACGAGGGGCACTCGCTCTGACGATCGGGGCGGTCAACACCGCCTCTGCGCGCGCTCTCGGAATTCTCTCCTTGCTCTCGTTCAAGAGCGACGAGGGGCCGCAGCGTGAATTCGTCATCCACTACACCAACGAGGCTGGGCGGAAAGGCATCAGGCAGCTCGGCTTCCTCATACCGTCGAAAAAGGACGGCATGACGTATGTCACCGCGAGGATCTACGAGAGCGGGGCGGAAGTTCGGGCCGAGCTGGCCCTGACCTATACGCCGACCGGCTTCTATATAATCCCCGTCGAAAACATCGCACCGCGACCCATCTTCTACACCCCCGTCGCACCGCTCTCGCCCACCGAATACGGAGGGCCTCAGCCGGGGGGAGGCATGGAGGCACGAATTCCTGGCATGGTCCCGATCAAGGGCGCAATCTGGGTACCGATAGGGAAATGACCAATCCAGATCGGCCCATCGGCATCAAGACCGGCGATCGCTATCGCGCCCTGACGGACGCTTCGGTCATCTGCCTCGTCCACTGGTCGGCTCCGTTCACCGGAGGCCAACAGGTGACGTTCCCTGCCGGGGAGACAGCGACCGTGTCCTTCGATCCGCCTTCGCACGCCGAGGGCGTTTCCCTCATTCCCGACCGATATCGAGACCTACTTCCGGTCCTCGTCCCTGCGGAGGACGCGGCCGGTGAAAAGTTCGACAGCTACAGTCTGGTTGTGTCGTTCGAGGAGCTCGCCCAGTACTTTCGCAAGGTCCCCTAGGCCAGCAGCCCGTGGTTGAAGGCCCGGGTGACCTGACGGCCAGGGAGGCTGTGCTCGAAGTTCGACGCCGGTGAGGTGGGAGGGCCGGGCTCGCGCCCGGGTCTTCAGCCCCCGCCGGCGCGGTCCTTCTGAGCGGTCGGCCAGCCAATCGACTTCATGGTCTCGTGCCGCGGATCTTGCCTGGACCGGTCTGGCCGCGGTCGGGCGCCCGCTGCTGCGTCGCGAGCGCCGACGCGAGACGGGGCAAGTCGTCGAACGCGCCCTCGTGTTCCAGCGCGGCGAGATCGTCATCGCTGACGAACTTCTTTCCCAGCCGCTCCTGCGCGCGCACGACGCGCGCGATCTGCGCGGGGTCTACGATGCGCTCCCCCGTCTTCGCGTTGGGCTCGGGGGGCGGGCGCATGATCGAGAACCTCGCCGAGACGGGCCGACCGTCGCTCGTCGTGCCGGCGAGCTCGTAGTTGACCATCGCCACGCCCGGGTAGGCCCGCGCATCGAACGTGAACGGCGCCTCGACGCCGTCGCCCGGCGGCACCACGTCGGTGCCGAGCAGCTCGCCCGGCGAGACGTCGCGCGGCGCGGGCATGCTGTTGCTCGGCGTGCCTTCGTAGGTCACGCGCGCCCCCGTCAACCTGACTGGCGAGGACCGGTGATGGTACAGCCGGACGCGCTGCTCGACGCGCCCCTCGGCGTTCAGGTGCGGGAAGCGTGGGGTGAAGGCGGTAGACAGCACCGCTACGCCCTTGTAGTGGAGGTTCTCGAACTCGAAGTTGCGGAGCTCCACGGCGACTCTGCCGACGACCTCGCGTCCATCGGGCATCTTCGCCTCGCATCGCGCCAGGTAGTGCCAGGTCTCTTGCTCGACCGCGTCGCGCGGCGGCGCAAACCGGTGGATGATGGCGGCGGACTTCGTGATTGCGCCGTCGCCATCGCCGAACTGCCAGCGATATTCCTCGGGGCGCGGCAAGGTTCCGCCTCCGAGCTCGCGCACCTGGGCGACCAATTCCAGCTCGTCGACGGAGTTTGCTACCTGGCGAACCTGGATGTTCAGCAGCCGCTGGCCGTTGCACGTCTTGACCTTGAACGCCGGGACGGGCGCGGACGTCGACACGCCGTCGCGCCCGTACACCTGGACGATGTGTTTGAGGGGCTCGCCGTCCGGCCGCAGATATGATCGCAGGGGGATCGCCGGACCCTGGCGCGTATCGACGAGGTAGCGCAGGAAGCCGTTCTCCCGGTTGCTCGGGGTGTGGGCCCTGATGGTGATCAGGTTCTCCTCGCCCTCACAGACCTCTGGCTTCTCGACGAGAATCTCGTCGATGATGGGGACCAGCGGTCCGGGGTCGGCGGGCAGCGCCTGCGCCACCGATCGACGCGAAGGGCGCTCGTCGATGGACGCGGGCTCCGCTTGCTCGGCGCGCGCCGGTGCCGGCGCGCGCTCCTCCGACCGGAGCGCGAGGAAGAGCGCGAGCAGCGCGATGAGCGCGCCGCCGGTCAGCAGTGCCAGCCGGCGGCGCCCCCGAACCCGATCTGCACGTTCGCGCGCCATGTCAGTCCGATCCCGAGGCAGAGCAGCCACTGTACGAGCCACCGCCGTTCCACTGCACGGGGAAGTCAGACCACGGCGCCCAGGGTCCGACGTTCCTGCCGGACGAGGGCCAGCCGCTCCAGCCCAGCAGGCCGTCCGGGCTCAGCGAAAATGCGCCGTCGGCGCTGGCGTTGGCGACGTACGCGTCCCACTTCGAGAAGCTGGTATCGTCGCAGCCGCCGGAGCGCTCGCCGTTCAAAAAGCAGTTCAGCACCTGCGCCGCGGCCCGGTCGCAGACCGTCGCACGCGACGGACCGAAGCCGAAGAAGGACGTGACGTCGAGCCAGGTCCCCTCCCACTTCCCGATGCCTTCTCGGCACTCGGAGTAGACGGAGTTGATCAGCGCGTTCCCGGCCGCCACTGTCTTTTCCTTGGTGTAGCGCTTGGCGGCGAGCAGGTCGTCTCTCAGCGAGATCGGCGGGTTGGACGACGGCGCCCACTTGGCCAGGGCGTAAGCCGGCACCTGCGAGCAGACGATGCCGCGATCGGTCGGCGAATCCTGCTCCAAGCCAGCGACCTTGTTCCCGCCCGACATGTACTGGTGGAAGCCGTAGTTGAAGGGGTGGAAGCCCGCCGCGTCGTTGAAGCCCATGTTGATGTAGACGACCGACCCGCGCAGCTCCTCCGGCGTCGGACAGAAGGGCGGATCGCAACGGATCGGGCCCGTGATACTGAAGAACAGGGCGTCCTGGTACGGCATCGACAACCAGACCCAGTTCGCCGCGCCGACCGCGCGATAGCGGTTGAAATCCTGGGTGGCCGTCGCGGTGGTGCTCCACTGATAGCGCACCCACTGCGAGCTCTGGTGGAAGGCGTACGCGCCGCCCATGTTGATCGCTATCATCCCCGGCTGCGCTTCCGAGAGATCGCGAGGCTTGATGGGCGGGCTGGTGCCGCCCGTCGTCCCCGGGGGCCGCGCGGTCGAATGCGTGGCCCAGCCGATCTTGCCGTCCCACTCCGCGGCACCGTGCGAAAGCATCGTGTGCGAGCGCGACTCGCCGAGCGCGGTGATGATGGCGGTGATCGGACCGTCGCTTCGGGACGCGACGACCGAACCGTTCGGCGCGTTCCACAGCGCCCCGGCCGTGTAGCATTCCATGCCGGAGGCGAAGGCGGACACGCCCGGAGCGAGAACCCCCAGCACCGCGATCGTGGCCGCGCCGAGCTGGATGGGACGGGAACCTGGCTTTCTGATCATGACGACTCCTCTACGCTGTTGTCGATCGGGTGCGAAGGGGGCTGGCAGCAGCTCCGACGTCGGGCCTTCATGCTACTCCTCGAGTTCCTTTGCCTTTTTGTCGCAAGTTGGTCTGGGCGCAGGGGGCCGTCGAGAGCCGATCCTCCCAGTTGAGTGACCGGGGCGCCGACGATCGGTCGCACGGGGCGGCGTAATTTTTTCATGGAGGCCCCACCAGGTCATCTACCTGTGGGTCCGGGAACCCGAAAGGCCATCTGGGGCACCTTCGTGCTGGCCGCATGGGATCGCGGCGTCGAACTTTCCTGGCAGAGGGCCCCAGAAAGCCGGGACCAAGGACTCCGTCGCTGAGCAGGAATCTGGTTACCGGCGGCCACCCCGGTGCGTTGCACCAGGACCGGCCCGTCGTGGCCCTCGACAGCGGGCGGGAGAGCACCACATTTCGAATGAGGGGAGGGGGCGAGCTCTGACGCACGAAGATTCTTCCGAGCGCCGCGCGCCGGCTGACGGATCCCGTGGCACGGTCCTGCTGACGGGGGCCACGGGGTTCGTGGGGCGCGCCGTTCGACCGGCGCTGGCCGCGGCGGGCTGGCGCGTGCGCGGGCTGACCCGTGACGCGGCCCGCGCGCGGGCCCGCGCGCCGGAGCTGGAGTGGGTGCAGGGCGACGTGGCGGACCGGGCGGCGTGCGCCCGGGCGCTGGCCGGTTGTCAGGCGGCGCTGTACCTGATCCACGAGATCGGGCAGGGCGACGACTATCACGGGCGCGAGGTGTCCGAGGCGTCGGGCTTCGCGGACGCAGCGGCTGCGGCGGGCGTCGGCCGGATCGTGTACCTGGGCGGACTGGCGCCGCGCGGAGGTGCGGCCGCCGCCTCGGAGCACCTGCGCAGTCGGCTGGACGTGGGGGCGGCCCTGCGGGCCGGGAGGGTCCCGACGGTCGAGCTGCGCGCCAGCATGATCGTCGGCCACGGTAGTCTCAGCTGGATGATCGTCCGGGATCTGGCGGCGCGCTTGCCGGTCATGGTGTTGCCGAGCTGGCTGCGTTCGAAGACGGAGCCGGTGGCCATCGACGACGTGGTGGTGGCGCTGGTCCGCACGCTGGACATGCCGCTCGACGCGAGCGCCTGGTTCGACCTGCCGGGACCGGAGCGGCTGTCGGGACGCGAGGTCCTGGAGGGGGCGGCGCGCGCGCTGGGGCTCGCCCGCCCGCGCATGCTCAGCGTGCCGTTGCTGACGCCCCGCTTGTCGTCCTTGTGGCTTCGTTTCGTCACGCGCGCCCGGTGGTCGGTGGCCCGCGAGATCGTGGTGGGGCTGACCAGCGATCTGCTGGCCCACGACGATCGCGTATGGGGGCTCCTCGACCCGCCGCACCCGGGGCGCCTCACGTTCTCCGAGGCCGCGCGGCGCGCGGTCGACGCCGAGCTGCGCGAGGGCCCGGCGACCGGTGCCTGGGGCACCTTCGAGCGGGCGCGCATCGTCCTGGCGGCGACGCTGAAGCCGTGAACGAGCCCCGGCGTGCGCCCGGCCGCGTTCCGTTCGCCCTCGTCTGCGTCGCGACGTGGCTGGCGGCGGCGGTCAGCGCGGGCCCGCGCGGGATCTGGCTGGGGATCTGGCTGGCCGTGGGCGCGGCGTCCGTCATGCTCGGGGCGGCGGCTTCGCTCCTCGACGGCGCCTCGGTCGCGCAGCAGCTTCGTCCCACAGGCCGGCTTCTGCTGATCGGCGCTGGCGCGGCGGTCGCCATGCTGGCGGCCACGTACGTGCTGCAACCGATGCTGGCGCGGGCGGCCCCCGCCGTTGCCCGCGAGACGGCGCTGCTCTACGCGGCGTTTCGCGGGCCGTCGCCGGTCGTCGCGGCGCTGGCGCTTGGCCCGGTCGTGCTGGGCGAGGAGCTGGTCTGGCGCGGGGTCGTGCAGGCGGCCTTCACGCGCCGGTTCGGTCAGGTGGCGGGCGTCGGCCTGGCGGCGACGACGTTCGCGCTGGCGCACGCGCCGATCGGATCCTTCTATCTTGTGGCGGTGGCCCTGGGCTGCGGCGCAGCCTGGGGCGCGTTGCGAGCCATCACGGGAAGCCTGGTCCCGTCGCTGGTGGCGCACCTGATCTGGGACGCGGTGGTGCTGCTGGCCGTCCCGTTCGTGCCGTGAGCCGCCCACCCGGTCCGGTCACAACGGAATAGAATATTTCCGGATCTGCATTTTATTCCGCCTTTGGCGGCGGTTCCGGCGCAAGTATTCCTGGATTCCGGCGGCATGTGCGGCTGATGCGCGCGCGATCGAATGATCGCAAACACAGCGATCAACGCTCGTTTTGTCGATGATTTCGTCTTTGGCAGGAGGGAAGCGCGTGCCGGACCTCCTCGTTGCCAGCGGTTGCTGCGGTCGGCTACGTAAGCAGTGGTCTGCGCAAATTGAATTGCCGGCTGTCGCGTTGAGGCGTACGGTGACGAGGGCTCGGATCCGGCCTGCCTCAATGACTGCAGTGTCATTTTTTCAGATATTCGGATGCGCTCTGTCTCATTGCCGCACCTCCAGTAATCAATGGACGCCTTTTCGGTCGCGCCCGCGTTCTTGGTCAGGGCCGCCGCATAACTCAACTTCTAGAAAGAAGACCAGAATGAGATCTCTCGAGGCGTCCCGTCTCAAAGGAGCCGGCGGTTTTCAGGTAAGTCGGCTCGCCCGGGGGACTCTGGTGGCCATGCTGTGGACGGCCGGGGCAGGGTGCTCCGCGCCCTCCGACCTCGAGGAGCGCGCGTCTGCCGTCGTGGACTCTCCGACGCTGACCATGTCGGCCGGAACGACCCCGTTCGTCGGGCCGAGCACTCCGGTCCCGATCGATCCCGGACTGACCCTGACCGGGACCCAGTCGATCAGCGGGGCCAAGGTCGTGATCGTGACCGGCTACTCTTCGTCCCAGGACTCCCTGGTCTTCACGAACCAGGGGGGGATCACGGGCAGCTTTGCGACAGGAACGGGCATCCTGACCCTGACGGGAAGCGCGACCGCCGCGGTCTACGAGGCCGCTCTGAGGTCGGTGGCGTTCGCCAACTCGGCCGGCGCCACGCCGGTGGTGGGAACTCGCCAGATCTCGTTCTCGATCATCGGCGCGGGCAGCCTCTACTACGGCGATCACTACTACGAGTTCGTCACCACCAACATCACCTGGACCGCTGCCAGAGCCGCGGCCGCCGCGCGTACGTTCAACGGACTGACTGGCTACCTTTTGACCGTGACCAGCGCGGGCGAGAACGCGTTCATCGCCAGCAAGCTCACCGCGACGGGGTGGATGGGGGCAAGCGACGCCGCGACCGAGGGGATCTGGCGCTGGGTGACCGGACCTGAAGGTCTCGAGGCCGGGGGCCTGGGTCGCCAGTTCAGCACGGGCGGCACGACGGTCAGCGGCGGGTACAGCAGCTGGGCCGGCGGCGAGCCGAACAACTCGGGCAACGAGGATTACGCCCAGTTCTATGCCGGGTCCTCGGGGCAGTGGAACGATCTCCCCGACATCTCGCTGCCCGGGTACGTGGCCGAGTACGGAGGGTATGCGAGCGATCCCGTGCTTCAGATCTCGGGCAACAAGGACCTGGTCGTCACCGCGGGGTGCACGCTGGATTCGCAGTGTCCGGCCGGGAAGTTCTGTGACCCGACCCCCAAGACCTGCAAGGCGACCCTTGCGGCCGGCGTCGCCATTCCGACCGACAGCCTGCACAATGGCACGTGCTCGCCCTCGAATGCCAGCGCGGTCTGTGTGACCAGCGCCTGCAACGCGACGCTGATGACCTGCGCGGCCACGAATGGGACCACCTGCACCTCGGCCGCGATGTGCGTGAGCAACATCTGCGGGTCCAACGGGTCCTGCGGCGCCGTGACCGGCGCCTCGGGGTGCACGTTGGCCACCGCATCCGCCTACTGTCAGTCGGGCGTCTGCAGCTCGAGCGGGGTGTGCATCCCCGCCGCGGCCGGGAGCTGCTACGTGGACGGTGATTGCAATGCGGGGTTCTTTTGCCGGCGGGATCTCTATAGCTGCAAGCCGCGCCTGAACGTCGGTGTGGCGATCCCCGACGACGGTTTGCACGGCGGCCTTTGCTCGACCTCGGTCGCCATGGCGGTCTGCAACAGCACCGCGTGCAACAGCACGACGAATACCTGTGGCAACCTGCTGGGGGCGACGTGCAGCGGAGCGGCTGACTGCACGAATAACCTGTGCGGCACGAACGGCAAGTGCGGCTATGCCGACGGAACCGGGACCTGCACGGCTGGGACCGCGGGGGCCTGTCAGTCGCAGACCTGCAGCGTGGGCGGGGTCTGCATGCCTGCCGGCGCCAATCGTTGCTGGGTCGACGCCGATTGCGCCGACGCGACCTACTGCGATCGCCTCACCCTGCAGTGCGCGCCAAAGCTCGCATCGGGTGCCCTCCTTCCCAACGACGGGCTGCACGACGGATCTTGCACCGCCGCCGCGGCGACGTGCGCCTCCGGTCAATGCAACAGCAGCACGGGGACCTGCGCCGGGGTGAACGGGGCCGTGTGCAGCGGCGCTCCCGACTGCGTGGGCAACACGTGCGGCAGCAACGGCCGCTGCGGCATTGCGGTCGGTGATGGCGTATGTACGCCTGACCACGCGGAGGCACTTTGCCAGTCGGGCAAGTGCAGCGTGTCCGGGGTCTGCCAACCTGCCGCCGTGGGGAGCTGCTGGGTCGACGCGGACTGCGCGCCGGCTCAATATTGTGACGCCGTGACGCTGGCGTGCCAGGCCGATCTGGGCGCTGGCGCGGCCCTGCCCGCCGATCGGTTGCACGACGGGGTGTGCGCGGCCTGGATCTCGGCCACGGTCTGCGCCTCGGGTGGGTGCAATCCCATCACCAACACCTGCGCCGGCGTCGCCGGGGCGCCCTGCACCACGGCCGCGTCTTGCGTGATCAACGTCTGCAGCGCCTCGGGTGCCTGCGGATATGGTCCCGGCGAGGGGATCTGCCGGATCAGCAACGGGATCGCCCGTTGTGCCTCCGGCATCTGCAGCACCGCAGGGGTCTGTCTGTCGTCCGCGCCCGGAAACTGCTGGGCGGATGCCGATTGCGCGGCCGGGAGCTTCTGCAGCCGCGCGACGGCGACCTGTCAGACGAAGCTCGCCGCGGGGGCGCCGCTGCCGGTCGACGCCATTCACGACGGTCATTGCACGCCAGACCTCGCCGTGGCCATGTGCGCTTCCGGGGTGTGCAACGCCGTCGCCGAGACTTGCGGCAGCGTGGTTGGTACCACCTGCGCCGCCGCCGGTGAGTGCGCAAACAACGCCTGCGGGAGCAACATGAAGTGCGGCCTGACGGCGGGCAAAGGCCCATGCACGGCGCAGACCGCGGCCGAGGTGTGCCAGACCGGGACCTGCGGTCCGGAGAGCGGCGTCTGCGTCCCCTCCGAGCCCGGCGGCTGCGGCAGCGACGCCGACTGCGGTGACAGCCAGTACTGCGATGGTGCCAAGCTGACCTGCGTGATGCGTCTGGCGACGGGGGGAAGCCTGCCCGCCGACGGAATGCACGCGGCCTGCGTCGACGGCCGCAACGCCGCCTGTGCAAGCGGCCTGTGCAACGGCACCACCAACACCTGCGCCAGCCCCAACGGCACCCCGTGCACGATGGCCCGGACCTGTGCCACCAACTTCTGCGGCAGCAATGGCAACTGCGGCCTCGACGATGGCCAGCCAGGCTGTACGGTGGCGACCGCGTACGTTTGCCAGACGGGCGTCTGCACGCCGAGCGGCGTGTGCGGCGAGCTGGGATGCGCAACCGACGCGGGTTGCCCTGCTGCCTCCGCCTTCTGCGACGCTTCGGTCGGCCTCTGCAAGGCCAAGCTGCTGGTCGGCCAGATGTTGCCGCTCGACTCGTTGCACGACGGGCAGTGCACGCCGGCTCTGGGCGCGGCGGCATGCGCCAGCGGCGCCTGCAACGCCGCCAGCAAGACGTGCGCGCTGGCCGGCACAGGCATGTGCCACACGGACACCGAGTGTGCGGTCAATGCCTGCGGCGCGGACGGGCTGTGCGGACTCGCTGACGGGCAGGACGGATGCACCGTCGACACGGCCGCCCTTTGTAGAAGCGGCCTGTGCAGCGCCAAGGGGCACCGCTGTCTGCCGGCGGGCGCCGGCCGCTGCGCGGTCGACACGGATTGTGTGGGAGCCACGTTCTGCGCACCGGCCACCCTCACCTGTGTGGCCCGGCTCGCGGCCGGCGTTCCCATTCCCAAGGACGGCCTGCACGACGACGGATGCCTGCCCGGAAACGGGGCGACTGTTTGCGCGAGCGGCCTTTGCAATCCCGTCACCGACACCTGCGCCGGTCCGGCGGGCGCCGCTTGCACCAGGGCGGCCGAATGCACGAACGGTGTGTGCGGCGCCAACGGCCGGTGCGGACAGGTCGACGGCAAAGGTCCCTGCGAGGCCGCCACCGGCGCAACGCTGTGTCAGAGCGGCGTCTGCAACGTGAAGCTGGGCCTGTGCAAGCCGACGGCGCCCGGCCTCTGTCTCGAGGACTCCGATTGCGCGGCGGGGTCGTTCTGCGCGCCCGCGACGCTGACCTGCACGCCCAGGCTCTCGGTGGGCGCAACCATTCCCAGCGACGGGGCGCATGGCGGCGTTTGCGACACCGCCACGGCCAAGGCCGTCTGCGCCTCCGACCTGTGTAACGCCCAGACCAACACGTGCGCGGGCGCCAACAGCGCAGCGTGCACGACCCCCTCGGCTTGCGTCAGCGGCATCTGTTCGGCGGATGGCCTGTGCGGCAAGGCGGCGGGAGCGGCATGTGTTCGCGCCACCGACTGCCGGGGCGGGACCTGCACCACGGGGGTCTGCGCCAGCGCCGTGTCGACCCCCGGTTCCTCGGGCGGTGGATGTGATTGCGCGGTCGGGGGTGAAGAGACCGGTGGGTCGTTGCTGTTGCTGGTTCTGCTGGCCTTGGGAGGGGCTACGAGTCTCAGGAGGCGCACGAGGCGCTGAGCCGGCGGGGCCGGGCCGGACGCTCGCGAGCCAGCTTGCGCCATCGGCGCGCGGCCGTCTCGCGGGCGGGCGGCGACGGGCGCATCTGACTTTTCGGCGTCGATGACGGGGCTGCGGCACCGTCCTTGCCAGCTTCGGGGCCGACCTTGGGGGCGATTCTCAGCTCCCACCCGAGGCGCCGGGCGGGATCGCCGACCTTTCGCCCGATCTGACGAGGACTCTCTCGATGTCGCGCATCTCGATTGGTTTCGTGAGGTGGACGTCGAACCCGGCTTCCGCGGCCTTCCTCTTGTCCTCTTCGGCTCCCCAACCGGTGACGGCCACCAGCGTGGCACCCGCCAGGCTTTCATCAGCTCGAAAGCGCTTGGCGACCTCATATCCGCTGATCCCGGGAAGGCCGATGTCGAGAAGCACGAGGTCGGGCCGAAAGTCCAGGGCCGCCTGCAGCGCCGCGGGGCCGCTGTGGGCGGTACGGGTCTCCTGACCCAGCGATTCGAGCAAGTCAGACAAGGACTCGGCGGCGTCGACGTTGTCGTCCACCACGAGGATTCGCCGTGGCTCGGCCACGGCATGTTCCGGGGCGCCAACCCCCGCCACGGCCTTCGCCGTCGCAGCCACGGCGGGCAGGCGAACGGTGAAGGCGCTTCCCCGGCCGCTCCCCTCGCTCTCCGCCGCGATGCTGCCGCCGTGCATGTCCACCAGCTTCTTGACCAGAGCCAATCCGATTCCGAGGCCGCCCTGGTGGCGCTCCTGGCGACGGTTCAGCTGACTGAACAGCTCGAACGCCTCTGGGATGCTCTCCGGTGCGATCCCGATTCCGTTGTCCTTGACCCGGACAAACGCCGTGTCACCCTCGCGCCCCGCCAAGACCTCGATCTCGCCGCCCCCGGGAGTGTATTTCGCCGCGTTGTTGAGGAGGTTGTCGAGGATCTGGGCGAGGCGCGTGCGATCCGCGTCGACCCAGATCGGCTCTTCCGGAATGCTCACCTGCAGCTTGTGGTGAGCGCCATCGATGGCAGGGCGACTGGTCTCGATGGCGGCTTCGATCACTGCTCGAAGCGTCAGTCGTTCTCTCTGTAAGTTCACTTTTCCAAGCGTGATTCGGGAGACGTCCAGGAGATCGTCGATCAGGCGGACCATGTGGCCGACCTGACGGTCCATCATCTCGCGGGCGCGGCTGGCCGCCGGACTGGCGGGAGCTCGCTTGAGCACTTCCAGCCCCGTACGAACGGGTGCCAGCGGGTTTCGCAGCTCGTGCGCCAGGGTCGCGAGGAACTCGTCCTTCCGGCGGTCGGCCTCCAGGAGCTTCGACGCCTGCCGGGCCAGCTCTTCGGCCGCGCGCTTTCGCTCGACCAACGCGTCTCGGATCTCGTATTGGTGCCGTCGCGCCCTCAGCGCCGCCTGCACGACGCTGACCAACGTCCGCTGCCGGACGGGCCGCTCGACGAGCGTGACGTTCGCGAGGACGTCGGCGAGCACGCTGTCGACCCGCACGTCCGTCGTCTCGCGCGCCAGTACGATGAGCGGCACCGTCGACCACGCCGGCTGTAGGGCCAGCGCCTCTCGGAGATGGTGGGAGGTGTCGCGCAGAAGAGACTCCTCCGTCAGCAGGAGGACCCCCGCGCCTTCGGAAAGCGATTGGCTGAGGCCCGCGATGTCAGAGCAGAGCGTACACCGAATGCCGGCTTCAGCGAGGAAGGCGACCGTGCGCTCTCCGTCGATCGCGCTCGGCAGCAGCGCGAGCACGCGGTGTTCGGCCGGGATCTTCTCAGCCACGTCTCACCGCGTTTCCGTCTTGCCGTTCCCTCTGTCGGTGAGCATCTCGGCGTGCCCCTGGTACTCGGCTAGGCCGGTGATGATGCCGCTGAAGTCCGCCAGCTTTTGACCGACCTGCACCCCGTCACGGTCGACCTTCAGTTGTCGGAGGCTCCTCTCATGGGGACCCGTTCGATGCTTGAAGACGCTGATGGCCTGGTGGATCTCGGCGCGCGCTTCGAAATAGCGGAACAGCAGCACGGTGTCCGCCAGATAGCTGATATCGACGTCTCCCGGCGACCCCGTGCCGATCACCAACCCGTGCTGGGCGACGACCATGATCGTCGTGACGCCCTTCTGGTTCAGGTACGCGAACAGCTCGTGGAGATGCGTCGTCAAGAACTTCTCTTCGGGCATCGCGTTCATGTAGCCGTTCAAGCTATCGATGACGATGATGGCGGCGCCCGCGTCCACCGCTCGGCGCACCTCTTGGGCGAAAGCTCCCGGCGTCATCTCGGCCGGATCGATCTGCTGCACGTGCAGGACCCGTTCCGCTATGTAGCTGCGTAGCCCCCCCTCCTTGCGCAGACACAACTTCTCCGATCGCTCGATCAACGTGCCCATCACCTCGTCGAAGATGTACACGGCCGCCTTCTGACCGGAAACCAGGGCGTTGACGACGTATTGCATGCTTATGGTCGACTTGCCGACGCCGGCCGGGCCCAGCAGAAGGGTCGTCGTCCCCGAGGCCAGGCCGCCTTCCAGCATCTCGTCGAGCTGCTCGATCCCGCTGGCGGTCAGGCGAGCCGAAAATCGATCGTGGTGCTCGGCCGCCACCAGGCGCGGGTGCACCACGACTCCGCCCGTCAATATGTCGTACTCGTGATACCCCTCGCGGAAGCTGGCCGCCCGCACCTTCGTGACCGACAGCCTTCGACGGGCCCTGCCGTAAAGAGGGAGCGTCCGCTCGAGGACGATGTTGCCGCCCACCAAGCTCTCTGGCTGGATACCGCCGAACGGTGACGAACGATCGTCGAGCAACAGGACGGTCGCGCCCTGCTCCGCGAAGAACTCCTTCAACCAGAGCAATTGCCTGCGGTAGCGCAGCGGATCGCCGGATACGAGTCGCAATTCCGACACGCCGTCGAACACGACCTGCGACGGCTTCACCCGATCGACTTCGGCGGCGACGGCCTTGACGATGTCCCCGAGCTCCGTATCGGACGGATGGTAGACGGAAGGTTCGATACTGGCGGATCTCGCCGGGCGGACCAGATCGCAGATGGCGATGCCATCGGTCGACCAGCCGTGGGAGTTGGCGATGTTCGTCAGGTCCGTGCGTGACTCGGTCAGCGTGATGAACAGAGCGCGCTCGCCGGCCTTCGCACGGCCTTGAAGGTATTGCAGCGCGATGGTGGTCTTGCCCGAGCCGGGATCACCCTGGAGCAGGTAGAAACCACCCAGCACGAAGCCGCCCAGGAGGACCTCGTCAAGCCCAGGCACACTCGTGGCGATCTTGGTCATCCCCGTCCTCATGCGCCCAGAGTCTGGCACAACGCACGGAAACAATGGCGGTCCGGTCGGCGCCGACCATCTCCGAACACGGGAAGTGGGACGGGCCCCTTGCAGATGAGCGGGGCGATGCTTAGCAGGTGGAGCCCAACTTCGTGATGGGGACGAGCCGGGCGCCCGGGAGCCCCTCCCGGGGGGGCGTCCTCGAGGGGCGACCTCGTCATCGAGCAGATGGCGACCGCGGCAGAGGTCGGGTGCCCGGCCGGAGGGGGGCCGGCGCCTCTCAGGTCGCCCTGCTGTGGACGGGAGCTGCCATGCGACGAATCCGTCAACCCAGATCGTCCGCCGACCGAATGGTCTAGTCCAACCCCTCTTCAGCCCAGCGCCGACCCAGTGTGGTGGTGGAGTTTGATGCTGCTCGACGACTTGCAGATGACCCGACCTTCCACCTCTGGTCCACCGTCTCCACTGGGCGAGCGTCGTCGCGCCGCTTCGGACCTCCCGCGCGGGTTTCGTCGGATGAAAACACGGTGCGACCCCTGATCCCGATCGATAAACATCTTCGGCAACCGCATGACGCGAGCCGGGCAAAGGAGTAGGCATGGTTCCCCGTCAGTTGTCGTGTCTTTCCCTCATGGTAGCCGCGTGCGGTGTCTGGGCGTGTAATGAACAACCGTCGAGGCCAGATGAGATAGACCCTGTTGCGTCCGCCCTCGGCGGGCCCATCCAGTTTCAAACGCTGGGTACGCCTTCGGGGATCACCTTGAGCGGAATGGCCGTGGCCTCGTGGGCACCAGGGCGGTTCGACGTCTTTGCGACCGGTAGCGACCGCGCCCTATGGCACAAGTTTTACAACGGCGCGTGGCAACCGTGGGAGACGCTGGGCGGCGACCTGGCCTCCGGTCCGGCTGCCGTGTCGTGGGCCAGCGGTCGCCTCGACATAGTGGCCATCGACTTTTCCACCCGGAAGGTCGCTCACATCTGGTACGACGGCATCTGGAGACCCTGGGAGACGCTGGGCACGGCCGTCGCGACGGCCGCGCCCGGGATCTCCAGCTACGCCGTGGGACGTCTCGACATCTTCACGCGCAACGCGAGCGGCGGAGCACAGCAGATCTACTACGACCTCAACAACGGCGGATGGCACACGACGTGGGTTCCCCTCGGCGGGACCACGGGTACGAGCGCCCTCAGCGCCGTCTCGTGGGGGCCGGGACGCATCGATGTCTTCGGAGCCAGCTCCGCTTCGAAGCTGGAGCACCACTTCACGAACAACTCAGGATCGACGTGGGTCAACGACGTCACCCTCGCAAACAGCGTGGGTAGCCCGAATACCGTGTCCGTGGCCAGCCGTGCCTTCGGTCTGCTCGACGTGTTCTTCACGGGACCCAGCGGTCGCCTGGTGCACCAGACCTACGATTCCGACTGGACCGGCGGGTTCGATTCCGGGCTGGTGGCCAATGCCACGGCGGCGGTGTCTTGGGGGCCTGGACGTGTCGACGTGTTTGGCTACAACAGCTCGGGGAGCCCCGTCTATGGGCGCTGGCTGAACGGAGACGACGTCACCACGCAGCACAACGACCAGCAACGAACGGGCCTTCAGGCCGCCGAGCGCGAGCTCAATACCCAGAACGTCAACACGACCCACTTCGGAGTTCAGCAGCGGATATCGGTGGACGGACAGGTCTATGCCCAGCCGTTGTTCGTGGGCAACGTGGGGGCGCGCAATCTGTTGTTCGTCGCGACCCAGAGAAACTCGGTCTATGCGTTCGACGCTGACACCTACCAGAAGGTCTGGAGCCTCGAGGCGGGCAGCGCGAATCATCCGCTCGGGTACGGCGTTCCGAACCCACAGCCCGACATCGGCTTCCATGGCGACGGCGGCAGCAACCAGGACATGATCGGGATTACCAGCACGCCGGTGATCGATCCTGCGGCCAATCGAATCTACGTGGAGGCCTTCTCGGCGGTCGATCCAAACACGGGTGCCGACGTTCAGATGCCGACATGTCCCACGGCGAACTGTCCCGTGCTGTCCCAGCCTCCTCATCGCTATTGCCACAAGCTCTACGCGATCAACATGACCACTGGTGCGATCGTTCAGGTGAAGGAGATCTCCGGCACCACCCAGGGCGTGACCTTCGATGCCCGCTTTCAGCTACAACGCCCCGGATTGCTGTTGCTGAACGGCGCGCTTTACGTGGCGTTTGGTTCGTACACCGATACGCCGCCCTACCGAGGCTGGATCTTCAAGTACACCGCTTCCGATCTGAGTCTGACCCCCACCCGCTTCGTGACGAGCAACGAGACCGGAAGTGGCGTGGTCGGCGCCGGTATCTGGCAATCCGGACAAGGTCTGGCGACCGACGGCACGAAGATCTACCTGCAGACCGCCAACGGAAACTTCAACGGGACGACTCAGTGGGGTCACTCTTTTCTCGCGCTTTCGACGTCTCTGACGGTGCTCGACAGCTTCACGCCGTGGAACCGGGACTCCCTGCTTGACCTCGATCTCGGCTCCTCGGGGCCGGTCGTCCTCGACAACAATCAACTCATCGGTGGGGGAAAGACCGGGATCCTCTATCTCTTGAACCGGAGCGACCTCGGCGGTTACCGCAGAGGCACAGGGTCTGGCAGCACGCTGGACAAGGTGGTGCGCGCATTCCAGGGCACGTGGCGAATAGCACCACATACCACCTGTCCGAATGACCTCTACGAGTCGAACATCCACGGGGCACCCGTGGTCTGGAAGGATCCCGCTCGGGGAGGAAAGGCGTCGATCTACGTGTGGGGTGAAATGGACTGGCTGCGCTCCTACCTCATTGACACCGGCTCGCCCTGGGTGCCCACGACGGCTTCGACGGGAGCGGGTTTCCCGGCGGCGCCATGCCCGCTGCCCGACGGGTGCGCCTGCTACGGCCCCAATCCATGTGGTGTTCCCACTTCCCACAGTCGCGTCGCGGCACCGTGTGGGATGCCCGGGGCGGTCCTCTCTCTTTCGGCGAGTGGCTCGATTGCCGGCACGGGCATCGTCTGGGGAGCTCACCCTACCTCGCAAAACGCCGTGGCCGCTTCCGTCCCCGGAACGCTGCGCGCATTCGACGCGCAGGATGTGTCACGCGAGCTCTGGAACAGCGACATGGTCGCAGCAGATGCCCTGGGAAAGTTCGGAAAGTTTGCCGCGCCGACCATCTCCAACGGCAAGGTCTTCGTCGCCACCCAGTCCAACCAGGTCCTGGTCTACGGCCTGAAGTCAGCGAATCGATACGCCCCATAGGGACGCGAGCATTCGCTGGATCTCGCCGTTCTGTAGCATCTCGCGCGCTGAGCGGCTCGCCTACAGCTCGATCTGCGCTCCCATCTCGACCACTCGATTGGGCGGGATCGCGAAGAAGTCGGTGGCGGGACGGGCGTTGCGCGACAGATAGGCGAACAGGCGCTTGCGCCATTCGGACATGCCCCGTCCGCGGCCGCCCACCAGGGTCTCGCGGCCGAGGTAGAAGCTGGTGTTCGACTCCGAGACGACCAGGCCGGCGGGGCGGCTGCGCCGCAAGATCTCCATGACGTCGGGGCTCTCCATGAAGCCGTAGTGCGCGGTCAGGGACCAGAAGCCCTGGCCCAGCTTGGTCAAATGGATCGACTCCGCTTCGGGAACCTCGGGCACGGCGTCGGTGACGATCGACAGGATCACGACCTGTTGGTGGAGCACCTGGTTGTGCTTGAAGTGGTGCAAGAGGACGTTGGGCGTGCCGCGGCTGATCGAGGACATCACGATGGCGGTGCCCTTTACCCTGTGCGGGTTCGTCTGGGCCACATCCTCCAGGAACAGCTCGAGGGGGAGCGTCGCCGCGCCGATGCGCTCGGCCAGCAGCTCGCGGCCGCGCTTCCAGGTCTGCATCACGGTGAAGGTCGCCGCCGCGAGGGCGACCGGGAACCATCCCCCGCTCGTGAACTTGGCCGAGCAGGCCAGAAAGAACGAGACGTCGAACGCGAGGAAGAGCAGCGTCAGGCCGCCGGCCTTGGTCAGCGACCACTTCCAGCGGTCACGGGCGAGAAAGAAGAAGAGCACCGAGGTGATCGACATGGTGCCGGTCACGGCGATCCCGTACGCCGCGGCGAGATCGGACGATGAACGAAAGCCGAGCACCAGGGCCAGGCAGGCGATCATCAGCACCCCGTTCACCTCGGGGATGAAGATCTGCCCTTCCGTCTTCCCGGACGTGTGCACGATGCTCACGCGCGGAAGGTAGCCGAGCTGGACGGCCTGGCGCGCGAGCGAGAAGGCGCCGGAGATGAGGGCCTGCGAGGCCACGACGGCGGCCATGGTCGCGATGGCCACCATCGGGTAGAGCAGCCCGCTCGGGACTGTCTCGAAGAAGGGATTCGACGTGGCCGACGGGCGCTCGAGCAGCAGCGCCCCCTGGCCGAAGTAGCTGATGAGGAGCGCGGGGAAGACGCAGGCGTACCAGGCCAGTCGGATGGCGCGGCGACCAAAGTGGCCCATGTCGGCATAGAGCGCTTCGCAGCCCGTGATGCAAAGGACCACCGAGCCGAGGACCAGGAAGCCGTGGCGCCCGTGGTGCAGCAGGAAGCGCAGCCCGTAGAGAGGGCTCACGGCGTAGAGGACAGCCGGATGTCTGACGATCCACGGGAGCCCCGCCGCGGCGATGGAGATGAACCAGCACAAGGTGAGGGGACCGAAGAGCAGGCCGAGGCCGGTCGTGCCGCGACGCTGAACCAGAAACAGGGCGATCAGGATGCCGCAGGTCATGGGGACGACCATCGGCGAGAAGGCGGTGGTCGCCACGGTCAGCCCCTCCACTGCGGCCAGCACGGAGATCGCCGGCGTGATCACCCCTTCCCCGGAGATCAGGGAGGCCCCCACCAGACCCAGGGTGACCAGAACCATGGTCCGCCGGCGCGCGCTCACGGCGCTCTCCGATGAGCCGACCAGGGCCATCAGGGCGACGATGCCCCCCTCGCCGGCGTTGTCGGCCCGCATCACGAACAGCAGGTACTTCAGGGAGACGACGACGGTGATGGACCAGACCACGAGCGACAGGATTCCGAAGATGTTGTCGGGCGTGGCCGGCACGCCGTGCGGCGGCGTGAAGCACTCCTTGATGGCGTAGATGGGCGAGGTGCCGATGTCGCCGTAGACGACCCCGATGGCTCCGAGCGCCAGCTTCCAGGTGTCGCCCCGGCGGCGATGGTGATCGGGGGCGGACCCGGGGACGGCCGGGGGCGATGGGGAGCGGGCCTCGAGCGCCCGGGTCGCAGCGGCGGGAGATCCTTCGCGGCCCATCATCGTCCGCCGTCGACGCCTCGGTGGCCACGCATCCAGGCGACTTTAACATCGGGTCGACGCGGCAGGTGGGTAAGCGCCCCGTCGTCCGGCGCCTGAGTCCAGGGGCGCTTTCACGGATCGGCGGCAGCGTTACATTGCTCTTCGGAGAACAGGGTCCCTGACACGCGAGCCGACATGGCCGGCCCTCCTCTGGATTGTCCGGCACGGTCAGAGCGCCGCCAACGTGATCGCCGATCGGGCGGAGAGCGCTCAGGAGGCCGTGGTGGCGGTCGTCGATCGCGACGCCGACGTGCCGCTCTCGCCCCTCGGCGTACGACAGGCCCGCGCGCTCGCCCGCTGGTTCGCCGCCCTCCCGCCGGACGAAAGGCCCAACGTCATCGCGACTTCGCCGCACGAGCGGGCGCGCCGTACCGCCTCGATCATCCACGAGGAGCTCGGCGCCGTCGACATGCTGACCGACGAGAGGTTGCGTGAACGAGAGCTCGGCGCCTTCGATCGCCTGACGCGCAAGGGATGGAGCGAGAGGTTTCCAGAGCAGGCCGAGCTTCGCGCCAGACTCGGCAAGTTTTACCACCGGCCTCCCGGCGGAGAGAGCTGGTGCGACGTGATCCTGCGGCTGCGTACCTTCATGCACGACGTCCAGCGGCGGTATGCGGGCGCGCGCTTGCTGGTGGTGGCTCACCAGGTGATCGTCCTCGGCGCGCGCTACATCCTCGAGGAGCTGGACGAGGCGGCGATTCTGGCCATCGACGCGCGAGGGAACATCGCGAACTGCGCCGTCACGGCGTACGCAGGCTCACTGACCGATCGCAGCGCTGAGGGTCGTCGAGAAGAGATGCGTCTCGTGCTGGAGAACCACGTGACTCCCGTGGAGGAGGCGGGCGAGCCGGTCACGACGGCGCCCGACGAGCCGGTGGCGCCCCGATGAGAGGTGCGCTGGCGCGGCCGCGACAGCCAGGCCGTGATCGGCCGATCCCGATCACGCCTTCGTTCCTCCGACGGTGGCCCTTGCCGTTACCGGATGGAGCGCGCGGCAAAGACGGCCGGGGCGGCGTGTGCATCGTCGGCGGCTGCGTCGAGGTCCCGGGGGCCGTCCTGCTCGCGTCGGTGGCCGCGCTGCGAGCGGGGGCGGGACGCCTTCAAATCGCCACGGTGCGTGACGTGGCCCCCGCGATCGGGGTCGCGCTGCCCGAAGCGCGGGTGGTGGGATTGCGGCAACGGCCAGACGGTGAGCTGGACCCGGTCGGATGCCGCGGGGTCATCACAAAGATGGCCGGCCATGACGCGGTCTTGATCGGCCCGGGCATGGGCCCGGAGAGTGGGAGCGCGGCCCGGGCCCTCGTGCGTGGCTGGCGCGCCCAGCCAGGGCCACCCACGGTGATCCTCGACGCGGGGGCGCTGCTGGCCTTGACACGCGAGAGGTTCCATTCGGGGGCCGGGGGCGGATCGGTGATTGTGACGCCGCACGCGGGCGAGATGGCACGGATGTGGGACGTCGAGGCTGCAGAAGTGCGCCGCCGGCCGCTCGAGCTCGCGCGGGAGGTCGCCGCACACCTGGGCGTCGTCGTCGTCATGAAAGGCGCGATCACGTTCATCGTCGGGCCGACGGGGCGGGCCTTCGTGAACGAGAGGGGCTCTCCCGGCCTGGGCACGTCGGGCTCGGGGGACGTCCTGGCGGGCATCATCGCCGGCCTGTGCGCGCGGGGCGCGAGCGCCGAACAAGCCGCCGTCTGGGCCGTGCACCTTCACGCCCAGGCGGGGGAGCGATTGTCGAGGCGGATCGGCCGCCCCGATGCGATCGGCTTTCTGGCGCGCGAACTTTCCGGCGAAGTCCCGCAGGTGATGGCGCGCTTGGCCAGGCGCTGACGGACTGGTGCCGCACGCTGGTCCCCAGGCCGGATTCAACTCCGGGCCAGCCGCTGGCTGTTCATCGTCTGCGCCAACCGGCGTGGCAGGTCGAGCGACTCGAATTCTTCGAGGGCCCGCGGCAGCGCCGTCGACCAGTTGGGCCAATCCCCGCGGGCTCCCGGAATGTTGGGACGCTCCGTCACCACCAACGCGTCGTCGAGGGTCACCAGGAGCACCCGGGACGGCGCCGAGGCCAGCGCTCCGTAGAGCTTCTCCACCACCGCAGCGGGCGCGCTGTCCTCCGGGATCGCCACGAGCCGCGCCAGCTTTTCGCGCAGCGCGCGCACCTCCTCTTCGTTCTGGGGCGCGCCGGCGGCCTGAGCCAGCGACAGGTCGGCGCCCGTCATGAGACCGGTGACCGTCGGCAGGTCATGCGTGGTCACGGCCGACAGGGCCAGCTCCGGATACTGGGCTGGCGGGACCGACTCGAAGTACATCAGTCGGTACGACAACATTCGGTGATCGGCCATCGTCTCTCGTACGCCCGGCTCGACGGTCCCCAGGTCCTCACCGACCACGAATGCCTTGGCGCGTTCGCTCTCG
>Ga0068853_100000138_pt1 | contig 49814 bp, 48 predicted proteins | sample KBSCornC32_FD_65655 | JGI IMG/M metagenome (GOLD analysis project Ga0068853, IMG submission 65655) | Corn rhizosphere microbial communities from Kellogg Biological Station, Michigan, USA - KBS Corn C3-2 | ecosystem: Host-associated > Plants > Roots > Rhizosphere > Soil ... | reverse complement strand
TTGCTCTTGCAGATCACGAAAACCTTGCCGCGACGACGCACGACCTTGCAGTCGCGATGGCGCTTCTTTGCGGACTTGAGGGACGACAGCACTTTCATGGAACGCCTCGCAACAGTTTCTGAACGCGGAAAGCGCGGAATTGTAAGGGAATTTATCCGGCAATGGAAGGGCACCCCTGAAGGATGCCCGACCGATCGGGGTGTGGCCGGCAAAAAAGCCGACGGAAACCCGGATTGACGACCATGTGGCGCTACTGCCGGGCCGGCTGCGATGGGGCGCCAGCCGAGGGGCCTCAGTCGATATCGAACGATTGCAGATCGACCGGATTGGTGACGCTGATGGTACCCGACATGACCTGCCCGTGGACTTCGCAGTGATATCCGATCGAGGAATGGGCCGCCGCCGAAGTGATCGTGATCGTCGCGTCCCAGCCCGAGCCGGACGGAGTGCCATCGCCGCCGGCACCGTCGCAACCGCTCGCGCAACGGAAGGTCATCGGCGCGCCGGCATCCGAGACGACGTTGTGGAAACCACCGTCGTTGTGGAAAGTCACGGTGTCATTGACCAGCACTTCGATGCTCGACGGGGTGAATACCAGGCCCGATCCGCCGACGTGGACGAGGTGGTCGGCGGCGTGTGCCTGGCTCGCGAGCGCAAGCAGCAATGTGGCGGTGAGCAGGGTGGAAGTGGTTCGCATGGTTCGTTCTCCTTTTGCATGCCCCTCGGTCGGGGCTGTCGTGGCGGTGGTCCGTGAAATGGATTCGCCGGTTGGCGGCCGCGTACGTGTGCGCGACCGGGTGGGAGCTCAGGGCGCTCCCGATTCGAGCCAGGCCGCGATCGCGGCGATTGCATTCGCATCGAGCGATCGGGCAATCGGCGCCATCACGTGTGCGCTGCTGGACGGCGGGTTCGCGTCGGCGCCGAGATCCTTCAGGCGTTGCGCGATGTACGCCGCATGCTGGCCGCGCAAGGCGGGGTACACCCGCCAGTGCGCGTCGTCGTCGGCACGCGGATGCCCATGGGCGTCGGCGCCATGGCATCCCTGGCATGGTGGTATTCCGAGTGCGGCATCGCCATCGCGATAGAGGGTTCCGCCACGCGTGGCGAGATCGTTGGCAGCGCCCGTGGGCGCCGACGCAGGCTGGCTCGCGAACCAGGCAGCGAGGTCGCGCATCGCCGTATCGTCGAGATTGGCGACCTGCGCCGTCATCGGCGAATCGGGTTTTGCCCCGCGTTTGAACGCGACGAGGCGCCAGTAGAGGTATTCGGCCTTTTGGCCGGCAAGACTCGGAAACAAGGGAACCGCTGCGATGCCGAGCGGACCATGGCAGGCGCTGCACACGGTCGCCCTCGTCTTGCCGGCGGCGGCGTCGCCGACGAGCGCGTCGACGCGGCGCAGATCGAGTGGCTCGCTGGCCGCGGCAGAACACGCGAGCAGCAACGTCGACAGCGACAGTGTCCGGAATGCATTGCGGGCGAGGTCGGAACGGATCATCGCGCGCTCCTCACAGGCGTATGTCGAGCAGGAGGCCGACGAGATTGGCGTTGTAGTCCTGCGGGCCGCCATCGGTGTACACACGATGGTCGATCACGCGTCCGGCATCGAAGCCGAGGTAGTGCCAGTCGCTGATGCGGCCACGCTCGTAGTAGTCGAACACGCGCAATGCGACGCGATCGCAGAGTGGAATGCGCACGCCGAACGTCAGTGAATTGATGCGGTAGGTCATCGTCGGGAATGCGCCGCTGCCCGGGCCATCCGCCTCGGGCCAAGCCAGCGCGGCTGGGCCGGCATAGCGGTAATCGGTGATCCCGCGCGCATACAGCATGTTCCAGTTCGCATCGAAGCGGATACGACCGAAATCGTGGCTGAAGGTCGCGCCGGCATTGTGGTTGCGCTGTCCGTCGTCGACCCACCAGCGCCCCGAGAGCGGGTAGGTCCTGCCGCCGAGGATCGGATCCGAGCCGCTGTCATTGATCTCGTTGACGTTCGCGAGGCGCAGCTTGGAGCGGTCGTAGCCGTAGTACAGGCTCGCGATGTTGCCCGGCGCGGGCTGCCACTCCCACTGCACGGTAGCGCCGAGTGTGTCGTAGCGCTGGCGCCCGAGCGTCGCGTCGTAGTCGTTCCAGTCGCCGCGCAGGGATGCGCTGATCGTCATGTCGTCGCGCGGCAGCATGGTCGCCATCAGGTCGACCTTGCGTTCGGTGCGACTCGCCACGTCGTACTTGCGCAGCGCCTCGACCGTATGCGCGGGAACGCCGCTCGCGGGCGGCACGAAGCCGGGCAGGCCGATCGAATAGGTGAAGTCGTACGGATCGTAGTCGTAGCGGTCGCCGTTCTGGCGCAGCCACGTCGCGTTCGCGCGCAGGGTCAGCCAGTCGAATGCGCGATTGATCCAGGTCAGCTTGATGCTGCCGTCGTCGACCGTCGCGCGCTCGCGATGGGTCGGCTCGTAGCGATTGAACGTGAGCGTCGCGCCGAGCGTGTCGTGCGCGCCGGCTTTCCAGTCGGCGCCGAACGTCGCTTCGGTCGTCTGCATGTCGAGCGGGAGGCTGCGCACGCGCGTGATGCTTGAGCTGCCGGGTTCCCAGATACCGGATTCACCGGGCACGACACTGCCCTGCGAACCGTTTTCGCTCACGTAGCCGTATTGTCCGGTCAGCGGATTCCATGCGAGATAGGTATTGCGGTAATCCTCGCGGTTGAAGCGAAGCCCTCCTCGCAACGTGAGGTCGCTGACCGGCTGCAGCATGATGCGCGCATCGACGAGGCTGGTGTCGATGCGCATGTCGGCCGAAGTGCGCGACAGTGCCGCGGGCGTGTTCCATTGCGCGCAGTCGTACAGGAACGGATTCTGCGGGCCGGTCTGCAGGTTGCCGCCGAGGCCGATGCCGAACACGCCCTGGCAGTCGATCGGTGCGATCAACGCATCGTCCTGGCTCATGCGTCCGGCCGACACGGTCAGCGAGAGTTCGCCATTCATCGGGATCTTGCGCGTGAAAGCCGCCTTGAGGTTGTGGTAGTCGTTGTCCGGCTCGGTCGAGAACTGGCCGGTCGTGAGCGGCGCGGACACCGCACCCGGCACCACCGGATACAACGCGTACGGTGTTTCCCAGGTGAAGCGCGTGTAGCGGTCGCGGTAGAACGAACCGCTGTAGGCGAAGTCCATGCGCCAGAGCTTGCCGGCGAAACGCAAACCACCGTTGAGGTTCACGGTCGAATCGTCGATCGGCTTGACCGTCTCCAACACGCCGCCGTTGTCGGGGAACGGATAGTTGAAGAAGAAGGGGCCGCCGAACGGGCGGGCGCCCTTGCGTTGCTCGTCGCTCGCGTTCGCGTAGGCAGTCCATTGCGGCGTCAGGTAGATGCTGAAACCGAGCCCCTGCTTTTCGCGCGTGACCGACAGGGTGCGCTGCGGCGTCGCCGCGGAAACCGCGGCGACTTCGGCCGGCGTGCTTCCGCCTGCAGTCAGGCTGCTCGGCAGGGTCAGGCGACTGCTGCCGACGCCATTCCAGATCGGCTTGGCGTTGTTCGTCAGCACGTTCGGCATGTCGCGCAGGAAGGCCTGCACCTTGTAGCTGCCGGCGCGGCCGAACACGGCCTGGTAGTACTCGTCGTCGTCGCTGACGCGACTCGCGCGCACGTTCGCATAGGTGCCGTCGTCGGCGCGCTCGGCGGTGTAGTCGAGCAGAGCGAGAACGAGGCCGCTGTCCCAGTCGACGTAGCGGTTCCACAGTGCGTTGCCGTCGTCGCCACTGGTTGCCACGGCGCCGATCCGCAGCACGCCGTAGCCCTGCCATTCGCCGTGCGCGGATGGCTGCGGTGACGGCGGAGGGCAGTTGTACAAGTTGCCGGTTGGACTGCGGTGTTCGCCAGCCTGCAGCCATGAGGTGCCGCGCTCGTCGCAACCGGCCGTTGACGCGCCGGCCGACGGATCGAGCTTGTTCGCACGCCAGGTGTCGACGCCGACGCCGCTGTCCGCCCATGCAGGCAGCGCCGCGGCGATCGCGAGGGTCAGCGGCAGCAGGCGACAACGGCGATGCGTGCACATGATCGTCCTCCCTCGCCTATTCGTGGAACTTCGGGCCGGACGGCGCATTCGAGCCATGGATGTTCGCATGGCAGGTGATGCAGCCACGCCCCATCACGCGCTCGTCCGGATGCGGGCCGGTCGCGAGCGATTCAGGCGTATGCATGTCGTTCGGATGGCGCAATCCCGAATGGCATTGCTGGCACAGGAAAGGAATCGGCGCGACCAGCAGGGTCTGCTGGTTCGACCCGTGCGGTGTGTGGCAGTTGAGGCAGCTCTCGCGCACGGGAGCGTGTTCGAAAAGGAACGGACCGCGCTTCTCCGCGTGACACTGGTAGCAGGTCTCGTTGACGGTATTCGTCTTCAACAGCGGGCTGGTGATCGAGCCATGCGGGTTGTGGCAGTCGTCGCAGCTCATCTGGCCTTCGGGCAGGGGCATGTGCGAGCGCCGGTTGAACTGCAGGCGCACGTCGCGATGGCACTGCGCGCAGGTGTCGTTGATCGATGCTTTCGCCATCAGTCCCTCGGCGGAGAATTTCGCCATCGGGTTGTGGCAGTCGCTGCAGGAGAGGCCATTGCGCTGGTGTATGGAACCGCTCCAGTGATCGCGCGGGCCGCCCTCGTGGCAGGTGAGACAGGTCTTCGTCTGCGTCTCGATCGGGGTGCCCGAATCCTTGGTGTAGCCGATGATCAGGCCCTTCCCGGTCGGGTCCTTCGCATGCAGCGAGCCGGGGCCGTGGCAGGTTTCGCAGACCGGGATCGACGCATCGGCCTTGTTCGCCGCATGCAGGCCGAGCGCATGGAAGGTGTGGGTGAAATGCTCGCTTTCGAGCTGGTGGCACGCGATGCAGGTCCGCTCGCCGACCGCCGTCGCGCCTGCCGCCGCCGGGTTCTCGGCGATCCTTGCATTGGCGAAGCCGGGCGCGGGAGACAACGCGGCGGAAGTGGCGGCGACATCCGCGCCGGTCAACGTGCTCGACGGCAGGTCGCGGGCGAGTTCCTCGCGCGACTGTTGCGCCAGCACCGGCGACAAGGCCGAACACCCGAGCACGAGGACCGCAAGCAGGCGCCGGCCCGCGTCAGTGAACGGCATGCGGGGACTCCACGATGGCGACGGATTCGTTGCAGGCGACATGCTGACGGGTCAACGAGCGGATCGCCGCGCAGGCATCGATCGACGAACCGTCGCTGCGGCTGGAGGCGCTCAGCAAGGTGAACATCGACGCCGGTGCAAGACGCGGATCGAGTTCGAGCAGCAAGGCGGCAGTTCCGGTCACGTGCGCGGTCGCGAGCGAACTGCCGGAGGCATAGTCGTAGTGCCCGCCGGGTTCGAGTGTCAGGATGTCGCGGCCCGGTGCCGCGAGGGAGGGGCGGTCCGAGGCCGGCGTATCGCTGCTGCGCACCGCGATGACGCCTTCCACGTCGATCGGGAAGCCGTCGGTGCGCGCGTCCGGCGGAACCGCGCCGACGACGATGATCCCGCGTTCGATCGCGTTCGCGACGAGTTGCTCGAGCAGCGGATCTGACGGACCGCCCAGACTGAGGTTCATCACGCGCGCGCCGGAAGAGATCGCCGCGCCGATCGCCTGCGCCAGCGTGAACGTGTTGCAGCGCGCGGCACTTCCGTCGGCCGCCATCGGCCAGCACGCGCGGAACGAACGCAGGCGGGTGCCGGGGGCGACGCCGACGATGCCGACGCCGTTGTTCGCGACCGCAGCGATGACCCCGGCGACTTCGGTGCCGTGCCGGTCGTGTTCAGCCGATTCGGTCGCCGCCGGGGCGAAATCGCGCTGGGCAACGATGCGTCCGGCGAGATCGGGGTGCGCAGCATCGATCCCGGTGTCGATCACCGCGACTTCGACACGGGCTCCGCTGGCCCAGCGTTGCGCCGCGGCGGCGCCGATGCTCGAGAACCCTCGCTGGAGTCCGACGTACGGGTCGTTGTAGGTGCCGCCGTCGTTCGATGGCGCAGGCGGGGCGGCGGGCGAGGGCGCGGAATTCGACAATGTCTCGAATTCCTGCAGCGGTTGTGCGAGATCGACGCGGCGGTCCGCGCGCAGGCGGGCCAGCGCGCCGTCACGATCGGCGCCGGCAGGCAGCGCGTACAGCATGCAGCGCAGGTGCAGCGCGTCGATCGTCCACGCCGAAACCTCGCGCAGTGCGTAGTCCTTCGCGATCCGATCCGCCGCAGCGCGTGATCGCGTGCTGCCGGAATAGTCCGGAAGACCGGAATAGCCGCGCGGCGTCGCTCCTGCACCGAGTGCCGGGTCTGCCTTGTCGGCGATCGCGACGACGATCATGCGCGCGTCCTGCGTGGTGGCATCGGGCGCGTTGGTCATTCCGGTCGGCGGCGCTGCCATCGCCGACGCATGCGCGACGAGCATCAATGCGCTCGCGGCGAGCAGCGCGAGCGCACGGTGCACGATCGAGTGTCGATCATCGTCCATCAGAATCCCTTGCGATCGGCTCGGCGAGGAGCACGCCGGCGCTCGCCCGCAGGCGTGCCACGATCTCGGTGGTGGATGCCGGAGCGGGTCGCGACGCCGTCGGTGCAAGGGCGAGGATGGTGCCGCCCTCGTTGGTGTTCGCCACGCGAAGGCCGTTGTCGCCGAGCAGTCGCTGCAATTGCCCGACGCTGAGTTCGGGGGACGGAACGAAACGTATCGTCGCCTCCGGCGAGTCCGCCGCGGGTGCGCTCAAGGTGCGGTATTGCGCGTCGCTCGACGACCGGTTCCGCTCGAACGCCCAGCCACCCAATGCGGCGAGGCCGATCGCCTGCACGACCACGGCTGCGGTCAGAAAACGCAGCACGCGTGCACGATGGGGCTGCAACGGCGATGCATGCAGGTCGGTTCCGGTGCTCGCTTCATCGATGTCGATGCGCGCGAGCAAGCGATCGAGCGCGGGCTGCAGCGGGGCATCGCTCGCGGCATCGACTGCCAGACCGGCTTTGAGGCGTGCCTGGAACGCAAGTTCGTCGCGGCAATCGGAACAGATGGCAAGATGCGCTTCAGCCAGCGCGCGATCGAGCGGCGAAGCCGTGTCGTTGACGAGCCACGGGATGAGATCCCAGGTCTGGCGATGTTGCAGCGATTGCATGACTACCCCTGTGCCGAACATGTATCGAGTGGATCGCCGCCGAGCGCAGGCAGCGTATTCCGCAGGCGCAGGCGTGCGTGGAACATGCGTGCCTTCACCGTACCCACCGCGCAATTCATGATGCCGGCGATCTCCTCGCACGATTGCCCGAGGTAGTAGGCGAGCTCGATCGTCATGCGTTGCTCGGGCGGGAGCAGGGCCATGCCGTGCTGTACCCAGTCGCGCAATTCGGTCTGCCGCGCTTCGTTCTCGTCCGGGACGATATCGTGGAAAGCTTCCTGGTCACGCTCGCCGGCGCCGTAGGTCGGTTCCGCCGGATGATCGCGCAACTGCTTCATGAGGCACCGATACGCGATGCCGATGATCCACGTGCCGACTTTCGAATCGCCGCGAAAATTGCCGGCCGTGCGCCAGACCACCCAGAGCGTCTCGTTGACCATTTCCTCGATCACGTCCCGGCGTGTCGTGAAACGCGCGAGGAAACGCGTCAGGACGCCGTGATAGCGCCGATACAGCCACTCGAAAGCCTGGCGGTCGCGCTGTGCAACGGCGCGCAGGCATTCCAGCTCCGATTCCGCGGAGTCTGCGCGTTGGATCCGATCTGTCCTGGTCTGGTTCACGCGAGCCCCGGTCCATCCTCTGGCATGGGTACCTGTATCGGGGGAAAAGGTTGCGCTCGTGGATGACGTGGCGCAATGGTGGCGTATCGGGTGGAAAAGGCTACGATGACGGTTCCATACCTGACCCGTGCCCGCAGCCGGCCACGAGGACGAATGCTCGCCCTGCAAGGAAACAAGGCGCATGTTCGCGGACGATTGCTGCTGATCGCTGCCGTTCTCGCGTGGCCGGCCATAGATGCGTTCGCCGTCGATTGTGGCGGCGCGCTCGGGCTCGGCAGCGACAATGTGTACAGGGGCATCAGTCTGGGTGGCGAGGATCCGAGCTGGATCCTCGATGGCCATTGCCGTGTCGGCGATGGCTGGATCGCCGGCGCGGGCGCGAGCCGTGTCCATCTGGCCGGTCGCCGCCCCGGCGCGCAGCTCAGCCTGTACGTCGATCGCAACTGGCAATTCGACGACGACTGGAGGGGCAAGGTCGGCATCGTGCACTACGACGGCGCGCGCCGCGGGCGCCTGGACGGGCTTCGATACGACGAGATCAATGCGGCCGTCGGGTACAAGGGATTCTGGCGCGCGTCTCTCGCGTTCTCGCCGAACGCGAGCGATCTCTACTTTACCAATGCGCTGGCTCCGATTTCGGATGGCGCCGGCAAGTCGCACTGGGCGGCCTGGGCGGAAACCACGTTCCATCAACCCGTATCGGGGCGGCTCGCAGCCGACGCGGGATTCGGTTTGTCGGTTCCCGGAGGCAAGGGCGAGTCGAGCTATCGCTACGGCAGCATCGGGCTCAGCTATTCGATCGCCGACGTCAATTTCTACGCGACGCGCATCTGGACCGATGCAATCAGCTGGCAATACGACTACCTGGGCTCGACTTTCGTCATGCGCCTGCCGTCGCGGGCGGAATGGGTCGGGACGATCATCTGGACTTTCTGACGGAAACGGATCGGCGTTTGCACGCACGGAATTCGCGTGCGCGTCGCCGCCATCGTATCCGGCCGACGGCGAAGGTCCACGAACGGCTATACTGCCCGCCGCCCTGAGGTGACCGCTGGCAAGACCGGCGGTTGAAACGGGAATCCGGTGCGGCATGCGCAATCCACGCGCGGCCAATTCCGGAGCTGCCCCCGCAACGGTAGGCGAGCTGTCGATCCACACGAAGCCACTGTGCTTACGCACGGGAAGGCGTGGATCGGGAAGGTGCACACCTTCGCTCGCAAGCCCGGAGACCGGCCTTTGGGCATTACCCGACATGCGGTGGGCGATGTCATGGGGCGGCTGCATTCGCATGCGCGCACCTCGTCTCCTTCCGCCTGTCCCGATGCCATCGACACCGCGCGGGCAGGCGCGGCCAAGGAGCTTGTGTGCACCCCGTTTCGTTCCCGTTGCATTCCCCCCGACTGCGCCGATCCGCATTGGCGCTTGCGTTGTTGTCTGCTTTCTCGGCCGCCTGCGCGGACGAAGCGTCGACCGGTCTCGACACCGTGGTCGTCACCGCGACGCGGACCGAGCAGAGCGAGGCGAGCACGCTTTCCGCCCTCACCGTGATCGACCGCGCCGATATCGAGCGCCTGCAACCGCAGTCCCTGCAGGACCTGTTGCGCGGCACGCCGGGTCTTTCGATCGCGAACAACGGCGGTCCCGGCAAGAACACGTCGCTGTTCCTGCGCGGCAGCGAGGCGGGCCACGTCCTCGTCCTCATCGATGGCGTCAAGATCGGCTCGGCGACCGCCGGCGTGCCGGCGATCCAGGACATCCCCGTCGACCAGATCGAACGCATCGAAATCGTGCGCGGGCCGTTCTCGAGTCTGTACGGCTCGGAAGCGATCGGCGGCGTGATCCAGATCTTCACCCGTCGTGCGCAGGGCGCGTTCGAACCGAACTTCAGCATCGGCGTTGGCAGCTACAACGAAGTGCGTGCCGATGCCGGCGTCGCGGGCAAGGGCGAGCAGGGCTGGTATTCGGCACAACTCGCGCACGAAAACACGACCGGCATCAATGCGTGCCGCGGCCAGGCATCGCCCGGCGCCGGCTGTTTCACCGACGAACCGGATCACGACGGTTACCGCACGAATTCGCTGAGTCTGCAGGGCGGTTATCGGTTCAATTCGGCGTGGGAAGCCGATGCGCACGTGCTGCGCACCGACGCCCACAGCGAATACGACGGTTCGTACGCGAACCAGGCCGACGACGAGCAGCATGTCGCGGGTGCACGCGTGCGCTATCGCCCGACCGACAAGCTCACGCTGACGTTCAATGCCGGGCAGAGCGCCGACCTCAGCGAGAACTTCAAGGACGGCGTCTACGCCGGCACGTTCAACACACATCGCGATCTCGGTTCGCTGCAGGGCGATATCGGCGTCGGCGGTGGCCTGTTCACGCTCGGCTACGACTGGCAACGCGACCGCGTGGGTGGCGACACCGAATACGCGATCAGCCGGCGTATCGACGACGCGGTGTTCGGGCAGTGGCAGCAGAACTTCGGCACGCAATCGCTGCAGGCGAGTGCGCGCCACGACGACAACAGCCAGTTCGGCGGCAAGACCACGGGCAGCCTGCTGTGGGGCTGGGACTTCAGCAATACGCTGCGCTTCACCGCCAGCACGGGCACGGCCTACAAGGCGCCGACGTTCAATGACCTGTACTACCCGTACTACGGCAACCCGGATCTGCGCCCGGAGAATTCGCGCAGTTTCGAACTCGGCCTGCGCGGCACGCCCGCCTGGGGCAAGTGGTCGCTGCACGCGTTCGAAAATCGCGTCGACGACCTGATCGCCTATGACGCCGCCTTGTTTGCGCCGGGCAACATCGCGCGTGCGCGCATCCGCGGCGTCGAGGCGGTCGCCGGCTTCACGCTGGCTGACTGGGATTGGGCGGCGACGGCCACCTGGCTCGATCCGCGCAACCAGAGCGACGATGCGAACCATGGCAATCAGTTGCCGCGCCGCGCGCGCGACAGCGTGCGCCTCGATGCCGATCGTCGTTTCGGCAGGCTCAGCGCGGGTGCCAGTGTCTACGCGGCGAACCAGCGCTTCGACGACGTCGGCAATACGCGCCGACTTGGTGGCTATGCGCTCACCGACCTGCGCGTGGCCTATGCGGTCAGCGCGGACTGGAAGTTGCAGTTGAGCGCGAACAACGTGTTCGACCGACGCTACGAAACGGCCGCGTTCTACAACCAGCCCGGCCGCAACTTCATGCTGACGGCGAGCTGGCGGCCGGCAGGTGCCCGTTGAGACATCGCGGTCGAACAACTTCCGCAATGCCAACCTTGGTTGACGATGAGGTCGAATCGATGAGCTCCCTGACCCGCAACGCATCGATCCTGGTATTCATCCTGCTGATGGCAGTGATGTTCGTTACCCGGTTCCATCACTTCGGCAGCGCATTGAACCTGCCGGATGCGTCGATGGCGGTGTTCTTCCTCGGCGGCCTGTACCTGCGCAGGCACTGGCCGTTCGTCGCACTGGTCGTGCTCGCGATGGGGATCGACTGGGCCGCGATTGCGCTGGCCGGTGTCAGCGATTTCTGCGTGACGCCGGCCTATGCGTTCCTGCCGCTCGCGTATGCCGTGCTCTGGTACGGCGCACGCGCCTATTCGCCCCGCCTGCGCGGGACAGCGGCGTCGTTGGTTCTCGCATTCGCCGTCGCACTGGCGTGCGCGTCGTTGTCGTTCATGATCTCGAATGGTGCGTTCTACTGGCTCGGTGGTCGCTATGCGGCGCCGAACATGGCGGAGTACCTTGCGCGCTTGTGGCAGTGGGGCCCGCTGTTCGTGCGCACGACACTCGCCTACATTGCCGTGGCGCTGGTCCTGCATGCGATCCTTGCGCGCCTGGCGCGCACGCCGTCGCCGATCCTTCGTGCCGGTTGAGGAATTCGCGATGTCCGACCTTCGATCCAGCCATTTACTCCGCGGACCGCACGCATGAGCCGTGGCAGCGAACGTCTCGGCCTGACCGAGGAAGAGCATCACCGCGAGCGCATGCGGCGCAAGAAGGAACTGGTCGACCGCGGCATCGCGCGTGCGACGATCGACCGCGGCGTGCTGGTCGTCAATACCGGCAACGGCAAGGGCAAGAGTTCGTCCGGCTTCGGCATGCTGGCGCGCTCGCTGGGACACGGATTCCACTGCGGAGTGGTGCAGTTCATCAAGGGCAGTTTCTCGACCGGCGAGGAAGCATTCTTCCGCCGCTTCGAGGGCGATGGCCTCGCCTATCACGTGATGGGCGAAGGCTTCACCTGGGAAACGCAGGACAAGGCGCGCGACATCGCCGCGGCGCAGGCTGCATGGACGAAAGCCGCCACGATGCTCGCCGACGCGGAGTTCGACTTCGTGCTGCTCGACGAGCTCAACATCGCCCTGGTCCAGCAATACGTCTCGCTCGAACAGGTGCTGGCCGCGGTCACCGCGCGTCCACCGCGCCAGCATGTCGTGATCACCGGTCGCGGCGCGCCCGATGCACTGATCGAGGCAGCCGACACGGTGACCGACATGCGTGTGATCAAGCACGCGTACAAGGCGGGGGTCATGGCGCAGAAGGGCATCGAGCTGTGAAAGCCTTCGTTCGTTCGCGGACGCTCCTTGCGAGTTGCCGCGAATGAACGCTGCGCGCGCCTGCCCGGCGCTGCTGGTTTCGGCACCGGCGTCGGGGCAGGGCAAGACCAGCATCACCGCCGCGCTCGCACGCTGGCATTCGCGCCAGGGCCGGCGCGTGCGCGTGTTCAAGACCGGCCCCGATTTCCTCGATCCGATGGTGCTCGAGCGCGCGAGCGGTCACCCGGTTCACCAGCTCGACTTGTGGATGAATGGTGCGGATGACGTGCGCGCGCGCCTGCATGCGGCGGCCGCCGAAGCCGACCTGATCCTGGTCGAAGGCGCGATGGGACTGTTCGACGGCTCACCGTCGAGTGCGGATCTCGCGCAGCAGTTCGGTCTGCCGGTATTGGCAGTCATCGATGGTTCGGCGATGGCGCAGACTTTCGGCGCGCTTGCGACCGGCCTGGCGCGCTATCGCGATGGCCTGAACGTGCATGGCATAGCCGCCAACCGGATCGGCGGCGCCTATCATGCGCAACTCCTGCGCGAGAGCCTGCCGCAGGGTCTGCGCTGGCTTGGCGCACTGCCTCGCGATGCGACGCTCGCCCTGCCGGAGCGACATCTCGGCCTCGTCGCCGCAAACGAAGTCGCCGATATCGATGCGCGCATCGATGCACTCGCGGACGCCTGGGCTATCCATGCCGATTCGACGCTGCCGCCGCCCGTCACGTTCGTCGGCGCGAACATGCCCGCACCGCCGCCGCGCCTGCGCGGCGTGCGCATCGCGATCGCGCGTGACGCGGCATTCTGTTTCGTCTACCCGGCCAACCTGGACCTGCTGACGGCAGCCGGCGCCGAGCTCGTGTTCTTTTCACCGCTCGCGGGCGACGCATTGCCGGTCTGCGACGCCGTGTGGTTGCCGGGCGGGTATCCGGAGTTGCATCTCGCGATGCTGTCGCGGCGCGATGATCTGCGCGAAGCACTGCACGCGCACCGCGATGCCGGCAAGCCGCTGCTGGCCGAATGCGGCGGCATGCTCTACGCGCTCGACGAACTCACCGATCGTGACGGCGACAAGGCTGCGATGGCGGGACTGCTGCCGGGACGCGCTGCCATCCAGTCGCGCCTCGTCGCACTCGGTCTGCAGCAGGTCGAGTTGCCGGAAGGCGTCCTGCGCGGGCACACGTTCCATCATGCGGAGGCGGCGATCGCGGCGACCGCGCTCGCGACTGCGAGCAATCCGAACGGTGCGCCGAGCCGCGAAGCGGTCTATCGCGATCGCCGCATGACCGCGAGTTTCGTGCATCTGTATTTCCCGTCGAATCCCGAAGCGGCCATGCGCCTGTTCCTGCCGTGAACACCGCATTGATCGCCGTCGCCGCGGTCCTGCTCGACGCGTTGCTCGGCGAAGCGCGGCGTGCGCATCCGTTGATCGCCTTCGGCCGTGTCGCGCGTGCGATCGAATCGCGCGTGCACGCGGATCGGCGCGCGGCGGGCATGTTCGCGTGGTCGCTCGCGGTATTGCCGGCGGTCGCCTCGACCTGGGCGGTCGTGTACCTGTGCGGGATCGCAGCGCCCTGGTTGGCGACGGTGCTGGCGACCGGCGTGTTGTATTTCACGCTCGGCTTGCGCAGCCTGGGCGAGCACGCCCGCCCGGTCGCGCATGCGCTCGGCACGGGAAATCTCGACGGCGCGCGCGCCGCGGTTGCGCGCATGGTCAGTCGCGACACCGAAGCGCTGGACGCGCGGCAGGTCGCCGCGGCGGCGACCGAATCCGTGCTCGAGAACGGCAACGACGCGGTCTTCGGCGCCTTGTTCTGGTTCCTGCTGCTCGGTGCACCGGGCGCTATGCTCTATCGCCTCGCGAACACGCTCGATGCGATGTGGGGCTATCGCACGTCGCGCTACGGGAATTTCGGCTGGGCTGCCGCGCGCATCGATGATCTGCTCAACTTCGTTCCGGCGCGACTGACCGCGCTGAGCTATGCCGCGCTCGGCCACACGCGAATGGCGTTGCGCTGCTGGCGAGCGCAGGCGCCGCTGTGGGACAGCCCGAACGCAGGGCCGGTCATGGCCGCCGGCGCGGGTGCGCTCGGTGTGCGGCTCGGCGGTCCTGCGCCGTATCACGGTGCCTGGGAAATGCGCCCCGCTCTCGGTGTCGGCGCCGCGGCCGGCCAGCACGCCATCGTTCGCGCTGTGCGGCTGGTGCGCCGTGGTGTTGCGCTATGGTTGCTCGTTGCATGCGGCATCGCATTCCTGGCGCGGGAGTGGGCGCATGCTTGAACACGGCGGACGATTGCTGCGTGCGGCACGACGCCATGGCATCGCGCCGGCCGACTGGCTCGACCTGTCCACCGGCATCAGTCCTTTCGCGTGGCCGCTGCCTGCGATCCCCGCGGCGGCCTGGCAGCGCCTGCCGGAGGACGACGACGGGCTCGCGGGAATCGCGTGCAGTTACTACGGTGCACGACAGGTCCTGCCGATCGCCGGCACGCAGGCCGCGATCCATGCGCTGCCAAGGCTTCGTCCACGGTCGCGCGTCGGTGTCCTCGCGCCGGGCTATGCCGAGCATGCGCACGCATGGCGCGCGAACGGACACGCGGTCGAAACGCTGCCTGCAGCGGAACTGCTCGCGCAGGCGCATCGATTCGACGTGATCGTGCTGATCCATCCCAACAATCCTGCCGGCGACCTGTTCGATCGCGCGACGCTGCTGTCGCTGCAGACGGCGCTTGCCGCGCGAAACGGCTGGCTCGTCGTCGATGAAGCGTTCATCGACGCGACGCCCGAGCACAGCCTGTGCGACGTCGCCGATCGCGATGGGCTGGTCGTGCTGCGGTCGGTCGGCAAGTTCTTCGGCCTCGCTGGTGCTCGGGCCGGTTTCGTCTGTGCCGCGCAGGCCCTGCTGGATGCCTTGCGTGAATCGCTCGGGCCGTGGGCGGTCGCCGGACCGACGCGTTACGCGCTCAGGCTCGCCCTGGCCGATCGCGACTGGCAGGCGCGGGCACGCGAGCGGCTGCGGGCGTCGAGCGACCGCCTGCGAACCCTGCTTGCCGTGCATGGCCTGTCGCCGACGGCGGGATGCGCGTTGTTCCAGTGGTGCCGTGACGAGCGCGCGAATGCGCTGCATGAAGCGCTCGCCGCGCGTGGCATCCTCACGCGGTATTTCGAAACACCGGCGAGCTTGCGTTTCGGGCTACCGGCAGGCGATGCAGAATTCGCGCGGCTCGGCAGCGCGTTGCGGGAGGTCGTCGCATGAGCGCGCGCGTGCTGATGGTGCAGGGCTGCACATCCGACGCGGGCAAGAGCGCGCTGGTCACCGCGCTGTGCCGCTGGCTGCATCGCCAGGGTGTCGTGGTCGCGCCGTTCAAGCCGCAGAACATGGCGTTGAATTCGGCGGTGACGATCGATGGCGGCGAGATCGGCCGCGCCCAGGCGGTGCAGGCGCAGGCGTGCGGGCTCGCCGCGCATACGGATTTCAATCCCGTCCTGCTCAAGCCCGACAGCGATACCGGTGCGCAGGTGATCGTGCACGGGCACGCGGTCGCGAACATGGATGCACGCGGCTACCACGACTACAAGCGTGTCGCCCGCGAAGCCGTGCTGGTGTCGCACGCGCGACTCGTCGCGCAGTACGCCGCACTCATCGTCGAGGGCGCCGGCAGTCCCGCCGAGATCAACCTGCGCGACCGCGATATCGCGAACATGGGTTACGCCGAAGCAGTCGACTGCCCGGTGTTGCTGATTGCGGACATCGACCGCGGCGGTGTATTCGCGCACCTGGTCGGCACGCTGGCGCTGCTGTCGGACAGCGAGCGCGCGCGGGTGGCCGGTTTCGTCATCAACCGTTTCCGCGGCGACATCGCCCTGCTGCAGCCGGGCCTCGATTGGCTCGAGCGCACGACCGGAAAGCCCGTGCTCGGCGTGCTGCCGTATCTGCACGGGTTGCACCTGGAAGCGGAGGACGCACTCCCGCGCGGTGACTCGGACCGCTTGAACGCGTGTCCGCATGAACTGCGTATCGCGGTACCGGCATTGCCGCGCATCAGCAACCACACCGACTTCGATTCGTTGCGCGCGCACCCGCAGGTGGCGCTGCAGTTCGTCGGCCCGGGCGAAACGATTCCCGCCTGCGACCTGATCGTGCTGCCCGGGTCGAAGGCGACGCGCGCCGACCTGGCCTGGTTGCGCGCACAAGGCTGGGACAAGGCGATCGAGCGGCACCTGCGCTACGGCGGCAAGCTCATCGGCATTTGCGGCGGGCTGCAGATGCTGGGGCAGGCCGTGCACGATCCGCTGGGCATCGAGGGCAGGGCAGGCAGCAGTACGGGTCTGGGCTGGCTCGATCTCGAGACGACGCTCGAACCCGGCAAGCAGTTGCGCAACGTGCACGGGCGGCTCGATTTTGCCGATGCGCCGGTGCGTGGCTACGAGATCCATTGCGGTGTCAGCCGCGGCCCGGCGCTGGCGTCACCCGCCTGTGCGCTCGATGATGGTCGCTTTGACGGTGCACTGTCGCCCGATGGCAACGTGCTCGGCAGCTATCTGCACGGCTTGTTCGATGAACCGGCTGCCTTGTGCGCGTTGCTGCATTGGGCGGGCCTGCGCGAAGCCGCGGCGATCGACATGCATGCACTGCGCGAAGCGTCGATCGAACGTCTGGCCGATGCCGTCGAGGAGCATCTCGACACGATCCTCTTGTCGCGATTGCTGGGAGTGCATGCGCCATGCGCAGCCTGATCCTTGGAGGTGCGCGCTCGGGCAAGAGTGCGCTGGCCGAGCGCCTGGCGACCGAATCAACGCGCGAAGTCGTCTACATCGCGACGGCGCAGGCGCGCGACGACGAGATGCGCGCGCGCATCGAGCACCACCGCGCCCGGCGCCCGGCGAGCTGGACTTCGGTCCAGGAGCCGATCGCGCTCGCGCAGGCCCTGCACATGCATGCGCGAGCGGATCGCTGCGTGCTCGTCGATTGCCTGACCTTGTGGTTGAGCAACCTGCTCGGTAGCGACGATGGCGCACGCTTCGAGCTCGAGCGCGAAACCCTGCTCGCGACGCTACCGATGCTGCCCGGCGAGATCGTGCTCGTCAGCAACGAGGTCGGCCTCGGGATCGTGCCGATGGGCGAGCTCACGCGGCGTTTCGTCGACGAAGCGGGCCGACTCCACCAGGCGCTCGCGGCGCAATGCGAGCGCGTCGTTTTCGTGGCAGCGGGCTTGCCACTTGTCCTCAAAGGAAAGCTGTGACGATGATGCGCGATACCTTGAATGATCCCTGCGCACTTGCGGACAGGGATGCCGAGGCGGCGGCGCGGGCGCGCCAGATGCAGTTGACCAAGCCACCCGGTTCGCTCGGCGCGTTGGAGGCACTGGCGATCCGTCTCGCCGGCCTGCAGCACCGTGAACGACCCGAAGTCGGGAACGTATGGATCGCCGTTTTCGCGGCGGACCACGGCGTCGCTGCCGAAGGCGTATCCGCGTTCCCGCAGGTCGTGACCGGTGAGATGGTGCGCAACTTCGCCGGTGGCGGCGCAGCGATCAGCGTGCTTGCGCGCTCGCTCGGAGCGCGCCTCGAAGTGGTCAATCTCGGCACGGTCAACGATCCCGGCGAGATCGCCGGCGTACGCCGCGCGATCATCGCGCCGCAGACCGCCAACTTCTGCGAGCAGCCGGCGATGACACCGGCGCAGCTGCAAGCCGCTTTCGAGGCCGGTGCCGCCAGCGTCACTGCCGCGCAGGCCGCCGAAGCGCAGTTGTTCATCGGCGGCGAAATGGGTATCGCGAACACGACTGCTGCGACCGCGCTCGGGAGTGCATTGTTGCAGTGCCCGCCGGGCGACCTCGCGGGTGCCGGCACCGGTCTCGATGCGCAGGGCATTGCACACAAGGTCGCGGTGATCGAGCGTGCGCTGGCGCTGCATTCCGGATCGTACGAACCGCGCGAACTCCTGCGTCGCCTCGGCGGTTTCGAGATCGCTGCGTTGACGGGCGCGTTCATCGCAGCCGCTCAGGTGGGGTTGCCCGTCCTCGTCGATGGATTCATCACGACGGTGGCTGCCCTGACTGCAACACGCATCAATCCCGGGGTGCATCCGTGGCTGATGTTCGCGCATCGCTCGCATGAACGCGGGCATGCGCGACTGCTCGAAGCGCTGGACGCAAGGCCATTGCTCGATCTTGGGTTGCGCCTCGGCGAAGCGAGCGGCGCGGCGGTCGCGGTGCCGCTGCTCCGGCTTGCCTGCGCGTTGCACAATGACATGGCGACGTTTGCGCAAGCCGGCGTATCGACCGCATGAAGAGGGTTTCGATCGATCTGCTGCGCCATGGCGATACCGGCCAGCGCAGCTATCGCGGCCAGCTCGACGATGCGCTCACGGATGAAGGCTGGGCGCAGTTGCGCGGTGTCGTCGCGGGTCGCGAGTGGGAACTCGTGCTGTCATCGCCCCTGCAGCGCTGTGCCGCATTCGCGCGCGAGCTTGCCGACGCGCGTCGCCTGCCACTGCATCTCGATGCCGGCCTGACCGAATATCACTTCGGCGACTGGCAGGGCGTGCCGATCGAAACGCTCGCTGCGGAGCAGGGCGACGCACTCGGGCGATTCTGGGCGGACCCGGTAGCGAATCCCCCGCCGGGCGCGGAGACGTTCGCGGCGTTTCATGCACGCCTGTGTACATCGCTCGATCGCGTCGCAACGTTCGCCGCCGCGCGACGCGTGCTGGTGGTCACCCATGGCGGCGCGATCCGCCTCCTGCGCTGCGCCGCCGAGCAGCGCAGCTATGCGGACATGGCCGGGATCGACGTGCCGCATGCGTCGCTGCACACCTTGTCGTGGCCATTGCCTGGAACGGAGATGTGATGCGCAGCCTGCTCGTCGCGATCGGATTCCTCACACGCCTGCCGGTGCCCGCGAGCGTCTTCGGCGATGCGCGCACGCAGGCGCAATCGCTGGCCTGGTATCCGCTGGTCGGCGTGTTGCTCGGCAGCCTGTTGTACGTGTTCGCGTGGCTGCTGCATGGACTTGCGGTTCCTTTACTGCTGGCGTCGGCGCTCTTGCTGGTCGCCTGGGTCGGGTTGACCGGTGCATTGCACCTGGATGGCCTGGCCGACAGCGCCGACGCCTGGGTCGGTGGCCTGGGCGATCGCGCAAGCACGCTGGAAATCATGAAGGACCCGCGCTGCGGCCCGGTCGGCGTGGTCGCGCTGGTGTCGGTGTTGCTGCTCAAGTTCGCCGCGCTGGCGACTCTTGCGGCATCGGCATCGACTGCAGCGCTCATGCTCGCCCCCGTGCTTGCTCGCACGGCCCTGACCGCGGCGTTCCTGTCGACGCCCTACGTGCGGCGCGATGGCCTCGGCTCCGCACTGACGTCGGCGCCACGTGAGGCCTGCCGTATTGCATTGATCGTCGCTGCCGTGTTCTGCCTCGCGTTCGGCTGGCACGGCGTCATCGCGCTGGTGGTGACCACCATCGTCGGTTACCTATGGCGGCGCGCCTGCATCGCGCGCCTCGGGGGATTCACCGGTGACACTGCCGGTGCTTTGGCGGAGATCGTCGAGGTGGCGGTACTGGTGGCGCTCGGCGCCGCAGCGGGTTGATGTACGGGGCGCTTGAGGTCAACGGATGGCAGCACAGTCGAATGGCAGCAGGCCATGCAGCCACGGCGCGTGCATGCCGAGCCACGGCGCCGCGAACGTGAGCAGGGCACTGGCGAGCAGCGCGACCGTCGCAACGCGGCGACTGCCATGCTGGGTGCCGATGCGCAGGAAACGACCGACACCGAATGCGACGGCAAGCAGGGCTGGTGTGGTGCCCAGGCCGAACATCGCCATCGTCGCAGCGGCGCGCGGCGCGTCGAGCTGCAGCGCGGCGATCAGCAGCACGGTGTACACGAAGCCGCACGGCATCCAGCCCCAGACCATGCCGAACGCGAACGCGCGTGGAACGCTCGCGATCGGCAGCAGGCGCCGACCGATCGGAGCGAGCCGCGGCCACAGGCGCCGGCCGAGGCTGAAACCGGGATCCCGCAGGCGACCCGACGCGACGAGCGCACCGAGCAGCAACGCGCCGCCGCTGAGCGCGCGCAGTGTGCGACGCACGGCTTCGATGTCGAGCAATGCGATCAGGCCGCCGAGCAGACCGCCGAGCAGCAGGCCAGCCAGCACATATGACGCAATGCGACCGCACTGGTAGGCGACGAGAAGATCGCCGCGTGGACGGCCATCGGCGCGCCGCGCGGTCGCGATGCCGAGTGCGGCGGAGATGCCGCCGCACATGACCAGGCAATGGCCGCTCGCAGCGAGGCCGAGCAGCAGCGCCGCGGCCCATGTCAGGACACCGCTCACGGCGGTGATTCCTCGCGCGGTCGTGCATCCGCTGCGGGATCGTCGAGCAATGGCAACAGCCGAGGCGTCTCCATGTCGTCGAACTGGTCATGATCGACGGCCCAGAAGAACGCGATGCCGGCGCCAAGTGCGAGCAGGATCGACAGCGGGATCAGCACGAGCAGGACATTCATGCGAGCGCCTCGCGTCGTCGTGGCGTCGTTGCCTGCGCGTCATGCCGACCGATACGCGTCGCGTTGAGCACGACGACGAGCGAGCTCACCGACATACCGAGCGCGGCGAGCCACGGCGGGACCCATCCGAGCGCGCCGAACGGGACCGCGACGAGGTTGTAGGCAAGCGCCCAGCGTTGATTGCGGCGCAGCGCGACCATCGTTTCTCGCGCGATCGCGATCGCTTCCGGCAGCGCGCCGAGATCCGCGCGCGCCAGCACGATGTCGCTCGACGCCTGCGCGAGTCCGCTGCCGTCGCCGATCGCGATCGCGACATCGGCGCCGGCGAGCACGGGCGCGTCATTGACGCCATCGCCGACCGCGATGACGCGCGCACCCTGTTCGCGCAGGGCGCGTAGCCGTGCAAGCTTGCCTTCCGGACGCAGTCGTGCGCGCCAGTCGCGGACGGCGACACGTTCGGCGATCGCCGCGACCTTCGATGGAGCATCGCCGCTTGCGATTTCGAGAGCGAGTCCCTGGGCTGCGAGGATGCCGAGGGCGGCGCGTGCACCTGGGCGCAGTTGCTCGGAAAGGTGGAATGTCGCGACTGCACCGTCGTCGTCGGCGAGTACGACGGCTTCGCTGGCTGCGCCGTCCACGCATTCGTGGCCGGGGATGGCGAACGCCGGCTGCCCGAGCCGCACGTCGAGGCCGTCGACGCGTCCGCGCAGGCCGCCGCCGGCGACCTCCTCGACGTCGTCCGCTGTCACCGGCGCCACGTCGTTCGCGGCAGCGAGGATCGCGCGCGCGACCGGATGGCGGCTGCCGCGTGCGAGTGCCGCCGCGAGCGCCAAAGCATGCGCAGTAGTCGTGTCCGGTGCATCGATACGTTCGACCGCGAGCTGTGGTTCGGAGAGCGTGCCGGTCTTGTCGAATACCACATGGGTGGCACCAGCGAGCGCTTCGATCGCATCGACGTGCACGACGAGCACGCCGCGCCGCGCGAGAACGGCGAGCGCTCGCGTCAGTGCCGCAGGGACCGCGAGTGCGAATGCGCACGGACAGGAGACGACGAGCACCGCCAGCGTCGCCGCGAAAGCACGCGACGGATCGAGCACGCTCCAGACCAGCGCGGTCAGCGCGGCGAGCACGAGCACACGTGCGACGAAACGGGCCGCTGCCTGTTCGCCCGCGCGCGCAAGGCGCGGCCGTTCGGTCTGCGCGCGCGCGACGAGCGCGACGATCCCGGCGAGTGCGGTGTCCGGGCCGACCCGTTCCACGCGCAATTCGAGCGGGCCGTCGACGACGACGCTGCCGGCAACGAGAGCATCGCCATCGCGCTTCACGACGGGGGTGGACTCACCGGACAGCAGCGCTTCGTCGACGCGGCAGCGGGCTCCGGCGAATGCGCCATCCGCCGGCAGTGCGTCGCCGGATGCGACCAGCACACGGTCACCTGCAACGAGTTCCGATGCGCCGACGCGTTCGAGCGATCCATCGGCGCGGATGCGGTCGGCGAATGCCGGCGCCAGGCGGGCGAGCGCGTCGGTGAGGTCGCCCGCGTGATGGCGGGCGCGCATCTCGAGCTGGCGCCCGACCAGCAGGAAGAATACGAACATGCTGACGGAGTCGAAATAGACCTCGCTGCCGCCACGGACCGCTTCCACCACGCTCGCCGCGTAGATCAGCGCGATCGCGAGTGCCACGGGCACGTCCATCGCGAGGTGGCGCGCGTGCAACGCGCGTATCGCACCCGAAAAGAACGGACGTGCCGAATACAGCACGACGGGGGAGGCGACGAGCAGGCCGAGCCAGCGGAACAGGTCGCGCGTGCTCGTGTCCATGCCGTCGAACGCACCGAGGTAGAGAGCGCTCGCATACATCATCGCCTGCATCGCGCCGAATCCGGCGACGACGAGGCGCTTGAGTGCGGCACGCGATTCCGCGCGGCGGCTGTCCTCGAGCGCGGCGGCGTCGAGCGGCAGGGCGCGATAACCCGCGCGTTCGAACGCTTCGACGATCCGCGCGAGATCGCATTGCGCCGCGTTCCAGACGATGCGTGCGCGTCGCGCCGACGCGTTGACCTGCACGCTCGCGACGCCGGGCAGCGCGCCGAGCGCGCGCTCGATCAGCCAGACGCAGGCCGTGCAGCGCAGGCCATCGACGAGCACGATCGCCTCGCGGCGACCGTCGCCGAGATCGCGCACGACGTGGCGCACGAGTTCCGCGCGCCGCCAAGTGGCGGCATCGCCGTCGCCCTCACGTGGGCGTGAGGCCGGTTCGCTGCGCAGTCGGTAGTAGTCCGCAAGGCCGAGCTGGTCGATCCATTCTGCTGCGGCGCGACAGCCCTGGCAGCACACCGCATGTGCGATGCCGGCAACCGTCGCAAGCAGGGCTTCGCCTGCCGGAAGCGGTTCGCCGCAGTGCCAGCAAGCTGCGCTCACGGTGTCGCCTGCGGCAAGTCGGGCGGCGGCGCCGGCCGTGCGAGCGGCATCTTCATGATCTCGCCGCCAGCGGTCGGCAGCGGATCATCCGCGTGCCGCGCGCCGAGCACGATCATGAGGACGCAGCCGCCGAGCGATGCGGCGAAGACGAGCGCGCCGAGCCAGAGGACGGGCTCGCGATGCCATGCCGTGCGTTCGCGCTCAGCGTGCGGTCGCGTGAGAACTTGCATAGACCCACGCCGCGATCAGGCGCGCCTCCGTATCGTCGAGGCGCGTTTTCCACGCAGGCATCGTGCCGCCGCGACCGTCGCGTATCGTCTTCTCGATCGTCGCGAGGTCGCCGCCATAGAGCCAGGCGTGGTCGGTCAGGTTCGGTGCGCCGAGTGCAGGATTGCCGGTGCCGATGGGGCCGTGGCAGGCGGAGCAGACGGCGAACGTCACCTTGCCCGCCGCTGCCTTCGTCGGCGAGTGCTCCGCGCCGGACAGGCTCAGCACGTAGTTCGCGAGCGCTTCGATCGTCGTGGCGTCGAAACTGCCGGCGAACGGCGGCATCGTGCCGTGGCGTCCGCCCTGGATGCTCGCGAGGATCGCGTCGCCCTCGCCGCCGTAAAGCCAATCGGCGTCGACGAGGTTCGGCGCGCCGATGACGGTGTTGCCGTGGCCTTCGCGACCGTGGCAGGCGGCGCAGTTGTCGACGAACAGGCGCCTGCCCATGCGCGTCGCGGCCGCATCGTTGGCGATCTTCTCCACCGGTTGGCCGGCGGAGCGTTGCAGCAGCGGGTCGAGCTTCGCGCGGTTGGCGGCGACATCGTCGGCGAGTTCGCCGTGCGCCGTCCAGCCGAGCACGCCCTTGTAGGCGCCGAAGCCGGGGTAGAGCGCGAGGTAGGCAAAGCCGACCGCGAACATCGCGGCGGACAACAACACCCACCAGAGCGGCAGGCGCCGCACACCTTCCCGCAACACGCCGTGTGCCCAGACGTGGCCGCTCGTCCCATCCGGCAACACGGGGATCTTCACGCGCTGGCCCCAGATGAACAGGAACAGGGTGATGCCGAGATTCAGCACGACCAGGAACATGATCCAGGCGGACCAGAACGGACTCATCGGCTTTCCTCGTCGTTCATCGGCAGTCGCGCGAGTTCGTCGTATTTCGGCTTGTGCCGGGCGTTCCAGACCCAGATCCAGATGCCGATGAAACTGAGCATCGTCACCAGCGTGACCATGCCGGCCAGTTGTCCCCACAGCGGATGGAGGTTCACGGCGCCGCCTCCGGCGCGGAGGGAGCAGCGTCGGCCTTCGCAACATTCGCGATGCCGAGGCCCTGCAGGTAAGCGATGAGCGCTTCCATTTCGGTGTGACCGCTGACCGCCGCCTGCGCGCCTGCAATGTCGGTATCGGTATACGGATCACCGAGCATGCGCAGCGTGCGCATGCGCGCTTCGATGTCGGGCGGGTCGAGCATCGCCTGCGACAGCCATGCATACGCGGGCATATTCGACTCGGGCACGACGGCACGGGGGTCGCGCAGGTGCACGCGCTGCCACTCGTCGCTGTACTTGCCGCCGACGCGCGCGAGATCGGGACCGGTTCGCTTGGAGCCCCACTGGAACGGGCGGTCGTAGACCGATTCGCCCGCGACCGAGAACGGCCCGTAGCGCTCGGTCTCCGCGCGCAGGGCACGGATCATCTGCGAATGGCAGAGGTAGCAACCTTCGCGGACATAGATGTCCTTGCCGGCGAGGCGCAGCGCATCGTACGGCTTGATACCGTCGGCGGCCTTGACCGTGTGCGCGGCCATGAACAGCGGCGTGATCTCGGCGAGGCCGCCGATCGACACCATGATTGCGGTCAGGATGCCGAGCAGGCCGGCATGCTTCTCGATTGCCTCGAAATACTTGTAGCCACTGGCCATCGTCGTCTCCTCAGCCCATGGCCGGCAACGGGGCTGGAACCTGGTGCGGCTCCGGCTCCGGAATCGGTACCGGGATCGGTTTGATCAGGTGCGCGCGCGCCGGGGCTGCGGTGTGCCACAGGTTCCACGCCATCACGACCATGCCGCTGAGCACGAGGATGCCGCCGAACCAGCGCATCGCGTAGAAGGGCTTGGCTGCGATGAGGCTGTCGATGAACGCGTAGGTCAGCGAGCCGTCCGGATTCGTCGCGCGCCACATCAGGCCTTCCGTCACACCGGCGATCCACATCGCGACGATGTAGAGCAGCAGGCCGATCGTGTGCAGCCAGAAATGCAGCTCCATGCCCGGCACGGAATGCATGGGGCGCCCGAGTGCACGCGGCGCCATCGCGTAGAGCGAGCCGATCGTGATCATCGCGACCCAGCCGATCGAACCGGAGTGCACGTGCGCGACGGTCCAGTCGGTGTAGTGCGAGAGCGAGTTGACGGTCTTGATCGCCATCATCGAGCCCTCGAACGTCGAGGCCGCGTAGAACACCAGCGCAAGCACCATGAACTTCGCAGCCGGATCGGTCTTCAACTTGTGCCATGAACCATTGAAGGTCAACAGGCCGTTCGCAGCGGAGCCCCAGCTCGGCATCAGCAGGATCAGCGAGAACGCCATGCCGACCGACTGCACCCAGTCGGGCAGGGCCGTGTACATGAGGTGGTGCGAACCAGCCCACATGTAGACCGAGATCAGCGCCCAGAAGTTGACGATGGAGAAGCGGTAACTCCACAGCGGCTGTTGCGCCTGGCGCGGCACGAAGTAGTACATCATGCCGAGGAAGCCGGCGGTCAGGAAGAAAGCGACCGCGTTATGACCGTACCACCACTGCACCATCGCATCGACCACGCCCGAGTACACCGGATAGGATTTCCACAGCGAGACGGGCAACGCGATGTTGTTGACGATATGCAGCAGGCCGACCGCGATGATGAACGCACCGTAGTACCAGTTGGCGACATAGATGTGGCGGATGCGTCGACGCGCGAGCGTGGCGAAGAACACTGTGCCGAACGAAACCCATACGATCGCGATGAGGATGTCGATGAACCACTCGGGCTCGGCGTATTCCTTGCTTTGCGTGATGCCGAGCGGCATCGTCAGCATCGCCAGCACGCAGATGAGCTGCCAGCCCCAGAACGTGAAGTTGGCGAGGCGCCCGAGCGCGAGGCGCGTGTGGCCGGTCCGTTGCACCACGTAGTAGCAGGTGCCCATCAGCGCGGAACCGCCGAACGCGAAGATGACGCCGAACGTGTGGTCCGGGCGCAGGCGGCTGAAACTCAGCCACGGAATGCCGAGATTGAACACGGGCCAGGCGAGTTCAGCCGCGATCCAGCAGCCGATGGACATGCCGATGATGCCCCACACCGCGGCAGCGAGCAGGAACAGCCGGACGACATGGTCGTTGTAGGTTTCGGTCCGAGGCACGATGCCCTCCCAAGGTGATCGCGATTGTCCGCGATCGTCGATTGCATGCGTTTGACCTGCGTCAAGCCACCGCAGGCTGCGGGCGCGGCAAGGCGTCGCACCGCGCGCGGGTATCAGTGTCCGCCGAGCAGCCGTCTGGCGGCGGCGACGAATTCGGCATCCGCTTCGCCGAGCCGGTCGCTGCGTGCAACGATGCGGCCTTCCGCATCGAGCAGGACGAGTGCGCTCGAATGGCTGAACTCCTTGTTCTCGATCTGCTTGTACTGGATGCCGAGTACGGCTGCGAGTCGGCGCACGCCCGCCTTTTCCGCTCGCGCGAGGCGCCAACGCCGGCCATCGAGATGACGCTTGTCGGCAACCCGCTTGAGCGCATCCGGCGTGTCGTTGTCCGGATCGAGGCTTACCAGCAGCACATCGAGGTCGGCACGTTGATTCGGCGCAAGCTCGCGTTCGGTCTTCAGCAAGGTGTCGATGATGAGCGGGCAGACGTACTTGCACGAGGTGTAGAACATGCTGATGATGTGCACGCGGTCGCGACCATCGGCGAACGCGAATGGCTTTCCATCCTGGTCGACGAGGGGCAAGGCGAGGTTGTAGGCGGAATCTCCGGGCAGCTCGCCCGCGTCGGCACGGGCAAGCACGAGTCCCAGGCCGAGCAGGACGATCGACAGGAGCGCCCCGAGGATGCGCGTGGCGTAGCGACTTCGTGGCGGCGTCGCTGCTTCGGAACGCGGATCGCAATGGCCGCAGCACAGGCAGGGCAGGACTTCGTGTTCGGACTCGGTCGTGATGGTGGTTTCGCGCATCGCGTTCATGGTGCTTCCAAAGCATCGGAGGGGCGTGCACAACGGAAACCGAGGTTCGCCGTCGTGTCGTGTGCCTGCAGCGAAGAGAGCATCGCGATGCGCATCAGCAGCGCATAGTTGTCGCGATCGCGCAGGCTCAGTGCAGCAGCGCCACAGAATTTGAGGCGGTCGGGATCGTTCTGGTCGCGGCTGTCGGCCGTGACCATCATCGCCGCGTAGTCGTCGACCCATTCCCAAACCAGTCCATGCAGGTCGCGTGCGCCGTACAGGTTGGGCGCGCCGCCGATCGGCGCCAATGCGCCCGTCGACGGGCGCGCGTACCAGTCGAGCAATTGCTTGCGCCAGGCCGGATCGCTGCGCGCGTCGGCCTGCGTCGTGCTCGCGGAGGCGGCGCGCTCCCATTCGAGCCAGCTCGGCAGGCGTGCCTGCTCGGTTTCGCAATAGGCCTGCGCCGCGAACCAGCTGACGCGCGTCACCGGTTGCGCCGGGATCGCGTCGGTGCCGAGTGCATCCGTCGACGACCAATGGGAAAGGTAGTTCGCATCGGCGAATATCGACGGCACGCGGTCGCGTCGCCACTCGGGATGCGCACGCGTGAACACGAGAAACTCCGCATTGGTGACCGGTTCCGCGCGCAACGCGTAGGCGGCGACCATCGCCGGCTTCGCGTCCGCTTGCGCCTCGATGACGCTCACGAATGTGGTTGCGGGTATCGCGACGTAGGCGGGCTGTTGCGCAGGCGCGGCATCGAGTGTGCCGGCCAGCAGCAAGGCCAGTCCCGCCCATCCCGATGGCACAAAGGTCGAGCGCTTCATCGCATGCTCCATGGCGTCCGCACTGCGAGCAGGCCGGAACCGGTATCGGTTCCGGCTGCTGCCAGCATCAATGCGCGGGAGCCGCGGCGGCAGGTGCCGCTGCGCGCGCCTTCGCGACCTCTTCCTTATGTGTCTGGCCGCCGGGGTTGTCCCAGCTGTTCAGCACGTAGGTCGCGATGTTGGCGACCTCGTCGTCGGTCAGCTGGGTCATCGGCGGCATCACCGAGTTGTACTCGGTGCCATTGACGGTGACCTTGCCGCTGAGCCCGTGCAGCATGATGTCGACGATGCGCTTCGGCTCGCTCGCGAGCAGGCTCGACTTCGCCAGCGGCGGGAACACGTTGGGCAGGCCTTGGCCATTGGCCTGATGGCAGACCGAACAGGTGCCGGCGAAGAGCTGCTGGCCGGCCTTGATCTGTTCTTCCTTCGTCAACGTGCCCGCCGCGTGCGCGGCTGCCGCCGTGCTGACGGCCTGCAGGTCGGGGCCTGCGCGGTCGCTGAGGTAGACCGAATCGACTTCCTTGCCCGAGTAGATCGCCTTGTTCTCGGGACCATCGACCTTGAGGATCGCCAGCGCACCCTTGTTGAAGGCACGGAAGATCGAGTGGTCGACCATCACGTAGCTGCCCGGGACCTCGGTGTGGAACTCGACGATCGCGGCACCCCCGGCCGGGATCAGCGTGGTCTGCACGTTTTCCTGCGGGTGGGTGCCGCCTTCCTGCTGCACGCGATCGAAGATCTCGCCGATGACATGGAAACTCGACACCAGGTTCGGTCCGCCGTTGCCGACGAACAGGCGCACGGTTTCGTTCGTCTTCGCGGTCAACGCCTTGTCGCCGGTGAGTGCGCCTTCGTGCCCGTTGAACAGCACGTAGGTCGGCGACTCGTCGATCGCCTTCTCCATGTCGAATGGCTGGTGGCCCTTCTCGCGATACTTGCCGGTCGTGTAGAAGTCGCCCTGCATCACGTAGTACTCGTGATCGACCTTCGGCAACCCTTCGGGCGGCTCGATCAGGATCAGGCCGTACATGCCGTTCGCGACATGCATGCCGACGGGCGCGGTCGCGCAGTGGTAGACGTAGATGCCCTGGTTGAGCGCCTTGAACGTGAACTGCGATTCGTGGCCTGGCGCGGTGAAGCTCGAAGCGGCACCACCGCCCGGACCCGTCACGCCGTGCAGGTCGATGTTGTGCGGCATCTTGCTGTCAGGGGAATTCTTCAGGTGGAATTCGACCGTGTCGCCCTGGCGCACGCGGATGAAGCTGCCGGGCACGGTGCCGCCGAAGGTCCAGAACGTATAGGTGACGCCTTCGGAAATCGGCATCTCCTTTTCCACGACTTCCAGCTCGACGATGACCTTCGCGGGATGGTCGCGGTTGACCGGCGGCGGCACCTGCGGCGGGCTCGTCAATACGGCATGGATCGGGTCGCCCTGTGGCGGGCCGAAGTCGCCCTTGGCGGAGCCTCCGGTCGCAGCGGCCGGCAAGGTCGCGGCATTCGCGACCGGCGTGGCATCGCGCGCGCAGCCGGCGAGGGCGAACGTCGCCAGTGATGCGATGACGAGCAACAGGCGTTTCATGGAGTCTTCTCCCTGGAGTCGGCGAATTCCTGCCGGATGAGGAAAGTCTATCCGTCGCGCGAACGCGCACCCTGACCTGCGTCAATTCAAAGTATGCAACGGAACGCGCCACCTGCGGCAGGTTGTCGCGCCGTGGCATCGGCTTGACCGCGGTCAACGGCGATCACGCCGCACCGCCGCAGAGTACACCGCAAGCCGGCTCCCGCCGGCATGCCGGAGACCATCATGAGCATTCGCCGTCGCGACCTCGTTCGCACTCTCGCGCTTGCCCTCGCATGCGCGTTGCCTGCCGCCGCTGGCGCGGAAGAACGGACGCCGCAGAGCGGGCCCATGCTGGAACTGCGCTATCGCTACGAAGGGGTCGACGACGATGCGTTCGTGCGGCGCGCCGATGCGAGCACGCTGCGCCTGCGCTTGGGATACCGCTGGCTGTTCGCGCCGCACTGGCAGGCATATGCCGATGGCGAACACGTGCAGGCGCTGTTCGGCGAACACTACAACAGCAGCGCGAACGGCAAGGTCGATTACCCGGTCGTCGTCGACCCTGAATCCGACGAGATCAACCAGGCATGGATCGGCTACGCGGACGATGCGTCCGCCGCGACCCTTGGACGCCAGCGCGTGCAACTGGACAACCAGCGCTTCTTCGGCAATTCCGGCTGGCGCCAGAACGAGCAGACGTTCGACGCGTTCGCGTTGCGCCATGCCTTCGGCAGCAGCGCGCCGACCGTGCGTTACACCTATCTCGACCGGGTGCTGCGCGTGAACGGCCACGAGAATCCCAATCCATTGCTGCGCGAATGGGACCTGCGCGGCCACTTGCTCAATATCGGCGAAAAGCTCCGGCTCGGCGTGCTCACCGGTTACGGCTACTGGGTCGAGAACCGCGACATCGCGACGCTCTCGACACGCACGCTCGGGCTGCGCTGGACCGGTACACATCCCGTCGACGCCGCCACGCTCGGCTGGAGCATCGAATACGCGCGTCAGGCCGACTGGGCCAACAACCCGACCGCATCGCGCGCGGATTACCGCCTGGTCGAGCCCACATTCACGTGGCATGGCATCACCTGGAAGGTCGGCTGGGAAGTGCTGGGCGGCGACGGTCGCTATGGCTTCGCGACGCCGTATGCGACCTTGCATGCGTTCAACGGCTGGGCTGATCGATTCCTGACGACACCGAAGGATGGTCTCGAGGACCGCTATGTCAGCGCGAATGGCAAGCTCGGCCGGGCGGCATGGACGGTCGCATGGCACACGTTTCGTGCCGATCGCGGCGGCGCGCGCTACGGCAATGAACTCGATGCCTCGCTCGGTTGCGCACTGACGCCACGTCTGGATGCATTGCTCAAGTTCGCCGGCTATCGCAGCGACGGGTTCGCCAGCGACGAGCGCAAGCTCTGGGCTAGCCTCGAATACCGTTACTGAAGGATCAGCGCGACAGCGCGAATACCAGCAGCAGTGCGGCGTCGATCGCGACGATGCCGGCGACCAGCGGGCGGGCGAATGCCGCGCCGCCCGCACCGAATGCGGCAACGCACTTGGCGATCGAATTCACCACGAACGCGAGCGCGATGCCCAGCGACGCATCGGCCACCGGCAGCGTCGATGTCGCGCACAGTTGACCGAGCGAGACCGCCGCGGCATGCACGTCGGCAAGGCCGGTTGCGGCGGCCGCGGCGATCGCGCCGCCGTTGCCGATCCACGCGTGCAACGCCGCGGAAAGCAGCAAGGCGAGCGCGATGATCGCCGCGAACAGCAGGGCATGCCCGAAGTCGAACGGGCGCGTCATTGCCGCCGGCGGTGGCGCAGGCACGTCACGCGCGCTCCGGACGAAAGCGCCCGCGACCACGATCGCGATGCATCCCGCGGCGGCGAGTGCCGGCGCGACCGCGCGCAGCAACGCTGGCGCGAGCGCGGCGAGGATGATCGCAATCTGGATCACCGTCGGAATGTTCGACAGCAGAGCAGCGGCAACCGCGGAACGCCGCAACTGCGGCATCGCCGCGGCGCGCTGGCCCATGCCGCCGATCGTCGCCGTGCTCGACACGAAGCCGCCGAGGAAGCCGGCCAGCAGCAGGCCGCGCCATGCGCCGAACAGGCGCAACGCGACATGGCCGGCTGCGTTGATCGTCATCACGAGCACGACCAGCAGCCACAACTTGCGCGGGTTGAGGACACCGAACGGATCGATCACGCGATCCGGCAGCAAGGGCAGGACGATCACGGCGGAGGCAGCGAGCAGCAGGAGGTCGTTGAGCTCCGCATCGGTGAGGAGCTGGCGCGTGAAGCGGTGCAGCGATTGCTTGCTCGCGAGGACGATCACGGTCGCCACGAACAGCCCCGCGGCGAGCTGGGCATGTTGCGCAGCGAGGGCCCCGAGCAGGAATGTCAACAGCAGCGCGACCTCGCTGGTGAGACCCGGGTCGCTGCTGCGCGTGCGACGGTAGCTGGCCCAGACGAGCAGCACGATGCCGGCGCCCGCGATGCCAAGTGCGATCGTGCCGATCGCCGCGCCGATCACGCCGAGCAACGCGACCAGGGCATGCGTCCGTACGCCGGCACTCGCGCGATCCGGCCCGTCGCCCTTGTTGCGCTCGCGCTCGATTCCGACCAGCAGCCCACCACCGAGGGCAGCCAGCAGGCCGTAAATCAGGGTATCGACATCCGGCATGTCGTCGCCGCGCTCAGGATAGAAACGGCGCTAGGATGCCCCACGGCGAATGCGCGCGCGCGACGCTGACGATGAATGCGAACACGAACAGCGCCGCGAAATAGCAGGCAACCTGCACCGCGCGCGTGCGGCCGCGCTTGAGCGCCAGCGTTCCGAGCACGATGTAGACGACCAGCAGCAGGACCTTGACGGTCAGCCATGCCTGCACGAACGGGTACTGGTGCAGGATCGTGACCAGCATCAACGCTGCGGTGAGCAGGATCGTGTCGATCGCATAGGAAAGGAAGCGCAGTGCCGCGTGGTTGGTCAGGCGCGAACGCGCGAGCATCAGCGAACCGCGCAGCGCGAACAGGCTCCCGGAAAGGATCACTGCCGCGACGTGCACGAACTTGATCTGTGGATAGAACTCGATCACGGGCGGCAGTGTTCCGGGGGCCAGGTGCGGACATGGTAGCGCGATGTCCGGTCATCGATCGCGTCGGCGCCGACCGGGCCCGGCCTCAACCGGGTTTGCCGTCGATGCGCGGCGTGACGTAGATGCGCAGCGAGCGGAGCACCCATGGCAGGAACGCGAACAGCCAACCGAACGCGGCGATGACGAGCCAGCGCGGCATGTCGGGCGCGATCTCCGCATGCAAGCGCGCGAACGCGACCAGCTGCAGCAGACCGAACGTGAGCCAGGCGATGCGACCCATCTCGAGCGGGCGACCGGAGTGACCCTGGGTCACGCGCGTGACCATCGCGACGAGCATCGAGCCAAAGAAACCGACAGTCAGCGCATGTGCTGGCGCACGGCCGAGCAGGAAGCCACGGTCCGAGAACGCGAACAGGCTCTGCACGGCATACAACACGAACGCGACCGGCAACCACGCCGCCGCGACATGCAGTGCGGCGAGCAGGCCCGGTCGCAGGCATTTCCACGGCTGCCAGCCGATCCAGTGGACGAGGAAGAACAGCGCGAGCGGTGCGTCCGCAAGCCATAGCCAGTCCTGTCGGTGCGTGAGATCGAGCACGAGGTGCGCGAGCAGCAGCAGCCAGAGCAGGGGCAGGCTCCAGGCCGGCTTGAACGGACGATAGCCCGGGCCTGCCGCGTTGCTGCTGAAGAACGGCACCATGCGATGGCAGACCGTGAAGTAGATCGGCAGCAACAGGCCGAACGTGCCGATGCGGATCGCGACATACGCGAATTGCCACGGCGCGCCGAGTGCGAATGCGCCGAATGCCGCCAGCCCGCACGCACCGAACACGAGGGCCATGTAGCACGAGAGCGCATGCCGGTCTTTCGCGCCGTTTCGCACGAGCACGCCACCGAGAGCGAACAGTGCGGCGATCCAGCCGGCGAGCATCACGACAATGCCGGCGATCAGCAGCGGTTTCATGTCGAGCAGGCCGATGTGCGCGAGGAGGTATCCGCCAAACACGCCGGCGAACACCGGAACATAGTGACGCCGTTCGAGTGCCGGCTGACCCATCCAGCGCGGAAACACGGTCAGCAGGAAGCCGAAGATGAAGGGCGACAGCATGCCGTACTGGGCGAACACCGCATGCGCCCAGCCGCCCGGGACCGGCGGGGCGGGAAACGCATGGCCGAAATATCCGGCACCGAGCAGGCAGGCCCACCACAGCATCGACACGATCACGGCCGATGCGCCGGCGAAGAACAGCAGCCGATGCGGCGCGCCCGCGAGCAGCGCGGGTATTCCCGTCAGCGCATCGCGCAGCGAGGTTTCGCGCTCTTCCATCACGTGATCACGATGCGCGTGCATCACGCGATCCGCTTTCCGGCAGCATCGACGGCACTGGGCATGTCACGCCGCGGTGCGATCCACAAGCGCAGCACGAACCAGGCGAACAGCAACGCGCCGACCGCGAAGATCGTGTCGCCTGGCATGCGCATCCAGACCAGCAGGTGGATGATCGGCTGGCTCATGAATTCGGCCGAACGTGCATGCGCGTAGCCATGCTCGAGCACGGCCGACAGTTGCAGCACGCCGAGCGGCAGCAGGGTCAGCAGCGCCATCAGGCTGAGGCCGATGTTGAGTGACCAGAACGAACCGCGCAGCCAGCTGTCGCGCCACTGCACGTCCGGCTTGAGGCCACGCAGGCAGAACAGCATGAGGCCGAGGCCGAGCATGCCGTACACGCCGAACAATGCCGTATGGCCGTGCAGCGGCGTCAGGTTCAGTCCCTGCATGTAGTACAGCGCCAGTGGCGTGTTGATCAGGAAGCCGAACAGGCCGGCACCGACCAGGTTCCAGAAGCTCACGGCGAGGAAGAACACGATCGGCCAGCGGTAGCGCGCCATCCAAGGCGTTGCGCGACCGTGCGACCAGGTTTCGTAGGCTTCCATTCCGATCAGTGCGAGCGGCACGACCTCGAGTGCCGAGAACGATGCGCCGAGGGCGATCACGGCCGTCGTGGTGCCGGCGAAGTACAGGTGGTGGAAGGTGCCGAGCACGCCGCCGGCCATGAACACGAACGTCGCGAACAGCACATTGACCGTCGCCGTGCGTGCACGCACGAGGCCGAGCTTGACGAACAGGAACGACATCACCGCGACCGCGAACACCTCGAAGAATCCTTCGACCCACAGGTGCACGACCCACCAGCGCCAGTACTCGACGACCGACAGGTGCGTGTGCTCGCCCCACATGAGGCCGGCGCCGTAGAACGCGGCAATCGCGACCGTCGACAGGAACAGCAGGCCGACGATCGAGGCAAGATCGTCCTTGCGTCGCAGTGCTGGCCACAGCGCACGCCCCACCAGCAGTAGCCACAGGATCAGCCCGACGAACAGGAATACCTGCCAGAAGCGGCCCAGGTCGACGTATTCCCAGCCCTGGTGGCCGAACCAGAAATTGTTCGCCAGCCCGAGTTTCTGCATGACCGCGAACCACTGTCCGGCGAACGCGCCGACCACGATGACGAGCAGGCACACCCATAGCAGGTTCACGCCGAGGCGCTGGAATTTCGGCTCGTGTCCCGAAACCGCGGGAGCAATATAGAGGCCGGTGCCGAGCCACGCGGTCGCGATCCACAGCACCGCGAGTTCGGTGTGCCACGAGCGCGTCAGCGAATACGGCAGGACATCGGAGACCGCGAAGCCGTAGAAATCCTTCTCGACCTGGAAGTGCGCGGTGACGGCGCCGAGCAGGATCTGGGCGAGGAACAGCGCGATGACGACCCAGAAATATTTCGCGGTCGCGCGCATCGAGGGCGTGACCCGCAGGCCCGCGAGCGGGTCGGTCGCGGGCGGCACGAGGTGCGGTTCCTTGTTGTGCCAGACCGCGTTGTGCCACGCGAGCAGGCCGATGCCCGCAATCATGAACAGCACGCTGAACACGGTCCACAGGAACGCGGTCGGAGTCGGCGCGTTGCCCACCAGCGGTTCGTACGGCCAGTTGCTGGTGTAGCTCATCGATGCGCCGGGACGTTCGGTCACCGTCGCCCACGCGGTCCAGAAGAAGAACGCGGTGAGCTCACGGCGATGGTCGGGTGTGTCGACCGTGCCGTCGCGCATCGCGTAGGTCTCGCGCAGTTTCGCACTGGCCGGGTCGTTGCCGAACACGCTCTCGTAGTGCGCCGCGATGTTCGAGATCACCAGCGCGCGATCGTTCGACACGCGCAGCGTGCGGTCGCTCCCCTCGTATGTATTGCGGCGCAATTCCTTGCGCAGGCGCGCCTTGAGCGCATCCTGTGCGCCCTCGTCGAGCGTCGCGAACGTCGCGGCGTGATCATTGCGCGCCCATAGGTCGAGCAGACCCTCGGCTTCGCGGTGCAGCCAGTCCGCGCTCCAATCGGGCGCGATCAGCGCGCCGTGCCCCCAGATCGAACCGAGCTGCTGCCCGCCGATGCTCTGCCAGACCTGGCGGCCCGATTCGATTTCGGCACGGGTGTACAGCACCTGGCCGTTCGCAGCGACGACTCGTTCGGGAAGCGGCGGTGCGTCATGGTAGATCTCGCGGCCCATCCACAGCAGCACCGCGAATGTCGCGGTCAGCAGGCAGCCGAGCGCGATCCAGAGGCGGGACGTGGTCGACATCGAACGTTCTCCCTGAGCGATTGCAGGTCGTCATGCTGCGCGCCGCACCGGGGCGGCGCACTGACCTGGATCAAGCGGGAGGTCGCGCCGGCGTTCAGCGCTGCAGGATCGTCCGTGCGAGCGCGAACAATGCGTCCGGGCGCGCGACCGTCAGCTCGCGGCCGTCGACCTGGATCAGGCCCTGGTCCTGGAAACGGCGCAGCACGCGGCTGACGGTCTCAGCCGCGAGGTGCAGGTAGTTCGCGATGTCGCCGCGCGACATAGCCAGGTAGAGTGCGTCGGCGCGGAAGCCGCGATCCGCGAACCGGCGGCCGAGTTCGACCAGGAAGGCAGCGAGGCGCTCGTCCGCGGAATAGTCGCCGGCGAGCAGGGCGATGTTGCCGATGTCCTTGCTGAGGCGACGGAACAGTTCCTTCTGGATTTCCGGGATGCGCGTGGCGAGCGTCGCCAGCGCAGGGAACGAGAAGCGGCAGACCTCGACCGTGTCGAGCGCGACCGCGTCGCACGGATAGACCTCGGGATGGATCGCATTGAGGCCGATCAATTCCCCGGGCAGGTGGAAGCCGAGCACGAGTTCGCGCCCATCGAGGTCCACCAGGCGCGTCTTGACCGTGCCCGAACGCACCGCGTAGATCGCCGCGAAGCGATCGCTGGTGCGGAAAATCGAATCGCCGGCATGGAACGGTCCGATGTGCTCGACCAGACAATGCAGCTCGTTCAACGCGACCTTGTCGACGCCGCGGCCGACGCATACGGCGCCGAATGCGCAGGTCGAGCAGAAGCGGTGCTCGTCGCCATCGTTCGCGATCGGGTTGTGCGGCGCGATGCGTCCGCGCGCGGCTTCGTCGTGACCCATGCAGCACCCTTTTGCAACACGCGCATCACACGGCGCGCGAATAGCGGATATCCGGGTGCTCGGCGTACGCGTCGAAGCAGCGCGCGATGTTGCGCAGCAGGAACTGGCCGCGCGGCGTCACCGCGATCCGCTCCGGCGAGCAGGTGACCAGGCCATCGGCCGCGAGCGGCGCGAGCTGGTCGAGCGAGCTCCGGAAGTACTGCGCGAAGTCTACAAGATGGCGCGCTTCGAAGGCGGCGATGTCGAGCGAACCGCCGCACATGAGGCGCTGGATCAGGTCCGCGCGCATGAGGTCGTCCTCGTCGAGGCGCAGGCCGCGCGCGACCGGCAGCCGACCGGCATCGAGTGCGGCGTAGTAGCCGACCAGATCCTTGGCATTCTGGCTGAAGCTAGCGCCGACGTGCCCGATCGCACTCATGCCGAAACCGATCAGGTCGCACGCGGCATGCGTCGAATAGCCCTGGAAGTTGCGCTGCAACGTGCCCGCCGCGAGCGCCTGCGCAAGGTCGTCGTGCGGCAGCGCGAAATGGTCGACGCCGATGTGCACGTAGCCGGCCCGGGCGAGCGTCTGTACCGTCATCTGCAGCAGCGTCAGGCGCGTGGCCGCATCGGGCAGTTCGTACTTGTCGATCTGTCGCTGCGCCTTGAAACGCTCGGGCAGGTGCGCGTAGCCATACGCGGCGATGCGGTCGGGACGCAGAGCGATCACCGATTCGAGCGTGCGCGCGAACGATTCCGGCGTCTGCCGCGGCAGGCCGTAGATGAGGTCGAGGTTGATCGAGCGCACGCCGCCCGCGCGCGCGCCAAGCATCACGTCGGCGGTCTCGTCGACGCTCTGGATACGGTTGACCGCGCGCTGCACGTCGGGATCGAAGTCCTGCACCCCGATCGAGACCCGGTTGATGCCGGCTGCGGCAATCTGCCGCGCATAGTCCGCGCTGCAGAAGCGCGGATCGAGCTCGATGCCGAACTCGCGCCCTGCGTCACGACTGAAGGCGAAGTGCCGACGCAGGGACTCGATCAGTTCGAGCAACTGTTCCACGTCGAGGAAATTCGGCGTGCCGCCACCGAAGTGCAGCTGCACGAGTGAGCGATCGCGGTCGAAATGTGGCGCGACCAGTTCGATCTCGCGATACAGGCGGGTCAGGTAGCTCGCGGCCTTGCCGCGGTCGTGCGTGATGATGCGCGCGCAGCCGCAGTAGAAGCAGGGAGACAGGCAGAACGGGATGTGGATGTACGCCGACAGGTCGCGCGGGATCGGGTCGCCATTGGACCCCCTGATCACGCCGAGCAGGTCGGCTTCACCGAAGGCGCTGCTGAAATGCGGCGCGGTCGGATAGGACGTGTACCGCGGAGCGCCGACGTCGTAGCGGGCGACGAGTTCGCGGTCGAAGGTAGCGGCAAGCAGGGAAGGGTGCATGGCGCTGATGATCCATGCCTGCGGGCCATGTCGCCTTGACCGGCGTCAAGTACATGCGGGCACGCGATCGACGCGTCGTCTTGACGCACGTCAAACCGGATTCGCGCACGAAGGGCTAGTCTTCTTCCACCATCCAGCCGAGGACATTTCCATGCGTGCGATCTTCCTTGCCATCGGCCTGCTCGGCACAGCCACCGCCCAGGCCGCCAATTGCACCATCGACCTCAAGGCCGATGACGCGATGAAGTTCGACAAGACCGAAGTGACTGTCTCGTCGTCGTGCAAGACCGTGACGATCAACCTCGCGCACACGGGCAAGCTTCCGGTCGCCTCCATGGGACACAACGTCGTCGTCGCCGCCAGCGCCGACGTACAACCGATCGCAACCGCCGGCATGAGCGCCGGCGCCGCCGCGGACTATCTGCCGGCCGGCGACAAGCGCGTGATCGCGCACACGCCGCTCGTCGGCGGCGGCGCCTCGACCAGCGCGAGCTTTCCCGGCACTGCACTCAAGGCCGGCGGCGACTATGCGTTCTTCTGTTCGTTCCCGGGGCACTTCGCGTTGATGAAGGGCAGGATCATCGTGCAATAGTCGCTATCGTTCGCGAATCGTCCATGCAAGGATTGCTGCGCCACGCATGGCGGGCTCGCTGGAAAGGCGATACCTACAGGCAATCCGCCGTGCGTGGCCGCCGAGCGAACCGCACGCTCGATTGAGCGGTGCTTCCACTTGATGAACCGAGGTACGCGCGGCGCTCCCCGCGGCGCGTTCGCTGGGTGCAGGAACCGGGCATGGCGGCCGCGCTCCTGTCGTCGCTGCCTCCAAATTCCAGGCTCTGCGACTACCCGGCCGCGAATCGGCAGCAATAGCCGTGGCATAGAAAGTCCCGCGATCTTGCTTGCTCCGACCATGCTTGGCGAAGCGGACGAAGTCCGCTGGCAATTCAGCGCTTGCGTCATGGAGCATGAACAAAACGCCTCCGACTCTGTCGCGTGGGCGTTTCCTCCCGTTGCCGGAATATTGGCGTATCGGAAACTGACGTGGCTTGGCAGCTCGTCGGTCGTTCGCACAGAACGGCAGATGTTCTTGGCAAGCAGCGCATCGCTTCTTCTTTGTATCGTGTTCCTCGGGTGCGCTGCGCTGGAAGCGCTTGTATTTCGCGACGTGCCGATCGCGGGTACTTCGGCTTGGCCTTTCCAAAACCGCCAGGTCTTTTTTGCGACCATCTCCGTATTCTTCGCAACGGTAAGCCTGCTGCTGGCACTGCACAGCGCCATTCTGTATTCAACAAGGCGCAATGATGCACACGACAGGTCGTATAGTCGCGAATTCGAGCATCGGAAATCGATTGAATTCGCTTTCGGATACACACATTGATCGGCGATGCCTGCCGGCGCACGGGAGAACACTCGTGATCCAAGGACAACAAGCCGCGACAATCACTCAGGCGTGGGTAGCTCTAGAGCAACAATTTGGGGAGCACGCCACCTCCTACATGCGCAAAACTGTCGAGCCTGCAATTAGGGCAGCCGCGCAGGAGGGCCGCAACGCCATCACCATAGACGGCGTGAGTCCAAAATGTTCATTGGTCAACTGCAAACTTGCGCTAGCCAGCCCGGGTTACAAGACTCAACTAAACTCGAGTCGATTTGCAATCAGTTGGTAGCGCCATGTTCCTTCGGGGGTGGATAACAGGGGTTGACTCCAGATCGGCGTGCTACTCAAAACCAGGGACGTCGCTCCGGCGAGGACAAGGAGCGCAATGCAGCTGTGTGGCCTTGTAGGAAATTTCCTACACCTCGTCGAGCGAAATTCTTACACGCCTCGCCCCGCCTGCCGACCTCGAGCGGAGTAGTCTCCTGAATAGGGGAGGGCGCGCCAATCGCGCCGGAATCTCGGTGGATTCCACATGTTAATTGGTACCAACGTGCACGAGTGCAGAAGTCTGCTAGCGCTTCAGAAGTTGCTCGCATGTCCATTGCGTGGCCGCTTCAGAGTCGTGTGGCGACAACAGGGGCTTATCAAGGGTGCTACTAGGAATTTCGCATGGTTGCGGTACGGCTATGCGCCCAACGGAAAAGACTGCGACGCTTGCCACGATCCAACGATATTCCTAGAGGATGGGGTCGTGAATTCCAGGCCAAACCAACCATTGTTGAAGCCCAGCATTGTCCGACAGCCCGAATGACTGCCACCGTAACCTTGTACCAGCTATCGTCCACAGCTGGCGCGCCCACGCTCAACGTGATGCTGTCCACTCCCGCTACGTCGTTCCTGAAACGCGACGGTACTGCGTACAGCGTCCTGCATTGGGGCCAGCGCCGCGTGTTTGCCGTTTTGGTCGGTGGACGAAAGGAACTCGACCTTTACGACTTGCTTCCGGCTGCGCCTTGGGTTGCGCTCCTGGGCACGATCTGCGTCGGCGATCAAGTTCAGAGTATCGATGGATTCGTCTTCACAAATACCCCCTACGTAATGACTTACGCCCCGGCTTCCGGGCAGTTCGGCTTTCATTCGGTAGACGCCGCTTTCAAGCTTACTGGCACATATAACTATTCAAGATCGCACGCGCCCGCACCCACAGCCGGGTTCACCATGACGCGCGCGTTCGTGATGGCTAACGAGATCATGTTCATGGGATACAGCTTCGACACGGGCTCGATCTGCCTGTACCGCATTGCGGGCGCCGCCACATCACGCGGTGGTGTCCCGCCGCTTGTTGCACACACGATTTCGGATCGAGTCTGGGCACAGGGCTGGACCCGATTCGCCTTCTTCACCCTGGGCACTGAAGTCTTTTTCCTCAAGACCAATATCAAGTACCCGAACGTCAATATCGATCATGTGTCTGACGACTTGGCGCGCGGCACATCGGAAGTTTGCAGCAACATGAAATTGACCGACGCCAAGGACCTAGCGATTGTCGAACCCTTCTACCTCGATCACGGCCATCCGCACTTCCTGGCCTATCGCCCCGACGGCAAACTTGTGCTGTATCGCATCCACAGCGATTGCCAAGACTGGTCCGCAATATGCGACCTACAAACCCCTCCGAATGCAATGGCAATGCTGCCAGGCGCATTCGGGCAGGCAGGTCTGACTTTCATTCATGTGTCCTAGGCCAACGTGAGCAACGCCGTTCGCGACAACCTTACCGTTCCCTTGAGTCGGGTGTCGGCCCAGTCGCAAAAGAATCCATTTGACGCAGTCGTGGTCGGGGCTGGGAGCGCCGGCATCACGGCAGCGCGAACCCTCGTCGAAGCAGGCAAATCCGTAGCGCTCCTTGAATGCGGTCCCCTTGAGCTGTTGACCCATATCCAGAGCACAGACCTTCGATTCAACCCACAAGTTGTCCGATCGGTGCAGTCGCAGTTATCGACGGCTCCCAAATACGCTTCCGGCGGCAACTTCGGTTCGCTGATTCAGTGTGTGGGAGGGCGTGGCTTGTTCTGGAATGGCGCCGCGCCCCGGTTCGCTGATCGGGACTTTGACGGGTGGCCTGTTCCTGCCGCTGCAATGGTACCGTTTTATGAATGGGCCGAAACCCAATTTCGCGTCACGACGCGATATGGCGATGGGCGGCTCGGACAAGCCTTGTTGAATAGTCTGAGCGCAGCCGGCATTCAGGCGCAAATCGGGCCGTACGCCGTTGACCGCCATCCCACGGAACGAGGATGGCTCGGGGGCACCATTGGCAACGCGCTGGCTCCGCTCCTGCGGGCGAGCCTTTTGCCGACTCCGCTTTCGCTGGCAACGAACTCATTCGCCCGCAAGATACTGATCGACAAGGACGTCGCAACGGGAGTGGAAGCAGTCGATCGCACAACTGGCATCTCGTATCCCGTCGCGAGCCGAGCGGTCGTCCTTGCTGCGGGTGCGTTTGAATCGACCCGGCTCGCGCTGGTTTCCGGTGTCTCGGGTTCAAACGGGCTGATTGGCCGCTACATCACCGACCACTTGTTTGTTCGCGCGTATTTCCCCATGCCGCCAGAAGCCTATTCGAAGGCTGTGCCGGAGGTTGCGATCATCTGGGCGCCCGCGACGCCGGCAAACAATCTCCAGCTCGAGATCCATCTTCCTTCGGACAATCTTTTCATCGATCGTGCCGAGCGACCTTGGGCGCCCGACAGAAGTGCCTACTACGCGGCAATGGTGCGCAGCTTCGCGCCGCTGCAGCCCCGGTACGATAGCTACGTCGAACCGTTAACCGGCGACACGCCGGCTAATTTCAGCGTGCACCTAATCCCGACGGGCGACGACATCAAGCTTCAGGACCGGCAGGCCGAACTACTCGGCGAAGTGCGAAAAGCGCTTGGTGCGGCCCCTGCCGACATCGTCCGTCTCCCCCCGGGCGCCAGCCACCACGAAGCCGGCGGGCTAATCATGGGGTCGACGCCAGGCGACTCCGTCACCGACGAGTTCGGCCGGTTCTGGTCGGTGAAACGCTTGATCGCCTGTGATTCTGCCACGTGGCCGGATGTCTCCGCGGCAAATCCACATCTCACCGTCGTTGCGCTGTCCCGTCGGCAGGCGGCTCAACTTGCATTGGAGCTTTGATCATGTCCTCGACGTTTACCACGCCCACGGACGCGATACGGGTCTTCTGCGGGTTTCCGAGCCCGCAACTTAACCGGGAGGCCTTCTTCACGCAACTCGGACAGACATTCATGCCCGGAACGCCTTACATGCTGCAGCCGCTCGGCCTCGCGGCGTATCTTCCCGGGGTGATAGCCGATCCGCCCGCGGGTGTTCCAAACGAATTCGCACTTATCTGTTACCCGTCCCAACAAGTATGGGACTTCACGATGCACAAGACCCTGCGAGGCCGGATTTACAATCAGTCCCACATGGGTGTTTACGCATTTCCCGCCTCCGCAGCCTCGTTTCCTAGACACATTGACGACGTTCCAGCGACTGCAGTCGACCCCCTGTTCCTCTTTCCCGATTGCATCGATTGGCAATCCGGAACCACGCATTCGATCGTTGGCAAGCGGGGGAGCTCTTGTACATCTGGAGCGGACTTCCGCGCGACCATTCGCACACCGCTGCTACAGAAGCGTAACGCTTTGCGCGCCCTCGGAATCGATCAAGTCGTTGTCCTTGCGCGCGACGATTTCGCGATTGTGTGGATCCACAGCAAGATGCCCAATCTTGGCACGGGCGTCGATTTCTTGAAGGAAGCGCTTGCGACTCCGGTGCAACTGCAGCACGAGCGAGTTCTGTGCCCGGATGATCCGCCAACGGTGACGCTCGCCGCGTCGCGCGCGTTCAACTTCATTTTTGTCAGGGAAGCTAGGTTCTTCTTACGATAAATTTCTTGTGGGAACGTATATAAATACGCATGTCGATACGACCGAACCGCTCGAGATCGCTCTCCAACGCAGTCATGCAACCAAGGGGGAGGTTATGGATACGCAAGACCTGATGTTTCGGCAGTTCGTTGCGCGGTACCTGATCACCAAGGAGTCGCAGGAAACGTCGAACGTGTCAGCTCATGTCATGAGTGCTATCGCAGACGCGTCGGTGCTTCCGCCGTGCGCCAAACCGATCAGGAACGGGACATCGCTCCTTCCGCGGCAGGTCAATTGGGCGGAGGGCGACGCCACGCCCATCCCGAAGCCGCTCTCGGCCACGCCGTCCAGAGATGATCCTCTGCCCGAAGCTGACGCCCTTATAGTGACTTGGACGGCGGACGAAGTCGCAGCGCTTGCCCGAGTGATGACACCCAAGGTCAGTCCGAGGGTTCATGAGCAGACGGCAGCAGGAGCTTGGTATGAATATCACCGCAACTTCGATCTGCTAAAAGGCGATTTGCGCACGAATCCCCCGTGGAATGTCCACCCCGCTATTGCAAACGACCGTCTTGGCAGCTACTTCATGACAGAGATTGCGGGTAAGTCGGTGGTCGTATTCAAGTCCGAACTGCATCTGAACCAGGACGGTCCTGCGGCGATGAAGGAAGGGCGTAAGCTACCGCTTGTGCGCCTTACCAAGCAGATCATCGCGGAAGTTTCACCTAAATACTTCATTTCGACCGGCACAGCCGGCGGGACGCAACTCGATCACGCGCTGGGCGACGTCGTCGTTGCCGTCAAGGGGATCTTCGACTGCAACGACCCCAAGGACTTCCGGACCGCTCCGTTCAATTGCAAGCAGTTTGGGAACGATTGGTGGATCGACGAGAAGCTGTTCCCTCGTGCCCAGGAGTTGATGGTCAGCGTGACCGAACCTCCCATCGGTGTTCCGCACCTAGGATACGCGGACACGCCATTAGTATCCGCCGCATTGACGAAGCCCGGCATCCGCGTCTTCAAGACCCTACCCATCGTCACGACCGACTATTTCGAGTTCGGAACGACGACCAATGGATTGGACAAAAAGGGTTGTGCGGTCGAGATGGACGATGCCATGCTGGCGATGGCGATCGCTGACCTGCCTGAGGCCCAGCAGCCGAAGTACGCCTTCGTGCGGAACGTTTCCGATCCGGTGCTGAACGGAAGGCTCGACCCTTGGTTGCAAGCCATGTGGGCCGTGTACTACTACGAGCACTTCGGGATCGTCACATCATATAACAGCGCACTTACGTGCTGGGCCATCCTGGCCGCCGCTTGATGCTCGACGTCGAAAGACGGTTTGCACCGGGCTTGCATGCCATCCGCTCGCTGCGCGGCAAGCGACCGACTAGGGAGTTATCGAGGGTAGGGAACGGCAGCCTCCGCCCCATTGCTGCCATTCGGAACCGACTGCCCTCCGCACTCTCGTTGACCTCCGGGTCGTTCGCCAGTCACCTGACGCCATGCCGTGGACGTGAGTCAAGCCAGCTCAAGTTTCCATTTCGGGAGCCAGCACTGGACGGTAGTTATGGCCCAAGCGTCATTGCGAATTGCGTACCGCGGGGCCAGAACGTGCGTGCACGACACAATGCAGCGATGTCATTGTGGCGACCGAATACAAGATAGGAGGAACCGACATGTCGGCCGAAACCCCCGCACGCTTTGGCAGCTATCGCGGAAATCTGATGCTGAGGCCGCTGGAAGACGGCAGACTGATGGAATTAGTCGAGGCATACACCTTTATAGACCGCAAAGAGAAGGAGTGGCCGGTACCCGCGCGGACGCACACTGACGGAGCAAGTATTCCTCGACCTTTGTGGTCGATCATCGGCGGACCGTTCGAAGGCAAATATCGCGTTCCTGCAATTATTCACGATTACTATTGTTCGTCGCGCAAAGAGACATGGCAGGCGACGCATGTCATGTTCTACGAAGCAATGAGGGCGTCTGGCGTGGGGGAACTGCGTGGCAAGGTGATGTATGCTGGCGTCTATTTCGGAGGGCCGAGGTGGACGTCGATGGACACCCATAACGCGAAGCTGGAGCGTCTCGACGATCGAGGGAACCATTTCAGTGTTTTGCCATCCCGAATTGGTAAATCATGGCTTGAAAACGGAATGATAAGAGAGTCGGCGGAAGTTGGGCAGGGTGCTCTCATTGAACTTCCCATAGGTGCGGAATTTCAGAACAGCAAGGCCTTGAAAGGCGGCCATATCGTCATGGACGCAGAAAAGCTTGAAGAGATGATTAGCGATGTAGACCCGGATATTGAGGAGATCAGCGACGCGATCGATTTTGGCGTGTTCTCATTGAGACATGGCTCATGAGTGCCGACAGCCGCCGCGTCGAATTTCATGATGAAGTACTGGAGGATGCGGTCCGAAAGGCGTTAAAAAAGACGACTGGGGAAATTTCGCTCGACGACATGCAAGCAATTTACAATCTTGATTTGAACGATACAGCCGTCCAGGACATCTCAGACCTTGCCTACTGCACAAACTTGGAAGGGCTGGCGCTGCAACACACTCGAGTAGCAACCCTCGCACCACTGAGTTCTTGCAAGGAGCTGAAGCTCCTCTCCATCAATGGCACCGAGGTAGAAGATCTATCTCCGATAAGCGGATTGACACGCCTTCGCGACCTGTTCGTCGGGGGAACAAAAGTTTCGAACGTAGCATCGGTTGCAAAGCTGAATAGGCTGAGAATTGTGTCCTTCGCGTACAGCCCTGTAGAAAGCATTACGCCTCTCATGTACGTTTTGGAGAGAGGTGGATTGAAAATGGGGACTGTGTATCTATATGCCGCGCCGCTTTGCGACCACTCGCGGTATGTGGTGGCTCCATCCCTTCGCGCCGCGGGCGTGGATGTGCGGTTGTAATGTTGCGCTAGACGAGTCCGAGCACACACAGTTTCCGATAGTCATGATCATATAGATCGCGCGCGCGATTGAGTTCGAAGTCGAGCGAAAGCAGACCTCGTTGTTTCCAACGCGGCGGTCCCTTACTCGTCGTGGTGTGCCCGGCATCGCAACATGGTAAGTCATAGCATGACGATGTTTTTTGCGTCCGAGTCCGCCTCGCTGGAGCAAACGACCGGTTGCTCTGGCGAATTAGCTTCACCTGCGCATGCGCGTCGGTCCCGAATCAGCGGAAGAGGCGAACGTGAAGCTACTGACGCCTAAAGAAGGTATCCGAGCGCATATTGAAGCTACTGTGCGCGCAGCCGCCGATCGCTACCGCAGCGCGGTGCGACCGATCTACGGGCCCCAAGGACCGCGCGAACATTGCGACCGGTTGCGTTCTGACCGAGAAGTTCGCATGCCTCGACGACATGCTCACGTGTGGCGATACGATTGGCCATGGCAGTCAGTTGCAGCGCGCCTTTTTTTGCTCCCGACAAACGCCGAGGCCGATGAGGTAAGAGCGGGAATGGCTTTCTTTTGTTTCAGCGGTTGCTGCCCATCTTATATTTTACATAATAGACATTGCGCACGTTTCGTGCAAATGACACGCCGATTGCGTGAATGGATTGTTTCGCGTTTTGGAACAGGTATACGGAAAAAATAGACCTACCCGTCGATGGTTGGAAAGGCTGCCGATCAAGTTCCGGCGCTGCTGGTGGCCGCGGTTCCGGGGCGTGCGTTGCCGCTGCTGATCCTCGGCGCATCGCGCCTGCGGCTGTCAAACGGCGCCTACACCTGCGTTTTCCCGTTACTTTGCGCGCATGAAGTCGGGGCGCACTTCACGTACTCCATGGTGCCTTACGACGAGGCGGTTCAGGCGTTGAGCGGACATTCGCTGGATGCGTTGCTCGGATTTCGCCGCAACCATTTCGATCGCCTCGTGCACTTCCTGTTCGGCCTGCTCCTATTGCCGGCGATCGCACAATGGCTGCGCGCGCAAATGCGGATGCGCGGCGTTCTGGCGTTCGCCGTGCCCATACTGGTCGTCGAAGCCTGGTCCGCGATCTTCGAGCTGATCGAATGGAGTGCTGCGCTCGCGTTCGGAGGTGATCTCGGCCAAGCCTATCTCGGAACGCAAGGCGATGTCTGGGACGCGCAATGGGACATGGCGCTGGCGCTGCTTGGCGCCGTGATCGCGCAATCCGCCCGCAGCCTGCACCGGCGCGCGGCGCGCATCGGTTCGGAGTGAACGATAGCGTCGGGTGCACCTGCCATCGCGTGTCTTTCCTTGGTTGCCATGCTTGATGCAGATCAAGGCGAGCGCCTGCAGAAGCCCACACAGTACGAGGCATTCGAAGGAGCGGCATCATGCTCGGCGTGTCACTGCGATTCTACTTCTGCGACGAGCCCAACCAGGCCGGACCGCTGCTGTATGAGTGGCTGCTGCAACATGCGAAGAACATCGGCATGCCCGGCGCCTCGGCGTTTCGCGCGATCGCCGGATTCGGCCGTCACGGCCAGATGCGGGAAAGTCACTTCGGCGAGTTGTCCGGAAGCCAACCCGTGCTGGTCGAGTTCCTGCTGACGGAAGAGGACGCCGAAAACCTGTTGAAGTCGCTGGCGAAAGAGCCCGTTGCGATCAACTATGCGCGCACCTCGGTCGAGCTAGGCGTCGTCGGCGCCCGATCCTGACGGCGTGTCCGCGAAAAAGGAGTGCCCTGCCGTGAACTGGAAGAACAGCCCGCATCGCTACAGCTCCGCTTCGATCGTGCTGCATTGGATCATGGCCGCCCTCGTCATTGGCGCCTATGCGACTGCCGAACTGCGGGAGACCTTTGCCGATGGGAGCACGCAACAGTCGCTGCTGGCGTCGGCGCATGCGCTGATCGGCCTCGCCGTGTTCGTTCTCGTGTTCGCGCGCCTCGCGCTGCGCTCCGGTCCGAAGCCGTCGATCACGCCTGCTCCGTCGCGTGTGCAGGCCGGTCTCGCGACGGCGATGCATGTCACGCTGTACGCCTTCATGATCGCGATGCCGCTGCTGGGGTGGTTGCTCGTCAGCGCCGACGGAACCGCCGTCCAGTTGGGCGGCTTTCAATTGCCGGCACTTGTCAGCCCCGACCATCGCCTCGCCGAAATGGCCGAGGAGATCCACGAAACCGTCGGTACGATCGGCTACGGACTCGTCGGTGCGCATGCCCTCGCCGCCCTCCTCCACCATTATCTGGTCCGCGACGACACCCTGGCGCGGATGCTGCCGCGAGCGTGGCGGCACCGCTGAGCGCGGATCGGAAAGCGGCGCTATCCGCTGGTCGCGCGCGCCAGCACCAGGGCCGCACGAGCCAGGACATGCCATGAACGATGCCGCCGAACGATTGCAATCGACCGCCGGACGGTTGGGCCTCGCTATGGACGAGGCGGATAGGCGCCTGTCGAGCGACGGCCTCAATGAATTGCCACGCGCACGGCGCAGCGGTCTCGGCCGGCGCGCATTCTCCGTTCTGCGCGAACCATGCCAATGGCGACATCACTGGTCGCCGCAGGTACGGTCGGGACGACATTCGGTGCAGATTGTCCGGGCAAGGTGGTCATGGTGTTCTCCTGCACATGATTTCGGTGCGCCCAGCCTATGAGAAGCAGCCATCGCGCCTGTTGATCTTCGTCAAGTGATCAGCCAATCGCTGCCAGATGATCCAGATCAACACCCCAAACTGGCGCATCGCAGATAGTCACGACGCCCTCACTTGGAGTCGCGTCATGACAACTTCCAACCGCTCGACA
>Ga0068853_100000127_pt1 | contig 51278 bp, 41 predicted proteins | sample KBSCornC32_FD_65655 | JGI IMG/M metagenome (GOLD analysis project Ga0068853, IMG submission 65655) | Corn rhizosphere microbial communities from Kellogg Biological Station, Michigan, USA - KBS Corn C3-2 | ecosystem: Host-associated > Plants > Roots > Rhizosphere > Soil ... | reverse complement strand
CGAGAGCTGCCCGCGCCGTGCTCTTTCCACGCGCGGGCCGACGCCTTCGTAATAGGAGTTGAACAGGAACCCGTAGCTCGGATCGGCGGCGTGGCCCGCGGCGTGAGGTGCGAGCACGAACGTCTCGAAGAACCAGGTCGTGTGCGCGAGGTGCCACTTGGTGGGGCTGGCATCGGGCATCGATTGCACCATCTGATCCTCCGCCGACAGCGGAGCCGCCAGCGCCACGGTGCGCGCACGAACTGCACGATATCGCTCGACCAGGGGCATGCTTGGCTTCAAAGCTAGCCGATGGAACGCGCGTCCGTCATGCTACCGTCAGAAAAAGGGGAGGCACCGTGCGCGACGAGGAGCAGAAGCCCGAATGTGTCCATTTGGCGAAGATCGATCGACACGCGCGCCCCAAGACCGACGGATGCGAGGAGTGCCTCGCCCTCGGTGACACTTGGGTGCACCTGAGGCTGTGCCTGTCCTGCGGGCACGTCGGGTGCTGCGACGATTCGAAGAACCGGCACGCCACGAAGCATTTCCACAAGACGAAGCACCCGATCATCCGCTCGCTCGAGCCGGGAGAGCACTGGGGCTGGTGCTTCGTCGACGAGCTCGCGTTCGAGTCGCTGTGAGGTAGGACGAGATGCCTCAGCCGATCAGAAGCTGGACGAAAGCTGGATCCGGGGGCGCCCCGGACATCAGAGCGAGCGGAGCGAGCGGGTCCAAGCAGTCGGGAGGCGCGGCTTCGCCGCGCCGGCGTGGGCGGCCCACTTCGGGGTGGGTCCGCGGGAGGGGCCTGCCCCTCCCGCGAGCGCCGAAGGCGCAGCGCTGGGGCTGGTGCTTCGTCGACGAGCTCGCGTTCGAGTCACTGTGAGGTAGGACGAGATGCCTTACCCCATCGGCTGGACGCTGTGAGGCCGGATTCCATGGACCGCGCTGCCCAGGCCTTTCCCGTCTTGACCCCGGCGCAGATCGAGCGCATCGCCGCCGTCGGACGGCGCACGGCCAGCCCCGCGGGGCAGGTCCTCTTCGACGCCGGCGACCAGAACACGCACTTCTTCGTGGTGATCGCGGGCGCCATCGAGATCGTGCAGCCGGTGGGCGACGTCGAGCGGCCGGTCGTGGTCCATCGGGCCGGCCAGTTCACGGGCGAGATCAACATGCTGTCGGCGCGGCGGAGCCTGGTGCGCGCCCGGACCACGGAACAGAGCGAGCTGGTCGTGGCGGATCGCGAGGCCCTTCGAGGGCTGGTCCAGCGGGACGCCGAGCTGAGCGAGATCTTCCTGCGCGCCTTCATCCTCCGCCGGGTCGAGCTGATGAACGCGACGAATCAGGACCTCGTGCTCCTGGGGTCGCGCCACTCGGCCGACACCATGCGCATCAAGGAGTTCCTGGGGCGCAACGGCCAGCCCTTCACGTACCAGGACGTGGAGACCGACCCCAGCGTGCAGGCGCTGCTCGACCAATTTCACGTCAGCGTGGACGAGGTCCCCGTGGTGCTCTGTCGCGGCGGCCATGTCCTCAAGAATCCCTCGATCGAGGCGCTCGCTGCCCTGACGGGCCTCGACCCCGAGCTGGATCCCACCACCATCCACGACGTGGTCATCGTGGGCGCCGGTCCTGGGGGGCTGGCGGCGGCCGTCTACGGCGCGTCGGAGGGGCTCGGTGTGCTCGTGCTCGAAGGGACCGCGCCCGGCGGGCAGGCCGGCACCAGCTCACGCATCGAGAATTATCTGGGCTTTCCGACCGGCATCTCGGGCCAGGCCCTGGCGGGCCGCGCGCTCACGCAGGCCGAGAAGTTCGGGGCCGAGGTCGCGATCGGCCGTCGGGTGGTTCGCCTCGATTGTGACGAGCGGCCCTATCGCCTGCACCTCTCCGACGGACAGGAGGTGCGGACCCGCGCCATCGTCATCGCGTCGGGCGTGAAATACCGCAAGCTCGAGCTGCCGGCCCTCGGCCAGTTCGAGGGGGTGGGCGTCTACTACAGCGCCACTCACCTCGAGGGTCAGCTCTGCGAGGGGGAGGAGGTCGCCATCGTCGGGGGCGGCAACTCCGCCGGCCAGGCCGCCGTGTACCTCTCTCAGCGGGCCAAGCACGTGCAAATCCTGGTGCGGGGCCCCGGGCTGGCCGAGAGCATGTCCCGCTACCTGATCCAGCGCATCGACGGGACGCCGAACATCGAGCTGGCCCCGCGCTGCCAGGTCGTCGCGCTGGAAGGCGACGGTCGGCTCGAGCGCATCACCTGGCAGAACGTCGACACGGGCGAGCGCAAGACGCGGCCCATCGCGAACCTGTTCCTCATGACGGGGGCCGATCCGAACACGGCCTGGCTGGAAGGCTGCCTCGTCATGGACGACAAGAAGTTCGTGAAGACGGGCGCCGATCTCGGCCCCGAGGATCTGGCCGGCGCGCGCTGGGCCCTCCCGCGGCGGCCTTATTTGATGGAGACCAGCATCCCCGGCGTCTTCTGCGTCGGGGACGCGCGCGCGAACAGCGTCAAGCGGGTCGCCTCCGCGGTCGGAGAAGGCGCGATCTGTGTCCAGCTCTTGCACCGTGCGTTGCATGACCTGTAGTCGGAGCCAAACTCATGCTGCCGTCACCCGTCCCCGAGATTGACCGAGAATCCCTGCGCGCGCGCCTCGATCGAGGCGACGCCTTCAAGCTGCTCATGGCGGGCCACGACTGGGCTTTCCGCGCCAAGCACATCCCGGGCTCGATCCACTTCAAGGACGATGCGGAGCTGTTCGCCGCCCTCGGCAAGGACGAAGACATCGTCGTCTATTGCTCGAACCTCGACTGCATCGCGAGCGTGGCCCTCATCAAGCGACTCCTGGAGCACGGCTATCGGCGGCTCACTCACTATCGCGGGGGCCTGATCGACTGGGAGGAGGCGGGCTTGCCCGTCGAGGGCGAATGGGCGGGCACCGGAGGCTCGTGAGTCGCGAGGCGGACGCGGGGACCGCCTATTGAATTTGGGTTAGTATGGACCGGTGGCAAACCCCCGGCTGCAGCAGGTCCTCGAAAGTCTCCAGAGCAGGTACCGCCCGCAGGCGATCGACCGCGAGATCGTCTACTACCTGTCCCTCGGAGAGGATCCGGGCGACAAGTGGACGGTCACGCTGACACCTTCGGGCTGCTCGATGGCGGCTGGACGCGTCGGGACCGCGCACTGCGTGCTCAAGACCAGCGCGGAGCTGTTCATGAAGATGATCGACGGGTCGTATCAGCCGAACGCCCTCGACTTCATGAGAGGCAAGCTGAAGACGAACGACCTGGACCTGTTGCTGCGCCTGCGGAAGGCGTTCGGGATCCAATAGCCTTGGCGCGCTCGCAGATGGCGGCGGAGCCGGCGCGACGTGGTCGTCGCGCGACCCGCGTTCGAGCTTCGAAGGTGGCCACGGGGGGGGACCGGCGCGTGCGCCTGGACCTGGATCGCCGCCGGGCGCAGCTGCTCGAGCTGGGGATCGACCTCTTCTCGAAGAACTCCTACGAGGACATGTCGATCGACGGCGTGGCCGAGGCTGCCGGCATCTCGAAGGGCCTGCTGTATCACTACTTCCGGAGCAAGCGCGACTTTTACGTCGAGACGGTGCGGGCGGCGTCTCGCCGCCTGCAGTTGCTGACGATGCCCGACCCGGCCCTGCCGCCGGCGGCGCGGCTTCGCGCCGCCATCGACGCGCACCTGCGGTACATCCAGGAGCACGGCCCCGTCTACACGGCCGTCTATCGCAGCGGCGTGGCGATCGCGCCGGAGATTCGCGAGCTCCTCGAGCAGCATCGAGGGGTGATCGTCCAGTACTTTCTGGAGGCGATGGGCGTCTCGAAGCCGCGGCCCTTGCTTCGCACGGCCCTCCGGTCCTGGATGGCGATGGTCGAGGGCGCGAGCCTCGACTGGATCGACAATCCGTCCCTCACGCGGGACGCCCTGCGGGAGCTGCTGGTCGCCGGGTACGCGGCCCTCATCACCAAGACCATCGAGCTGGACGCCGGCGCGGACGCGGCCCACGCGATCCGCGTCGATTGAACGGGCGTAGGGGGCCGGCGATCTGTTGACCTCGGTTCAATAGTCGTGGTAAACGATCGTCTCGGCCTGGAGGGGCAACCATGCGAGACGCTCATCCGCTATCGATGCCGCCCGCGCGTCCACGAATTCGGCTGTCGGGGATCGCCCTGGCGGCCGTGCTCGTCGGCGGCGCCGCGTGCGGGGGGAACAGCAACTCCGAGGTCTCGAACGGGGGGACCAAAGGAGGCGGAACGGGCGGCGCCGACAGCGGCGGCCGCGGCGGCACCACGAGCGCGAGCGGGGGAACCTCGGGCGGCTCGTCGGGGGGAAGCAGCGGGGCCTGCGCGACGCGCACGTCCTTCACCGAGGCCTCGCACGAGATCTTGAACGTCACGTGGCCCGCAGGAACCGCCACGACCGCGGGGTCGGGGCAGGTTCACCTCTGGGGCAAGACGGTCTACACGGTCAACGGCGGCACCTTGTCGGGATCGCTCCAGCCGTGCGGGACCATCCTTCCGCCAGCAGCCCTGACCGCGCTGGTGGGCGGTGGGATGATCCAGATCGAGATCCCTTCGGCGGCGTGGGACTCGGCGCAACAGCCGAAGTTCCAGATCGACGGCACGCAGACCGGCTGGAACGCGGGCAGCGTCATGAGCTTCAGCTACGCGGCCTTGCTCGGGTTCACGATCGCCGATCCCGTGACGGCGCCGTGGCCGGCGTCGTACACGGGCGTCACCATGACCACCGACCCCGACGGCGACATGAACCCGGGGCTCACCAGCGTTCCGCGCGGCTCCGGCGACTTTGTCCTGCCGCCGACCTCCGCGCTGGGGGCGCTCGGGATCGGCTCGCGCGCCGACAAGGTGTATCTGGTGATCCGGCACGTGGTCTCGGCCATGCTCACCCGGACGTCGTGCGACGAGGCCTCGGGCCCGGCCACCTTCATGCACTTCGACAATCACGTGGTCGGCTGCCACGTCAGCGGCGGCGCCGCCTGCTCCGCCAGCGAGGTCAAGTTCATCGACGACAACCGCACGATCTATGCGGTGACCAGCGGGACGATGACGACCAAGGTCGTCCCCGACGGCGCGACCTGCGCCGAGGTGCGCGCCCTCTTCCCGATGTAGTGCCAGCGCCGTGTCGTCCGCGCCGCGCATCGCTTCGCTGATCGGACCTCTCGGCAGCAGCGCCGGGGGCCGCGCCGGCGCCGGCGTCGCCGCGTGCACGTTCGCGCTCCTCCTGGGCGCAGGCCCGGCGTCGGCGTCGGGCTTCTCGGCGGCCGAGTTCGGCGGTGAGCACGGCAACGTGGTCACCTCCGATCCCACGGCGCTGTACTTCAACCCGGCGGGGCTCGCCCTGTCGTCGGGGACACATTTCTACGTGAGCGGCGTCCTGGGTGTGCGTCGCGGCTCCTGGATCCACCCGAAGGCCCCGTCGGAGATGACGGACCCGCCCGGCGCCGAGGGCGCAGACGCCGGCGAGGCGCGCTTCTCCAACGTCCTGGCGGCGCCGGCGTTGGCCGCGACGGCGTGGCTCGGACGGGTGGCGCTGGGGGCCGGCGTCTACGTCCCCTTCGGCGGACGCGTTCACTGGGACGCGAACCCGCGCTTCGCCAGCAGCGCGGACTACGCGCAAGCGACGGACGGCATCCAGCGATGGCACGTGATCGAGGGATCCTTGCAGTCGGTGTATTTCACGCTCGGCGCCGGGCTGCGCCTGGGCCCGCTCGCGCTGGGGTTGACCGGCAACCTGGTCCGCTCCGCGGTGTACCTGCGCCAGGCCAAGAGCTTCTCTGCGATGTCCGTCGATCCGTCGAACGAGGGGCGCATCGCCCTGGACGTGGCGGGCTGGCAAGCGAGCGTGGGGCTCGGGGCCATGGTCGAAGCGATCCCCGATCGCCTCTGGATCGGCGCCTCCTACCAGACCCAGCCGGGGTTCGGGCCGATCCAGCTCGACGGCACGCTGACCATCAGCGATCGCTCGGGCGCGGCCGCCGCGCGCCCGGTGACGTACCACTCCGCGCTGCCGGACATCTTGCGGTTCGGGCTGCGCGTTCGCGCTCTGGGCGGCTCGCATCCGCTCGAGCTGCGGGCGTATGGCGATCTCACGCGGTGGAGCCGCTTGCAGACCCAGTGTGTCTCCGTGATGGGGCAGCCCTGCGCCGTCTTCTCCGACGGGAGCGACGCCACGTCGGGAGCCAGCACCGTCGAGAACCTGCGGCGGTTCTGGAGCGACACCACGGGGGTGATGGTCGCCGCCAGCACCTGGACGTCGGCCAGCGTCGAGCTGTTCGCCGGCGTGGGGTACGCGACGGCCGCGCCGCCCGACACGACGCTGGACCCGGTCCTGCCCGACGCCAAGAACGTTCGGTTGACGGTGGGCGGACGCGTCGCCCTTCCCGCGGGCCTTCATTTGACGGCCGGGGTGACCGACGTTCAGTACGCCCGCCGCGACAACACGGGACGAAGCACGCTGTCCGACGCGCAGCTGCCGACCCGGCGCGCCGACGCCGGTGGGAAGTACTCGCTGTGGCTGGGGATCCTGCACGTCGCGCTGGAGATGGAGCTGTGAGACCGTGACCGCCTCGCCGCCGCGGTCCCTGCTCGAGCTCTTCGAGGCGAGCGTGGCGAAGCACGACGGGCAGCCGCTGTTTCAGGAGAAGCACGGCGGGGAGTGGATCACGACGAGCTACGCGGAGCTCGCCCGGCTGGTCGAGGCCGTGAGGGCCGGTCTGGCGAGCCTGGGCGTCGAGGCGGGGAGCCGCGTGGGCATCATCGCGGGGAATCGAGTCGAGTGGGCGGCAGTGGCGTACGCGGCCTACGGGCTGCGCGCTGCCGTGGTGCCGATGTACGAATCCCAGCAGGTGGCCGACTGGCAGTTCGTGATTCGCGACGCGGACGTGGGGGTCCTGTTCGTGTCGAACCGCGCCCTCCGCGACGAGCTGCTGGGCGGCACCGGCGACCTGGCCAGCCTTCGACATGTCGTGCTGCTCGACGGGCCCGACGGGCCTGACGACCAAGACCTCACGTTTCGGCGGCTGGCGGCGATCGGCGCGCGTGTTCCCGTCCAGCGTCCGACGCCAGACGACGTGGCGGCTCTGCTCTACACGTCGGGGACGACGGCCGTCCCCAAGGGCGTGATCCTCACCCACGGCAACATCGTCTCGAACGTATCGGCCGTGCTGGGCATCGTGCCGGTGGCCTCGCGGCATCGCACGCTCTCGTTCCTGCCCTGGGCGCACGCGTTCGGCCACACGGTGGAGCTGCACGCCGTCGTGGCGGCCGGCGCCTCGATGGCCATCGCCGAGTCGGTCGACAAGATCGCGAACAATCTGGCCGAGGTCCGGCCCACCGTCCTGGTCGCCGTGCCGCGCGTGTTTCTGCGGGTCCACGCCAGCGTGAACGCCCTGCTGGCGACCAAGTCACGTCCCATCCGATGGCTGGCCCGCCGAGGTCTGGAGCTGGCGCGGCGCGCCTCGCGCGGGCAACGGTTGACCTCGACGGAGCGCCTCCTCCGGCGCCTGGCCGACCGCCTCATCTTTTCTCGTGTCCGCGGGCGGGTCGGCGGGCGCCTGGAGTTCGCGATCTCCGGGGCGGCGGCCCTCCCCCAGGAGATCGCCGAGATGATCGACGGGCTCGGGATCCCGGTCTACGAGGGGTACGGCCTGACGGAGGCCAGCCCCATCGTGTCGGCGAACGTCCCCGGTCATCGCAAGCTGGGCAGCGTGGGGCGCCCGTTGCCGGGCGTCCGTGTCGAGATCGATCGGACGGTGACCGGCGCCGGTGAGGACGGGGAGATCGTCGTCTACGGCCCCAACGTGATGCGCGGGTATCACGGTTGCCCGGAGGAGACGCGGGCCGTTCTGACGGACGCGGGCGGCCTGAGGACCGGGGACCTCGGTCGCCTGGACGACGAGGGTTACCTGTACGTGACCGGCCGGATCAAGGAGCAGTACAAGCTGACGAACGGCAAGTACGTCAGCCCGGGCGTGCTGGAGGAGAGGCTGAAGCTGTCGCCGTTCATCGCGGACGTGATGGTGTGCGGCGAGGACCGCGAGCACAACGTGGCGCTGGTGGTGCCCGACCTCGCCGCCGTTCGAGCGTGGGCGACGCGGGCCGAGGTTCCGGCCGCTCAGCAGGAAGGGGAAGCCCTGCTGCGGCAGCCGACGGTGATCGGCAAGGTGGCGGCCGAGATCCAGGAGCTGTCGCGCGGGTTTCGCGGATACGAGCGGATCGCGGCGTTCTCGCTGCTGGCCGAGGGCTTCACGCAACAAAACGGGATGCTGACCCCCTCGCTCAAGCTCAAGCGTCGGGCGATCGTGGCGCGCTGGCGGGAGGAGCTCGATCGTCTTCACGCGCAGGCGGATCCGGCGGCGGCGCCAGCGCGGCGAGGCGTGGGTGCATGACCCGGCGCCAGAGCGGCGGCACCATCGCCAGCAGGGCCATCCCTGCGTAACCGGTCGGTAGCTGCGGGCTCTCCGGGCGGTGGCGGAGCTTGTGGTAGGGCCGGGCCGGCCACACGTGATGATCGGAGTGCCGCTGCAGGTTGAAGAGCAGCGCGTTCGTCAGCCAGTGCGCGCTGTTCCAGGAGTGTAGGGGCGAGACGCGCTCGTAGACACCGGGGCTGACCTGCCGTCGGCGGAGGCCGTAGTGTTCGATGTAGTTCACGGTCTCGAGGAACGCGATCGCGACCGCGCTCTGGCCCAGGAAGAACGCCATCGCGCGCGGGCCGACGAGGAGGCCGATCGCCCCCGTCAACCCCGCAGAGGCGGCGACTCCGTGAAGGACACGATTGCGCCAGACGCTGGAGGTGCCGCGGCGGGCGTTGCGCGCCGATTCGATGTGCCAGGCGCTCCGAAAGCCGCGGGCCACCGACCTGGCCATGAAGGCGGGCAGGATCTCGCCGAAGCGCGCGGTCGCCGGATCGTCCGGCGTGGCGACGCGCCGGTGATGGCCGGCGACGTGCTCGATGGCCCAGTGCAGGTAGCAGACCAGGGTCAGCAGGACTGCCCCGAGGGTGCGATCCACGCGGCTCGATCGGTGAACGAGCTCGTGCGCGACAGTGATGCCGATGACCCCGCCGGTGATGCCGACGGCCAGCAGCGCGCCCACGAGCTCCACGGGCGAGGTCTCTCGCCGCGCCGCGAACCAGAGAGCCCACGCGAGCAGCGCGGCTTGCGAAGGCACGGCCACCCAGGTCGCCAGCCGAAACAGCGCCCGGGCCAGGCGCGTCGGCGGCGCCTCCGACGGGTTGCGGGGGTCGAGGCCGATCAGGGCGTCGAAGAGGGGGACCGCCACGAACGTCATCGCGAGAGGCGCCACGAACATGTAGGCGCCGCCGCGCAGGGCCAGGGCGAACCCGAAGCCGGACACGAGATAGATGAGGAAGAACGGCAACGCGCTTCGCGCGTGAACGCCGCCGCTGTCATCGGGACGATCTTCCATGGCCCGGCCTCCTGCGTCGCCGGATCAGATAGCAATTCTTGAATCCAAGTCAATAGAATCGAGGGCCGAGCGCAAGGGCGGTCCGGGGGCCGCCAGCGGAGGTCCGTTATTGACTGAGATTCAGTAATGTCGTATGTGAGACACTGCGCTCCGAGCGAAATCGGTACGCGAACGCGAACGAGGACGAGAGCGAGGCCCCCCATGGCGAACTTCTTCGAGGACAACCCGGATCTGCAGTTCTATCTGGGGGCGGGCGTCGACTGGGACACGCTGGCCTGGGTGACCGAGCTCGGGTTTCGCCACCCCGACGGGTTCCGCGACGCGGCCCAGGCCACCGGCTTCTACCGCGAGGTCGCGCAGTCCGTGGGCGCGTTCGCCGCCGAGGAGGTGGCGCCCTGGGCCGCCGAGATCGATCGGCAGGGGGTGCTCTTTCGAGAGGGAGAGGCCTCGTTCCCGCCTCGGCTGGCCAGCATCTTCAGCAAGATGGCCGGGCTCGACCTGTTCGGGCTCACGCTGCCGCGGGAGATCGGGGGGATGAACGCCCCGATGCTCCTCTACTTCATCAACGGCGAGCTGCTCGCGCGCGCGGACGTTTCGGTGATGGCCCACCACGGCTTTCACGGTGGCATCGCGATGGCCATGCTGGCCCTGTCCATGATCGAGGGGTCGACCGACATCGACCCGAGCAACGGTCGCGTGACGCGGACGCGCTGGCGCGCGGAGATGCAGGAGATCGCCAGCGGGCGGGCGTGGGGCAGCATGGACATCACCGAGCCCGACGCCGGCAGCGACATGGCCGCCCTGCGGGCCTCGGCGGTGCCGGACGCGAACGGCGCCTGGCGCCTCAGCGGGCAGAAGATCTTCATCACCTCGGGGCACGGCAAGTACCACTTCGTGATCGCCCGGACGCCGCCGGCGAACGGCGGCCCGCACGGTGACGGCACCGACGCCGGCAACGGCGGCTTGAAGGATCTCTCGCTGTTCCTGGTGCGTGCCTTCGAGGATCTCCCGGACGGCACCCGCCGGCGCCACGCCACGCTGGATCGGATCGAGGAGAAGCTGGGCCACCACGGCTCGGCCACGGCCGCCATCACGTTCGATCAGGCGCCGGCCGAGCTGGTCGGAAGGCCGGGGGACGGCTTCAAGCTGATGCTCGAGCTGATGAACCACGCCCGGCTGGGGGTCGGCTTCGAGTCGATCGGCCTCGGCGAGTGCGCGCTGCGCATGGCCCGCTCGTACGCGGCCGAGCGCCGGTCCATGGGCAAGACCATCGACCGCCACGAGATGATCGCCGACTACCTGGACGGGATGGAGATCGATCTGATCGGCCTTCGCGCGCTGGCGGTGCACGCCGCGTTTCACGAGGAGGTGGGCCACAAGCTGGAGCTCTTCGGCTCCTCTCTGCCGGTGCGGTCGGGGCCCGGGGCGAACGGCAACGGCCATGGCAAGGGTGCCCCGGAGTCGGCGGCCCAGGCGGCGCGGCGCCACCGCGCGACCTCGCGCCGCGCGCTGCCGCTGCTCAAGTACCTGGCCGCCGAGAAGGCCGTGGAGATGGCCCGCCTGTGCCTGCAGATCCACGGTGGCAACGGCTACATGCGCGAGTTCGGCGCCGAGAAGCTGCTGCGGGACGCGCTGGTGCTGCCCATCTACGAGGGGACCAGTCAGATCCAGGCGCTGATGGCCACGAAGGACACGCTCGGCGCGATCATCAAGCGGCCGCAGAGGTTTCTGACGGAGCTGGCGCGCACGCGCTGGGAGTCCGTGACCGCCCGCGACCCACGTGAGCGGCGCGTCGCGCGGCTGGCGGCGCTCTCGATGGCCGCTCAGCACCACGTCGTTCGGAGCTTGCTCGGCGCCAAGCTGCGATCCGTGCGCGGCAAGCCGATCGGAACCTGGCGGGCGGAGGTGCTGGGCCCCTGGGATCCGCGCCAGGACTTCTCGTTCGCGCTGCTGCACGCCGAGCGGCTGACCCGGCTGTTCGCCGACGTGGAGATCGCGCGGGTTCTCTTGGCCCAGGCCCGCCGTCACCCGGGGCGGGGACCCTTGCTGGATCGCTACCTCGCGCGCGCCGAGCCGCGGGTACGGTACCTCCACGACGAGATCACGAGCACGGGCGGCGCGCTCCTCGGGCGGCTGCGACGGCCTGCGGACGGGGAGCGCGTGAACGGATGACCTCCGACGACGTCGACGTCCTGCTCGGGGCGACGCGCATCCTGGATCAGCGTCGGGTGGTGGGCGCCCTCCTCGAGACGGCGGGGCGATCGGCGTGGCGCGCCTGGCGCGGGCCGGCCCGCGGGCAGGCGCCCCTCCTGCCAGGCCCCGAGCTGGCCGAGCGCGTGAGCGCGCCGTCGCCGGCCCTGGTTCGGGCCTACTGCCGTCACCTGGAGATCGCGACCGAGGGGCCTCGCCACGCGCCCAGCGTGCCGCCGCACCTGTTCCCGCAGTGGACCTTCCCGATCGCGGCCCGGGCGCTGCGATCGCTTCCCTATCCGCTGGCGCGCATCCTGAACGCCGGATGTCGCCTGCAGATCAACGCCCGTATCCCGGCGGCGGCGCCGCTCACCGTCCGCGCGCAGCTACTGAGCGTCGAGGACGACGGACACCGGGCCCTGCTGCACGAACGGATCACCACCGACACGCCCGAGGCTTCCGGCGCGCTGATCGCAGATCTCTACGCGGTGGCGCCCGCTGGCCCGGCGCGCGGCCGCAACGGGCGGTCCGCAACCCCCGCGGGCGACGCCGCCCGCGTGCCCTTCTCCGCGCGCGAGCTGGGGCGCCTCCGCTTCGGCCCTCGCGCGGGCCTGGCCTACGCGTGCCTGAGCGGCGACTTCAACCCCGTTCACTGGGCGCGCACCTACGCCCGCGCCGCCGGTTTCCCGACGCCGATCCTGCACGGCTTCGCGCTGCTGGCCCGCGCGATGGAGTGCCTCGGCCGAGCGAGCTTCGCCGGCGCGACCGGACGGCTTCGGCTGGTCGACGTCAGGTTCAAGCGCCCGTTGGTGCTTGGACGGGGCATCGAGGTCGGCGTGTATCGCGACGACGCCGATCCCCGCGCGTTCTACGTGGCCGACGCGCCGGGCGTGCGTCCTTATCTCGCCGGCTCGATCGGCGCCGACGAATCGGAGCGGATCCCCCGGGACCCCTCGCGTCCCGCGCTCGGCTCGACCGAGGGCGAGGCCCCGGTCATCCTGGACGGGCCGACGATCCGCGAGGTGCGCCATGCGTGACGTGTTGCTGGAGCTCGGCGCCCGGCCGGCCGCGCGCCGCCTGGTCGCGCGGCTCGGCCTCCCGCTCCCGCTGCCCGTCCGGCTGACCCGGGCCGGTGGCCCCTGGGAGGCTCAGCCGCTGGCGGACCAGTTCATCGCGGTCGGCGCGGCCAGTCCCAGCCCCCTCGGCCCGACCCTGGCCAGGACCATCGCTCGGGCCGGCGCGTCCGCCGTCCTCTCCGCCTCGGCCAGCGCCAGCGCCGAGGCTTTCCGCGAGATGGGGCGCGCGTACGGCCGGACGGCCGGCACCGTCCCCGTCGCGGGCCCGTCGCACGGTTTCCGAGTGGACGCCCTGGTCTTCGACGCGACGGAGCTGGACGGCCCGTCCAGGCTGCGCGCGGCATACGACTTCTTCCATCCGCTCGTCTCGACCTTGCGACCTTCCGGCCGGGTCGTGGTCCTTGGCCGTCCCCCGGCCGAGGCGACCACGACGGAACAGGCGGCCGCGCGCGGCGCGCTCGACGGCTTCACCCGCAGCCTGGCCAAGGAGATCGGCCGGCGTGGGTCCACCGCGAACCTGGTGCAGGTGGCGGCCGGCGGCGACGCGCACCTCGAGCCCGTCCTGCGGTTCCTTCTGTCGGCTCGCTCCGCCTTCGTGTCGGCGCAGCCGCTGATGGTCGGGACGGGGCTGTCCGGCCTGCCCGACCCGCCGCTGGTCCGCCCCCTGGAACGCAAGGTCGCGCTGGTAACGGGAGCCGCGCGCGGGATCGGGCAAGCGATCGCCGAGCGGTTGGCCCAGGAGGGCGCCCACGTGATCTGCCTCGATCGCCCGGCCGACGACACCGCCGGGGGGCAGGTCGCGCGCGCCCTCGGCGGATCGTTCTTGCCGGTCGACATCGGTGTCGACGGCGCGCCGGCGGCCATCGCCGCTCACCTGCGCGAGCGCCACGGGGGCGTCGACATCGTGGTCCACAACGCGGGGATCACGCGCGACAAGACCCTGGCTCGAATGTCCGAGGAGCAGTGGGACGACACGTTGGGCATCAATCTGCGCGCGCCGCTGCGGATCGATCAGGCCTTGCTCGACGAAGGTCTGCTGCGCGACGAAGGTCGGGTGGTTTGCCTGGCCTCCGTGGCCGGCATCGCCGGGAACCACGGCCAGACGAACTACGCCGCTTCGAAGGCCGGGATCGCCGCCTACGTCCGGCGGCGCGCGGGCGAGCTAGCGCCGAGGGGGATCACCGTCAACGCGGTCGCTCCCGGGCTGATCGAGACCCGGATGTCGGCGGCCATGCCGGCGCTGGTCCGCGAGGCCGCCCGGCGGCTGTCGGCGCTGGGCCAGGGGGGCTTGCCCTCGGACGTCGCCGAGGTCGTCACGTTCTTGAGCACGCCCGGCGCAGCGGGCGTGAGCGGCGCCGTCCTGCGCGTATGTGGTGGCGCCCTGATCGGCGCATGAGCCGTCGAGGATGACGAGGGACGCATGAGAACCAGAGCACGAGCCCCCCACGGCCGGCGCGCGGTGGTCGTCGGCGGCGTTCGAACGCCGTTCGTGAAGGCCTTCGCGGAGCTCATGAAGGTGGACACCATCGCCCTGGGCGCGGCGGCCATGCGCGGTCTGCTGGAGCGACACCCGGTCCCCCGGCGTGACATCGACGCCGTCGTCTGGAGCGGCGTGATCCTGCCGTCGATCTGGCCGAACATCGGCCGCGAGATCGCCCTCGAGATCGGCCTCGACCCCGCCATCGAAGCCATGACGGTGACCCGGGCATGCGCCTCGAGCCTGCAGGCGGTGACCACGGCCGCCGCCATGATCGAACGTGGCGAGGCCGACGTCGTGATCGCCGGCGGGTCGGATTCGACCAGCAACGCCGAGGTCAAGCTGCCGCAGAAGCTGGTGCATGCGGCGGCCCCGCTGATGTTCGGCAAGCGGACGGCGGGCGACGTGCTGGGTGCGCTGTCACAGCTCATGCCGCTCGGCCAGATCGTGCCGCGGGCCCCGAGGGTGGTCGAACGCACGACGGGAAAGCTGATGGGCGAGGCCGCCGAGGACATGGCGCGACGGAACGAGATCTCGCGAGCCGAGCAGGATCACTTCGCCCTCCGCTCTCACCAGCGCGCCGCGGCCGCGATCGCCTCGGGCCGGCTCGCGCGCGAGGTCGTGCCGGTGGCGGCGCCTCGGAGCGGCGACGACCCGGCGGAGCCCCGCTGGGTCCACAGCGACACCCTCGTGCGAGCCGACACCAGCCTCGAGAAGCTGGCCCGGCTGAAGCCGGCGTTCGCGCGTGGCGGCGGCGACGGGACGGTGACGGCCGGCAACTCGAGCCCGCTCACGGACGGCGCCGCGGCGGTGCTGCTCATGAGCGAGGAGAAGGCCTCCGCGCTGGGCGTCGTGGCCCTGGCGCGCGTGGCCGCGTGGTCGTACGTGGGCGTCGACCCGGCCGATCAGCTGCTCATCGGGCCGGCGCTGGCCATGCCCCGCGTGCTGGACGAGGCGGGGCGGGACCTCGGCGACATCGATCTGGTCGACATGCACGAGGCCTTCGCGGCCCAGGTGCTCTCGGTCCTGAAGGCGCTCGAGAGCGGGAGCTTCGCGCGCGAGCGGCTGGGCCGGGCGCGGGCGGTCGGGGCCGTCGATCCGGCGCGCCTGAACGTGCGCGGCGGGTCGCTGGCCTTTGGACATCCCTTCGCCGCCACCGGCGCCCGTATGGTGACCACGATGGCGCACGAGTTGCGCGAGAGCGGGAAGGAGACCGCGCTGCTGGGCATATGTGCGCAGGGCGGGCTGGGCGCGGCGGCGCTGCTCGAGAACGCAGCCTCCTGACGGGCTGCGCGCTGCGTTCAAAGGTTGCTGATTCGAGGGGCGACGGGTTGACGATCCGCTGCTCGAAGGCGAGCATTGATGGAATGCGGTTGCGGGGCCGGCTGGATATTGCCAGGTGCGTCAATAGCCGCCCGAGCCCTGCCGGCCTCGCAGGTCGAGCCCCGGCGGTGGAATCCGTTCGGGTCGGTCGCCGCCGGGGCGCGGCCGCCGATTTCATTGCAAAACCCCGGCGCGTCGGCCAGTAGCACCATGGATGCCGTCTTGCGATTGGTCCGAACTCCGGAGACCCCGGCGCCCGATGCCAAATGCATCGACGCGTTCGATCGCGATCTCGACTACATCTTCGCCACGCTCCAGCGGCTGGGTGCCCGACCAGGCGACATCGAAGATCTCATGCAGGAGATCTTCGTGGTGCTCTACCGGAACTGGCCGGATCTCGACAAGAGCCGGTCACTTCGGCCGTGGCTCTTCGGGGTGGCGTTCCGGGTGGTCCGCATGCATCGCCGGCGGCGGATGCGCGAGACCCCCTTCGGAGAGCTCGAGCGGGAAGACCAGGGGCCCAGCCCGGAGAGCCAGCTCCAGGGCCAGCAGTCCCTGGCGCTGCTCTATGCGGCGCTGCAGCTCGTCCCGCTGGCCCGTCGGTCCATCGTCATCAAGCACGACCTCGAGGGGCTCGAGATCGTCGAGATCGCGCGGGAGCTCTCGATGACGAAGTTCGGAGTCTACGCGAGGCTTTACAAGGGGCGGAAAGAGCTGGCTGCGGCGGTGCGCCGAATGGCGAAGGAAGACGTACGGAGATGATGCGAGCGGAGCGGGGATTGGAGCGGGAGTTGGTGTCGTTTCTCAATCATCACCGGATCGAGAGGACGGTCCCTCCCGAGGTGCGTGCGCGTGTGCTCGCGGCGGCCAGCGCGACCAGCGCGGCGGGCGGTGTCGTGGTTCCCGCTGCGGTGGCGGATCGCCCGACGGCGCCCGCCGTCGGGTCCACGTCCTTCGGGCGGGGGCGAGCTCCGTTCCGGGTCGCGCTGGCGGCGTCGTTCGCCGTCGCGGCGGCGGCGGTCGGCGCGGCGGCCGCCCTTCAGGCGCGTCGCGACCCGACACCTTCGCCTTCCGCGCAACCTCCGGTCGCGGCCGTGGCGCCCAGCGCACCCGTGAGGCGCGGTGTGCGCGCGTCGTCCGCGGTGCCGAGCGAGGCCCCGATCGAAGCGGCGCCGGCGGCGAGCGCGGAGAAGGCGACTCGTCCCAGGCGTCTCGCCGGCAGGGTCGACCCGTTCGCCGCCGAGCTCGATCTGCTCCAGCGCGCTCACGCCGCTTACACGCGGCACGACTTCTCGACCGCGCTGTCCCTGGTCTCGGACCACGCGCGTCGCTTCCCGAAGGGGAACCTCGCCGAGCAGCGCGAAGCCTTGCGCGTACGGTCCCTGGCCGGGGCCGGCCGCAGGGACGACGCGCATCGGGCCGCGGCTGGGTTCGCGCACCGATTTCCGCGCAGCGTCCTCTTGCCCCGGATCGAGGACAGCGCGGAGTCTCCGGTGCCGTGATCCGCGCCGGCCGTCTGGCCTGCGTCGGGCTGATCGCCCTCGTGTCCTCGCTTGGCCTGCCGGAGCGGGAAGCCCGCGCGGCGCGGATGATGGTGACGCTGGCGTACGCGGCGGACTCCGGGTGTCCCGACGCCACGGAGTTCAAGTCCGTCGTGGTGGGCAGGCTCGGCTATGACCCCTTCGTCGAGGGAGCCATGGACCACGTGCTCGTCCGCCTCGAACGGCGGGGCGGTGGCGGTGGCGGTGGCGGGATGACCGGTCGGATCGAGTGGCGCGACGCCGCCGGCCGATGGACCGGCGAGCAGGCCTTTCCCTCGGCGGGCACCGAATGCTCGGGCCTGGCCCGGGCGGTGGGGTTCGCGCTCGCGGTGCAGATCCAGTTCCTCGCCACGGCCAACTCGGGCAGCGGGACCGACGGCGCAGCACCGGGCGGGCTCGGGCCCTCGCCGGAGGCTCGTGGCGGGCGGGATGCCCCCGTCTCGTCCCCGGCGCCGCCGCCGGATCCGGCGCCGGCCACCGAACGCGAGCCCCTGCGTCCCGAAGGTGTGCCTCCTCCGGAGAAGCCTGCCACGCCGGCCGGGGAGACCGCCGCCAGCCCAGAGCCTCACGAGGCGAGGTCGGCGCCCAGCTTCGCGCTCGGCGCGGGACCGAGCGTCGGCCTCGGCTTCTCCGCGTCGCCGGTGGCGCTGGGGCGCCTCTTCGGCGCGCTGTCGTGGCAGCGCCTCTCGATAGAGGTCGCCGCCGCGGCGAGCTTGCCAGAGACGATCCGTCGAAGGGACGGCGCCGGGTTCGCGCAGCAGCACCTCTTCGGCAGCGCCGCGCTGTGCGGAGCCGCCTCGCGATGGAACGGTTGCCTGCTGGCGAACGCCGGCCAGGTGCGGATGGCCGGCCAGGACATCGAGCGACCGACCTCCGCGAATGTCGCCCTCGTTCAGGTCGGCCTGCGAGCCGCCCTCGTCCAGGCTCTGGGCCGATGGGCCTTCCTGGCCGCGCGCGCCGACGGGCTGATCAACGTGACCCGCTGGACGGGCAGCCTGGATCAGGTCCCCGTCTGGACCGCCCCCCGCTTCGGCGCCGCTCTGGGCGTCGACGTCGGCGTCCGCTTTCGCTAGGGCACCTCCACCCTCCGCCACGACCCCCCGTCTACGGCGCGGTCGCGACGGCCTGTGCGCCGTCGTACTGGACGACCTTGTCGGGCGTGGCGGTGACGCCGATGCCTGTGCCGTGGTTGGCGCCCACGAAGACGACGTTGAAGGTCCGGGTCATGGGCATGCCGGCGTAGCTGCCGGTGCGGGCGCCGATCGTCAGCGTCCTGGCGGCGTCGTTCCAGGTGAGGGGGATCTGGGAGTACTTGCCCGTCTCGTAATTGTACGTGTCCCCCTCGTCTTCATAGATCGTGAAGGACGCGTTCGCGCCCGGGTAGACACGGAGCTCCAGCGGATCGACGCTCTCGGTCGCGTACTGGATGATCGGCCCCATCGGCAAGATCGATCCCCCGCGGACGTGGATCGGGATCTGGCTCAGGGGGGCGCTGGTGGCCGCCGCCGCTCCGCCCATCACGGTCGCGCCGGTCCAGAAGTCGTACCAGGTCCCGGCCGGCAGGTAGACGGAGCGGCTGGTCGCGCTCATGGCCGTCACCGGGCTGATGAGCAGGGCCGGTCCGAACATGAACTGGTCCTTGATGCCGTAGACCATGGCGTCGTTCTGAAAGTCGAAGACCAGCGGCCGCATGATGGTGTAGCCGTCGTTGGTGACCTTCCACGCCAGCGAGTAGATGTACGGCATCAAGCGGTAGCGCAGATTGTCGATCGCCAGCATGTTGGTCTTGCCCGCCGCGCTCCACTGGTTGCCGTAGAGCTCCTTGGAGGCCTGGCCGTGGATGCGGAACATCGGGCAGAACGCCCCGAACTGGAACCACCGCGTGAAGAGCTCCTCGCTGGGCGTCCCGGTGTACCCGCCGATGTCCGTCGTCCAGTACGGCATCCCCGAGATGGCGTAGCCGAGCCCACCCGGGATCTGCGCGGCGTAGACGCTCTGGCTGGCGCTGATGTCGCCGGACCAGCACGCCGCCGCGTAGCGCTGCTGGCCCGCGAACGCGCTGCGCGTGAGGATGTAGACGCGCTTGTCCAGCGGGCCGACCTTGCGCCAGCCCTCGTAGATCCCCTTGTTGTGCTGCAACGGATAAGCGTTGATGTAGAGCGCGCCTTTGCCGAGGGCGGTGGTGGCGGCGTGCACGTTCACGCCCTCCGGATAGCTCTGGGGCTCGGTGTTGTCGGCCCAGATGGCGTCCCAGCCGTACTTGCCGAGCAGGCGATCGTATGACTGCTGGTACGCCAGCGTGCGCGCCATGGCGTTGAACGTGTCGTAGAAGTGGTAAACGCCGTTCGCCGTGGTCGTCGGCAAAAGGGCGTTGATGGCGTTCAAGGCGTTGTAGTTGTCGAGCTCGCCGGTGACCATGGCGGTGCCGCCGGCGCGCGTCTGATACAGCGGCCAGATCGAGATCATCGTGTGAATGTGCGCCGTGTGAAGCTGGGTGACGAGCGCGGCCGGATCGGGGTAGCGGCTGGCGTCCATCAGGTGCGAGCCCCACACGGCCGGGCTCCAGTACTGCCAGTCCTGAACGATGACATCGACGGGGATCTTGTTGTCGCGGTAACCCTTCTGGACCGCCGTCAGCTCCGCCGTGCTCTGGTAGTGGTCCTTCGACTGGAACAGGCCGTAGGCCCATTTGGGAAACAGCGGCGCCGTGCCGGTGGTCGTCCGATAGTTCGCGATCACGCGGTCGATGGCGGGGCCGTAAAAGAAGTAATAGTCGACCAGGTCGCCGGCTTCGGAGCTGAAGCTGTAGCGGGTGTTGCTGCTGGCGTTGCCGGCAAAGGTCGTTGTCGAGGTGTTGTCCCAGAAGATGCCGTAGCCCTTGTTCGAGACGAGGACCGGGATCTGGATCTCGGTGTTGGCGTTCAGCATGCGCAAGGTCGAGCCCTTGCGGTTGATGACGCCGTCCTGATGCTGGCCGAGGCCGAACAAAGCTTCGTCGGCCGGCGAGTTGAAGGAGGTTTGCACGGTGTTGGTGGCGACCCCTTCCACCGTCGCAGCCGTCAAGCCCTTGCCGTTCTCCGAGGTCAGGGCGGCGTCGTTCAGGTCCGTGTAGCTGACGAGCCCCGAGCTCTCGGTGATCTTCACCTTCATCCGAGGGGTCGTGAGGGTCAGGACGCCGGCGGCCTCGGTCACGCAGAAGCTGGGTGTGCCCCAGGTGGCGTTCACCGACAGGGAGCTCTTGGCGGGGATCGAGGAGGCGCTCGAGTAGGTGACGCGGATGATGTCCGGCTGGCAGACCTGCACCCGCATCTGACCCGGGCTCAACGTGAACGTCACGCCGGTCGCGTCGACGGCATATCCGGTTCCGGCCGGCGGGGCCGCGGCACAGGTGAGGCCTCCCGCCCCTCCGGATCCGGGCTGACCGCTGCCACCGCGGCCGCCGGCCACCCCGGCGCCGCCGCCATTCATTCCAGCGCTGCCCGCGCTGCCCGCGCTGCCCGCGCTGCCGGCGCGCCCGCCGCTGCCGGCGCGCCCGCCGCCGCTGGTGCCCCCGGAGCTCGAGGTGCCACCGCTGCTGCCGCCGCTCCCCTGGGCCCCGCTGGCGCCTCCGCTCTGAGAGCCGCCCGTCGAGGTGGCGCCACCCGACGCTCCCGGCGCGCCGCCGCTGTTCGTTTCGCCCGACTTGCCGCCGCTGCTGCTCGCGCCGCCGCTGGCGTTGCCGCCGCCGCTTCCTCGGGAGCCACCCTCTGCGCCCGATTGGCAAGACGCGGTGAACAGGGCGGCCGAAACAATTAGAAAAACGCCCGACGACACCCTGGCACTCATGTTCCATACTGCTGCCGTGGCGCTGTTTTGTAGCGGAAAGAAGGCCATGGCGCTGGCGTTGGGACTCGTGGCGGCGAGCTGCGCGGAGAACCGCAACCTGGGCACCAGCGTCCCGCGTGGTCGGTTGCCGGTGGACAACCGCAACCCCGTCATCCTCTCGAACGACGGCGCCTACGACAACTGGCAGGGCGAATACGCGGTCCTGCTCGCGCAGAGCGGGGGCCCGCCGCTGGCCGGGATCATCGTCAACAAGAGCCCCGCCTGGACGGACCTCGACGCCAACATCACCGGCTGGCGGAACCTCGTGGAGGCGGCGAGGGACAGCGGTCTGCGCGGCATCCCCGATCCGATCGCCAGCGTCGGTGGCACGCTGGCTCGGCCCTCGAGCGGCCGGATCGAGGACACCACGGCGATCCAGTCGGAGGGCGCGCGGCTCATCCGGGATCTGTCGAAGAGCCTCAGCCTTCCGTATCGCCCTCTGGTGGTCGTCACGGGAGGGCGCCTGACCGACGTGGCCGACGCGTATCTGATGGATCCCACGGTGACCGAGCGGGTCGTCGTGGTCTCGTCGCTGGGCACGACCACCGCTTCGGGCGCCGCCATGGCGGCGCCCAACGGAGAGATGGATCCCTGGGCAGACTTCATCGTCACCGCGCGGTTCCGGTACGTCCAGGTGAGCGCGTATTACGACCAGACCACGGACGTCCCTTCGACCCGACTCTCCGAGCTTCCTTCCAACGCGCTCGGCGCCTGGATCGCGGCGAAGCAACCCAAGATCTTCGACCTGTCCCTGGCCGCCGATCAGGTCGCGATCGCGGCGGTGGGCATCTCCACCTTCGCGACGGCGGTCCAGCCGGTGTCCCCCGCCGGGTCGGCGGGTACCAACTCGGGACCCGATCTGGTGTCGGACGATGCGAGCGCGTCGCTGCTGGTCACTCACAGCCAGGGCCGCGAGGCCACCAACCGTTTCTGGGACCTCCTCCAGGATCCCAGCACCTACGCCCGATGACCGCCGCGGAGCCGTCGCCCGCCGCCGGCCTCGGCACGGAGGAGGCCGCCCGTCGCCTGCGCGAGGTCGGGCTCAACGAGATCACCCGAGGTGAAGCGACCTCTCCCTGGAAGATCCTTGCAGCCCAGTTCGCGAGCCCCTTGATTGGCCTGCTGCTGGCGGCGTCGGTGGTGTCCGCGCTGCTCGGCGAGGTCGTCGACGCCGTGGCCATCGGCACCATCCTCGTCATCAACGCGTGCGTCGGCTTCTTCCAGGAGTACCGCGCCGAGAAGGCGATGCTTGCGCTCCGGTCCATGACAGCGCCGCGAGCGCGGGTCCGACGCGGGGGGCACGCGGTCACCATCGCGGCGGCCGAGGTCGTCCCTGGCGACGCCCTGCTGCTGGAGTCGGGCGACGTCGTGGCGGCGGACGCGCGCCTCGTCGAGGCGCACGCGCTCACCACCAACGAGGCGCCGCTGACCGGTGAGAGCGCGCCGGTCGACAAGGCGACCACGCCAGCGCGCGCCGACGCGCCGCTGGCGGAGCGAACGGACTCCGTCTTCATGGGGACATCGGTGGCGACGGGGGCCGCCACCGCGATCGTCGCGGCGACCGGGATGCGCACCGAGCTCGGGCGGATCGCTCATCTCCTGCAGACGACGACGGCGGACGAGGAGACGCCGCTGCAGCGGCGCCTGGCCGCCGTCGGCCGGACGCTGCTGTACGCTTGCCTGGCGATCGTCGCCGTCGTCGGCGCGCTGGGCCTGGTGCGCGGGATGCGCTGGCTCGATGTGCTGATGTCCGCCGTGTCGCTGGCCGTGGCCGCCGTGCCCGAGGGGCTGCCCGCCGTCGTCACCATCGCGCTGGCGATCGGCGTGCAGCGCATGGCCGCCCGCCACGCGCTCATCCGCAAGCTCCCGGCGGTCGAGACGCTGGGCAGCGCCACCGTCATCTGCACCGACAAGACGGGGACCCTGACCACCGGCGTGATGACGGTCCGCGAGCTGTGGGGCGCGGACCACCTGGCGCTGCTCGAGGCCGCCTGCGCGTGCTGCGACGCCGAGCTCCCCGCGGACGCCGCCGCCTCACCGGGCGGCGCAGCGCAGGTCGGCTCCGGTGATCCGACCGAGCTCGCGATCCTGGCGGCCGGCGCCGCGCGCGGCCTGAGCAAGGACGCCATCGAGCAGGCTCGGCCGCGCACCGCCGTGAGCCCGTTCGATCCCGTGCGCAAGCGGATGTCGATCCTGCGCGCCGACGGGATCCTCTACGTGAAGGGCGCGCTCGATCTGTTGCTGCCTCTTTGCGTGACCGGCGCCGAGGGGGCGGCCGACGCGAACGCGGACATGGCGGCGCGCGGGTTGCGCGTCCTCGGCGTGGCGACTGGCCGCGGCCTCGAGGAGAAGGACCTTCGCTTGCTGGGGGTCATCGGCATCGCGGATCCGCCGCGGACCGAGGCCGTCGAGGCGGTGGCCGCCGCCCGCCAGGCCGGCATCCGCACCGTGATGATCACGGGCGACCACCCGATCACGGCGCGCGCGATCGCGCGCGAGCTGGGCATCCTGCGCCCCGGGGACGATCCCGCCGAGGTGGTGCACGCGCGCGCCACGCCCGAGGACAAGCTGCAGATCGTCCGTCGCTGGAAGGGGCGCGGCGCGATCGTGGCGATGACCGGCGACGGCGTGAACGACGCGCCCGCCTTGAGGGAGGCGCACGTCGGCATCGCCATGGGCCGAAGCGGCACCGAGGTCACGCGCGAGGCCTCCGACATGGTGCTCTCCGACGACAACTTCGCCTCGATCGTGGCGGCCGTGCGCGAGGGACGCGGGATCTACGACAACATCCGCAAGACGCTGGTCTATCTGCTGGCGGGGAACACGGGCGAGCTGCTCGTCATGCTGGGCGCCGCGGCGGCCGGCTGGCCGCTGCCCCTCATGCCGCTGCACCTGCTGTGGATCAACCTGGCGACCGACGGCCTGCCGGCGTTGGCCCTCGTCATGGATCCGCCCGAGGCGGACATCCTCCGCCGGCCGCCGCGGGCGCCGGCCGAGCCCATCCTCGGGCGACCCGAGTGGCTGAACATCGCCTGGACCGGCGTCCTGCAGGCCGCGGTCGTGCTGGGTGTCTTCGTGTGGGGGCTGCGGGCGGGCGACGTCGCCGAGGCGCGCAGCCTGGCGTTCACCACCCTCGTGTTCGGTGAGCTCTTCCGCTCCTTCGCGTCGCGCAGCCGGACCAAGCTGTTCTGGGAGGTCGGCGCGTTCACGAATCTTCGTCTGCTGGCGGTGGTCTTCGTGTCCGCGCTGATCCAGGTCGCGATGCCGCAGATCCCGGCCCTCGGACGGTTGTTCCAGATCCCGGCGCTCTCGGCAGCCGAGAGCGCGACGAGCCTCGGCCTGGGCCTGGTGCCCGTCACGGTGCTGGAGCTGACGAAGCTCCTGCGGCGCGCCTGGCGGACGCGCGTCCCGGAAATCAGCCCGTGATACCATCGTGGCCGGACGGGTCTGGCCCGCGACGAGCAGGCCACCGCCGTTCTTTAGAAACTAAACATTCAGACACTCGGGGGGATGGATGACCAGACGACGGCTTGGACTCGGACGCGCTCTGCTGGGATTGGTGATGCTGGCGGCCGGCGCCGGCCTGTTGCCGGCGGCGTGCGGAGGTGGCTCGCACGGAACGGGAATGGGCGGGCAGGGCGGCCGCGCGTCGCCGGGCCTGGGCGGCGCGGCGGGCTCCTCGGTCGTCCTCGGCCCCTGCGGCCTCCCCGAGATCGAGCCCAACGACACGCGAGATCTCGCGACGCCGTACGTCCTGGGCTCCTCCGTCGTCGCGTGCATCGGGGCGGGGGATGACAAGGACGTCTATTCTTTCACCGCGCCAGCCACTGACCTGGCCGGTGGCTACGTCCTGCTGTCGCTGACCGAGGTCGGGCCTACCGGGCTCGTCGACGTCACGCTCTTCTCCGCGGCGGACAACTCCAGCGTCGACGAGATCTACAAGGCCGATGGCGGCGCCTCTCTGTTCGCGTATCTGGCGGTCGCGCCTGGCGTCAGCTACCGCATCCAGGTCAGCGCGTTCGCGGGCGCAGGTGCCCCTTACCGGTACACCATGAAGGCGGCTTACACGCCCATCGTCGACGCCTACGAGCCGAACGATACGAAAGATACCGCCAAGGCGATCACCCTCGCGACGCCGATCACGGCGTCAATGACTGCGGGCTATGTCGGGGATCCATACAAGGGAGAGGCGCTCGCCGACTGGTACAGCGTGCCGCTGGCCGCCGGTTCCGTGACCATCAAGCTGACGACCGTCGCCACCGACATCATGGGCGACATTCAGCTGTTCGATCCGGACGGCACCAGCGTGGACGAGAAGTACTCGACGACCCCCGGCGCCAACGTCACGTTGACGGCCGAGGTGATGACCCCCGGCTCCTACAAGTTTTTCATCCAGCCGTTCGCCGGAGCGCCGCCCGCCGCCGGCGAGGCCGTGGGCATGGTCGCCCCCGATCATTTCACGCGGCCTTACACCCTGACGGTGACCCAGCCCTGAAGAGGGCCAGAGCGATCATCGAGGTTTGATGGAGTCGCTCTGGGGAGGTTACGGAGAGCTCGTTGTCAGCCGGGCAGCTCCGGGACCAACAAAGCGCAACTTGGAAGGTCGCGCGCTAGCGTCGAGAGACGACCTTGCCCGATCGGATGCGGTCAAGAGTCGTCCGCTCGGCGGCGCGAACGGGGCGCCGCCTCAGGAACAGCCGCCGATGCGGGTCGCCGCCACGGCCAGGTCGTCGTACCACACGTGGCGATCGGGCCCGTGAATGGGCCAGAAGCCGAACTTGAAGGTCTTTTCCGTCAGGCTCATCGACGGATAGCTGGTGGCGTTGATCAGCTGCTTGCCGCCTACGTACAGCTGCTGCACGCGCTGAGCGCTATCGAACGAGAGCTCGATGCAGTGCCACGTGTCCTTGGGCAGCACGTAGGGTTTGGTGCTGCCGCTCATCAGCCGGCCGTAACCCTCAGGCCAGCGCACGTCGTCGTTGGTGTTGAAGGCGATGCCGACGTCCTCGGCGAACTCGACGCTGTTGTTCTTGTCGGGCGAGTCGTCGGGGGACGCCATGGCGAACGGGTTGTGCTCGCCTCCCAGATCCATGTCGCTGCGGATCCAGAAGCGCACCCAGAAGGCGGTTCCCGTCACCGGCACGGCCAGCATGCGGTACTGGCTGCCCGAGGTGCCGCTGTCGCTGCCCGACTTCACCTTCAGCGACGAGTTGCCGGCGTGCTTCATGGTCGTGTCGATGGCGAAGTCGCGCGTCCACTCGCCGGGGGAGGCGTTGACCTTGTAGGTGGTCCCGGCCGGCTGAGCCGAGTCTTCGAAGCCTGAGCAGAACATAGCGGCCGCGGGGCACCCGGTGGTCCCGGTCGAGCCCCCGCCGGAGGCGCCACCGCTGGCGTTTCCAGACCGGCCGCCGCCGGAGGCGCCTCCGTTGGTCGAGCCGGCCGCGCCGCCGCCGGACGCGCCACCGCTGCCGGGTGAGCCGCCGCCAGTGCCCGTGCCGGCTCCGCCGGAGCCAGTCGTGCCGCCGCTCGCCGCGCCGCCGCTGCCGGCGCCGCCGCTGCCGCCGCCTGAGCCGCTGGCCGAGCCGCCGCTGCCGGTCGTGCCGCCGCTGGCCGACATTCCCATCCCGCCCGAGGCGGTGGTGCCGCCGCTGGCGGAGCCGCCGCTGGCGCTGCCGCCGGAGCCGCTGCCGCCGCTGCCGGTCTTGCCACCGCTGGCCGTCATTCCCACTCCGCCCGAGCCGTTCGAGCTCCCGCCGCTGCCGGAGCCGCCGCTGCCGGGGGATCCGCCATTGCCGGGACCGCACGCGCCGACGCCGAGGAGCAGCGCGCACGAGAGCGTCTCGAGGAGAAGAGAGGACGAACGGGATCGCAGGATGGACTGGTGCATGTTCCTCGCGGGGGCAGGGGGATGAGCACGACCGGCGGGGGGCCGGGGGGCGAGTTATAGCGGACCGAGGCGGCCGACGCGGCGCCGATCACGGATGGCGCCTGGACGTCGGTTGTCCTTGTATGTGGCGAATTGTCCATTATACTGGACGACATGATTCACTCACTCGATCCGCGACAAGCCCAGGAGCTGATTTCCGACGGCCAGCTCGACGTCGTCGACGTTCGAGAGGCGAACGAATGGTCCAGCGGCCATCTGCCCGGGGCGCGCCACGTGCCGTTGGGCCGGTTGCGCGCCAGCCCGAAGGACCTGCTCCCGCGAGACGGCGTCATCTTCGTGTGCGCCGCGGGCGTTCGCAGCCAGACCGCTGCGAAGCTGGCGGAGGCCGAGGGCCTGGTGAATCTGTTCAACCTTTCGGGCGGGACCCGAGGTTGGGTCAACGCCGGCCTGCCGCTGGTCCGCGACTGAGGCCATCGGTGCAGTCCCACGCGCGGCCGGCCGCGCCGCGCCCGGTCTCCGAAACAGAGGACGGCCTCGATGTGCCGCCCGATCTTTCCGTCGCCGGCAAACCGAACGGAAAGGCGAAGACCGACTCGGTGGCGCCGCGTCTCGGCGTCAATCTGCGGCGGCTCCGGTCGCGGCGGGGGCTCTCGCTGGAGCGCCTGGCGCGCCGGTCCGGTGTCAGCCGAGCGATGCTCAGCCAGATCGAGCTCGGCAAGAGCGTCCCCACCATCAACTCGCTGTGGAAGATCGCGCGCGCGCTGGAGGTCACCTTCTCCGCGCTCATCGGCCCCGCCGGCGAGGGCACGCCCGTGGTCGTGAAGGGCTCGACCAGCCGGTTTCTGACCAACGCCAGCGCGACGTTCTCGTCGCGGCCGTTGTTCCCGCTGGACCGCCGCCACCGCGCCGAGCTCTACGAGCTCCGGATCAAGCCCGGTTGCGAGGAGCGCTCGCAGCCGCACGCGGCCGGCACCTTCGAGAACCTGGTGGTGGCGTCCGGTGCGCTCGAGATGACCGTGGACGGGGTCACCTACCCGCTCGAGAGCGGCGATGCCATCTACTTCAACGCCGACGCCGCGCACAGCTACCGCAATCCCGGAAAGGCCGACGCGATCCTGTACCTGGTGATGACCTACGGCCAGGGCGAAGAAGGGAGCGAGGTGGGGCTGACCATCCCCGAGCCGTGAGCCTCGGGCGCCCGGTGAAAGCGCGCATCGAGCCGCTCCCTTTCACCGGCAAGGATGTTTGTCTTTTGCGATGGAGATCGTGCGTCAATTTGATGGACCGCGTTCCGTCATCGCGGATGGAAATGCACCGCGCGCAGCGATTCGGCCGGCGAGCCTTGCTTTGCCGGAGAGCGCCCGACTACGGTCGCGCAGTCGAGTTGCTCGACGACAAATCAGACGGAGACAGAACGCATGGCCTCATCAACTCATCCCACGCTGGGCGCCGGAGCCGCGCGCCAGCTCGCGAACACCACGAAGACGCCGCCGCAGTGGATCGGCATCACGCCGCGCTGGCTCGTCAGCCTTCTGCCCTGGGTCCCGGTCGAGGCCGGCACGTATCGAGTGAACAAGGTCAAGGAGATCGGCGACGACGGCACGCAGTCCAGCATCGCCATCGCGTGTAGCCCGGGCGACGACGATCCGCTGCCGCCGGCGTGCATCGACTACGAGGACGCCCCCCGCGAGTACACGCTGTCGACGGTGACGACGACCATCGACGTCCAGACCCGCATCTCCGACCTGTACCGCAGCCCCATGGACCAGGTGCGCGAGCAGCTCGGCGTCTTGATCGAGATGATGAAGGAGCGGCAGGAGAACGAGCTCATCAACAACGCGAGCTACGGGTTCCTGAGCAACGCCGCGCCCGCGATGCGCGTGAGCACGCGAGGCGGAGCGCCCACGCCCGACGACATGGACGAGCTGATCACGAAGGTCTGGAAGGAGCCGGCCTTCTTCCTGGCCCACCCGCGCGCCATCGCCGCCTTCGGGCGCGAGTGCACCCGGCGCGGCGTGCCTCCGGCGACGGTGACGCTGTTTGGTGCGCCGTTCATCACGTGGCGCGGGATCCCCATCATCCCGTCGGACAAGCTGCGCATCGGAGATGGCGATCAGGGCAAGGGCGGCGCGGGGACGACCAGCATCCTGCTGCTGCGCACCGGGGAGAAGAAGCGCGGCGTGGTCGGGCTGTTCCAGCCGGGCGTTCCGGGCGAGGTCAGCCCGAGCCTGTCGGTGCGCCTGCGCGGCATCGATCAGCGCGGGGCCGCGTCTTACCTGGTGTCGCTCTACTGCTCCGCGGCCGTGTTGACCGATGACGCGGTCGGAGTCCTCGAGAACGTCGAGGTCGGCCGCTACCATGACTACAAGTGATCCTCCGCCGCGCGCTGGTGGCGGCCTGCCGATCGGCCCGAACGGCGATCTGACGGCGATCATCTCTCGGCTGGCCAACGAGCTGTGGAGCGCCTTTCCGGGCGCCGCCGACGTGGTCCGCGCCGCCGACGATCCCGCGGCGGGGGCGTCCGGCGCTGGCAACCAGCTGGTCAAGCACCTGCCCGCGAACGCGCCGCCCGGAGGCGGTGCTTCGGCGGGGGCGCCGACCGGGACGGCGTTGCCGGTGGCACCGGTGGCGTTGGGCTCGCTGACGCTGCCGGCGACGGCCGGCGCCCCGGTGCCCGCGGCGGATCGCGGCGGAGCGCCAAGTTCGGTGGCGCCGTTCCGTTCGGCGCCGGGGCTCGACGGCTGGCCGCCCGTCGCATCGAGCGCGGACGAAGCGCGCGACCTGCCGCTCGCGCTGGCGGGCCTCGCCGACGTGAACCTGGCGACGCCGTATTTCATGGATCTGGCGGGACGTCCGACGCCGGCCGCGCCGCCGTCGACCGTCCCCGTGGCGCCGGGGACGTCCGTTCCGGCCCCGTCGCCGGGCTCGGCGGTCGGTCCCTCGACCTCCGGGGAGGCGCTCCCGGCGCCGGCCGCCTGGTCGAGCGACGCGTACAGCCTCTCGCTCGGCGAGCCGCCCGCCCGCGGGCTGGACGGCGGCGCGCGCCGCGGGCTGTTCGATCCCAACCAGGTCAAGCGCGACTTCCCGATCCTGCGCGAGCGCATCCACGGCCGGCCGCTCGTGTGGCTCGACAACGCCGCCACCACGCAGAAGCCGACCGCCGTCATCGATCGTCTCTCGTACTTCTACGAGCACGAGAACTCGAACGTGCACCGCGCCGCGCACACGCTGGCGGCGCGCGCCACCGACGCGTACGAGGGGGCGCGGGACAAGGTGCGCCGCTTCCTGAACGCGCCGTCGTCCAAGAACGTCGTCTTCGCGCGCGGCACCACCGAGGCCATCAACCTGGTGGCGAAGGGCTGGGGCAAGCGTCACGTCGGGGCGGGAGACGAGATCGTGATCTCGTGGCTCGAGCACCACGCCAACATCGTGCCGTGGCAGCAGCTCGCCGCCGAGACCGGCGCGCGCCTGCGCGTGGCGCCGGTCGACGATCGGGGTCAGGTGCGCCTCGACGAATTCGAGAAGCTCCTCGGCCCCCGCACGCGCCTGGTGTCGGTCTCGCAGGTCTCGAACGCGCTCGGGACCATCGTGCCGGTGGCCGACATCGTGGCCATGGGGCGCCGCCACGGCGCGCGCGTGATGGTCGACGGCGCGCAGGCCGTCTCGCACATGGCGGTCGACGTGCAGGCGCTGGACTGCGACTTCTATTGCTTCTCGGGCCACAAGATCTTCGGGCCGACCGGGATCGGCGCGCTGTACGGGAAGTCCGAGGCGCTGGAGGAGATGCCTCCCTGGCAGGGGGGCGGCAACATGATCAGCGACGTGACCTTCGAGAAGACCACGTTCAACCCGCCGCCCGGCCGCTTCGAGGCGGGGACGGGCAACATCGCCGACGCGGTCGGCCTGGGAGCGGCGCTCGACTACGTGACGGAGCTGGGGCTGCCCAACATCGGCCGTCACGAGCACGACCTGCTCGAGTACGGGACCAAGCAGCTGGGGCGCGTGCCGGGCCTGCGGATCATCGGCACGGCGCCGGAGAAGGCAGGCGTCCTGTCCTTCGTCGTCGACGGGCTCCGCACCGAGGACCTCGGCCACGCGCTCGATCAGGAGGGGATCGCGGTGCGCGCCGGGCACCACTGCGCCCAGCCCATCCTGCGTCGCTTCGGCCTGGAGAGCACGGTGCGCGCCTCGCTGGCGCCCTACAACACTTGCGAGGACCTCGACGCGCTCGTGGACGCGCTCTTGCGCCTGACGGGTGCGCCCCTCGGCCGCTGACGCGCCTTTGGCGCTCGCGAAGGGGGCTTTGCCCCCTCGCGGGCTCCCCCCGCGGACAAACGCCGCGCAAAATGCGGGGGCTGAGCTCTCCGACCGCTTCAGGACGGCAGGCCGTCGACACCGGCACGGCGAAGCCGCGCCTCCCCTCGTTGAACCCGCTCGCATGCTCGCTCTGGCGATCGGGTCGTTCGATATTGTGTCTTGTATAAGGGACACATGATCTAGTATATTGACGGTTACAAATCGATGCTCTCGCTTCGAATTCGTGGCCTCGCGCTCGGCGCCGCCCTTTCTTGCCTGCTGCTGCTGACGGCGTCCCGCGGGATGGCCAAGGACGCCACGCTGTTGAACGCGTCCTACGACGTCACGCGCGAGCTGTACCGCGACGTCAACGCGGCCTTCATCGCGTCCTGGAAGAAGACGTCCGGCGCCACGGTGACCATCAACCAGTCGCACGGTGGCTCCAGCAAGCAAGCGCGCGCCGTCATCGAAGGCCTGCAGGCCGACGTGGTCACGATGAACCAGACGCTGGACATCGACATGATCGCCGAGAAGGGCCACCTGCTTCCGGCCGACTGGGCCAGCCGCCTGCCCAACCAGAGCGTGCCGTTCACGTCCACGATCATCTTCCTGGTCCGCGACGGCAACCCGAAGAAGATCCGCGACTGGGCCGATCTGGTGCGACCGGGCGTGGTGCCGATCATCCCCAACCCCAAGACCTCCGGCAACGGCCGGTACAGCTACCTGGCCGCCTGGGCCCACGCCCTTCGCGCGGGGCACGGGGACGAGGCCGCCGCGGCTGACTTCGTCGGGAAGCTGTTCAAGGCGGTCCCGGTCCTGGACACGGGAGGGCGCGGCGCGACCACGACCTTCATCGAGCGCGGGATCGGCGACGTGTTGCTGACCTTCGAGAACGAGGCGTACCTGGCCGCTGGCGAGGCGTCCGGCAGCGCGCGGCGCGGGCGATTCGCGATCGTGGCGCCCGCCGTCAGCATCCTGGCCGAGCTGCCGGTGGCGGTCGTGGATCGCGTGGCCGCGCGCAACGGCAACACCGAGCTGGCGACCACCTATCTCCGCTTCCTGTACTCGGACGAGGCGCAGGCGATCGCCGCGCACCACCACCTGCGCCCCGCGACGCCGGCGGCGCGGGCCAGGGCGGCCGAGCGCTTTCCGGCGCTCGAGCTCGTCACGGTCGCCGAGCTGGGCGGATGGGCGGCGCTGCAGAGGAAGCACTTCGTCGACGGAGCGCTGTTCGACCAGCTCTACGCGCCATGGCGCTGACCGGGCCCGACCGAGCCCCGGCGAGGGGAGGCGCCCGGCTCGACAAAGCCGGCGGCGGCGACGGCCCGCCGCGGCCGACGATCGCGGACCTCGAGGGCTTCGTGAAGCCGCCGTCGGCGTCCGATGCGGGGGCGAACGGCCAGCTCCTCGTCGTCATGAACGAGGCCGAGCTGGGCGTCCTGCTGTTCTATTGCTTGACCGCCGCCGGGTTCCGCGTGCGCCTGGCCGCGCGCGACGCCGACGGCGCCCGCGAGGTGGAGCGCGAGCTCCCCGAGGTCGTCCTGCTCGATTCACGCTTGCCGGACGGGCGCAGCACGGAGGTGTGGCGACAGATTCGCGCGGCCAGCCGCGTACGCCCGCCCGCCGTCATCATGTTCATCGGCGGCGAGGAGGACATCGATCCCCGCCTGGGGCTGGAGTTCGGACCGTGCGACTTCGTGGTCTACCCGCTCAGCGTCCGCGATCTGGTCCTGCGCATCGATCGCATCATCGCCGTCAGGCGCGAGCTGGCGGCCGCGACTCCGGGGCCCGCCGAGCGACGCCGCCCGGCTCGCACCGGTCGCTATCTGGTCGGTCCGCTCGACCTGGACACCGCCCGCCAGACGGTGCTGGTGTCGGGCGTGCCCGTCGCGCTCAGCCCGCTGGAGCTGCAGGTGCTGAGCTACCTGGTCGAGCACCGTGACCGCGTCTGCACCCGCGGCGACCTGCTGGCCGACGTGTGGGGCTACCGCCCCGGCGTGACCAGCCGCGCCACCGACGTCCACGTCAACCGCCTGCGCGTCAAGCTCGGGACCGCCGGCACCCTGATCGAGACCATCCGCGGCGCCGGCTACAGGCTATCGGCCGAGCACCCGGTCATCGAGACGGACCTGCCCGCCGGCCGGGGCCATCGCGGCTCGAGGGAGTCCCCGTCATGACGAGCCTCCCTTGCGTCGGGGCGTCGGGGCGTCGGGGCGCTCGAGTGCGCAAGAGGGAACCTGATGAAAAGGGGCCGCGTCTTCGCTGGTAGGGCCGGGCGGAGAGTGAAGCGGACTGTGCTTCAAGTCCGACGCGGACCGATAGCCCGCCTCACGCCGGCGTCGAAGCGCGCGCCATCGCGCCCGTAGCCGGCAGGTCGATGGTGAAGACGCACCCCATACCGGGCACGTCGCGCACGCTGATCGTTCCGTTGTGCGCCTGCGCGGCCTGCAGGGCGATCGCCAGGCCCAGGCCGAAGCCCGATCGGTTCTCGTCGCGCTGGACGAGGGGGGCGAAGAGCTCCTCGGCCGTGCCGGGGGGCAGGCCGCCGCAGCCGTCGTGGACCTCGATGGCCACCCGGGCGTCGCGGTGCTCGGCCCGGATGGTGAGGTCATGGCCCGGCGTCGTGAACTTGATGGCGTTATGAAGCAGATTGGACAGCGCCGACCGAAGCAGGCGAGCGTCACCGTCGATCGTCAACTCGGAGCCGACCTCGACCTTGATGCCGATCCTCTTGGAGTCGATGTCCATTCCCGCCTCCAGCACCAGGTTGTCGATGAAGGCGCGCAGATGAATCGGCTGGACGTGGGGCTGTACGCCCATCTTCAGGGAGGCGTGGGTCAGCGCGCCGTCCACGACGTCGGTGGTGCGCTTCAGGTTGCGCTCCAGGACCTCGACCGCGCGGCCTCCGCTGGCCAGCAGGGTGGCGCGCAAGTGGGTGAACGCCAGCCGGGCCGCACCGAGAGGGTTGCGCACCTCGTGAGCGATGAAGCCGAGGTGCTCGGCCGACTGTCGTTGCAGCTCGAGCTCGCGCTGGCTCACATACTGCGACAGGGCCAGCGCGATTCCCGAGTTGATCCAGCGATTCATGATGACGTGCTCGTCGAGGGTGACCTCCACGCTTTTCTCGCGAGCCAGCTCGAGGATGCAGTCCTGCAACATGCCGTACTCGCGCACGACCTCTCCGACGTCGAACCCCAGGCCAAAGCGCTGGGAGCCGTGCTCGGTGGCGTTGCCCTGCGCGGGGGGCAGCGGCAGCGCCTCGGGGTACAGCGCCGCGATGATCTCGTCGACGAAGAAGGGCATGCGATCGAGGAGCTCCCCCCGTGCGAGCTGCGCGGGCTGGGGTCCAGCGCCGGAGATTCGCAAGCCCCACCGCGTGATCAGCTCCTCGCGGTGCTGCTTGAGGACCTCATGAATCCGCGGGAGAGGTTCGAGCTCGGCCATGCGCCTTACATAGCAAACCAGGCACCCGGCGCCGCCTTGAACCGCCCGATGGGTCTGATGAACCACAGCTGGGGCGGCCGATCGCGGCATACGGCCGCCCGCCTACTCTTCGTCGGGATCCTCTCCGAAGAGAACTCCGACTTGCAGCTCAATGGCCTCGAAAGGCTCGGCACGTACCCGTTGTCCGCTCTGCGCGTTGAGCACGACCAGATATCCCTCGGAGGTCCAGCGGTGCACCCGGAGAGTTCGTAGCGCGGGATCGACGATCCAATAGTGCGGGACGCCGCACCGGTGGTAGGTGTCGAACTTCGTGACCTGATCATCCCTCGCGTTCGAGGCCGACAGGATCTCGCAAATCCAGTCGGGACGAATTCGAATGAGCGTGCCGGTCGGACGCTCGGTGGCACGTTCACGGCGCCAGCCGCTGACGTCGGGGCGATAGACCTCATGGCTCTCGAGCTCGATCTCGACCTCGGTCTCGAACCACCATCCTCCTGGCCATCGGCCGCCGGGACGGCGAGAAAACGGGCCAAAGAGACTCCCGGTGAGAGCGGCCTGAGCCGCTCCGTGCTCTCCGCTCGGCGCCGCCTTTTGCACGAGATCTCCCCCGATGATCTCGTGGAAACGAGACGTCTCCGGCAGCGCCAGCAGGTCGGCTGCCGTGGCAAGACGGCGCGCAGGGGCGGACCGGTTCATTCGTGAAATCTTATCTGGGTCCACTATCTGCGGCCATCATCCGGCCGGCAGCGACCCGAATGGCGACCTTCTTCTATTAAAGAAATCCGTCTCTTTAAATGGCACACACCGGGCGTCGGCGCATCAAGGGAAGTCGGACCAGAAGCAGGGCGCGTGTTGCTGGCCGCTCATGTCCGTGACGTATTCGCTGAGGCCCATCGCCGCCGACATCGTGCTGATCGAGGTCGCGGTGGCCTTGTTCGCGGCCGAGCAGGCGCCGAGGTAGTCCTCGGCGCCCAGCCAGAACGGGTGGCCGCCCGGCTGCAGGCCCAGGTCGCGCCACGCGAGGACCTCCTTCAAGTTGCTGGCGTCGGTAGCAACCCGGGAGCCGTTCGCGAACAGGCTCTCGACCGAGACGCCGTCGAGCAGCGACGGGTACGCCACGCCGTGGGTGGTGCCTTCGCGCGTGGTCTTGGTGATGGCGTTCTGCATGACGATGAGCTTGTCCGGGAACTTCTGGCGCAGCTGCCAGACGAGATCGAGGCCCCCTTGCGAGCAGGTCGCGTTGCAGGGACCGCCCTGGCTCGGGGAGAGGCCGTGCTCCACGACCTCCATGTTGTCCAGGAAGAAGCCGTCCACGCCTTGCGCGGCCAGGCGGGGGGCGACGTAGTTCACGATCAGATCCTGGTACGCGGCGTTCGAGAGGTCGGCCCACATCTCGTCGGCGAAGCCGAAGTACTTGTCGGTGAGCGCGCCCGAGCCCTGGCAGGACTTGTGGCCGGCGGGGTTGGTCGCGTAGTACGACCGGAACGACTCGCACGATCCCACGTTCATGTACGAGATGACGCGGTTCCGTCCGGAGGATCTGAGCTGGGTGATCTGCGCGGGTGAGAAGCCCACGTCGGGATCGGCGTCGATGTCGATGATGCGGAAGGTGGCCGCGACCTTCGCGAAATCCAGCGACGCCATCGGCGAGCCGTAGAAGGCGACCCACGGCTGTCCGTCGGGGAATCCTCGGCCCGCGGCGCTGCCAGTCGTGCCGCCGCTGCCGGTCGCGCCGCCGCTGCTGCTGGCGCCCCCCGACCCGGCGACCCGGCCGCCCGAGCCGGCACCTGCGCGCCCCGCGGTCCCCCCGCTGCCGCCGCCGGTCGTGCCACGTCCACCCGAGCCGGAGCCCCCGGAGCTCGCGCCGCCCGAGGCCGATCCTCCGGAGCCTCCGCTGGCGGACCCGGATGGCCGTATGTCCGTGCCAGCGTCCTTCGGCTCCGACGAAGCCGTGATCCCCGACCCGCAGGCCGCCGCTCCGAAGCAGAGGCCGCAAGCCAGCAGGAGGCCTCCCGCGCGCCTCGCGCTTGCCCGGCGCCGCCCCGGGCGCGTATCGACGATTGAAAATGGCGGCATCTTCATGGACACCAACTCCGCCGATCATGCGCCAGCCGCGTCGCGGTGACGCTGCGCCTCACGCCCAGCGATTCCCGTGGGCCGGGCGCGGCCTTCGACGTGAGTCTGACGGTCTCCAACCTGCTCATGGGGCTCGACGGGTGAACTTTCCGTTGTTCTCGTACGGCGCCTGGGACCAGGCGGCCATCGTCAGTGCCAAGCGCCACGACCTGGTCGTCATCATCCGAACGCGAAAGGCGTGAATCGGCGCTGGTGGAAGATCTGAGGAAGGGGACGGATCCCGACGACCCGGCGGACGACATCATCGTCCTCGGCGACGTGACCATCGGTGAAGACGACCGCGTCGTCAACCTCACCGACGCGCAGGCGCGCGATCCGGAGAGTCTGCTGTTGCAGAACCGACACCGACCCGCCGGTCTGGTCCAGCGTCTGGAACCGGAACGTCGACGCGTCCGGGCTGCCGGCACCCCCCACACCCCGTGTGGACGTCCAGAAGGTCGTGGCCGAAAAAGGCCAGGTCACCGTCCAGTGGGACTGGGACGTCGCCCTCGACCTGAACCGGGTCTCGTACGCGCTCTACCAGGGAAGGCGGACTTCGATTTTGCGAATGATCCGAGGCTGTCCGCCGCCACCGGGGTGGTGCTGGGTCCGCGCGAGCCGGCCAGCCATGGCTCGGCGTTCTCTGCGTCGACGCTGCCGTTCGAGGACACCGTCAGCGGGCTGGAAAGTGGGATCACGTACCGGTTTTGTGATCCCCGCCACTGACAGCCCGGGCAACGAGGAAAGAAACACTCACGTCTCGTCTGCGCTCGTCCCCTGAAGGAATTTTCTGCTTCTGGCCCGTCCCAAGGAGGATGGGCTTCGTTTCCGACGCAGGAACCCGACAATCGCTCTGGAAAAATCGCGTGAGGCGGCATAGTTTCGTGAAGGTGTGGGACCACCCGGCACCACATATGGTCGTTTCACCGACGCAGACGACGAGCGCGCACCTCGAGCGCGCACTTCGAGATGGTAGGCCCCCCATGATGGACAAGGCGTCAAAGAAGGCGTTTCAACCCGTGTCTCCAGCCGCCGTACGCAGGCTGCGATCGGTGCTGACCGCGATCGTCGCTCTGTCGGTCGGCGTGGCTCTGGTCTCGTGGTTGAAGGCGGGCACCGAAGACGCCGGGCCGGCGCTCCAGAAGCGGGCGCCCACCGGCGCCGCGATCCTGGATCGTGCGCCGTGGGCGCACCGCAACGATTCCCCCAAGTCCGCCCAGGCGGGCTGGCTTCGCTGAAGGGCTCGGTCGGGTCATCTGGAATTGCCCCGGGGAAAGAATCCGTGCGATGGATCGACGCCCTGGTTGTCGTTGCGCTCGTCGCCGGGGCGGGGCCCGCGCGCGCTGACGCCCCTGTCGAGCGAACGAAGGCGGCACCGCGCCCGGTCTCGACCGCGTTCTACTACGGCACGCGCGTGCCCCGCGAGCTGGCGCAGCACTTCGATCGCGTCGTCGTCGACGTCGACAACCTGACCTCCTGGCCGAGCCCTTGTAAGGCGGAGCTGTTCGCGTACGTCAGCCTGGGCGAAGTCGGTCCCGGCCGGCCCTGGCGCCGGAACGTCCCGGACGGGGTGATCGTCGGACGGAACAGCGAGTGGGGCTCCGAGATCGTGGACGCGCGCCTGCCGGCCTGGCGCACCTTCGTCCTGGAGCGCGTCGTTCCGGACGTGCTCAAGAAGGGGATCCGCGGCCTGTTCTTCGACACGCTCGACAGCTTCGAGAGCGTCGAGCACGCGGAGTCGCAGTGGCCGTCGCACCAGCGCGCGCTCGCGGAGCTGGTCGACGCGATCCGGGCCCGGCACCCGGGGCTTCCGATCCTGCTGAACCGCGGCTTTGGTCTGCTGCCTTTCCTCGCCTCCCCGCCGGACGGGATGGTGGCCGAGGGGTTGTTCCGGACCGCCGATTCGGAGGGCCGGCGCTACCGGCCGGTCGCGGCGGAGGAGAGCGCCGCGCTCCTCCGCGCGCTGCGCGCCGTCCAGGCCGCGAAGATCCCGGTGACCGTCATCGACTACGTGCCGGCAAAGGATCTCGAGCTGCGGCGGGCCACGGCGCGCCGGATCATGAACGAGGGCTTCGAGCCTTACATCTCGGTCCCGAACCTCGACCAGGTGGGCCTGGGGCGGATCGAGCCGGTGCGGCGCCGGGTCATGCTCCTCTTCCGCAGCGCCCCGGGCAGCGAGAACCTGGCCCCGCCCATCGACGCGTCCCTCGCCGCGCCGATCCTCGAGTGGCTGGGCTACGCCGTCGACTACGTGGACGTGCGCGGGGGGCTGCCGCCGGCGCCGCTCGTCGATCGCTATGCGGGCGCGGTCGTGCTCGGCACCGACAACCTGGGACCCGCCTTTGCCGGCTGGGTCGAGGCGCGCATCCACGAGGGGCTCCGCCTGGCCTTCCTGAACGGCCTCGGCTTCACGCCGAGCGCGGCTTTCCTGGCAGAGCTCGGGCTGAAGCCGGCGTCCGCCAAGGTGAGCCCGCCGCTGGCGGCGACGGTGACCTCACCCAGCGTGGGCTTCGAGACGGCGGTGCGGCCGTTGCTCTACGATCTGCCGCCCTACGTCGCGGAGGGGACCAGCACGCGGTGCCTGTTGCGGCTCGGTGACAAGGTCGGAAACAGCTGGGACGCGATCGTGGTGGGGCCCTGGGGGGGCGCGGCGTTCGCGCCGTACGTGGTGGCCCCCGACCTGGAGGGTGAACGACGCTGGATCGTGAACCCGTTCGCGTTTCTGCGCGACGCGCTGGCCATCGTCCGCATCCCGGCCCCGGACGTCACGACGGAGAGCGGGCGCCGGATCCTGACCATCCACATGGACGGAGACGGGTTCCCCAGCCGCGCCGAGTTCGGCGATCGCGCCTTCGCCGGGCAGGTGATCCTCGACAAGATCCTGCGCAAGCACCCGGTCCCCCAGACCGTCTCGGTGATCGAGGGCGAGGTGAGCGGCGCGGGCCTCTACCCGGCGGACGCGCCGAAGCTCGAGGAGATCGCCCGCGCGATCTACCGCCTGCCGTACGTGGAGGGGGCCAGTCATACGTTCAGCCATCCCTTCACCTGGGCCGACGCCGAGGCGCACCGCCTGACCGCGTCTCCCTCCACCCTCGCCATTCCGGGCTACACCTTCGACGCTCGGCGCGAGGTGGCGGGATCGCTCGGATACCTGGACACCAAGCTGATGCCGCCGGGGAAGCGCGCGCGCGTCTTGCTGTGGTCGGGAGACTGCTCTCCCAGCGCGGAGATGCTGGCGCTGACCGCGCAGGCCGGCGTCGAGAACGTGAACGGCGCCGGCGCGACGCTGACCGCCGATCGGCCCACGCTCACGATGGCGTCGCCGCTCGGCATGAACAAGGGGGCCGGCTTTCAGGTCTTCGCGCCGGTCCAGAACGAGAACGTCTTCACCAACGAATGGCACGGGCCGTTCTACGGGTACGAGCACGTGATCGAGACGTTCGAGCTCACGGAGTCGCCGCGCCGTCTGAACCCCATCTCGATCTACTTTCACTTCTTCTCCGCCACCAAGACCGCCTCGCTGAGGGCGCTCGAGAAGGTCTATGCGTGGGCGCTCGGGCGCGAGACGACCAAGCTGTACCTGAGCGAGTACGCGGCGCGCGTGCGGGCCTTCCACGAGGCCACGCTGGCGCGCCGGCTCGACGACGGCGCCTGGGACCTCGGCGATCTGGGGGCCGTGCGGACGGTGCGCCTCGACGACGGCAACGGCGAATGGCCGGCGCTGGAGGCGTCGGTCGGCGTGGCGGGGGTGCGGGCCGGGCCCTCCGGTCGCTACGTCCACCTGGCGGCCGACGCGTCCCCCGAGCTGGTCCTCGGCCCCCGCGCGCCCGTCGGCCCCTATCTGCTGGAGGCGAACGGCAGCGTCGTCTCGTGGCGGCGGACCGAGCGCGAGGTTCACCTTCGCATCCGGGGGCACGAGCCCCTGCGTATCGCGATCGCGGGCGCGGCGTCCTGCGCGCTGCGCACGTCAGCGGGTGTGGTGCGGGCGCGGGGCGGGGTCGAGCGGGGGGCCGGCGCGCGCGGCGCCGGGCCGGTGGTGCGGTTCTCGCTTCGTGAGAGCGACACCGGAGAGGCGACGCTTGGCTGCTCGTGAAGCGATCAGCGCCGGTGGTTTTGCTCGGCCGGTCGAACCCGACGGCGCGCGCCCGGCCGGGCGCGTGCGCCTGGCGCGCGACGGGCTTCTGGCGGGTGTGACCTTCGCGATGGGGGCCCTGCTGACCCTGGTCTTCCCGAGCGCCCGCGACTTCGATCTCAACGCCAACGGCCTCCCCATCGGCGCCTACGCCGCTGCGTACCTCGAGGTCCTGGTCAAGGCCAACCCCCGCAACTGGTCGGCGCGCCTGGCATTCGTGCGGCAGCTTCACGGCCGCGGCGACCTCCGGCGCGCGCTCGACGAGCTGGACCTGGTCCCGCGCACGGGCGAGTACCGCGGCCAGGCCGAGGCGCTGGCGCTCGAGATCTCGTGGGCGGCGTTGCGCGCGATCCCGCTCGGCGATCCCGCGCGCGCGGCCGCGATCGGCGACGTGGGCCGGCGCCTCGAGAGCCTGGCGCGGGACGGCGATGGATCGCCTGACGAGCTCTCGCGCTTCGCGGATCTGGCCCTGCAGGTCGAGCGGCCTCTGCTGGCGGCGCGGTTCTTCGCCCGCCTCGGCGAGCTGATGACCGGCGACGCGCGCCCGCGGGCCCTGGCGGAGGCGGGCCGGTGGTCCCTGGCCGGCGGAGATCCCGCCGGGGCGGCGGCCCTGTTCGACGCGGCGGCGCTGTCGACCGCGGACCTGGCCCTCGAGTCGGCGTGGGCGCGCCAGTCGGTGGCCGCGGCCGAGGCCACCGGTGATGCGCGGGCGGCCGCCGATCGGGCGGCGCTCTGGGTGGCGCGGCGGCCGGCGAACCTGGCGCTGCTGTCCGAGGCGGCGCGCGTGGCCCTGGCGGCGAACCGGCCGCGCGAGGCTCGGGACCTCGGCCGCCGGCTGCTGCGGGCGCGCCCCGACGACGTCGTCGAGCGCGAGCGGCAGGCCCTGAGAGAGCTGGCCGCAGGCAATCCGGAGGCCGCCTGGCCGCTGGTGCAGGAGGCCGTCGTGCGGCATCCGGACGACAGCGAGTGGCGCGAGCGCGAGGCGAGGACCGCGGAGTGGACCGGGCGTCCGCGCGTGGCCCTGCGCGACTGGATGTGGTTGGCGGGCGCGCGCGATCGCCGGACCGGCAACCCGCGCCCGAGGACGCCGCAGTGAGCGCGCGCCGGTCGAGACGGGAACCATCGCCAATATGGCGAATATGGCCACGACGATGGCAACCATGGCTGCAAGCCGCGATCGCGCTGGCGACGATGGCACCTTCGATCACGCGCGCGGAAGGGGGCGCGGTGCCGCCCGCCACCTCGCCGCCGCCATCGACCGGGGCCGCCGGCCAGGCTCCGCCCGCAGAGGCCCGGCGCGGTCCGGATCCGCGACGGGCGCTGCAGGAGGCGCTGCGCCTGGCGGAGGCCTTGCACGAGGAAGACGCGCTGCTCGAGCTCTACGCCGAGCGCGCGCGGCAGCGCGACGCCTCGCGCGCCACGCTCGAGGCCCTGGTCGCGGCCGCCGAGGCGGGTGGGGCGCCCGAGCGCGCCATCGCGATCCTGGAGCGGCGGATCCGGCAAGGCGCCGATGCCGTCACCAGCGCAGAGCTGCTGGCGCAGCTCTTGACGCGGGCCGGGCGAGCGCGCGACGCCGCCCCGGCGTGGGCCAAGCTGGCGGAGCTGCGCGGCGCCCAGGGGCTGACCGGGGAGGAGGCGCTGGTCTACGCCCGCGCGCTCTCGCGCCTGGACCAGGACGAGCGCGCCTGGGAGGTCCTGGCCGCCGCGCCGCCGCCCGCCGTCGACGCGCGCGCCTACTGGACCGCGCGCGGGATGCTGGCCTGGCAGCAGAGTCGAGACGCCGACGCCGAGCGCTCGTACCGCGAGGCCTGGGAGCTCGGCGAGCACACGCCCGAGGCGCGCCAGCGGCTCGGGACGCTGGCGCGGGTGCACGGCAACGTGGCGGGGCTGGCGCGGCTGGCGCGGACCTCGTACGGTGAGACGAAGGACCCGTCCGAGCTGATCGAGGTCGGACAGGCTCAGCTCGAGGCGGGCGACTGGAAGGCGCTCGGTGAGACCCTCACGCTGGCGGCTCGCGACGAGGTCGGGCGGTTCGCCGACATCACGGCCTACTGGACGCTGCGCGCCCAGTGGCTCGGGCACACCGGCGATCAGGTCGGCGCCCTCGACGCCTGGAAGCGCGCGTTCGCCCGGGCCCCCGAGGCGGCGCTCGGGGCGGAGTACCTCTGGAGCGTGCTCGGCTTCCACCAGAAGGGCGAGCTGGCCCGCGCCGTCGACCGCATGACGGCGCTCGGGCTCGCCGACACGCGGGAGCTGCGAGAGCCGCTCGCGCTGGCGCTCGTCGATCTGGGGCGGGGCGAGGAGGCGCTGCGCTTGTGGGCGCGCGAGCTCGGCGATCCGCAGCTTCTCTCGCGCGACGCTCGAGGGCTCGCGACCGCTCTGGCCGCGACCGGGAGGGCGGAGGCGGCCGCCCGCGTCCGCAGGCGCGCGGATCGGCGCGTGCTCGGAGAGCGGGGCCTGGTCACGAAGGAGGCGCTCGAGACGGCGGACGGCCGCGAGCGCTTCGTCGCGGTCGCCGAGGCGCTGGGGACGACCCGCGGCGCCGACGTCCAGGTCCGGTGGATGCGCGCCGTGCTGGCGCGGACGCCGCCCTCCCTGTCCGAGGAGGTGCGCGCCGAGCTGTGGGCCCGCCTCCGCGACGCCGAGGGCCGCACGGCGGCCGCCCGCGCCTCGTGGCGGCGCGCCAGCCACGATCGCGCGCTGGAGGTGAACGCGCGCGATCGGATGCTTCGCCTGGCGCTGGAGGAGGACGACCGCCCATTCCTGAGGGCCGCCGTGGCGGAGCCGCACCGCTATCCCAACGACGCGATCGTCGAGGCGGCGCTGCGCGTGGGCGACCTGGCCACCGCGCGCGCTCGCCTGGCGGGCGAACCGGCGACCCCGGACGACACCGACCGGGTGGTGCAGGTGAACGAGCTGCGGCGGCTCGAGGAGCGCCGCGCCTCGCGCCTGGCCGTGAGCGGAGCTTACGAGTCGGTCGGACCGGTGAGCGCCTACGGTCCCGACGCGATGGTCTCGGGCGCCTGGGACGACCTGCGCCTCGGGCTGGAGGCCGGCGGGCGTGAGCTGCAGACGCCCGGGCAAACCTACCCGCTCTCGTCCGGCACGCGTGAGGCGGAGGCGCTCGCGGTCCTGCGCGCGTCGGGAGAGCTCGACCGATCGGTCACGGAGGTCGCCGCCGGCGTGAGCTACCACTCCGCGGGAACCTTGCCGCGCGGGCGCGCGCTGCACGAGCGATGGCTGGCCGGCGGACTGCTGCTCACGTTGCGCGCCGGTCTGGCCGAGCGGGTCGACGACGCGCCGCTGCTGCGGGCGCTCGCGATCGCCAGCACCGGCGGCGTCACGATGCGCTTCGAGGGGGGGCTCTTTTATGGAGCCCTGGCGCTCCAGGCCCGGGACGATCGCACGCATGGGTTCTCTCGCCTGGGCACCCAGCTCAGCGAGGAGGCGGAGGGCGGCGTGCGGCTCCTGCGAGGGCGGCCCGAGATCGACGTGGGGGTGCGCGCGTACGCCCAGCAGCGGGACAACAGCGCCACCTTGCCGGCCGACATCCTGACGTCCTGGCCGGATCCGTCGTTCACGCCCGCGGACCAGCTGCCGAGGTCCTACTCGTTCGTCGCGCTCGCCATCCGGCTGGCGCACGGTGATCTCGGTGAGCGTCACGCGCTGTTCGGTGCGCCCTGGCCCCGGTACCAGTGTGGCCTCGAGGCGGGGCTGCGCTTTCCCGATCGGCAGCCCGCCACCGGCGGCCAGTGCTCGCTCGGCGTGCGCGTCGGGTCGCAGGGCGAGCTCTCGGCGTCGGCCCTCTACGGCTGGGGCCTCGTCGCGTTCGCCCGTGGGACGGGCGCTCGCTTCACCCTCGGCTACGACCGGCGCTTTTGAAATCCAAATGAACCAGGAACGAAACCAAGGAAGAAGGACCCCCATGCTCGACACGAAAGACGCGTTTCAGCCCGCCAGGTCCGCTTCGTTCTTTGCCCGGATCGCGTCGTCGCGGGCGTTCGGGCTGTGGGCGCTGGTGGTCTTCACCGGAGTCGTGGCCGCGGGCTGCGGCACGGTCATCCAGGTCCACAACCCGTCGCCGCTCGCCAAGCGAGCGCGCTGGGTGGTCTTGCCGGTCACGAACCTGGCCGACACGGTCCAGGCCGGCGAGCGCATCGAGGCGTTGCTCGATCCGGTGCTGCGCGAGCACGGGGTCGCCTCGCTCGAGCGGTATCCGGCGTTGAAGGAAGACGAGGTGCACCTGCTCCTCAGCGATCGGGCCCGCTTCGACAGCGCGCTGACCTGGGCGCGCAACCAGCGCTACGACTACGGGATCACCGGCACCGTCGAGGAGTGGCGCTACAAGGCGGGCAACGAGTCCGAGCCCGCGGTCGGCGTGACCCTGACCGTCATCCAGCTCGGCGACAACAAGGTCGTGTGGTCGGGGTCGGGGGCGCGCGTCGGCTCGAGCTACCAGAACACGAGCGGCGTGGCGCTTGGGCTGCTCGCGACGCTGGTCGAGGCCATGACGTTGAAATGAGACAGATCCCGGGCATCGACGTGGCCGGCATCCGCCGGCGGATCGAGACGCCGCCGGGGACGGCCGCGGTGGGCGACGGGAACGCGCCCGGCGCCGTCCGGGCGGCTTCCCGTTTCTGGACGGGGACGGTCGAGTCGATCGCGATTGGCTTGCTGCTGCCCTTCATCGGCTGGCTCGTCGATCATCGGGATCCGTTCTTCCAGACCCGGGCCTTCTCGTGGTACGTGCTGCCGCCGTTGCTGGCGGGGCTGCGCCACGGGTTCGTGGCCGGGTGCGCCAGCGCGGCGACGCTCGGCGCGTCGATGGTGATCGGGTGGCGCCTGCACCTGTTCGGCGGGGCCGTGTCCCCGAGCGAAGCGTTCATCGGCATGTTCACGATCGCCATGTTGACGGGGCACGTGTCCGACGTGTGGCTCCGCGAGACCATGCGCAAGCGCGCGTCCGCCGACCACGCCAAGCGCCGCGCCAACGAGATCGCGCGGGCCCACTTTCTCTTGCAGCTCTCGCACGAGCGGCTGCAGGAGCAGAGCCCGGGGATCGCGAATCTGCGCGAGGCGCTCGAGCGGATCGCAGGTCCGACGGGGCCGGCCACGACCACGTGGCCGGCGATTGCGCACCAGGTGCTCGCGCTGGCGGCGCGGTTCACGTCGGTCGACGTGGCCTCGCTGGTCCGGATCGACCCGCGCAGCGGGGTGCTGGGCAAGACGATTGGCACGCTCGGCGAGCCGAGCCCGGTGCTGTCCGACGACCCGCTGGTGCGGGGCGCCATCCGCACGCGCGAGATCGCGGCCGTGGCGGGGCCGAGCGCGAGCGCCTCCGCTGCGGCCCTGCGAGCACGCGGCGCGAGCTCGCTGATCGCGGCCGTTCCGATCGTGGACTCGGGCGGGGTGCTGCACGGTGTCCTGTGCGTCGAACGCATGCCCTTCTTCGCGTTCACCCAGCGCAACCTCGAGGCTCTGTCCATCCTGGCCGGTCACTTCGCCGATCGCGTCGCCTCGGGATCGACCCTGGCGGAGCCGCACCGGGAGCGGGAGAAGGTCTTCCTTCAGCGGATGGATCGCGCGCTCGAGGACTGCCGCGAGCGGGGTGGCCGCGCGGTGCTCGGCGTGCTGGCGGTCGTGGGGAACAGCCCCCTGAGCGGGATCACCGATCTCTTGCTGTCGGGCATCCTGGCGCCGGAGTACGTCATTCACCGGACGCGGGGGCGAGGCGGCGACACGCTCATCTGGCTGCTGCTGCCGAACTCGAGCGAGGAGGACGTCCGCGCTCTGGTCGAGCGGATCGATGATCTGAGCCGGCAGGAGCTGGAGCGGTCTCTGGCCGAGGCGGGCGGAACGGCGGCTTTCCGGTTCCTCACCCCGACCGACCAGCGGGTCTCGGTGATGGGCGAGCTGGAGCGCGATCTGGAGGTCCGCCGTGGCCGCCGCTGAGGACGCGCCCCTGGGAATGGCCCTGGCTGTCGAGCCCGAGGGCGGAGCCGACCAGGACGGCCGTACAGGCGGCCGCCCGCTGGTCGGCCGGCTCGCGCTGGCGGGGATCTCGCTCGCGGAGCTCGCGCTGATGCTGGCCTGGCTGGCGACGCCGGGGCGCGGGGTGGCGGCCTGGTGCCTGACGCACGCGCTGCTGGTCGCCCTGGCCGCGATCGCGGTCCGGCGCTTCGCGGCGGGCGGGGGCGCGGGGACGGAGGACCGGCGGCTGGTCCTGGCCACGGCCGCCTGGTGCCTGGTGCTGCCGATCTTCGGCGCCGCGATCGCGTGCGTCGTCGCGTGGGCGCCGCCGCCGGCGGCCCCGACGGAGGATGCGGGCGCCTTTCGATCGTGGCCGCTGCCCGCGCGCTGGGACGATCCCGGGTTGAAGCTGGCGCCCCCCGCTCGGCAAGAGGCGCCGGAGGCCGTGGCCGGCGACCTCCTGCTCGTCGATCGCGCGCACGACGGGCGCCGCTTGCACGCGCTCTTGCGGGCGGCCCGGCTGCCCCTGCGCTTCCAGGTCCCGCTCGCCCGCCGCGCGCTCGCCGACACGAACGACGACGTGCGGCTCTATGCCTTCAGCCTGATCGACCGGCGCCGGCGCGAGCACGAGCGGGCCGTGCAGGGCGCCCGCGTCGTCCTGGACGAGGCGTCGGCGCCCGCGGCCGCCGCCCGCGCCCACCTGCGCCTGGCCGAGCTGGCGTGGGAGGGCGTCTACCACGGGCTGCAAGAGGGGGCGGCGCTGCGTGAGGCGCTCGCCACCGCGCTCGAGCACGTCGACCAGTCCCTGGCGCTCGGGGTGGACGAGCCCGCCGCGCACGCGCTGCGCGGGCGGATCCTGCTGCGGCGAGGGAATCCGGACGCCGCCGACGCTGCCTTCCAGCGGGCGCTCGAGCTCGGCCACCCGGCCGTCAAGGTGTTGCCGTTCCTGGCCGAGAGCGCCTTCCAGCGGCGCCGCTACACCGCCGTCCACGATCACCTGGCGCGCCTGCAGGCCATGGAGGACGTGGCGGGCCCGTTACTCGGGAGCTTGCGCTCCGTGATGGAGCACTGGCTGTGAGCGGCGCGAGCCAGCGTCCGAATCCCACGCTCGCGCCGGGCCGGCGCGCCGACGTCGCGCTGCTGCTCGAGGGGACCTACCCCTACGTGCGGGGTGGCGTCTCGGCCTGGGTTCACCAGCTCATCCGCGGCCTGCCCGAGCTGACGTTCAGCCTGGTCTTCATCGGGGGCTCGCGCGAGCGCCGCGGGGACCGGGCCTACGAGCTGCCGGCCAACGTCGTTCATCTGGAGGAGCACTTCCTGGAGGCTCCCCGCGCCACCGAGCCGCCCGGCGATCTGCCGGGCGATGCGGGCTTCTTCACGGCGAGCGCCGCCCTGCACGACGGATTTCGGGCGGGAGCCGCGACGCTGCCGGCGGCCCTGGACGCCGTGGTCGAGCACCTGGTCGCCAACCCCGAGCGCTGCCGCCGGGACTTCCTTTATAGCCGGCGCGCCTGGAAGGAGATCACCGAGCGCTATGAGGCCGGGGCGCCCACGCGATCGTTCCTGGAATACTTCTGGACCGTGCGGTCGATGCACGCGCCGCTCTTCGCGCTGGCGGCGGCCGCGGCGCGCGTCCCACCCGCGCGCGTGCTGCACGTCGTGTCCACCGGCTTCGCCGGGTTCCTCGCCACCTTGCTGCGGCGGCGCGGGAGCCCGCTCATCGTCACGGAGCACGGCATCTACACGAAGGAGCGGCGAATCGAGCTGTTGCAAGCGGAGTGGATCTTCGACGACGAGCGCCTGGCGCCCGACACCAGCGACGTGTCGGTCGGGTACTTCCGCCAGCTCTGGATCGGGATGTTCGAGCGCATCGGGCGGATGACCTACGAGGCGGCCGACTCGATCATCACGCTGTACGAGGGCAACCGGCGCCGGCAGATCGCCGACGGCGCGCCGGCCGCGCGCACCTCCGTGCTCCCGAACGGGATCGCGCTCGATCGCTTCCGGGCCCTGCGCGCGCGCCGGCCCGCCGAGATCCCGCCCGTCATCGCGCTCATCGGGCGGGTCGTGCCCATCAAGGACATCCGGACCTTCATCCGCGCGGCGCGCCTGGTCATCGCCGCGCGTCCGGAGGTCGAGGCGTGGATCGTCGGTCCGGAGGAGGAAGATCCCGACTACGCCGCCGAGTGCCGCGAGCTGGCGGCGGGCGAGGGGCGGATCAAGCTGCTCGGCTTTCAGCGGATCGACGACATCTTCCCGCGCATCGGCCTGAACGTCCTCACCTCGATCAGCGAAGCGCAGCCGCTCGTGGTGCTGGAGGGCTTCGCGGCCGGCGTCCCGTGCGTGGCCACCGACGTGGGCTGCTGCCGCGAGCTGATCGAGGGGACCGACGCCGCCGACCGAGCGCTCGGGTCAGCGGGCGCGGTGGTCCAGATCGCCGATCCCGAGGCGACGGCCGCCCAGATCGTCGAGCTCCTCGCCGATCCCGCGCGGTGGCGCGCGGCCCAGCAGGCCGGCGTCGCGCGCGTCGAGCGCTTGTACACGGAGGAGCTGATGTTGCAGCGTTACCGCGACCTTTACCGCGCGTCGATCGGAGCGGTGCCCTGACATGGCGGGCATCGGCTTCCAGCTCCGGCGCAACCTGCAGAGCGACTCGTACGTGGGGCTGCTGCGCGCGTACGCGGTGGCCGCCATCGTGGGCTCGGGGCCCTGGCTCATCTCGATGGGCTCGCTCCTTTGCATCGGCCTCTATTCGCAGCACGTGGGCCGGGGCACCGAGGTGGTCACGCAGTTCCTCGGGACGGTCACCCACCTCATGGCGCTGTCGCTCATCGTGGCGGGGTCGGTCCAGCTCGTCCTGGTGCGCTTCGTCGCCGACCGCCTCTTCGACAAGCGCACCTCGGCCGTCTTCCCGAACCTGGTCGGCTCGATGGTGTGCGTGAGCGTGCTCGGGGGCGGCATCGGCGCCGCCGAGTCGCTGGCCTTCCCCGCGGGGACGGGGCCGGTGAAGGCGCTCTATGTCGCGAGCTTCGTGGCCCTCGGCAACGTCTGGCTGTTGACGGCGCTCATGTCCGGGCTGAAGCGCTACCTGGGCGTGCTGCTGGTGTTCGGGCTTGGGTACCTGGCCATCGTCGGCCTGGCCGGCCCGCTCGCGCGGTTCGGCCTTCCGGGCTACCTGCTGGCGTTCGTGCTGGGGCAGGGCGCCATGCTGGTCGGCATGCTGGCGCTGGTTCGCCGCGACTACCCGTCGGCGCGCCGGCTGTCCTTCGAGTTCCTGTCGCGCAAGGTGGCTCACTACGATCTGGCGGCGATCGGCGTGCTCTTCAACGTGGCGGTCTGGGCGGACAAGTTCGTGTTCTGGTCCAACCCGGTCACCTCCGTCGAGCTGATTGGTCCGGTGCGCTACTCGATCGTGTACGACGTGCCGATCTTCGTGTCGTACCTGTCGGTCGTCCCCGGCGTCGCGGTCTTCTTCGTGCGGATCGAGGCGGACTTCGCGGCGGCCTACGATCGCTACTTCTCCGCCGTGCGGCAGGGCGAGACGCTGCAGGAGCTGCAGCGCCTGCGGGACGAACTGGTCGTCTCGGCGCGCGCGGGGCTGTTCGACATCCTGCGCGTGCACGGGACGACGGTGGCGCTGCTGCTGCTGCTGGGGGCCCCTCTCATCGGTCTGTTCGGGATCCCGCCCATCTACAGCTACCTGTTCAAGGTCGATGTGGTCGGGGTCGGTTTTCAGACGTTCCTGCTCGGGATCTTCACGGTCCTCTTCTACCTGGACTACCGGCGGCTCGTGCTGTGGCTGTGCGCCGTGTTCGCGGCGGGCAACATCTGCCTGTCGCTGCTCAGCCAGGCGCTCGGTCCCCGCTTCTATGGCTTCGGGTTCGCGGTCTCGGCGGCGCTCACCGCCGCGCTCAGCCTGCAGGCCCTCTCGCATCGTCTGGATCGCCTGGAATACGAGACGTTCATGCGGTGACGACCACCCACCAACCAACAACGAACGAAGCGACGGGAGAAAGAGAGCCATCATGCCAACGCGAGTCTTGGTCACCGGCGGTGCCGGCTTCATCGGGTCCGCCCTGGTCCGGGCGCTGCTGGCGCGGGGTGATCGCGTGCGTGTCCTCGACGATCTCTCGACGGGCAAGCGCGCGAACCTGGACGAGGTGGCGGGCGACATCGACCTGATGAAGGGCGACATCCGCGACGAGGCGGCTCTCGACCGGGCCCTCGCGGGGATCGAGCTGGTCTTCCACGAGGCGGCCATCGCCTCGGTCCCGCGCTCGCTGGCGGAGCCGCTCGCGAACCATGACGTGAACGCCACCGGCACCTTGCGCGTGCTCGGCGCCGCCCAGCGGGCCGGGGTCCGGCGCCTCGTCTACGCCGCCTCGTCCTCGGCCTATGGCGACTCCCCCGTGTCGCCGAAGACGGAGACCATGGCGACCGCGCCGCTGTCGCCCTACGCGGTCTCGAAGCTGGCCGGCGAGCACTATTGCCAGGTCTACGCGGGGGCCTACGGGCTCGAGACGGT
>Ga0068853_100000104_pt1 | contig 56511 bp, 63 predicted proteins | sample KBSCornC32_FD_65655 | JGI IMG/M metagenome (GOLD analysis project Ga0068853, IMG submission 65655) | Corn rhizosphere microbial communities from Kellogg Biological Station, Michigan, USA - KBS Corn C3-2 | ecosystem: Host-associated > Plants > Roots > Rhizosphere > Soil ... | reverse complement strand
TCCCAGCGCCTGCTCGGCACCCGCGAGGTGATGCTGATCCACCACAGCGACTGCGGCATGCAGAAGCTCAGCGACGACGGCTTCCGCGCCGAGCTGCTCGCCGACACCGGCGTGGCCCCCTCCTTCGCGATCGAGTCGTTCAAAGACCTCGACGCCGACGTGCGCCAATCGATCCTGCGAGTGCAGCGCTCCGACTTCCTCCCCCACCGCGATGCGGTGCGCGGCTTCGTCTACGACGTCGACACGCACCGCCTGCGCGAGGTGGCCCCGCCCACCGCGGCGTAGGCCTATTCGCCGGCGCGGAAAGCGACGATCTGCGGCGTCTGACCGGCCGCGGCGGCCAGGCCGGCGGGCGCGATCAGGGTGTCGCCCGCGAGCATCACTCCCGAGTTCGTCCCGGCCGGCAGCTTTTCGCGCCAGACGACCTGCCCGGATTTGGCCTCATATGCCGAAACCGTGCCTTCGTAGGTGGTGGCGAAGACGAGATCGTTGACCGATGTGGTCGCGCCGAAGGCGGGACTGGCCGTTTCTTCTTTCCAGATGACCTTGCCGGTGGCGGCGTCGAGGGCGACGATTTCGCCGGTCGCGGGGCCTGGTTCTTCTTTTTCGCTGCCCGAGACGATTTCCTGGGGGTTGTTCACCACGGGCACGAAGAGACTCGAGCCATCGGTCGACATGGGGGCGATCACGCCGCCCAGCGCACCGGGGTAGACCGTGGCCGGGGTCTTGATCTTCGACTCTTCGCCTCGCATCGCGAGCAGGCCGTCGTCGTCGTTGCCGCTGTGCCTGCCGACGTTCGTCTGCCAGAGGACCTTCCCGGTCTTCGGATCGGCGGCGAGCACGATCCCTGACTTGCCCGCTGCCGCGACGATCGGCTTGCCCCCGGCTTTCATCAGGATCGGCGGCCCCTGGAAGTCCCAGTCGTAGATGTCGTGCGGCGTGACCTGGTGGTACCAGTCGAGCTTGCCGGTCTTGGCATTCAGCTTGACCAGCGAGTCGGTGTAGAGGTTGGGCCCGGGCCGGCTCGCGCCCCACGGATCCTTGGCGGTGCCGGGGAAGGGCGCCGGGTTGCCGACGCCGAAGTACATCGACCCCTTGCCGTCGAAGGCGGGTGGGTACCAGACCCCGCCGCCGGAGTTTTCGGCCGGGTCGCCCCAGAGGCTTTTCGGCACGGTGTCGAAGTGCCAGAGTTTTTTGCCGCTCTTCGCGTCCAGCGCCCAGAGCGTGCCGACCGCACCGCCTTCATATTCGCTTTCGGCAGTGACCGGGACGGTGGAGACGTAGACGATTCCGCCCTCGTAGCCGGGCGCCATGTCGATGCCTTCGTCTTCGTTGCGGGTGAGCTTCTTCGACCACAGCTGCTGGCCGGTTTTCTGGTCGAGTGCGAACGCTTCCGTGGGGGTGGCGCCAAAGACCTTGCCGGTGGCGACGACGATTCCGTTGGGCCCCTCGCTGGGTTGTTCGAAGCTCGCGTTCCAGAGGACTTCACCCGAATCTAGGCTGAGCGCTTGCACGTTGGAAGCGAGATCCTGCGAGTAGATCACGCCCTTGTCGATCACCGGGGTCGAGGCATAGCTGCCGAAGTTGCTGATGCCGGGGATCTTCGCTTTCCAGGCAACCGAGAGACTGCTGACGTTGGAGCTGTCGATCGTGCTGTCGGCTTTGCGGGTGTTGGCGGCATCGACACCCGGGTAGCCCGAGCCGGTCAAGCTCGCTTCTTCCCCATCGCTGGCGGACGAGGAGCCGCCGCAGCCACCGATCGCCAGCGCAACCAGCGCGACAGCCAACAGCCCGATCGCTACTCGCACAGAACTGGGGACCCCGCTCGAACGCTCCATCGCAACCCTGCCTCCCTCGTCGTCGCCGCGACCCTATGCGACCGGTTTATAAGTGTCAAGCGTTTCGGTATTTCCGACTATATGAGGCTGGGGCACGCGGTCGGAGGCAGGCCGAGGGCGGCGAGGGGGGCCGTCGTGCTGGCCGAGGTTGTTCCTGTAGACCTCAGGCCGACCGGGAGACCGGGAGCTCGGCGAGGAACGCCGCCAGCTCGCCGGTCAGGCGGTGGGGCCGCAGCCGCCACTCGAAGATCGAGGTCGCCTCGATCAGGCGAGCGTGCGGAAGCTCTTCGGCGAGCATGCCGGAATCGCTGAAGGGGTGGAGCGGATCGCGGGGATGGCCGACGATCAGGGTCGGCTGCTCGATGCCGGTGCGCTTCTCACGGTGCGGCGCCGTCTCGCCGAGCAGGAGGCCCTCCAGCACCGCGCCGGAGGGGCCGGGGCGCTGGCGCACCCAGTCGAGGCCGATGTCGATCAGGTAGTTGGTGCGCGGCACCAGCGAGGTCAGGCGGGAGGCGAGCTCGAAGGCAGGGCGCCCGTAGCGCAGGCCGAGCAGCAGCGGCGTGAAGGCGCCGGCAACCGCCGGCAGCGCGTTGTCGAGCACGGGCATCTCGACGAAGAGTCCGTGCGCACGCTGGGGGTAGGCGACGGCCAGCTCGAGGCCGACGTTGGCGCCCAGCGAGGTGCCGCCGACCACCGCGGAGGCCAGCTCGAGATGGTCGAGCAGGGCCACCACCTGGCGGGCGAAGAGCGGCATCGAGTAGAGCCGTAGGTCCTCCGGGCGGTCCGATTGCCCGTGGCCGAGGAGGTCGACGCAAACCACTCGAGTTCCGTGCCGGGCGAGCCGGGGCGCCAGCGGCTCGTACATGCGCCGGTTCATCAACAGCCCGTGGACGAGCACCAGCACCCGCTCGCCCTCTCCGTAGGAGTCGTAGGAGATGCGGTGGCCCTCGTAGCGAAACTCGCCCATGCCGGAATCTCTACACGAACCCGAGCCGGGCCTCCCCCGAGGTGCAACGTTTTGGCCCCCTGTCAGGGGTTCAAAACGTTGCACCTCGGGGGCAGCGGCTCAATGCGTTGCAGCGCCGCGGCGCGCGGCTGTCCAGCCGGTCAGGGCGCCGAGCGCACCGCCGACTGCAAGCAGGGTGCCCGCCCGCATCGGGCTGCGCTTCAGCTTGGAGAAGGTGCCGCGGGCGGTGTGCTTGGCGCCGGCCTTGGCCACCTTGCGAACGAGCAGGCGCTTCATCGTCCCCCCTCCGCGCCGTCGCCGGCCTTGCGGTCTTTCTTGGCCGCGGCCGCGGCGTCCGCGAGGCGCTCGGCTTCCCGCTCCGCGGCGGCAGCCTGCTCGCGCTGCGCGATGCTCTCTTCCTGAGCATCGAGCTTGCGCAGCTGCGCGGCCTGGTCCCGTTTGGCGTTGGACCGCTCCGCCTCTTTTGCCGCCTTGGCGACTTTCTCTTTTTTCGCCGCGGCGGATCGCTTTGCCCGCTGCTCGCGCTCGCGGCGGCGCTTCTCCGCCTCGCGGCGCTTGGCCTCAGCGTCGCGCCGGGCCTCGGCCCGCTGCTCGGCGCTCTCCTCGGCCGTCTCTTCGAGGTTTCGGTCGGCCTCCTCGCGGCGAAGCTCGGCCTCCTGGTGAAGGCTCGCGGCGCGTTCGCGTTGCCTGGTCGCCAGCAGCACCGCGCGACCCTGCTCCTTCAGCTCCTCGTCGGCGAGCAGGACTCCGCTGGCACTGCGGGCACCGGCCTCGATTCGGTCGACCAGGTGCTTGGCCTGGGATTCGGAGGCGCCGGTGACGCCCAGCGCGGCGTCGATCGGCGCCCGGGCCAGCTTCAGCGAGCGGTCGACGATCGTCCTCGGGACTTTGCTCACGCTCACCATCACTCGCCCTCCCTCGGATCGACGGCGGCGGCCGCCCGCTCGGCCTTGCTCGCCTCCTGCTCCAGATCGACTGCCTCGCGCTTGGTCTCGGTCCGCTCGGCCGCCGCCTGGCGACGCTCCTGCTCGGCCTGGGCCTCCTTGGCGCGGCGTGCGCGCTCGGCCGCGTCAACCTCCTGCGCCGCCTGCCTGCCCGCCTCTTGGCGCTCTTCGTTCAGGTTGCGCTCCACCCGCTCCTCGGCCGCCATCTCGCCTGCCTCCAGCTCAACCTCGCGACGCTCGCTCCTAACCTCGGCCTTCTCCGCCTTCAGCTCGGCGTTCCGCTCCGCCTTCTCGGCCTCTGCGGCGCGCTCGGCCGCCTCGCGCTCGGCCTCTGACCGCACCTGCTGCAGCTTGCCCTCGCGCTGCAGGTCCTCACGGCCGAGCATCGAGCCGGTCACTTCCTTGGCCCGTCCGACGAGCTTGCCCAGCGCTCCTCCGGTTGTGCTCTCGCTCATCTGCCGTCCTCCTTTCCTCGCTTGATCGAACGCAAGTTCCCCCGCTACCCGGATCGGGCGCGGGGGAACCTCGCGGGAGCGCAGAACGCCTGGCAGCGGCCGAATGCTGAGTAGGCGGAAGGCAGCAGTGGGTACTCGGCCAGGGTGACGACGGTTCCGGTGTTGCGAGTGGACCCAGGCCTTGGCGCGGGGAGGACCGGCCGGATCGGTCCGGGAGCGGGAGGTTTGGGCATTCGCCGATTTGCCTATCCAGTGCATAGACATGGCGAGAGAGTTGACGAGCTGAAGCACCGGATCAACGAGCCCGGCTTCCCTCCTCCCACCCGCACGATGAGCGCGATCGGAGGCTGAGAATGGCGACTGAGCCAGAACCGAGCATGGACCGCGAGCAGTGGGTTGGCACGTTTTGCCGGCTGATCGGCATCCCGCCACCCAGCCGTGAGGAGATGGGCGCCCTGCTGAAGCTCGCGGCCACCGCCGCCCATACCTCCGAACGGCCCGCCGCGCCACTGGCCTGCTGGGCCGCCGGCCGCAGCGGCCGCCCAGCCGCGGAGTTGCAGAAGATCGCCGACGCGATCGCCCCCTCTAGCTGACCTCGACCTTGCCGACCTTTAGGTGAACGAAGATCCGCTCTGCGGCGGGCGTTTTTGGCTTACCCCGGCGGGGTAGCACCTCAGACGTGCCGCAGTCCGGTCAAACGGACAGCCGACAGTGCCAGCGCCGGCGCCCGCCTAGGCGCCGGTGAGGCGCAGATGGGCACCACGCGCCAGGACTTCGAAGGCCTCTTCTCTATCTATATATGGATCGGCAGCGGCGTCGCCGTCCTCGTCTTCGCCGCCGTCGCCTTCGCCCTGATCCGCTACCGGGCCCGCGAGGGGCGCCGGCCCTCGCGGCGCTCGGACTCACACCTGCTCGAGGGCCTCGTCGCCGTCCTGATCCTCGCCGTCGTCGCCCTGCTCGTCACCCGCACATTCACCACCGAGGCCGCCGAGGACGAGTCCCGCACCACGCCGGTGCGGATCGACGTCACCGCCTTCCGCTGGGGCTGGCGCTTCACCTATCCGGGCGAGGGGGTCAGCGTGATCGGCAACAGCGCCGCCAACCCGACCTTCGCCGTGCCCGCCGACCGGGCGGTCTCCTTCTCCCTGCGCACGCTCGACGTGATCCACTCCTTCTGGATCCCCGAAGAGCGGTTCAAGCGCGACGCGATCCCCGGCCGGGTCAACCGCTTCGACATCGACTTCGAAGGCTCCGGCTCCGAGGAAGGCCTCTGCGCCGAGTTCTGCGGGCTCGAGCACAGCAAGATGGGCTTCGAGGTCTTCGTCCTCTCGCCGGCCTCCTACCAGCGATGGCTGGCGGCGCACCGCGGAGGCGCGGCGTGAGCGCTGAGCCAGGCACAGCGCCGCCGCTGCCGGCGGCGCCGAACCTGGCCGCGCCCGCGGAGGGCGCGATCGGCTGGATCGCCAGCACCGACCACAAGCGCACCGCGGCCAAGATCGGCGTCGCCTCGCTGGTCTTCTTCATCGCCAGCGGCGTGCTGGCACTGGCGATGCGGACCGAGCTCGCCCAGCCGGGCCTGCAGTTCATCTCCGACCAGACCTACAACGAATTCTTCTCGATGCACGGCTCGGGGATGATCTTCCTCTTCCTCACCCCGGCCGCGCTCGCCCTCGGCCTCTACTTCGTGCCATTGCAGATCGGCGCCGCCGAGATCGCCCTGCCGCGCCTGGCGCTCTTCGGCTTCTGGACCTATCTCTGCGGCGGGCTGACGATGTACGCCGGCTTCTTCACCGACAACGGCGCCGGCTCGGACGGCTGGACCGCCGCCGCGCCGCTCTCCAACAGCGCCTTCACCCCGGGCATCGGCATGGACATGTGGGTGATCGGGGCCGGGCTGGCGGTGCTCGGCTCGCTGCTGATCGGGGTGACGATCCTGCTCACCCTTTTCCGCCTGCGGGCGCCCGGGATGACGATGCTGCGGCTGCCGGTCTTCAGCTGGTCGATGGTCGTCACCGCCTTCATGGTCGTCGGGTCCTTCCCGGTGCTGGTGGTGACGATGGGCCTGCTGCTCTACGAACGCCACGTCGGCAGCGTCTTCAGCGGCTCCAACGGGGCGATCGCCTTCCAGCACCTCTTCTGGTTCTACGGCCACCCGGTGGTCTACGTGATGTTCTTCCCCTTCGTCGGCGCCGTCGCCGAAGTCGTCGCCACCTTCTCGCGGCGCCGCTTCTTCGGCTACAAGGCGCTGGTTCTCTCGCTGCTCGTCTTCACGGCGCTCTCGATGGCGGTCTGGGCGCACCACATGTTCACCACCGGCGGCGTGCAGAACCAGTACTTCTCGCTGACCTCGCACCTGCTCGCGGTGCCGGCAGGGATCGAGTACCTCGACCTGATCGCGACGATGATCGGCGGCGCGATCCTGCTGCGCACGCCGATGCTCTTCGCGCTCGGCTTCATCCTCCAGTTCCTGATCGGCGGCCTGACCGGGATCGTCGTCGCTTCGCCGCCGATCGACTACCACGTCCACGACACCTTCTTCGTCGTCGGCCACTTCCACTACACGCTCTTCGCCGGCAGCCTCTTCGGCCTGCTCGCCGGCGTCCACTACTGGTTCCCAAAGGCCACCGGGGCGATGCTGCGCGAAGGCCTGGGCAAGCTCAGCTTCTGGCTGCTCGTCATCGGCGCCAACGTCACCTTCTTCCCGATGTTCTTCCTCGGCTTCGACGGCATGCAGCGGCGGGTGCCCGACTACGCGCCGCGACTCGGCGACCTCAACCTGCTCTCCTCGATCGGCGCCGGCGTGATCGCGCTCGGCATCCTCGTCTTCCTCGTCAACGTCGTCGTCTCGCTGCGGCGGCGACAGCCGGCCGGGGACGATCCCTGGCAGGGGCAGACCCTCGAGTGGGCGACCAGCTCGCCGCCGCCGCGCCACAACTTCCAGGGGCCACTGCCGCCGATCGAGTCCCATGCGCCGCTGTTCGACCGCCGCCTCGCCGAGGAGCCGGCGTGAAGAGCGGCGCCGCCTTCGCCGCCTTCTGGGGCGTGCTGCTGCTGATCCTCGGCATCGGGCTGACGATCTGGTCGGGCGGGCTGGGGACCGGCCTGCTGCTGGCCCAGGGCGGGTTCGGGGCGTTGGGACTGGCGCTGCTGCAGGCGGGCCGCCCACCGCAACCGCGGGCGCGGCTGCTCCCCCGCTTCAGCCTGCCGACCGTCGTCCTCGCCCTCGGCCTCGCCGCCGCCGCCCTCGGCCTCACCGCCGGCCTCTGGCTGATCCTGATCGGCGCCGAGGTCGCGCTCTTCGCCCTGGTCTGGCTCGCCCGCGAGATCGTCGCCGAGCGGAGGCTGCTGCGGTGAGGGCGCTCTGCTTCATAGCCGGGCTCGCCGCCGTCCAGGCCGGGCTGATGCTGAGCGACGAATCGCTCGCGATCCACATGCTCGGCCACGGCCTGATCGTCGCGATCGGGGCGCCGCTGATCGTGCTCGGCCGCCCGGTCAGCTTCCTCCTGCGCACGCTGCCGCGGCCCGCCGCCCGCGACCTCGCCCAACTGCTGCGGGCGCCGTTGACGCGGGCGCTGCTCTGGCCGCCGCTGGCCTTCGCCGCCTTCGCCGCGGCTCAGCTCGCCTTCCACCTGACGCCGCTGTTCGAGCAGACGCTGCGGGATGGGCCGCTGCATGAGCTCGAGCACGCCCTCTTCTTCTGGACCGCGCTCTGGCTTTGGACCGTCTGCCTCGCGGTCGAGCCACTGCCGCGACGCTGGCCGCCGCTCGCCCGCGCCCTGCTGCTGCTGGCGGCGATGCCGGTCTCCGACGCCGGCGCGATCCGCCTGATGCTCGACGGCGACCGCGAAGCCGGCGGCGTGATGGTCCTCGCGATGATGCCCTTCGGCCTCGCCGCCGCGGCGATCGCCTGGCGAGCCCTGCTGCGCGAAGAGCGCGATCAAGGGCGCCGTCCCACCCCGGAGGTCCCCCATGCGGCGAGCTAGCCGGCTCGCGATCGCCGCAGCCGCCCTCGTGCTGGCGTTCTTCGCCGCCGGCTCGCTGGCGAGGCCATCGTCCCAAAGCACTCCGCGCCCGTCCCCGCTCGTCGAAGAAGGGCGGACGATCTTCGAAGAGGGGTGCTCCTCCTGTCACGGGTTCAGCGGGAAAGGCGTCGAAGGCCGCGGGCCGTCCCTGATTGGCGCCGGAGAAGCTGCGGCGGATTTCTACCTGCGTACCGGCCGGATGCCGCTGAACCAGGTCGGCGACGAGCCGCTGCGGGCGCCGCCGCACTACCCGGAGCACAAGATCCGCGCCCTGGTCGCCTACGTCGGCTCGCTTGGCCACGGGCCGGAGATCCCAACCGTCGAACCCGAGCGCGGCTCGCTCAGCGAGGGAATGCAGCTCTTCGACGAATCGTGCGCCGGCTGCCACGGCACCGGCGGCAAGGGCGGGGTCGCGATCGGCGGCTACGCGCCGCCGTTGGGAGCAGCGACCCCGACGCAGGTGGGCGAGGCGATCAGGGTCGGCCCCTACCTGATGCCGCGCTTCTCCGCAGCGCAGCTCTCCGACGACGAGGTCGACTCGATCGCCCGCTACGTCGAATTGACCAAGGAACCCGACGATGCCGGCGGCTGGGGCATCGGCCACGTCGGCCCGGTTCCCGAGGGGCTGATCGCCTGGCTGGCGGCGATCGCCGCGATCCTCCTCGTCGCCCGGCTGATCGGCGAGCGTGGCGCCCGGGAGCCCACGTCGAAGAGCGGGGAGCCGCCGCGATGATCGGCCGCCTAATCCGGCTCTGCCGCTGGCTCTGGCGGATCACGATCGCCGGGGTCCTGCTCTGGCTGCGCCGCGGCAAGGAGCCCCTGCCCGAACGCGAGCTGCCGGCCAGCCCCCGGGCCGAGAAGGGCGTCGCCGCGCTGCTCGTCGGGGCCGGCATCGCCGGCGCCGCCTTTGCCCTGCTCTACGCCTTCGACGAAGCCAACACCCAGCTGCTCGGCGTCGCCGCGGCGGTATCCCTCGGGCTCCTCGCCGCTGCCCTGATCGTCGCCTCGCACGCGATCGTGCCGCAGGAAACCCTTAGCGAGGAGCGACCGCGCTTCGCCGATCCGGCGGCCGAACGCGAGGCCAAGGTCGAGGACGTCGCCCTCAGGGCGCGCGAAGGCGTCGACGGCATCACCCGCCGCCGCCTGCTCGGCGCCGCCGGGGGGGCCGCCGCGCTCGGCCTCGGCGCCGCCGCCGCGGCGCCCCTCGCCTCGCTCGGCCCCCGCGTCGGCGAGCGCCTGCGTGAGTCGCCCTGGCGCGACGGCAGGCCCGTGGTCGACGAGAACAGCCGCCCGGTCCTAGCCGACGATCTCACTGTCGGCGCGTTCCTCACCGCCTTCGCCGAAGGCTCTGACAAACGCGATCTCGCCTCCTCGCTGGTCGTCGTCCGCGTCCGCCCGGAGGAGCTCGAGCTGCCGCCCGAGCGCGCCGACTGGGCGCCCCAGGGCCTGCTCGCCTTCTCGAAGATCTGCACCCACGCCCAGTGCGCGATCAGCCTCTTCCGCTATCCGCTCTTCGCCGAACGCTCGCCGGGCCCGGCCCTGGTCTGCCCCTGCCACTACTCGACCTTCGACGTGCTCAAAGGCGGCGTGCGCATCTTTGGCCCGGCGGTGCGGCCGCTGCCGCAGCTGCCGCTGAAGATCGAAGCGGGCCGCCTGCTCGCCGCCGGCCCGCTCTCCGGGGCGGTCGGCGCCTCCTGGGGCGGCGTGGAGGAAGGCTCTTGATCCGCCGCGCGGTCCGCGCCCTCGACCAGCGCACGGGCGCCGGCTCGATCCTCGGCAAAGCGCTGAAGTACGTCTTCCCCGACCACTGGACCTTCCTCTTCGGCGAGATCGCCCTCTACTCGTTCGTCATCCTCGTCGGCACCGGGATCTACCTGACGCTCTTCTTCGAGCCGAGCACGAGCCAGGTCGTCTACCACGGCTCCTACGCGCCGCTGCGCGGGCAGGAGATCTCCAAGGCGTATGAATCGGCTCTCGACCTCTCCTTCAACGTCCGCGCCGGCCTGCTGATCCGCCAGGTCCACCATTGGGCGGCGCTGACCTTCGTCGCCGCGATCGTCGTCCACCTGATGCGGATCTTCTTCACCGGCGCCTTCCGCAAGCCGCGCGACCTCAACTACTACATCGGCCTGACCATGCTGATGCTTGCGGTGCTGGAGGGCTACGCCGGCTACTCGCTGCTCGACGACCTGCTCTCCGGCATGGGCTTGGCGATCGGCAACGCCGTCGCCCTCTCGATCCCCTTCGTCGGCGGCCAGCTCGGCACGCTTATCTGGGGCGGGCGCTTCCCCGGCACCGAGGCCTTCATGTCGCGCCTCTTCATCGCCCACGTGCTGCTGCTGCCGGTCGCGATCGGCGGCCTGATGGCCGTCCACCTGGCGATGGTCGCCACCCCCCATCACACCCAGTTCCGCGGCCGCGGACGCAAGGAGACGAACGTCGTCGGCACGCCGCTCTGGCCCGCCTACGCGCTGCGCTCGCTCGGCCTCTTCGCTGCCGTCGCCGCCGTCCTCTTCGCCCTCGGCGGCCTCGTCCAGATCAACCCGATCTGGCAGTGGGGGCCATATGAGCCCTATCTGGGGACAAACGGCGCCCAGCCCGACTGGTACCTCGGCTGGCTGATCGGCGCCCTGCGCCTGATGCCCCACTTCGACATCGTCGTCGGCAGCTACAACGTGGTGCCGAACCCCTTCTGGGGCGGCGTGCTCTTCCCCCTCGTCGTCTTCGGCTTCCTCTTCGCCTGGCCCTCGATCGAGCGGCGCTGGAGCGGCGACCGCGCCCAGCACAACCTGCTCGACCGCCCCCGCGACAACCCGCGCCGCAGCGCGGTCGGCGCCGCCCTATTCACCTGGGTGGCGACGATCTTCTTCGCCGGCTCGGCCGACCGTGCCTTCGTCCAGTTCGGCGTCCCCTACGAGGGCCAGCTCTGGGCCTATCGAGCCGCCTCCTTCCTCCTCCCCGTGCTCGCCTACCTGCTGGTCAAGCGAATGTGCGAGGCGCTGCGCCGCAGCGAGGGCCACCCCGGCGAGGGCTCAGCGCCCGTGGTCGTGCGCCCGGCAGCCCCGCAGGCTGCGGGGCGGGCGTCACCGCTGATCGATCAGCGGCCGACGGCGGGCCACCAGGCACGCTCGCCGCACAAGTAGGTGATCGCCGGGATCAGCAGCGAGCGCACGAGGAAGGTGTCGAGCAGGACGCCTAGCGCGACCGTGGCGCCGATCTGGACCAGCTCTTCCAGCGGCAGCAGGGTGAGGGTGGCGAAGGTGCCGGCGAGGATCAGGCCGGCGCCGGTGATCACGGCGCCGGTGTCCTCGAGCGCGATCAGCATCCCCTGCCGGGTGCCGTGGAGCGCCGCCTCCTCGCGGGCGCGGGTCATCAGGAAGATGTTGTAGTCGACCCCCAGCGCGACCAGGAAGATGAAGGCCAGCAGCACCAGGTCGAAGCTGATCCCGCTCGAGCCGAGCAGCTTGGTGAAGGCGAAGGTGACCAGGCCCAGGCTCGCGGCGAAGGAGGCGACCACGGTGAGGATCAGGTAGCCGGGCGCGGCCAGTGCCCGCAGGACCGCGATCAGGATCAGGCCGACCACTGCCAGCACCACCGGCACGATCAGCCTCGTGTCGCGGGCATTGGTCTGCTCGACGTCGTAGTTCTCGGCCGGGATGCCGCCGACGAGGGCGCCCGGCGCGACCTCTCCCAGCCGTTCGCGCACGCCCTTGACCAGGTCGGCCGCCTCGCCCGAGTAGGGATTGCCGCGCAGCACGATCGCCAGCGCCGCCAGGTCGGAGACCGAGGAGGGCGGGACCGGCACGGCGAGCTTGACCGAGTCGAGCCGCTCGAGCCCGCGCAGCGCCGCGCCTACTTCGCCGATCGGCAGCACTGCGGTCAGCGGCGAACCGATACCTGGCGGGAAGTGTTCGTCGAGGACCTCGGTGCCGCGGCTCGATTCGCTCGAGCGGGTTTCGCCTTCGCCGAAGCCGATCGTGCCGTGGTGGACCAGGTTGCCGAGAGCGAAAAGGACGAGCGCGGCAGAGACCCCGGCGACGATCCGCCGCGGCCGCCTCCGCACCAGGCCCGCCACGGCCGCCCAGAGCCGGCGCCTCTCGCCGGATCTCGATTCCTTCCCCGGCCAGAAGGCGCGCGGCCCGAGGATTGCCAGCAGGGCCGGCAGCAAGGTGAGGCCGGCGCAGAGCATCACCGCGATCCCGATCGCCAGTACCGGCCCGAGCCAGTGGGTCGACTCGAGGTCGGCGAGCAGCAGCACCAGCATCGCCGCGATCACCGTCGCCGCCGAGGCGGCAACCGGGCGGACGCTCTCGGCGAGCGCGGCGCGCAGCGCCGCCAGTGGCTCGCCGCCCCGGCCGAGCTCCTCGCGGTAGCGGTGGATCAGCAGCAGCGAGTAATCGGTGCCGGCGCCGAAGATCAGCACCAGGAGCAGGAAGGTCCCCTCGGTGTTGACCGTGATCAGGCCGGACTCGATCAGCAGGTAGGTCAGCCCGATCGCGATCAGGTAGGCGGTGCCGACCACCAGCAGCGGCATCAGCGCCAGCAGGGGCGCCCGGTAGACGAGCAGCAGCAGCAAGAGGACGAGGCTGAGCGTGGCGATCAGCAGCGTCTGGCCGGCGTCTTCGGCGACCTGCTCCAGGTCGGCGGCAACCCCTCCCGGCCCGGTCACGTACGAGCGCAGCCCGGGACGTGCGTGGGCAGCGAGGTAGGCGCGGATCTTCTGCACGCCGTCGACCACGGCGCCGCGGTCTTCGCTGTCGATCGCCAGCGCCACCAGCGCCGCTTCGCCGTCGCGCGAGATCGGCCCGACCCCACGGGCCACGCGTGTCAGCTCGCCCAGGGGCCGCCCGGTCCGCTTTGAGAAGGGAGCGAAGACCGGCGTGGCGCCGGAGAGACCGAGCCGTTCCAGTCCTTCGCCGAGCTTGCCGATCGCGTTCAGGTCCGCAGCGCTTAGGCCGCCTCTGCGCTCGAAGACGATCAGCACCGGCACGTCGCTGCCGCCTTTGAAGTCGCGCTGCATGAGCGTGGCGACTTGAGTCGACTCGGCGTGCGCCGGCAGGTAGCTGCTCTGTCCCGCCGCGGTTACGTCATCGATCTGCGTGCGACCGACGAAGCCGGCGATCCCGAGCGCGAGCCAGACCGCGACGGTTACCCAACGCCCGCGAGGACCGGTAGCGCTCGCGGCGAGCCGTTGGATGAGCACGGCGGCACCCTAAAGGTCCCACCCCCGGCTTCCGGTGCGCCTTATGCACGTCCAGGGTGCAAAAGGCGCACCGGAACGGCTCTGACGCTCAGGCGCTCACGGCCTCGGGCGCCAGCGCGTTCTTGCCGCGGCGGCCTGGCCCGCCGGTCGGCGAACCGAGCGTGCGGGGCACCAGCAGGCCGGCGCCGAAGCAGAGCAGGAGGAAGCCGGTCGCCATCAGGAAGGTCTCGGTGAAGCCGGTGACCACGGGCAGGCCCTTGACCATGTGGTCGGCGATGAAGGTGGCCGAGAGCTGGCCGCCGAGGGCGCCGCCGAGCGTCCGCATCACGTTGTTCATGCCGCTGGCGACACCGGTCTGCTCGGGCGAGACCGCCTGCACTATCAGGTTGCCGAGGGCGGCGAAGGAGAGGCCGATGCCGATGCCGAGCAGGGCCGCGGCGATCAGCAGCTCGTAAGGGTGTTCGTGGGCGACGGCGAGCACGATGAAGGAGGCAGTGGCAAAGACCGTCCCCGCCAGCAGCGCGTTGCGCGAGCCGAAGCGGGCCGCGATCGGGCCGGCACGCAGGCCGAGGATCGTCATCCCGATCGTCGCCGGCAGCAGGTACAGGCCGGAGACCACCACCGAGGCGCCGAAGCCGAAGCCGGTGCTCTTCGGCAGCTGGGCGAATTGGGGGAAGACGACGAAGGAGGCGTAGAGGCCGGCGCCGAGCAGGAAGGCCGCGGCATTGGTGGTCCAGACGCCGCGCACCCGCATCATCGTCATGTCGATCAGCGGTTCGCGGCTGCGCACCTCGACCGCGATCCAGGCCGCCGTCACCAGCGCGCCGAAGAGGACGAGGCCGAGCGTCTTGCCCGAGACCCATCCCCAGGTCGTCGTCTGGCTGATCGCCAGCAGCAGCGCAGAGAGGCCGACCGTCATCAGGCCCGCGGCCAGCCAGTTGACCTTGCCGGGCGTGCGCACCGGCGATTCGGGCACGAAGCGCCAGGTGGCGACCGCGGCCGCCACCACCGCGACCAGCGGGATCCAGAAGAGCCAGTGATAGTCGAGGTGCTCGACTATCACTCCGGAGAGGACGATGCCGAGGCCGCCGCCGATGCCGAGGATCGCCGAGAGCATGCCGATCCCGCCGGCCACCTTCTCGGCCGGGAACTCGTCGCGGACGATGCCGTAGGCGAGCGGGAAGATGCCGCCGCCGGCGCCCTGGATGAAGCGCGCCGCGATCAGCACTGCCAGGGAGCTGGAGACCGCGGCAAGCAAGGTCCCGGCACCGAGGATGACCAGGGTCCAAAGCAGCAGCCGCTCCTTGCCGTACATGTCGCCGAGCCGGCCGAGGATCGAGGTGCCGACCGAGGCGGCGAGCAGGTAGCCGGTCAGCAGCCAGGTGATCCCGGTCTCGCTGGTGCCGAGGTCGTGCTGCATCGTCGGCAGCGCCGGCACAACGGCCGAGCTGAGCAGCGCGTAGGCCATCCCACCGAGGGCGAGGACCGCCAGGGTCAGATTGGGATGCGTGCGGTCCGCGCTGGACGTCGTCATGAGGTCTCCCGCTCGAGGCGAGGCCTTACGCCGGGTAAGCGGCACGCTATCGAAGCGTCGTGCCGGACTTTCCGCCGTGGGGCATGCGAACATACGTTCCCATTCGATCTGAGGAGACGAGATGCCCCAATTCGACGCCTATGAAGACCTGGTTGGGAAGTGGCGCTGGCGCCTGCTCGGCAGCGACGGCCGCACCATCGCCACCGCTGGCGAGTCCTACGACTCCCACTGGCGCGCCCTAAGAGCCGCCGAAGACGTGCGCGGTGGCGCTGCAGCGGCTCAGATTTGCAGCATTCCTGCCAACGGAGTGGCCGATGCGCTGGCAGAGATCGTCGAGCGCGAGCTGGCCCACGGTTAAGGAAATTACTTATTTGCAGGCAAAATAGTCGCTTGTACGCAGTGGACAACAACAAGAAAACCTGTCTGCCATTGCAGGTTTAAGGCGCCTACGTCATCCGTCGATGTTCCCCCGTCGAGGTCAAGGGCCTCGAAGTCAATCGTCAATCGATTTAAGGGGAAGAAATGCGCTGGATCACCAAGAAGAGGGCGTTCATCGCACTCGGCTGCACCTGCGCTCTCGCGGTGGCCGGCGTCGCGTTTGCGTACTTCACGTCCAACGGGTCGGGCACCGGCTCCGCCGCCGTCGGCTCGAGCTCCGCGGTCACGCTGCACGCCACGATCGCCAACAGCCTCTACCCGGGCTCCTCCTCGCCGGTCTCCTTCACGGTTGACAACCCCTCCTCGGGGGTACAGCGCGTCGGGACCGTCAGCCTCTCGAGCATCTCGACCGACGCCGGCCACTCCAGCTGCAGCACGAAACTCACCGGCGAAAACCCCGACTTCACGATGGCGCCGGTTCCCGTCAACCAGGTGGTCAATCCGGGCAACGGCCAGAGCGTCGCCGCCACGGGGACCCTGACGATGAACGAAACCGGCACCAACCAGGATGCCTGCCAGGGTGCGACGTTGACGCTGCACCTGACTAACAACTAGTCCAGCGGGGCTGATGGGGTCATGCGCACCATGCGCGGCATGCTCGCCGTGCTCGCCGGCATCGCCGGCCTTGGCGCCGTCGCCTACGCGGCAACCCCGCACAGCCCAGGTCCTGGTTCCGCCTCTGAGACGAAGCGGAGCCAGGCGGTCGGATCGCTGCCGAAGCCGAAGATCACCATGCACCCAGACAAGCTGGCCACATCGACCAACGCCCGCTTTGGGTTCACCGTCCGGGCCGGCAAGCCGCGCTTCCAGTGCCGCCTCGACGGCCGCCCGTGGAGCGCTTGCCAGGCCCCGGTCGGCTTCACCAAACTTGCCCCTGGCGGCCACAGCTTCTCGGTGCGCAGCGTCGGCCCGGGGAGGAAGCACAGCAAGACCGCTCGCTTTCGCTGGCAGGTGCTGGAGCCCAAGGACTTCTCGATCACGCCGCGGCTCGGCGGCCTCGGGGCGCTTTACCCCGGTGCGCCCGCTCAGGCGCTGCCGCTGACGATCGCCAACCCCAACCCGGTGCCGATCTTCGTCACCAGCTTGCAGGTCAGGGCGACGGCCGACCCGCCCGGCTGCGGCAGCGCCGAGAACCTCGTGCTGAGCGGGTCGAGCGCCTCCAGCGCGGCCCCGATCGAGGTGCCCGCGGGCGGCTCGGTGAGCCTGCCGGCACCGGGCGTCTCGGCGCCGACGATCCAGCTGCGTGATCTGCCGGTGAGCCAGGACGCCTGCCAGCGAGCCCAGTTCCCGCTGGCGTTCTCCGGGACCGCACGCGGATGAGACGGCTGCTGCCAAGCGGCATCGCCGGGCTCGTGGCCATCGCCCTGCTGACGATGGCCGCGGCGGGCACCGCCGTCGCCTACTTCACCGCGATGGGGACCGGCGAAAGCAGCCCGGCGGTCGTCACCGCGATCTCCAAGCCGACGATCACGGGGGCCACCCCGGCCAACGGCGGGACCGTGGCGCTGAGCTGGGGGGCGGTCACCCCGCCGGCCTCGGGAACCGTCAACTACACGGTCAGCCGCAACGGTGAAAACGCGAACGGAACCTGCTCGTCGACCCTGACCGCCCTCACCTGCACCGACAGCGGGCTCGAACCGGGCACCTACAAATACGTCGTCACCGCCAAGTGGCGCTCCTGGACGGCAGCCAGCTCGAGTAAATCGGCAACCGTCACGGTCGGCCCGGCCAGCCGCCTGGCCCTGACCGCGGGCTCGTCGGCCGTGAGCGCCGGCACGGTGGACAACCTGACGATCACCGCCCAGGACGCCAGCGGCAGCACGGTCACCACCTACACCGGCTCGCACAACCTCACCTTCTCCGGCGCCTCGGCCAGTCCGGGGGGAAACGCGCCCACCGTCTCCAACTCCTCCGGCACTGAAGTGGCGTTTGGCAGCGCCACCGCGATCACCTTCGCGGCAGGGGTAGCCACCGTCAGCACCTCGAAAAACGGGGCGATGAAGCTCTACAGAAGCGGCTCGGCCAGCGTCAACGTCAGCGACGGAACGCTGTCCTCGACGACCCCGCTGGAAGTGACGGTCTCCCCCCTGGCGGCGTCGAAGTTCGCGCTCAGCGCCACGACCACCACGCCCGCTGCGGGCGCCACCGACAACCTCACGATCACCGCTCAGGACACTTACGGCAACATCGCCACCACCTACACAGGCGCCAAGAGCCTCACCTTCTCCGGCGCTTCGGCGAGTCCGAACGGCACGACCCCCACCGTCTCCGACTCCAGTGGTGCCAACATCGCCTTCGGCAGCCTCACCACGATCAACTTCACCGCCGGCGAAGCCACGGTGTCGGGCAGCAACAACGGCGTGATGAAGCTCTACAAGGGTGGCTCGACCAGCCTCAAAGTCACTGACGGCACGCTCCTCACCCCCACGGCCCTCACCGTGACCGTCGCCACCACCGCCACCCGCCTCACGCTCGCCGCCGCGACGACGGCTCCCGCGGCGGGGGCCGCCGACAACCTCACGATCACCGCGCTGGACATCTACGAAAACATCGTCAGCGGCTACGCCGGCTCCAAGAGCCTCACCTTCTCCGGGGCGGCGACGGTCGGCACGAACAAACCCACTGTCGTCAGCAGCGCCGGGACGGCGACGGCCTTCGGCACCGCGACCGCGATCAGCTTCACCGCCGGCGTGGCGACGGTGACCTCGTCCAAGAACGGCCTGATGAAGATCTACGCCGCCGGCGAAGCCGCGATCGAAGTCAGCGACGGCTCAATCGCGACCGCCGCCCCGCTGAAAGTGACCGTCTCGCCGCTGGCGGCGTCGAAATTCGTCCTCACCGCGACCAGCACCACGCCCGCCGTGGGCGAAGCCGACAGCCTCACCACCACAGCCCAGGACACCTACGGCAACGTCGCCACCACCTACACCGGCTCGCACAGCCTCACCTTTTCCGGCGCCTCGGTCAGCCCCACGGGGATCAATCCGACCGTCTCCGATTCCTCCGGCGCCGACGTCGTCTTCGGCACTGCCACCGCGACCAACTTCAACGCTGGCGTAGCCACGGTCAGCGGGACGAGCAATGGCCTGGTCAAGCTCTACAAGACCGGCGCGACCAGCCTCACCGCCACCGACGGCACGCTCCTGACTACCGTCGCCCTGGTGGTGACGGTCGCTCCCGGATCGGCGGTCAAATTCGCCTTCTCCGCCTCGGCGACCAGCCTCGCCGCGGGTGGCTCCTCCAACCTCACAACGACCGCGCAGGACAGCTACGGCAATACCGTCACGACGTACACCGGCTCCCACAACCTCACCTACTCGGGCGCCTCGGCCAGCCCCAACGCGACCGCGCCGACGGTGGTCAACAGCGCTGGGACCGCGACCCCCCTCGGGACCGCGACGGCGATCACCTTCACCGCCGGCGTAGCCGCGGTCTCATCCTCTAAAAACGGTTTGCTGAAGCTCTACAAGGCCGAGTCACCGAGCATCTCGGTCAGCGACGGCTCGATCTCCAGCGCCGCCCCGATCGCCTTCACCGTTACCCCCGCGGCAGCCTCGAGATGGGCTCTGATCAACGTGAGCGCCAGCGCCGGCGCGCTCGGCTCCCCCTGCTTCTTCACCTGCACCCTGACCGGCCTCGGCAACAGCGGGACGGTGAATGCAAAGGTAGCCGTCACCGACGCCTCCGGCAACACGGTCAGCGCCCTCGGCACGGGTCACGCCGCCAAAGTCACCACCAACGGCACCGGTACGATCAGCGGCAGCCCGCTGGCGATCCCCAGCACCGGCGCCGCCGAATCGGCGACGACCTTCACCTTCACCTCGAAGTCATCCGGCAACTTCACCGAAATCCTCACGGTGGCGGCCTCAGAAGGCACCGCCTACACGACCGCAACCCTGACCGCGACCAAATAGCGGCCGGGCTGGTCGTGTAAAGGTCACGGCCCCGAGTAAAGGTAGTGCCGCCAGTCGATCTCGTCGACCGACTGCCGGCCGACCACCTCACCATGGGAATCGAGGGCGACGACTTCCCGAGGTCCGCGGGCCGGCTTGGCCAGGAGGACGAAGCCGCCGTCGACGCCGTCTACGCGGAGTGGCGGCCCCGATTCGTAGGTGAGCTCGACGCTCTTCACCGATCGGGCGGCGATGCCGAACAGGGCAACGTGACCCTCGGCGTCCGCGTGCTGCCTAGCGCCGGGTCCGAGCACGTGCAGCGGCGCCTTGCCGAGCTCGGCGATGTTTTCGAAGCCGAATCCAATGCCGCCGCCGAGGAGGAAGTTCAGGCCGCCGGAGGAGCCGATGTAGGAATAGAGCTTGTAGCCGCCGGCTTCGGCGATCACCCGCGGTTCCTTGGCGGCTTTGTGGTCGTAGAGGAAGGTGGGCGTCGGTTCGACGGGCGCCGGTTCGTCGCTACGGAGCGGCCTACCCGGCGCCTCGGCCGCATCGCCACCGAGCCATCCGGAGAAAGCGCCGCCGACGCTTGCCCCGGCGTCCTCTAGTGCCGCCCGGGTCGTAGGCACCGACCAAATGGCGGCCGCGACCAAAAGCAGGGCGGCGAGGGCGGCGGCCAGCGGCCTGAGCCGGCCGGACGCAGGCCGAGATGCGCCCGACCCCCTGCTCGAGGGCCTCGCCCTGGCGAGGACGTTCGCGATCTCCTCCTCGCTCGGCTCGAGTGCACGGGCCGGGGCCAGGAGCGCTCGCATCAGGATGCCGTCTGGATCGGGGACCATTTCGTCAACCTCCTCTGAACTCGATGGCGATCTCTATGAGCTGGGGATCACGGCGCAGCGTCCTCCGGCCGCGCGAGAGCAGTGCATGCACGGTTCCCTCGCGGCAGCCGAGCGCGGCGGCGATCTCGCCATCCGAGAGGTCGTGGACGTAGCGGAGGGCGAGGGCCAGGCGCTGTCTCGCGGGCAAGCTGGTGAGCGCGGTCGCAAGGGTCTGGCGGGCGGCGATCAGTGCATCCGGGTCCGTGTCCTGGGGGACCGGCGGCTGAGCCGCCTCGGCCAGGAGCGCGAGCGGGGTCTCGGCCTCGCGCGCCCTTCGCCGGTGCTTCAGCCGACGAATGGTGTGGCGCACGGTGATCCTGTGCACCCAGGCGTCGAACGCCTCGGGGTCGCGGAGCTTCCCGAGCGAGCGCAGGGCGTCGACCGCAACGTCCTGGGCGATGTCGGAGGCCTCCTCGCGGCTCTCGAGGAGCGCCGCCGCGGTCTGCAGGGCAAGGCGCATGCCGCGCCGGGCGAGTGCCTCGGCGGCCTCGGGGTCACCGCCGCGCAGGCGACGGACCTCGGCGGCCACCGACTTCGGCTCAGCCTGTCGGGAGTTCGGCTCCATCTACTTACCTAGTGCGCTTTCGGCGAAAAAACCTTGCGCCGACTCGCACCGCTCCGGACCCTTGCGCTTTAGAAGCGAAGTCGAGGACGGCTAACCCGGCCCGCCAGCGTCCAACTCGAGAAGCCGTTAGGCGGCGAAGCGCTCTTCCGCCCGCGCCCGACGCTTGGCCGCCTCGACCTCGCGGTCCTTCGGCGGCGCCGAAGTGACGAGACGCTCGAGCAGCCGGGTCGAAACCTCGGTCACTTCGGCGACCGCCTGCTCGAAGGCCTCTGCGTTTGCCTGCGAGGGCTTGTTGAAGCCGCTGATCTTGCGCACGTATTGCAGCGCCGCGGCGCTGACCTCCTCGTCACTGGCGGGTGGATCGAAGTTGTAGAGAGTCTTGATGTTTCTGCACATGCTCCGATCTTAGGCCGGACGCGCACCGGCCGCCCAAGCCACCTGCCTCTCTTCGGGATCCGCGCCCGAGGGAAATAACCTTGCTGCGTGGATCAGCTCGTGCAGATCGTCGGCGCGCTGCTGATCCTGGTGGCCTACGGAGCGGCGCAGCTCGAGCGCCTCGATCCGCAATCCCGCTTGTACCTGGGCCTCAACCTGCTCGGCTCGGCGATCCTCGGCGTGCTCGCCGCGAGCAGCGCTCAGTGGGGCTTCCTCCTGCTCGAGGGCGCCTGGGCGCTGATCTCGCTGTGGGGGCTAATTACCCCGGCCAAGCGCTGAGCCCGAGGGACCTCAGCGGGTCTTGAAGCTCGACAACAGCGGCGCTACCGGCGGGCACGGCTTGATCGTCATCGCGGTTCCCCTCCTTCTGTCCGTAGGCGTCGGCCCTGAGCAGGACTTGGCGCGTCGTCAGTGCCGCCAAGTCCTGCCCGAGGGGGTTCAGCGGGTCTTGTAAAGAGAAAGCATTGGAATCACGGTCGGGCATGGCTTTGCCACCATCTCGCTCACCCCCTTCCTTTGAATTTTTTGATTAAAAAGGAAAGATTAAGACATTCTGCTCGTTTCGATCAATGCTCCGCTAGCTTTGCGCCACTCAATAAGTCCGTATCGATCCGCTTGATCAGGACTCGCTAACGAAAGGAGCTGGGAATGGCCAAAGTCAGCAAGAGGTCGAAACGCAAGAAGGAGGGCGTGCCTTCGGAGCGCGAGATCGCCGGCGGCGGAGCGATCCAGCAGAACATCGTGAGGGGCCTGTCCCACCCATTGCGAGTGCGAATCCTGACTGTCCTAAACGATCGCGTGGCCAGTCCCAATGAACTGTCCAAGGAGCTAGAAGAGGGTCTCAGTCAAGTCAGCTACCACATCAAAGTCCTCAAGGACTTCGAGATGATCGAGATGACGAAAACGCTGCCGCGACGGGGCGCGGTGGAGCACTTCTACAGGGCCACCAGTCGGTTCTTTGTGCCTAGCTCGATTGCGAAGTCGTGGCCGAAGTCAGCGCGGGAAGGTATCGCGAGCATGATGCTGGAATTAGTTGAGGTAGACCTCGTCGAGTCAATTGAGACAGGGCTCTTCAATGATCGCCCAGATCACGTGGTTACTCGCGATCCCCGGACCTTGGACGGAAAGGGCCGCGAGGATGCGGAGATAGCGGCTGCCGAATTTTTTGAACGATACGAGGAGATTAGTGACGAAGCGGATAAGCGCTTGAAAAAAGGCGAAGGCGATGGCGAAAGAATTCAGACGAGCGCTGTGTTGCTGGTCTTCACCTCCCTGAAAGGGAAGAGGCTGAAGCTAAAAAAGAAGACATGATCAGGCTCACGCTAAAAGTTTCCGGTTTATAAACTGTAATTTGCGCGTTGACTCCCTACCATCGCCCGCGCACCGGGCGTCGTAGCTCACGGGAGCGGTCGTCAGCACGAAGGCTCCCCCGCGCGCGGGACGCTCGGTGCTTGCTCGATGGATAGGGAGGGCGGCTGCTCCGTCCCCAACGGCATGGCCGTCCTCCCCGTGCAAGTGGCGCCCGCGCTGACCATCTAGTCTGCGCCCAGATGGCCTCCGCGCCGACAAGCCGGGTCCTCTCGAGCTCGCAGCTCGCCACCCTGGCCAAGCTGGGCGAGGAGCGGACCGCGGCGGTCGGCGAGAAGCTCTTCGAGGTCGGCGACGCCAGCTACCCGTTCATCGCGATCCAGGAGGGCGAGGTCGCGATCACCGATCCGGCCGGGCGCGAGATCGTCCGCCACGGCGCCTCCGGCTTCCTCGGCGAGATGAACCTGCTCTCCGGCCAGACCGTCTTCCTGACCGCCGTCGTCACCCGGCCCCTGCGCTACATCGCGGTCGACCGCGAAGTGCTCCGCAAGCTGCTCTTCGAGGACGGCTCGCTCTCCGACCTCCTGCTCTCCGCCTTCATCGAGCGGCGCGAACTGCTGCAGCGCCAGCAGGGGATCGGAGTCGAGATCATCGGTCCGCACGACTCGGTGGACACCCGGCGCCTGCTCGATTTCGCCCGCCGCCAGCGCCTGCCCAACTCCTGGCGCTCGCCCGCCGAGGACCTCGAGGCCGCGACCCTGCTCGAGCCGCTCTCGCCAGAGGAGATCCCGCTGGTGCGGTTGCCCGGCGGCCCGGAGCTGCGCAACCCGAGCAACGGGCAGTTCTCGCGGGCGCTGGGCATCGGCCTGGAGCTGGGCGAGCGCGAGGAGGTCGACCTGGCCATCCTCGGCGGCGGCCCGGCCGGGCTCGGCGCCGCGGTCTACGGTGCCTCCGAGGGCCTCGACACGCTTGTGATCGAGAGCACCGTGCTCGGCGGCCAGGCCGGCACCTCGCGGCGGATCGAGAACTACCTCGGCTTCCCGGCCGGGATCACCGGCAGCGAGCTGACCAGCCGCGCCGTCACCCAGGCGCGCAAGTTCGGCGCCCGCACGGCGACGCCCTACCGCGCCCGCGCCCTCGAGCCCGATGGCGATCGGCACCTGATCAGGCTCGAGGAAGGCAACGAGATCCTCGCCCGCACGGTGCTGATCTCGACCGGGGCCGAATACCGCCGCCTCCCTGTCGACGACCTCGACGACTACGAGGGGATCAGCGTCTTCTACGCCGCCGGCCCGCCCGAGGGCCAGCTCTGCGGCGGTCAGCGGGTGGGCGTGATCGGCGGCGGCAACTCGGCCGCGCAGGCGGCGATCTGGCTCGCCCGCGGCGGCGCCCTGGTCACCCTGCTGCACCGCCGCGCCGATCTCGGCGAGACGATGTCCAACTACCTGATCGAGGAGCTCGACCGCTACGGGATCGCGGTCCGCGACCGCAGCGAAGTCAGCGCGCTGCATGGGCAGGATGGACGGCTCGAGGCGGTGACGCTGACCGACGGCGAAGAGCTGCCCTTCTCCTTCCTCTTCCTCTTTCTCGGCGCCACGCCCTGCACCGACTGGCTCGGCGAGGCGATCGCCCGCGACGCCAAGGGCTTCGTCCTGACCGGCGCCGAGGCGGGCGCCGCGGGGCTGCTCGAAACCAGCGTTCCCGGGATCTACGCCGCCGGCGACGTGCGCGCTGGCTCGATCAAGCGCTGCGCCACGGCCGTTGGCGAGGGCGCCACCGTCGTCCGCTTCGTCCACGAGCACCTCACCGCCACCGGCGCGGCTCGCTCCACCTAAAGATCTCCCGCCGATTGATCCGGGGGCCGGGCAGCCTCGTTAGTTGGGCCAAACCCCTTCAAAGGAGCAGGCTATGGACCCGGATGCAACCCCCAAGCAGACCAACGTCGACGACATCGTCCGCCAAGCGGCTGACGACGCGGCCGAAACCCTCGGCGAGGGCGACACCAGGCTCGGCTTCCTCAAGAAGGCAGGCCTGGCCGGCGGCGCTGTAGTTGGCAGCGGTGCCCTACTCGGCGCCCTCACCCCGGCCGGCGCCGTCGCGAAGGGCGGCAAGGGCCGCCCGCCCGCCTCATTCGGCAAAGGCGACGTCGGCATCCTCAACTTCGCCCTCACGCTCGAGTACCTCGAGGCCGCCTTTTACAACGAGGCAACCGCCAACCAGGGCAAGAGCAAGTTCATCAAGGACGCCCAGACCCGGGTTTTCCTGAAGACGGTGACAGTCGACGAGAATGCCCACGTCGCCTTCCTCCGCAAGGCCCTCGGCTCGAAGGCGATCGCCGCCCCGAAGGTCGACTTCGGCAACACCACCTCCAACGAGGCGTCGTTCCTCAAGACCGCCGTCGCCCTGGAGAACACCGGCGTCCACGCCTACTCCGGCCAGGCCCTCAACATCGCCAGCCCGGCCTACATCGCCGCGGCGCTCTCGATCTGGTCGATCGAGGCTCGCCACGCCTCGGTGGCCGGCTTGCTGCTGACCGGCAAGCCCTCGGGACTCACCCCTGATGGCCCCTTCGACACGCCCTTGACGGCGGCCGCGGTGCTCAAGGCAGTGAAGAAGACAGGCTTCATCCAGTAGCGCACCGCAAACCCACGACCCACCAAGACTGGAGGCACACCGTGCCAAACATAGGACCGATGGAGATCATGATCGTCCTCGTCATCGCCCTCGTCGTCTTCGGGCCCAAACGGCTGCCCGAGCTGGGCAAGTCGGTCGGCAAAGGGATCCGCGAGTTCCGCGGCTCCGTGTCGGGCGAGCACTCGGATGCCGAGGAGGCGCCGCTGACAGTTGAGCAGCCGCCGGTGGTAGCCCACGCCCCGGCGACGACGGCAGAGACCACCAACTCGCACGCCTGAGCCAGAGACGATGCGCCGCGTAAAAGCAATCGCCTATGACGATGAGGTGAGCCTCGTCGAGCACCTCGACGAGCTGCGCGCGCGCGTCGTCGTCTCTATCTCCGTCTTCGGCGTCGCCCTCGGCCTCTGCTTCTGGCAAAACCAGCTGCTGATCGAACTGGCCAACGCGCCGCTGCCGGCGGGTCACAGCCAGCTGCTCACGCTCGGCGTCAGCGAGCCGTTCACGACGACGATGACGGTCGCCGCCTACGGCGCCTTCGTGCTCTCGCTGCCGATCATCCTCTACCAGGTCTACGCCTACGTGCTGCCGGCCTTCAGCCACCAGCAGCGGCGCACCGTCGGCCCTCTGCTGCTGCTGGTCCCGGTCCTCTTCCTCGCCGGGATCGCCTTCGGCTACTTCGTCGTGCTGCCAGCCGCGACCCAGTTCTTGCTCAACTTCAACGACTCGCAGTTCAACATCCAGGTTCGGGCCCGCGAGTACTACAGCTTCTTCGGCACCACGCTGCTCGCCTGCGGCATCGTCTTCCAGGTGCCGGTCGGCGTCCTCGCCGTCACCCGCCTCGGCATCGTCAAGGTGCGCCAGCTACAGCAGAACCGCCGTTACGCCTACCTCGGATGCGCGGTCATCGCCGCGGCCCTGCCGGGCGTCGACCCGATCTCGATGCTGCTCGAGACCGCGCCGCTGATCGCTCTCTACGAGCTCAGCATCGTCCTCGCCCGCGCCTTCGGCGAGCCGGGCGCGACGCCGCTCAGCAAGCCTGCGACGGAGAAGCCCTAGGCGGGCGTGGCCCGCCGCCGTTCGTCCCACATCCGTTCGGTCTGCTTCATCAGGGCCGGGTAGACGATCAGGTAACGGAAGGGCTTGATCAGCAACATGTAGGCCTCGCCGAAGCGACCGTGTGTCTTGACGTAGACCGCCATCTGCGCTTGATAGCGCCCTTCGCCCTGCTCGGCCCAGGCGGCGTGCATCACGCCGTGCATAGTCCGGTTCGAGACCTCCGCCGCGAACTCATCGTCGGTCAGGTAGAGGGGCACGAAAGGGAGGGAGCCAAAATCCACGTCCGCCGCCGTCCCGCGCAGGTCGTCCGGCAGCCGGGAGCGCAGCGAGGTCTCCTCCGTTCCCGGAATCGGCAGCCTCTCCGCGGGCTCGCCCTCCCTTGCCGGAGCCGAGATCTCACCGAGGTCGAACCACTTGCCGAGGCGGTCGCGGAGGCGCCAGAGGAAGCGCGTCGGCAGCGAGTCCGCATCGGCGGGATTGGCGGAAGCCATCAGCTCGAGGAGGGCCGGAAAGTCCCCCGCACCGCCTTTCACGGGGAGCGCCCAGACGTCCTCGAGCTTGAAGTCCGGGACGATCTCGCGGATGCGCCAAGGGCGGGATTCGTGCGCCGCGTTCGGAAGCCTCATATCGGTCCCCTTTCAATCCATACGATGTCGTATGGATCTTTAACAGCGCCGCTTGCATCTGTCAATACGGTGCCGTATAGATAAGCCGTGGCCAATGTCCGTACCCCCCGCGGAGCCTGGATCGAAGCAGCCCAGCAGGCGCTTGGCGCCGGCGGTCCGGACGCTGTCCGGGTGGAGGCGCTGGCCGCCTCCCTAGGGGTGTCCAAGGGTGGCTTTTACTGGCACTTCAAAGACCGCCAAGCCCTGCTCGACGAGATGCTCGACAACTGGGAGAAGGCCGTAGTCGGCGACGTCATCGACAATCTCGAGAGCACGCCGGCTGAGCCGAGGGCAAAGCTGCAGCAGCTCTTCGAACTGGCGCCCAAGGTCGACTTCGCGGTCGAGCTGGCGCTGCGGGACTGGGCCCGCCGCGACCGCGAGGTTGCCAAACGCCTGCGCCGTATCGACGGCCGCCGGATGGAGTACCTGCGCTCGCTCTTCGGGGGGTTCTGCGCCGACGAGAACGACGTCGAGGCCCGCAGCATGCTGGCCTTCTCGCTCTTCATCGGCAGCTACTTCATCACCGCAACGCATGACGGAAAGTCGCGGGCCGAGGTATTGCAGCTGGCGATCGACCGGCTGCTCAGCGAGTCGTGGGACTGAGATGGCGTCCTCGACGCGACCGACGCTGGTCTACGACGGTGACTGCGCCTTCTGCTCGAGCTCCGCACGCCTGCTCGAGAAGATCGGGCCAAAGGCGCGGCTCGTCGCTTGGCAACAGACCGATCTCGGCGCGCTGGGACTGACCGAGGAAGAGGCAGCCGCCGCCGTGCAATGGGTTGAGGCCGGCGGCGCCGTCCGCTCCGGCCACGAGGCCATCGCCGCGGCGCTGAAGAGCGCGGGCGGCGGCTGGAGTCTCGCGGGGCGCGTGATCCTGCTGCCGGGTATCTCGTGGCTGACGGCGAAGCTCTACCGCCTGGTCGCAGCGAACCGTCACCGCCTACCCGGAGGAACGCCGGCCTGCAACACCTAGGTCTGCTCCCTCCGCCTGGTGGAAGCAGAGTTCTTGGCCTGACCGCACCGGCGGCCGCATAACGCAATCCGTGGGCAGGAGGAGGATCGTTGCCCCGGGCGTACCGGCCGCCCGCACCGGGTGCGAGCCGCGGCCGAGATAGCTCTCGACAGGAGCCGGAATCAGCCCACTCCTTCCCGGCGGGATCGATAGCTCGTAGTTTCCGAGCCGGATCCTGACCGCGGTCGCGTGCCGCGACCCGATCCCGGTGTCGTTGACGAAGCGAAGTCGTTCGCCCGGCGCCACCCGGGCGCAATTTCCGACTTCGGGAAAGATGGGAATCGTTGTCGTTCCTTTCCTGCCAAGCGTCTCGCACGGACGGGCGGGCAAAAGCTGTCCACCGGGCTCGATCCGCGGCGATCCGAGCCGGTGCGCGACGACCGTGGGCGGCGCCGGCGCTCGCGGCGACGGCGTTTCGTGCGCGGACTTACTTCTCACCTCCCTGGGCGCGTCGTCCGAGCTTCGGCCGCAGCCCCCCAGCGCCAGCATTGCCACCGCAAGCGCGATCCCAGCCCAACCGATCCCCAGCCCAGCGCGGATCGCCCTTCGCGGCTTCAGCGCAAGATCGACCATCTAGGAAACCAGGCGCAGCACTTCGCGCTCGATCTTCGCCCGGCGCCTGGCGCTGAGCCTGCCGTTGGCGTTTGCGATCGGGTGGATCTGCTGGCCGTCGCGGAAGCGGTCGAGGACGCGTGGGTCGATATAGGAGCTGCGGCAGACGGCGGGCGTGTTGCCCAGCGCCTCGGCGACCCGCCCGACCGCGGCTGAGATCGAGCGCTTTGCCGCCGCCTCGGATTTCGGCACCGGCTCGCCGGCCAGCTCGACCGCGGCAAGCACGGTGCCGTGCCAGGTGCGGAAGTCCTTGGCCGAGAACCGCTCGCCGATCTTCTCCTTGATGTAGGCATTGACGTCGTCGGAGTGGACGTCGCGCCACTCCTTGCCCTCGCGCCAGGCGAGCAGGTCCTCGGGGCCGCCACGACGCCGGCGCATCGTCTCGATCGCGCGCAGCGCCGCTGGGTCGCGGATCGACTGCACCCGGCGCTGCCCGCTCTTCGCCGGAAAGTCAAAGACGGCTTCCCCGCGCTTCAGCGTGACGTGCTCCCGCCGGATCGTCGCCAGGCCGTAACTCTCGTTTTCCTCCGCGTAGGTGTCGCTGCCGACCCGGAAGAAGCCGAGGTCGAGTAGGCGCACGGCGCAGGCCAGGGCACGCTCGCGCGGCATCCCCTTGCGGCGCAGGTCGGCGGTGACAGCGCGGCGCAGGCGCGGCAGCGCGGCCGCGAACTCGCGCACGGCGGCGAACTTGAGCTCTGCCCGGCGCTGCTGCCAGCGCGAGTGGTAGAGGTACTGCTTGCGCCCCGCCGCATCGGTGCCGGTCGCCTGGATGTGGCCGAACGGATCGGGGCAGACCCAGACGTCCTTCCAGGCCGGCGGGATCGCCAGCTCGGCGATCCGCTCGAGGGTCTCGGCATCCTCGATCCGCTCGCCGTCGGCGTCGAGGTAGGCAAAGCCCCGCCCGCGGCGCCGCCGCACGATGCCCTCGCCGGCGCAGTCCGAGCGTCGCAGACGTCGCGATCGGACTGTGCCGGCCATGCGCGTGCGAGTGCTCAGGAGGCGGTGGCGCTCACGAGTGCGGATCCTCCTCGGCCGCCAGCTCGAGCGAGCCGTCGCGCACCGCGATCAGGTGGCGCTCCTGGATCGGCAGCGCCCAGTCGACCAGCTCCCTGATGTCGTCCTCGCCGGCCTTCTCGTTGAGCTTGCCGAGGATCGCCCAGTGACCGACCTCGCCGGCCTCGGCCATGGTCAGGAACTCGAAGCCGTCGAGCTCATCGGCATCCTCGCCGAGGTAGGCCTTCATCATCTCCGAGGCCTCGCTTTTCGTTTCGCGGGCCTTCTCCTCGATCGCGGTCTTCTTGCCGTCGCGCTCAGCGGCGACCTGCAAGCAGCGGCTTTCCGTCTCCTCCGCCTCCTCGCGCATCTGGCGCAGCTTCTCGGCCAGGGAGCCGCCGTCGAGCAGCGACTCGACCTTTTTCGTCGCCTCCTGTGCGGCGCCGGCCAGTCCCGTCACCTCGGCCAGCTTCTCCTCGAGCGTCGTCAGATCGGCCATCCCTTCCTCCTTGTCAGTTAGGCCCGTGAAGGTCCGGCTGACGGCCGGCGCTTCCCTCGAGGCGATTCGCGGTTCGGCTGACTCCTACCCAGGGCACGGCGGCCCGAATCCCGTCGACCGAGCCGGCGCGATCAGGAGCCGAGCGCCCGCTGCAGGAAGTCCGCCTGGCGCTGCTTGCGCATGATCTGGTGCTCGAGCATGTGCTCCAGGGCCTCGGAGCGACCCTCGCGGCCGGTCGGCTCGATCGCTTCCTGCAGTGCCTCGACCGCCTCTTCCTCGCAGCGCAACAGCCAGCCAAGCGCCTCTTTGACGTCGCGCGTGTAACGGAGCTCGGCGACCTTGGTGGTCGGCTCGCCCTCGAAGGAGACGATCTTCTTGACCAGCTGGCGTGCATCGCTCAGCTCCTGGTCGCCATAGCCGGTCAGGACCGCGGCCAGCCCCTGTGCCTCGATGCCAGTCAGACTGGAGGCGACGATCGAGTACTGAAGCGCCGAGCGGTACTGGCGGCTCAGCGCTGCGTTGAGGCGCTTCACCGCCTCCGCCTCGTCAAGCCTCTCTTCGCTCCCTCCCCCCTCCGGCATAGGGCCCTCCTACCCAGCTTCGCCGCTGGCCGAACGTGGTCGCGCCTTCGACCGGGCGTTTCCCCCTGCGGCCCGCGGGTAGAGCGGGAGCCGGTTGGACGAACTGGTTGATCCAAGCTCCAAGGAGGAGATCGAATGTCCACTGTGTTGATCGTCGTAATCGTCGTCGTGGCCTTGGCGATAGTCGCCGCCTTGGTCGCGGCCGCTTCGCGCCGCAAAAGAGAACAGCAGCTTGGCCAGGCGCAGAACCAGGCCCTGCAGGACGACGTCAGCCATCATCGCCAGCAGGCCGAGAGCGCCCGCAGCGAGGCCGAGCTGGCCGAGGAGCGGGCGCGTCGCACGGCCGCCGAGGCGGAGCTCAACGAGCGCAAGGCAGACGAGCGCGAGCGCGAGCTGGAACAGCAGGACCCGCGCTAGGTCAGGCGGCGCTCGAAGACGCAGTCGAGTCGGCGCTCCTCCTCCTCGCCGGGGACCGTCTTGTCGAGCTGCATTTCGGCCCTGCGCCCGTCGAGGCGCAGGGTCGCGACCTGGTTGTCGAAGTAGGGGCCCTCGGCGAGGCGCCAGCGCAGGCCTGGGTCCGACACTCCTGCCGCGTCGGCCAGGCCGCGCATCGCGGCGATGAAGGGTCGCGTGAAGCCGACCTCGATCGCCCGCCGCTCGTGGGTGTCGAGCGGGTTGCGGTAGGGCGAGCAGACGGCCTGGTAGACGGCGCTCTGCATCTCCGCCCCTGGCGGGAATGCCGTCTCGGCCAGGTAGGCGTGGTGGACGTCGCCGGAGAGCACGACGATCGAGGCCGGCGCCCTGCCCCGCTTGCCGGAGCCGACCGCTTCGAGCAGGCCGCGCAGCAGCTGGAAGGACTTGTCGAAGGAGGCCCAGTGGTCGAAGTCGACCGTGCGGCGCAGCCACTCGGCGCCGCGCGCCGCCAGCCCGCCCCAGGCGCCGTCGCAGACGCGCTCGCTCCAGGCCTCGAGGTAGTGGAAGCCGGGCGAGAGCAGGAAGGGGACGGTCGTCGAGATCAGCAGGTGGTCGAAGTCGCCGCTGGCGTGGGCGACGATCCACTGCCACTCATCCTCGTCGAAGATCGAGCGCTCGCCTTCCTCCAGCACCCGGCCGGCGCGCGAGTCGATGAACAGCGCCCGCGTCCTGCCGAAATCGCGGCAGTAGCTCCAGCGGCTGCCCGAGCCGGTCGTGTCGATCTCGGCGGCGAAGCGACGCAGCTCGGTGGTCGCCCGATCGCTGCCGCGGACCCGGCCGTAGAGCTCGTTCTCGTCGAGCTCGCGCGGCGAGAGGTTGCCGAGGTGCTGGTACACCCAATAGCTGATGATCCCCGAGGCGGCGCGGCGGTGCCACCATGACCGTTCCTCCATCTCCTCGACCCAGGCGCCGGAGATGTTCCAGTCATCGCTCATGTCGTGGTCGTCCCAGAGCATCGAGACCGAGACCGTGGAGAAAAGCCAGCGGATCATCGGCTCGCTCCAGGACTCGAGGTAGAGCCAGGAGTACTCCTCGAAGTCGGTCACCTCACCGCCCGGCGGCGTGCCGGTGCCGCGCCGCCGGCGAATCCGCTCGCGCGTTCGCGGCGAGCCCTCGTCGACGTAGACCTGGTCGCCGAGCAGGAAGAGCAGCTCGGGCCATTTGTCGCGCTCGGTGCGGCTCATTTCCAGGGCGAGCACGCGCAGGGCGTCGTACTCCTTGCCGTCTTCGTGACTGTCCTTGCTCTCGGTGTAGGGCTCGGTGTGGGGCAGGGCCACCCGGCATGAGCCAAAGCAGATGTCGAGCGGCTTGTCGCTGTCAAAGGTGCGAATCGCGCTCGGCGGCAGGTCGGAGCCGGGCTGCGGCCAGCGCCGCTCCCCGTCGAGCCTCACCTCGTACTCGTTGAAGCTGCCCGGCTCGAGATCCTCGATCCGGACCAGCGCGTAGAAGTGCTCTTCGACCGTGAAGGTCCGCTCGCGGTGGCCGAGCACCTCGACCTCGCAGGGCGAGTCTGTCTCGACCCAGACCGTCGCCTCGGTCTCGCCGACGTAGCGCAGCAGCGGGCCGAGGACGAGGTCAGCCATGGTCGTGGGGGCCCGGCGAACGCGGCGCTAGCCGCGCACCGCCTTGCCGGCGATGTTCTTCAGCCGGGTTCGGTCGCGCTGGGGCAGGTTGCCGGGGCGGCCCTTGGACTTCTTGACCAGGCCCCAAAACTCGCGCTGTTCCTTCGCGGTTAGGTTGTTCTCGACGCGCTCGCGTCCCCTCGCGCCGAGCCACAGCACGACCGCCCAAACCATCCGCCAGGGAACCCGCCTCCAGGCAGCGGGCACGACGCGGCGGGCGATGCTGGCGAGCATGCGTGGCTACGGCGGTGCGGTCGCTAGTCGCGCCCCAGCGCGTCCTTGGCCTTGTCGGCGACCTTCTCGACCCCGTCCTTCGCCGCGCCGGTGGCCTTGTCGACCTTGCCCTCGCGCTTGAGATCGTCGTCGCCGGTCAGGTTGCCCGCGGCCTCCTTCACGCGTCCCTTGGCGTCGTCCTTGTTGCGAACCTCGTCAGCCATCTGAGTCCTCTCATGGGTCTTTGCGGTCCTCCGCTTCCTACCCGGCAGGGCGGAACTCATGCGAGGGGCCCTAGGCGAACTCGATCACGCTGCGGATCCCGTCCTGGGCCTCCATCAGCTCGAAGCCGCGGTTGACCTCCTCGAGGCCGATGCGGTGGGAGACGAACGGGCTGAGGTCGATCTCGCCAGCGAGGTAGCGCTCGACCAGGACCGGCACCTGGTCGCGGCCCTTGACGCCACCGAAGGAGGAGCCGGCGATGCGGCGGCCGGTGATCAGGAAACGCGGCACGACGTCGAGGGTCTCCCCCTTGCCGGCCACGCCGGCGACGGTGCAGAGGCCCCAGCCCATGCGCGCCGCTTCGACCGCCTGGCCCATCACCGCGACGTTGCCGGTCGCCTCGAAGGTGTAGTCGGCGCCGAAGCCACCGGTCATCGCGAGGATCTCCTCGACCGTGCTCTCGCCGGCGAGCAGCAGGTCGGTGGCGCCCTGGCCGCGAGCCAGCTCGAGCCGCTCGGGCGAGAGGTCGACGCAGGCGATCCGCTCGGCGCCCTGCAAGCGGCAGCCAGCGACGGCGCCGAGGCCGACCATGCCGGCGCCGAAGACGACGCAGGTGCTGCCGGGCTGCACCGCGGCGGTGTTGATCGCGGCGCCGAGGCCGGTCGAGAGGCCGCAGGCGAAGAGGCAGGCGTGCTCGAAGGGGGCCTCGGGGCTGACCTTGGCCAGGGCGATCTCCGGCATCACCGTGTACTCGGCGAAGGTCGAGCAGCCCATGAAGTGGCGGATCGGCTCGCCGTCGCGGGAGATGCGGGTGCTGCCGTCGGGCAGGAAGCCCTTGTTCTGCTGCTCGCGGATCGCCAGGCAGAGGTTGGTGCGCGGGTCGCGGCAGTGGATGCACTCGCCGCATTGGGGCGAGAAGAGGGTGACGACGTGATCGCCCGGCGCCAACAGGGTGACGTCGGAGCCGACCTGCTCGACCACGCCGGCGCCCTCGTGCCCGAGCACGGTCGGCGCGTAGCCCGAAGGGTCGGCGCCGGAGGCGGTGTAGAGGTCGGTGTGGCAGACCCCGCAGGCGGCGAGCCGGACCAGGACCTCACCGGCGCGCGGCTCGGCCAACTCGACCTCCTGCACGCGGAGCGGCTCGCCGAACTGCTCGAGTAGCGCCGCTCGCATCTTCATCGCCACCATCCTAAGCTGAGCCCGTGAATGCGTCGTGGCCATCCGCCTCCTATGAGCAATGGAGCGAGACCTGCGACACCCTGCACGCGCACACCCAGCTGCTCGGCAAGCTGGCCGCGCAGCTGGCCCCGCCCCAGCCGCAGCTCCAGCACGCGGCGCTGCGGCTGAGCGCGCGCGGCTGGGAGACTGCGCCGCTGCCCGCCCCCGATGGCTCGGGCTCACTGGTCGTGGCGCTCGACCTGCATTCCCATGAGGCGGTGGCAGAGCACAGCGGCGGCGGCTCGCGCCGGATCGCGCTGACGCCGGATCGCCCGGTGGGCGAAGTGACCCGCGAGGTGCTCGCCGCGATCGCCGAGCTCGCCGGACCGCTGCAGATCGACCTCACTCCGCAGGAGGTCCTTTGGAGCACACCGCTCGATCAGGACCAGGAGCACTTCCGCTACGACCCCGGCCAGGTCGCAGCCTACTTCCAGGCCGCGACCCGGGCCGCCCTGGCCCTCGCCGAGTTCCGCGCGCCCTTCCGCGGGCGCCAGACCCCTGTCAACGCCTGGTGGGGCTCCTTCGACCTCGCCGTCAGCCTCTTCTCCGGCCAACCGGCCGAGCCACCGTCGAACGACTTCATCATGCGCAACTCGATGGACGCCCAGGAGGTCGCCGTCGGCTGGTGGCCGGGCGACCCCAACTACGGCAAGGCCGCCCTCTACGCCTACGCCCATCCCGCCCCGGACTCGTTCTCCGACGGGGCGGTCTCCCCCGCCGCCGCCCGCTGGGACACCGAGCTGGGCCAATACATCCTCGACTGGGACGACGTCCGCCAGAGCGCCGATCCCCACGCCACCGCGCTCGAGTTCTTCCGCTCGGTGTTCGCCCACGCCTGCACCGTCTGCGCGTGGGACCCGGCCCTCGCCGCCAGCGTCGACGGCACGCCGCCGCCCGTCGTCTAGCCGGGGACAGCGCCCCAGCACTGGCCTGGGGCGATCTCGGTTTGGGGCTCCTCGCCCTTGCTAGGAAAAGCTCGACAGCGCCGTAGCGACAGCGAAGCCGAGGGTGGTGACGAGGCCGGCGACGCGGCCCGACTCCCTGCTTGCCTCCGGGATCATCGAGTCGATCAGCATCACCAGGAGCGCGCCGGCAGCGAAGCCGTCGATGCCGGCGCGCAGCTCGCCCGAGGCGGCGTCGGCGATGACGTAGCCGACGACCGTGGCGAAGGTGCAGATCGCCGCAACTCCAGCCCAGAGGCGCAGGATCTTGGCGCGACCGGAACCCGACCCGCTCATCTCGCTGGCCGAGCCGATCGCCTCAGGCAGGTTGGAGACGAAGATCGCGACCAGCAGGCCGATCCCAACTCCCTCGCCCCCGGCCAGCCCGATCCCGAGCACGAGCTGCTCGGGGATCCCGTCGAGGAAGGCGCCCAGGGCAAGCGCCGTGCCCGGATCCGAGCCATCCCTGCGCCCCGCCCGGCCGCGGCCGGAGGACGAGCGGGCGGCTATCAGCCCGTCGAGGCCGAAGTAGGCGAGCGCGCCGGCCCCGAGGCCGAGCGCGGTGGCGCCGAGGCTGCCGATCCGCAATCCCTCCGCCGCCAGCTCGAAGCTGACCGCGCTGATCAGCGCCCCGGCGCCGAAGGCAAGGACCAGCCCGATCTGCCGCGCCGGCCAGCGGCGGTAGAGAGCAAGCAGGGCGCCGATGACCAGGGACGATGCCGCCAAAGCTCCCCATCCCAGCGCGGCCCCCACGTTCAGCAGGTCTCGGCTGTGGCGTTTGCGGGCACGGCGACGATTCTGCCACCCGCACCCGCACCCGCCTGCCGGCTAGAGGCGCACCTCGAGCCCCGGCGGGTGGTAGACCCTCGCCAGCCGCGCCAGGGTGAGCGCGCCCAGCATCAGGCCGAAGTCACGCAGGGCGATGTCGTAGTAGCCGGAGTAGGTGAGCAGGTTGATGATGATTCCGGCCAGCCAGGTGGCGACGACGTAGGCGCCGTAGCGCGGCTTCAGGGCGACGAAGATGCCGGCGACGATCTCGACGATGCCGACAAGGTGCATCGCGGTCGCGGCGCTGCCGGGGATGATGTCGTTGATCCAGGGCGCCAGGTAGGACTCCCAGTCGACCATCACGTTGAAGAACTTGTCGAGGCCGAAGAGGATCGGCGCGACGGTGAAGGCGATCCGCAGCAGGAGGAAAGCCTGAAAGGCGGGATCGTCCCTCAGCCTGTTGGCGACTGTCGAGGACCCGGCGACGGCTTCGGCGCGCGGATCAAGGGTGGCGGTGGTGGACATGGGGCCTCCTATGGGTAGTGGTTTCCTCTCCTTCCTCTGCGTCGGCCGGATCGCCGGTCTTACCTGCGGGGTAAGAATCGGCCCTGGCGCAGCGCTAACAATGTGTGGCACCCGCGACGATGACGACCGAAACCCCCACCGGCCTCAGCGCCGCCGCGGAGTCGCAACGCTGGCTCGAGCGGCTGAGCGACGGCGGGGCGAGCCGCGACACCGCGGTCGGCGAGCTTCACGCGCTGTTGCTGAAGGCCGCCCGCTTCGAGATCGACCGCCGACGGGCCGGCCTGCCCCATTTGCGCGGCAGCGATTACGAGGACCTCGCCCAGCAGAGCGCCGACGACGCACTGGTCGCGGTGCTCGCCAAGCTCGACCAGTTTCGAGGTGAGAGTCGCTTCACCACCTGGGCCTACAAGTTCGCCCTGCTCGAGGCGGCGGTCAAGCTGCGGCGGCTGGCCTGGCAGGGGCGCGAGGTCCCGCTGGAGGAGGAGGCCTGGTCGAAGCTCGGGGCCGCGACCAGCTGGGCCGGTCGCGGCGCCGAAGACGCCGAGCTCTTCACCGTCCTGCGCGATGAGATCGAAAACGGCCTCAGCCCCCGCCAGCGCGAGGTGCTCGTCGCCGTGGCGTTGAACGACGTGCCGATCGACGTGCTCGCCGAGCGCCTCGACTCGACCCGCGGCGCCCTTTACAAGAGCCTGCACGATGGCCGCCGCAAGCTGCGCGCCGCCCTGCGCGAGCGTGGCATCGAGCTCGGACTGCAGCGAGAGGAGGAACGATGAGCGACCAGACCAACAGGCGGAATGCGGCCGATGCGCTGGGCCGAGTGCTCGGACTGGAGGAGCCCGAGCTGAGCTGCAAGGAATGCTTCGCCCAGCTCGACCGCTACGTGGAGCTTTCGCGCGCCGGCCAGCGGGCCGATCGCGAGGTCCCCGGCATGCGGGCCCACCTCGAGGGCTGCCCCGCATGCGCCGAGGATTTCCGCAGTCTGCGGGATTTCGTCACCGACGAGAGCACAAATACCTGAGCCGGTCGGATGTATTCCAGGTGACGGTACTCGGCAGCCTGCGGCTCGAAGCTCCCGTCGTGCAGGCTGGGATGGGCGGCGGTTTGAGCCGGCACGAGCTGGCGGTCGCAGTCTCGGAGGCCGGCGGATTGGGCACGATCGCCGTCGGGGGCGCCGCCGCGATCAGCCGCGAGCTTGCCTCTGCGCGAGCGCTGACCGATCGACCGCTCGCGGTCAACCTGCTGCTGCCGTTCGCCCGCCGCGACTGGTTCGAGGCGGCGGCGGAGGCCGACGCCGTGGTCACCTTCTGGGGCCGGCCGCGCCGGCGCACCGCCGGTGTCTGGCTGCACCAGTGCGGATCGCTCGCCGAGGCCCAGAGGGCGCACGCCGCCGGCGCCGACGCGCTGATCGTCCAGGGCGTCGAGGCGGGCGGCCACGTGCGCGGCACGATGCCGGCACTGGAGCTGTTCGAGCGGGTGGCCGACGCCCTGCCCGCCGGCTATCCCCTGCTGCTTGCAGGCGGGATCGCCACTCGCGAGGACGTCGCTCGCGCCCTCGATGCCGGCGCCGTCGCGGCGGTGGCCGGGACGCGGTTCCTGCTCGCGGACGAGAGCCGCGCCCACCCCGAGTACCGCAAGCGCCTGCTCACCGCCGAGCACACGCTCCTAACCGAGCTCTTCGGCGCCGGCTGGCCGGCCCCTCACCGAGTCATCGCCAACCGCGCCACCGAACGGTGGCTCAGCGACGATCCTCGCGGCCCGCGCCTGAACCGCGCGCTGAACCGCCTGTTGGCCCCGGGCGCTCGTTACCTCCCGGCAAGCCTGCAGGGCCGCATGGCCCATGCCCAGACGCCCGAGAGTCGCCTGCTCATCCCGCTCGGCCCAACAGATGACGGGCCGACCAATCTCCTCGACGCCGGCCCGCTCTACGCCGGTGAGACCGTGGCGCGGATCGACTCGGTGCGGCCCGCCGCCAAGCTAGTGCGGGCGCTCACCCCCTAGCCGCGCTACCTTGAGAGTGGGAATCGGTGTGGTGGAGGCGATGAAGAGCAATCGACCCGAGCATCAGGCGGCACAGCCACAGCACCTGGCAGCCTGGAAGCTGCCGCCGATCGTTGCCTGCATCGCCCTGCCGATCGTCGGCGGCTTCTACGTCGGGGGCCCGGGCCTGGGGATGGCGGTCGGCGCCCTCGCCGCAGCGGCAATCATCGTCCTTGCGGTTCGCAAGCCGCCCCTGCACCCGATCGTGCCCGCTGCCGCCGCCGACCCCCGGCACCGCATCCTGGTCGTCCTCGCCGGCCCGCTGGACGAGACGGCGCTGGCCGAATTCATGCTGGGCCACATCGAGACCGGGCCCGCCTGGGCAGCCCCGGAGATCGTCCTGGTCGCTCCGTGCCGGCAGCGCTTCCTCGAGCGCTGGACCTCGGACGTCGGGCCGGGGCGGGAACGGGCCCAGCGCAACCTTGTCCACGCGGTTGCCGCCCTGGCCGGCAGTGGACTCGAGGCAACGGCGCGCCTGGGCGACGAGGACGTGGTGCAGACGGTCGAGGACCAGCTGCGCAGCTTTCCCGCCGGCGAGGTGGTCCTGGCCTACGGCGGCGCCGGCGAGGAGGATCCGGCTGTTGCGACGCAGGCGCTGGAGGAGCGCCTGCGAGTCCCTCTCTATCTCGCCGGAGTCAGTAGCCCGGGCTCTGCTTCATCTTCTTGCGCTCGGACGGGTGGGTGCCGCCCTTCTTCTCCAGCGTCTTACAGGCGACGTCGAGGTCGGCGGCGAGGCGGTCTACCTGCTCGCGGCTGAGCGTCTGCTTGACCAGCGCCCGCAGCACCTTCACGTCTTCGGCGTTGGGGGGCATCGTGTAGGCGGGCAGCATCCAGCCGCGCTCTGCGGAGAGCTGCCAGGAGACATCGAACTCGTCGTAGCTCTTCTCGCCGGCGAGCCGGAAGGCGACCAGCGGCAGCTGCTCCTCGCCGTCGCCGATCAGCTCGAAGTTGCCGTTCTCCTTCAGCTTTTCCGCCAAGCAGCGGGCGTTCGCCTGCATCGCCTTCATCACGTAGGCGTAGCCCTCGCGCCCGAAGCGGACGAAGTTGTAGTACTGGGCGAGCACCATCGAAGCGCCGGTGGAGAAGTTGAGGGTGAAGGTGGCGTCGGTTTTGCCCAGGTAGTTCTCATAGAAGACGAGGTCCTCGGCGAGGTCTGACTTCTCGCGGAAGACGAGCCAGCCGACGCCGGGATAGACCAGGCCGAACTTGTGGCCCGAGACGTTGATCGAGCGCACCTGCTCGAGCCGGAAATCCCACTCGGAATCGGGATAGAGGAAGGGCCAGACGAAGCCGCCGCTGGCGCCGTCGATGTGCAGCGGCACGTCGAGGCCCTTCTCGCCCTTGAGGTCGACGAGCAGCTCGTTGATGCCGACGATGTCGTCGGCGTGGCCGGTGAAGGTTGTGCCGAGCACCGCGGCGACGCCGATCGTGTTCTCGTCGATGTGGGGTTGCACGTCCTCGGGACCGATCACGTATTTGCCGTCCTGCAGCGGCACGATCCGCGGCTCGACGTCGAAGTAGCGGCAGAACTTCTCCCAGACCACGTGCACGTCGCCGCCGAAGATCAGGTTCGGCCGCTCGACCGACTTCGATGCGGCTTCGCGGCGCTGCTTCCACTTCCACTTCAGCGAGAGCGCGCCGAGCATGATCGCCTCCGAGGAGCCCTGGGTGCGGGCGCCGGTGGTCTCCCCGGGCGCGTGGTAGAGATCGGCGAGCATGCGGATGCAGCGCTGCTCGATCTCGGCCGAGATCGGGTACTCGGCGTGGTCGATGAAGTTGCGGTAGAGGTTCTCGCCGATCAGCCGTTGCGCCTCCGGCTCCATCCAGGTGGTGACGAAGGTGGCGAGGTTGCGGTTGGGATCGCCCTCCAGCGCCAGTTCCTCGTCGACCAGTCGCATCGCATCGAGCGCGGACATGCCGCTTTGCGGGAATGGGCCATCGGGAGCGTCCTCGGTGAGGAAGCGATTACCGTAGAGCTTGGCGGCATCTTCGCCGCTGAGTGCGTTGTTCATGACGCTCCAGTCGTGGTCGCGGGGGGGAGGCGAGCGTACCCGAGCGCCGGTTGACCCCGCCCAATTCGACTTAGACCAATTTGCCTGCCCGTGAGAGCATGCGGTGAATGATTGACTTCCTAGTCAGGCGCGGCGACCTGCGCGAGTGCCGCATCGCCGAGACAGAGCTGCCTGCGGTCGGCGCCGGTCAGGCGCTGCTGCGCGTCGACAGCTTCGGTCTGACCGCGAACAACATCACCTACGCGGTGATGGGCGAGGCGATGTCCTACTGGGACTTCTTCCCCGCCGAGGACGGCTGGGGGCGGGTGCCGATGTGGGGCTTCGCCGAGGTCGAGAAGAGCGAGGTCGATGGCGTCGAAGTCGGCACCCGGGTCTACGGCTACCTGCCCCCCTCCTCGCACCTGCTGGTGACGCCGGGAGGCGTCAACGGCAACGGCTTCGCCGATGCCTCGCCCCACCGGGCGGCGCTGCCCTCGGCCTACCACCGTTACCTGGCCAGCGGCAGCGACCCCTTCTACAGCGCCGACAGCGAGGACGTGCAGATGCTGCTGCGCCCGCTCTTCTTCACCTCGTTCCTCATCGACGACCAGCTCGCCGACGAGGGCCTCGCCGAACGTGGTCCGATCGTGATCTCCAGCGCCTCGAGCAAGACCGCGATCGCCGCCGCCTTCCTGCTGGCGCGCCGCGACGGCGTCGAGCTGATCGGCCTCACCTCAGCGGGGAACAAGGAGTTCGTCGAGGGCCTCGGCATCTACGATCGCACGGTCGCCTACGAGGAGATCGACTTGCTGGGGAGCGGTTCCGCGACCTACGTCGACATCGCCGGCGACGGCGCCGTGCGCCAAGCGGTCCACACGCACTTCGGCGACGAGCTCATCTACTCGATGACCGTGGGGGTGACGCACTGGGAGGATCTGGCCTCAGGCCAGGGCGACCTTCCGGGCCCGACCCCGATCTTCTTCTTCGCCCCAACCCGGGTCGAGAAGCGTTCCGCCGACTGGGGCCCAGCCGAGCTCGAGCGCCGCGTCGCCGAGGCCTGGCACCCCTTCTGCAAATGGACCGCCGGCTGGCTGGAGGTGGACCGCGGCCAGGGCTTCGAGGCCGTCGAGAGCGCCTACCTAGACGTACTAGAGGGCCGCGTGGGACCTAAGACCGCCCACGTAATCTCGCTCTGACTGCAAACCGCGTATATACCGCTTTAGGGAGCGTATATACTCGGTGGCGTGAGCAAGCACTTGGTCGACATCGATGAGGACGCTCTGCAAGCCGCGCGGGCGAGGCTCGGCAGCGCAACGATCAAGGAGACCGTCAACCGGGCACTACGTCAAGCCGGCGATGAGCATCGCCAGGACGTGAAGCGGCGCCTTGATCTGCTCGCTCGGACCGATGTCGTCGCTCGCGAGCAGGCATGGCGCTGACCCAGCTGCTCGACTCGAGCGTCCTCACGCGCCTACGCCATGACACCGTCAGGGAGGTGGTCGAGCCGGCGAGCGAGCGCGGTGAACTCGCGCGAGCCGGGATCAGTGACCTCGAGGTCGGCTACTCAGCTCGTAGCGCCCGCGAGTGGGACAATCTGGCCGAGGCCCTTCAGGCATTCGAGCTGGTAGAGACGACCGCCGACCACCTGCGGCGAGCCAGGCAGGTCCAGCGCATGCTCGCCGCAAAGCACCAGCGCGGTCGCAAGGTTCCGGATCTGCTGATTGCCGCCGCTGCCGAGTCTCACGGCCTGACCGTCCTTCACTATGACGCCGACTTCGATCTGATCGCTTCGGTTACCGGCCAGAGTTGCGAATGGGTCGTGCCAGCCGGTTCAGTCGACTGACGGCCGCCCGCTCGCGGGGAAACAACTAACTGGCTGGGGGCGGCTTGAGGCGGGCCTTTTCGACCCGGGCGAGCTTGCGCTTGAGGCGCTGGAATTCCTGCTCTTGCTCTTTGCTGCGTTTGTGACCCTTGTAGGCGAGGTTTTGGCGCTCCAGGGGGTCCGTCTTGAGGTCGTACATCTCCCACTGCGGCGGCACCGGGTTTTCGCTGATGTCGTAGTACTTGGCCAGCTTCCAGCGTCCTTCGCGGATGCCGACCACGTGGTTGGGCGGTTTCGGGTAGGGGCCTTTCTTCTGACCTGACTGGTAGTCGTCGTAGGTGAAGACGACGTAGTCCTGGACCGAGTTTTTGGTCGAGGGGTGCAGGACCAGCTTGGAGTAGTCCACTCCTTGCCAGTTGGCGCGGGCGCTCTTCGGCGCAGCCGCAAGGCTGGCCAACGTCGGCAGGAAGTCGACGTGTGAGACCAGCGCGTCGGTTTGGTGGGGCTTGGGGAAGAGCTTCGGGTTCGAGTAGACGAGCGGCACCCGCGTCGCCTCCTCGTAGAAATTGAAGTTCTTCTGCCGCAGGCCGCCGTGGGCGAGACCCATCTCGCCGTGGTCAGCGGTGCGCACGATCAGCGTGTCCTCGAAGAGCCCGGCCTCTTCCAGCTTGTCGAGGACGTTGACCAGATAGCTATCGGAGGAGCGCATCAGGTTGCCGTAGAAGTTGAGGTAATTCCGCATCTGTTCTCTGTTTTTCGGCTTCCCGGTCAGGTTGAAGATCTTCAGGAACTCTTCCTGGACGCTGGGCTTGGTCGAGAGGTCTTCTTCGGCCGTCGCCGGGGCGTGGATGTTCCCCTCGAGCCAGGTGCCGTCGTAGCCCGCTTCGTCGAACGATTTGCTCGGGTAGAAGAGGACGTCATGGGGGTTGACGACCGAGATCACCATGAAGAAGGGCTGCTGCTGGGCGGCGGTTGAGCTCAGGTATTGCAGCGCCCCCTCAGTGCCGTCGGCCACGTTGCCCTCCTGTTCGATGAAACGGCCGTCGTTGTCGATGTAGCCACCGCCGGCCTCGGGAACCGACTGGTTGGCGCCGGCATCGGGCGGGTTCCAGCGCAGGAAGCCGTACTTTTCGAGATCCGAGGGCTGCGCGTCTTCTTTTTTCGCCGGTTTCGAGCAATGCCACTTGCCCTTGTAGACGACGTTGTAGCCGGCGGCCTTCATCACCGTCGCCAGGTTCTTCAGGTCGGTCGGCAACTCGACCTGCGGGTTTTCCGGCGGTTCCATGTCTTCCTCGAGCGTGTACTTGACGCCGTGCTGGGCCGGGAAGTAGCCGCTCATCAGGGTCGAGCGGGCCGGCGAGCACATGCAGGCGTTGGTGAAGGCGCGTTCGAAGCTGAGCCCGTGCTGGCGCAGCCGCCGCATGCCCGGCAGGTTCTGGCGCAGCCAGTTCTGCGGGAAATGCTGGATCGCCCGCTCCTGGTCGGTGAGGAAGAGGATGATGTTCATCCCGGCGACGTCCTTGCGCTTGCCTTTCGCCGCCGCGAGCGCTTGCTCCACGCCGGCGCCCTGAGCCAGCAGCGCGGCCGCGGCGACGCTGGCGCCGGAGCCGATCAGCTGCTTGCGGGTCAGCCCGCTGTCGCGCTTCTCGTCGTCGGTCATTGGTTCCTCCGGAAGATGTCGACGGCATTGCTGCCGAACGAGGTCGAATAGAGAAAGCGGCCGTCGGGACTGAGCGCCAGCGAGCTGACCCCGCGCAAGGCGCGCGCCCTGGCGCAACCCGGCACCGAGCGCGGCGCGAGGCAGCCGCCGCGGCCCGGCACCTGCTTCACCTTGCCCGCCCTCTTGCCACGATCGAGGACGTCGATGGCGCTGCTGGCGAAGGCGGCCACGTAGACGTTCGCTCCGTCCGGGGAGATCGCGAGGCCCTCCGGGGCGTGCAGGGCGCGGCCGAAGGAACAGCCGGCGGCGCGCAGCCAGATCAGGCAGCCTGCCGTGCCCTGCTTCTGCGCCAGGCCACCGCTGCTGCGCGAGCGGGTGAAGGCGGTGACGCTGTTGCTGAACAGCGACGTGGCATAGACATCACCACCGGGATTGAAGGCAACCGCGTTGGCGCCGCCGAGCTCGACCCCGCTGGCGCAGCCGGCGAGGACGCCGCCGACGATGCAGCCGCTGCCATCGCTGGCTTGGGTGAGGTCGCCGGTGGCCTGATCCCGGGCCAGGGTGACGACCGCATTGGAGAGGGCGCTGGCGACGTAGACGCTCGACCCGTCGCCGCTCATCGCCATTCCCTCCGGGGCACCGAGGGCGATGCCGAGAGCGCAGCCGCTGATTGCTTCGGCGATGCAGCCACTGCTGTCGCCAGGCTGCGTCAGGGCACCGCTGAGGGGGTCGCGGTCGAAAACGGCAACCGCGTTGCCGAAGAAGGAGCCGACGTAGACGTTCTCGCCCTTGGGGCTGACCACGACGACGTCCGGCCCGACCAGGGCGCGGCCGACTGCGCAAACCGGGATCGGCACCCCGGCTAGGCAACCGGCACTGGCCGGCAGCTGAGTCAGTGCGCCGGTCTTCTGGTTGCGCTGAAAGACGCTGATCGAGTTGCTCGCCCGCGAGGTCGCGTAGACGTTGCGGCCGTCGGGACTGACGGCGACCGAGTTGGGCCCGTCGAGGCCGATCGCGACGGCGCAGTGGCCGGCGCCTTTGGCGGCGATGCACCCCGCCGCCCCCTTCGCCTGAGTGAGCGTGCCGCTGCGCGAATTGCGGCGGAAGATCGCGATCGCGTCGCTCTGCGAGGAGGCGACGTAGACGCTCCTGCCGTCGGGGCTGAGCGCGATCGCGCGCGAGCCCATGAATGGCCCGGGTCCCGCGAGCGCGCGCGCCGTGCCGCAGCCGTCCCCGTGGGCGGAGCGATCGACGATGCAGCCGCTGGTGCCAGCGAGCTGGGTGAGCGTTCCAGCCCTCTCCCCCCGAGGCTGGTGTTTCGGCTGCCGAGGCTGGTTCGCATCGGCTGCCGCAAACGCACCGGAGGCAAGCAGCGCCAGCGCGGCTGAGGAGATCAGCGCCGCCGCCAGCCAGCCGCTGAGACGGCGCTTTGGAAGAGAGAGGTGCACGCGCGGCGAGCCTATTCCGCCGCGCGGACACCCACGCTCAGTGCTTGCCCACCTTCAGGTCGCCGAGGACGCCGATGCGAATGCCCAGCCAGGGATAGGTCGCGGTGTAGAAGGTGTTGTCCTGCGGCTGCAGGCCGACTGCCGAGAGCCAGAGCTGGTAGACGGGTGCATTGGCGATGCCGCCGTGCAACCGTCGCCAGACCCGGTGGCCCTTCACCCCGAAGGGCGGCGGCGTGATCGTGTCGGTCCACTCGACCGCGTTGCCACCCTGGTCGAGCGTGCCCCAGGGCGAGGTGGTCTTAGCCTGCCCTACCGTGCCGAGGCTGCCCTGGTAGGCCTTTTCGTAAGCCGAGGCCTTGATCCCCAGGGGATTCACCGTCGCGCAGCTCGAGGCGCTGAAGGCGGAGGGGCACCAGCTCGGCGCCGGCGTTTCGGAGGCGTGGAAGTTCGCCAGCGGCTGTTCGGAGGCGTTGGTGACATCGCCGGTGGTGGGATTTAGCTCGGCCTGGTGCGGCGCGGCAGCGCCACCGTCGCCGAAGTCCCCCGGATTGGTCGGGTACTGCCAGTAGGAGTACTTGCCGCCTCCGCTTGGGTCGTAATAGGCCGCCTTGATCCACTCGTTCTGGCTGGGGATGACGAAGCCGGTCTTGTGCGAGCGGGTCATCGCCCGCACGCGCATGTCGTACATCCCCGTCTCGGTCTGGCGCGAGAGTCGCACCCGGTAAGTGACGTAGTGGAAGCCGCCGGCGCTGCTGACCTTCTTGGAGATGACCTGGCCGTTGTAGAGCGCGTTGGCAAAGCGAGCGGAGCGCAGGAAGTTGGCGAAGCCGTATGGCTTGTCGGCCCATTCCGGCGCCGCAACCGAGTAATGGTGACCGGCGGCGGCCGGTGCGGAGAAGTCGATCTGACCGTACTTCGGCCATTCGGCGCCGCTCTCGGTGGAGCTGTAGAGCTTGTATTTGTTGCGTCCGGCAGGGTCGACCGTGTTGAGGAAATCGACGTACTGGGTGACCGTCACCTCGAGCCGACCGATGCCGTAGCGGTAGTCGACCCCGCCGACCTGCTGACAGGGCGGCTGCTTTTCCGCCGGCACGACTTCGGCGCAGGAGGAGTAGACGGCATCGGTGAAGGGGACGATTCCCACCGAGGGATTGCCGGGAGCGCCAACCGTGACGGTCTTGAAGGTGAGCACAGATCGCACGGGAGCGGCCCCCGACGCCGCCGGCCCGACCAGCGCCAGCGCGATCACCAAGCCCAGCGCAGGCAACAGGCGGTTTTTCAGGGCAGCGGAGAGAGGCCGGCGAGTTCGCATGGTGCCTCATCGACGCCCCACCGAAATGCTTGAGGGCGGCGAAATCGGGGGAGTAGGTTGCAGGCGAGGTCTCCCCCGAAAAGGTGAACAGGCGAAAGGAACGCGATGACGACCCCCCTCGATGGCACCGTTGCACTGATCACCGGCGCCAGCAGCGGTATAGGCGAGGCGACCGCGCGGGCGCTGGCGGCGCAGGGCGCAAAGGTGGCGGTGGCGGCTCGCCGGCTCGAGCGGCTGGAGCGTCTGGCCAGCGAGATCGGCGGCAAGGGTCACACCGCACTGGCGATCCAATCCGACATCACCGAGCAGGAGCAGGCGATCGCCGCCGTCGATCGCACCGTCGACGAGCTCGGCCGTCTCGACATCGTCGTCAACAACGCCGGCCAGATGCTGCTCGGCCCGATCGAGGATGCGCCAACCGAGGAGTGGGACCGGATGATCGACCTCAACCTCAAGGGCCTGATCAACACCACTCACGCCGCCCTCCCCCACCTGCTCGCCGCCGCTGGGGACTCGGCGCGGGGCTGCGCCGACGTGGTCAACATCAGCTCGGTGGCGGGACGCATCGCCCGCTCCGGCTCCGGCGTCTACAACCTGACCAAGCACGGGGTTGGCGCCTTCAGCGAGTCCTTTCGCCAGGAGTTCGCCAGTCGCAAAATCCGCTCGACGATCATCGAGCCGGGCGCTGTCGACACCGAGCTCACCGACCACATCCGCGACGAGATCCGCGAGCAGGTGCGCGGCCGCTTCGCAGACATCAAGTCACTCGAAGCGGTCGACGTCGCCGACGCGATCGCCTACGCGGTGACCCGCCCCTGGCACGTCTCGCTCAACGAGGTGCTGATCCGACCGACCGAGCAGGTCGGCTGAAGCTCGCCAGGGACAGTGGCCACGATCGCGACGATCGGCGTCTACGGATTCGATCGGGAGACCTTCCTTGCCACCCTCGGCGAAGCCGGCGTCGACCTGGTGCTCGACGTGCGGCAGCGCCGCGGCGTGCGCGGCAGCCAATACGCCTGGGCCAATGCTCGCCGCTTGCAGGACGCGATACGCGACGCCGGCATCGAGTACTCGCACCTGAAGGAGCTGGCGCCGACGACCGAGCTGCGCCAGGCTCAGTACCGGGCCGACGCCCGGCGCGGCGAGGGCAAGCGCTCGCGCACCGTCCTCTCCGCGGAGTACGCCACCGGCTACACCGAAAAGATCCTCGACCGTGTCGAGCTGGCGCCCATCGTCAGCTGGATTGGCAGCTCGAAGGCAGCCCTGCTCTGCGTCGAGCGCGATCCGGAGGCCTGCCACCGCTCGCTGGTCGCGGCGCGGCTGCAACGCGATTGGGGCTTCGGCGTCGAGGACCTGCGCCCGCCGGCCGCCGATCGTTAACCGCTGGTTGGCGGCGTCATCAGCGCCACCGGCAGTGAGAGACCGGCAGAGCGGCGCAGGGTGGCGATCCGCCGACCCGGCTGCACCGCGTCGCGAATCTCCCCGGCGCGGTCGCCCAGGGCGGCGACCGTCGCCTCGAGGTCGGGGGCGACGAAGGCAAGGCCCCAGAAGAACGCGGGTCGGTCTCCCCCGGTCCGCTCGATCGCCTCAGACGGCGCCTGCACGACCTCGAGGATCGGCTCGCCGAGGCGAAAGAAGGCCTGCCGAGGGGCGCCCGCGGGAGTCGGCTCCTCGCGAACGCGCCGCAGGTCGAGACCGACGCGGCGCAGGGCGGCAACCGTGCGATCGAGATCGGAGCTGATCGCGACCACATGGTCGAGCGCGGTGACGCCGTTGGGGTGAGCCACTCGCTCGCCAGGGGGAGGACGATCCGATCGCGACGTCGCGAGCCCGTCGAGGTCGTCGGTCTCGATCTCGCGCAGGGACCAGGAGACGAGGCCCTTGGCTCCGTCTGCCGGCTTCAGCCGAATCCGCGTCTCACCCACCACGCAGGAGTTGTCTGTGACCTCGAACCCGCAGGCGCGCCACGCCTCGGCCGGGTCGGCAACGGTTAGCTCGTCGAGCGTCGGTGGCATGGTGGGACGGTAACGGGGCGCAAACGGTGAAAAAAGTGCACCGGAGTAATCATCCGGTTAAATCGAATGTATTCTCGCTGGACGCATGGCCAAGCCCACACAATCTGGACCGGGCAGGCCCAAGCGATCGTCCGATATCCCCCTTGCCGGCAGCCGCAGGCTCGATCGCAACAGCGACGTGCCGCTCTATTTTCAGCTTGCCGCGGCGCTGAAGGTGATGTTGGAGGTCGGGGCCTGGGAATCCGGTGCCCGTTTTGCCTCCGAGCGCGAGATCGAAGAAGAGTTCGGCGTCTCGCGGGCGGTGATCCGCCCGGCGCTCGATCTCCTCGTCGGCGACGGGGCGATCTTCCGGATCAAGGGGTCCGGCGCTTTCGTGGCGCCACCACGACGCGAGGTCGAGGTCGCCGGTCTGGTGCGGCTATGGCTGGAGCAGCGCCACGATCGCGAGGTCGCCGTGCAGGCCGCGCGCGAGATCCCGCCCGATCCCACCGTCTCGCGCTTTCTCGACCTCGAGGGCGCGGGCGAACCGATTGCACACGTGACCGCGGTCGTCGACATCGGCGAGCCCTCCGTCTGCCTCGTCGACTCCTTCTCGCCGATCGCGCACATGCCCTGGCTCCTGTCCACGGCCGAGGCGCTCAAAGCCGGCAGGAAGCCACCGCCGCCGGGTCAGCTCGAGCTCACGCGCGCCACCGTCTCGGTCGAGCACACCTTCTTCGGCGAGTGGGGGTCCTCCCGGGTCGGGGCAACCGCGGGCGAGCCGGCCCTGATGGGGCGCTTCGTCCAGTTCGGCTGCGTCGACGGGTCAGAGCGCGAGCGCCCGCTCGAGTTCGCTCGCCTCATCTACCGCGCCGACAGCGCCCAGCTCGCCTTTGTGCTTAGTTGACACAAGTCTTTTAGAGCGCTGTGGAAAGATCAAGCGCTCGCAATGACCGCGCTGGGTCAGAACCTGATCGATGCCCTAGCCCTTGGCAGCCTTTACGCCCTGATCGCCCTTGGCATCACCCTCGTCTACACGGTGATGGGAATGATGAACTTTGCCCACGGCGAGTTCATCATGCTCGCCGCTTACGCTCTCTTCGTCTTCGCCGGCCTGCCGTTCGGCGTGGCAGTCGCCTGCGCTCTGCTCACCGGGATCGCGATCGCGCTGCTCGCCGAGCGGGTCGCCTTCCGACCGGTGCGCAATGCAGACCTCTCGGCTCAGCTCGTCACCTCGCTGGCGGTCGCGGCGATCCTGCAGAACGTCGTCACCGCAACCGTCGCCGCCCGCCCCCAGTCGGTCGAAACGCCGGCGGCAATCAGCGCCTCGACCAACATCGGCGCGATCTCGGTGCCGAACCTCGAGTTCGTCACCCTCGGCCTGACGACGATCGTCCTCGGCGGCCTCGGCTGGCTGCTCTACCGCACCCGCACCGGCCTGGCAATGCGGGCGGCGGCCGAGAACTTCGAGATGGCGCGCCTGCTCGGCGTTCGGGCGGATCGGCTGATCGCGACCGCCTTCGCGATCAGCGGTGCGCTCGCCGCCGCGGTCGGCGTGCTGATCGTGCTGCAGACCGGCCAGGTCTCGCCGACGATGGGGCTCACCCCGGTCCTGGTCGGGTTCGTCGCTGTCGTGATCGGCGGCTTCGGCAGGATGTTCGGAGCAGCCCTCGGCGGCCTCCTGCTCGGCGCCCTCTCCTCTCTGCTCGCCGTCTATTTGCCCGAAGGGTTGGTGCCGTTCCGCGACGCGATCGTCTTCACCTTCCCGGTGCTGATCCTGATCTTCAGGCCGCACGGCCTCCTCGGCGGCGAGATCGGCAGGGCCCGGGTGTGAGCGGCGAGCGCTTCCGCACCCGCCAGTCCGCAGCGGCCTCTTTGCTGATCCCGCTGCTGCTGATCGCGATCACTGCCCTGATTGGCGCCAACGGCACGCCCTCGCTCCAAGACACGGTGACGGCGATCCTCTGCAACCTGATCATCGTCATCGGCCTGCAGGTCTACGTCGGCAACAGCGGCGTCTACTCCTTCGGACAGCTCGGCTTCGCCACCGCCGGCGCTTACGCCGCCGCCTTCCTCACCCTGCCGGCGGCCTTCGCCCTGCTGCAGACGCCCAGCCTGCCGCACTTCATCGTCGACGCCCACCTCGGCGCGCTGCCCTCGACCCTGATCGCCGCGGCGTTCTCCGCACTGCTGGCGGTCGTGGTCGGGCTGCCGCTGATGCGCACCTCGACCCTGGCGATCCCGATCTCCACCTTCGCCTTTCTGATCGTCGTCTACGACGTCGTCGCCAACTGGGACCGGGTCACCGGCGGCAGCAGCGGCCTGGTCAACATCCCGACGACGACCAGCGTCGAATCGGCCGCGCTCTGGGCCGGCGCCGCGGTGGTCCTGGCGCTGGCCTACAAATGGTCGGCGAGCGGCTACCGCCTGCAGGCGACGCGCGAGGACGAGGTGGCGGCGCGGTCGATCGGCGTCGGCGTGATGCGGGAGCGGCTGATCGCCTTCGGCCTCAGCGGCGCTCTCTGCGGAATCGGCGGCGCCCTCGCGGTGCACCAGTCCGGCGTTCTCAACCCGGCGACCTTCTACTTCGGCGCGACCGTGACGACGATGACGATGCTGGTTGTCGGCGGTGCTCGCAGCGTCTTCGGCGCCGTGATCGGGGCGATCGCGATCGCGACGGTGAACGAGCTGCTGCGGAGTGTCGAGAACGGCGCCAGCCTTTTCGGCGCGATCTCGATCGGCGAAGCGCCCGGCCTCGCGGCGATCGGCCTCGGGTTGATCCTGCTGGCGACGATGATCGCGATGCCGAGCGGGTTGAGCGGCGGCCGCGAGGCCGGCGAGCTGACCTGGCTGCAGCGATTGGGCCTGAGCGCCCCGGCGCCGCCGCCGGCGCGCGGCGCTGCCGCCGCCGGCGAGCCCGCGATAGATCGGCCGCCAGGCGGAGCCCTGCGCGCCGAGGGCATCTCCCTCGCCTTCGCCGGGCTGCGGGTCCTCGATGATGTCGACCTGGGGCTCGAGCGCGGCGAGGTGCTCGGCCTGATCGGCCCCAACGGCGCCGGCAAGACGACGCTGGTCAACGTCCTCAGCGGCTTTCAGGCGCCCGACTCCGGGACCGTCTCGCTCGACGGCGCCGACTTGATCGGGCGCTCGCCGGCGCGCCTCGCCCACGACGGCCTGGGCCGCACCTTCCAGACCGCCCTCCCCTTCCCCGACCTGAGCGGCCTCGAGAACGTCGCCGTCGGCGCGATGGGCATGGGCGCCGGCAGGCGGCGGGCGCTCGCGACCGCCGCCGACGTGCTCGACCGCCTCGACCTGCTCGAGCAGGCAAGGCTGCCGGCCGGGGCGCTGCCGGCGGGCAGCCAACGCCTGCTCGGGATCGCCCGCGCGCTGGCGATCGGACCGCGCTACCTGCTGCTGGACGAGCCGGCCGCCGGCCTGAACGAGGCCGAATGCTCGCAACTGGTGACGTTCCTGCGCAACGTGCCGAACGACTTCGGCTGCGGGATCCTGCTGATCGAGCACGACATGAGCATCGTCATGCCGCTCTGCTCGCGGGTGCAGGTGCTCGACGACGGCATGACGATCCGGATCGGCACCCCGCAGGAAGTCCAGGCCGATCCCGCCGTGGTCGAGTCCTACTTGGGCAGCTCCTTCCTGGCGGCGGTCGATGCTTGAGCTGCGCGACGTCCGGGTCAGCTACAGCGGGATCGAGGTCGTCCACGGGGTCGACCTCGGCGTCGGCCGCGGCGAGGTGGTCGGGATGATCGGGCCCAACGGCGCCGGGAAGAGCTCGATCCTGCGCTCGATCTGCGGCCTGGCGCCCAGCTCGGGGAGGGTGACGTTCGGGGACCGGGTGCTGACCGGGCTGCCGCCGGAGCAGATCGCGCGGCTCGGTCTGGCCCTGGTCCCCGAGGGCCGGCACATCTTCAAGACCCTGACCGTGGCCGAGAACCTGCGGCTGGGGGCGCGGCAGGAGACCGAGGCCGTCGAGCTGATGGAGCGAACGCTGTCGCGATTCCCGATCCTGCGCGAGCGCGCCGGCCAGCGCGCCGACCGGCTCTCGGGCGGCGAGCAGCAGCAACTGGCGATCGCCCGCGCCCTGCTCGGCCGGCCAAAGCTGCTGGTCCTCGACGAGCCCTCGCTCGGCCTGGCGCCGAAGATGATCGACGTCATCTACGAGCTCCTGGGCGAGCTGCGCGAGGAGGGCGTGACGATGCTGCTGGTCGAGCAGAACGCCGCCCGCACGATCGACTTCTGCGATCGCTGCCTCGTGCTCAGCACCGGCCGGGTCCGGGCCCAGGGCTCGCGCGGCGAGCTGCAGAGCAACCACGACGTCCTGCGCGCCTATCTCGGCCGGCAGCCGTGAATAGAATGGAATTCCCAATTAGTCACGAGGAGCGCTGATGTTCGACGACCAGCCACGTGCGGTACCGACCAGCGAGGAGGTCTCACTGGCGCTACGTCACTGCTGGCAGCCGCTTGCGCGGGTCGAGGACCTGCGGCGCGGCCCTCAGCGCGCCGTGCTGCTCGGCGAACCGCTCGCCGTCTTCCTCACCGAGAGCGGCGAGGCCGCCGTCGTCGCCGACCGCTGCGCCCACCGCGGCGCCTCGCTCTCGATGGGCAAGGTCGAGGGTGACTCGATCCAGTGTCCCTACCACGGTTGGGAGTGGGCGGGCGCGGATGGCGCCTGCACCCGCATCCCCTCGCTGCCCGACCAGAGTCAGATTCCGCCCCGGGCGCGGATCCCGGCGTTCCCGGTTCGCGAGCAGTGGGGCCTGGTCTGGACCGTCCTCGAGGAGCCCTTTGGCGAGCTGCCGACGCTGCCGTGGTTCGACGCCGAGACCTGGACCTGGGGCCACGGCGAGCCCTTCGAGCTGCCGGTCAGCTTCGGGATCATGATCGAGAACTTCCGTGACGTCTCCCACTTCGCCTTCGTCCATCAGGCCACCCTGGGCGCGATGGCGGAAGTGATCGAGTCACTCGAACCGGAGCACAACGGCCGCGAAGTGATCCTGCGCCGCAAGGTGGAGTGGGGCGAGGACGCCTCGGCGGTCTGGGGCGCGCTGCGGGAGATGCATTACCACGCGATCGCGCCCAACTTCACCTCGGGCCGGATCCTCACCGCCGACGGCGAGCGATGCCTGCTGCACGCGGCGCGTGCAATCAGCGCCACCGAATCGGCCCACTACTGGATCGAGGGCGGCCTGGAGAACTTCGACGAGCAGGACCTCGCTAACGCGATCGAGTACGACTGGCGCATCTACTCCGAGGACCTGCCGATCATCTCGGCGATCCAGCCGCCCGAGCTGCCCCTCGACGCCAACGCCGACGTCAACACCCTCGCCGACCGCTTCACCCTGGCCTACCGGGCGGCGTTCCGCGAGTACGTCGAAGGCGCGCTGAGCGAGCGCGCGGCGTCTACCCGCCGTATTCGGGGAAGAACCGCGGCTTGACCTTCGCCACCAGCACCGGCTTGCCGGTCGTGTAGGAGTAGATCGGCCAGGTCCGGCTCGGGTGGTGATCGGTCCTCGTGTAAGAGAGGTCGCCGACGACCGTGTGGTGGGCTTTCGCTTCCAGTGCGTCGGCAAGGGTGCTGCCGTTGACGCTGTGGGTTTCCCTGATCGCGTCGAGGATCAGCTGGCCGCCCGCATAGGCGCCGAGCAGGGCGCTGGAGACATCGGTATCGACCCCGTTGCGTTTGAGCTGCTCGAACAGCTTCGCCGTTTCCGCGTTGGGCGGGTCGTAGGCGGAGCCGTTGGAGGTGGCGAAGATTTCCCTGGTGTTGGGGATGCCCTTGAGCCAGAAGGTGCCATCGAAGCCCGCCGGCCCCTGGATCGGCACGTCGATGCCGGCAGAGCGGATCTGCTTGATCGCCGAGGCGCCGCCGGGCGGATAGGAGCACATCACCACCGCGTCGGCGCCGGAGTCGCGCAGCTCGCTGACCTGGCTGGCGACCGACTCGTCGCTGTTCTCGAAGTCGGCCGAGCCGGCGATTGTGCCGCCCATGTGTTCCCAGGTCTGCTGGACGCCGGAGCAGTACGCACGGCCGTAGATGATCGAGGTGTCGCGAAAGAGGAACGGGTGCCTAACTCCCCGGTCCCAGAGGAACTGGGCGCCGGCGCTCGCCTCGCTGAGCAGGCTGGGGAACGAGCTGAAGGATAGGCGGCCAGTGGTCGGTGGCCCGAACCCGGGTTCGTTGGCGTTGGACATGTTCAGCTCGTCGTGTTCTTCGGCCAGCGGCGCGGCGGCGGCCGCGTTCAGCGCCTCGCCGCTGAGCACGAGCAAGTCGGCACCTTCTTCGATCACCTTTTGCGCCGCGAGCACGGACTGCTGGGGGTCGGAGCGGGTGTCGGCGTGGACGACCCTGATCTTGTGGCCGTCGATGCCGCCCCTGGCGTTGGTTTCGGCGATCAGCTGTTCGACCGCGGCGAAGGTGGAGTCATACGGCGCCATGTAGCCGGTTTTGGCCATCGCGGCGCCGATCACTATTTCCTTCGGCAGGCCCTTCGACGGAGCGCTGGAAGGATCGCCGCTGCTACCGCAACCGGCAAGCAGGATCAGGGCAAGGGCAAGCGAGGCGAAAAGCTTGGGCAGAATGCATGAAGATTACCTGAGCAACATCTGGCGGTCCCGCCCGAGGTCGGCGATCGCCGCCAGCTCGCGCTGACAAAGCTCGAAGTCGAACAGGTCGATGCTCTCGCGAACGCGGTCCGGGGAGCTCGGCTCGACGATGGCGACGTGGCCGAGCTCGACCTGCCAGCGCAGGACGACCTGGGCGGGCGTCTTGCGGTGGCCCTCGGCAAGCCGCAAGATCACCGGATCGTCGAGCAGCTCGTCCTGTCCAAGCGGGCACCGGGCCTCGGTGGCGATCCCCCGGGCGGCGTGGATGGCGCAGAGCTCAGGCTGCTGGAGGCGCGGATGCAGCTCGACCTGGTTGACCGCCGGCAAGCCCCTTGCCCCCCGCTCGATCAGCTCGAGCTCGCCGGCAGCGAAGTTGGCGACGCCGATCGTGCGAGCCGCCTCCTCCCGGTGGATCCATTCGAGCGCCTGCCAGGCGCCGAGGAGGTGGTCCGGGTCGGCGCCGGAGCCGTTGATCAGGCAGAGGTCGACATGATCGAGACCGAGCCGCTCGAGGCTGGCCTCGAAGGCGTCGAGGGTCGATTGCGAGTCGCCGTCGAGAATCGAGAGCTTGCTGGTGACGAAGTAGTCCTCGCGGGGAAGGCGGGAGTGGTCAAGCGCTTCGCCGACCTCCCGCTCGTTGCCGTGCGCGGCCGCCGTGTCGAAGTGGCGATAACCGGCCGCGAGCGCTTGCTCGACGACGCCTCGCGTTTGCTTGGGGGGCACTTGAAAGAGGGTCAGTCCGAGCTGCGGAACCTCGATGCCATCATGCAGACGAACGACGGGGATCGCGATTTGGGCCGCATCCATTCTTGTCATGGTAGCTATTGCACATCACGACTAATCGCTAATCCCGGAGCAGAAGATCGTCGAGCTCCCTACCGCTGAGCACCGACCGGGGCTGCTCGGCGACGACGTCGGAGCCTGCTTCGGCCTGATCGTCGCGTCGCTTGATCAGCAGCCACTGGGGCTTCTCGCCGGACCGGGTGCGCTGCAGGGCGAAGCCGCCGCGCAGCTTCTCACCGTGGAGGACGAAGGCGGCGTGCCCGCGCTCGAGCGCTTCGGGCCAGGGCACCCGGCCGCCCTGCTCGTAGGAGCCGCGGTCCCAGACGATCAC
>Ga0068853_100000103_pt1 | contig 57277 bp, 45 predicted proteins | sample KBSCornC32_FD_65655 | JGI IMG/M metagenome (GOLD analysis project Ga0068853, IMG submission 65655) | Corn rhizosphere microbial communities from Kellogg Biological Station, Michigan, USA - KBS Corn C3-2 | ecosystem: Host-associated > Plants > Roots > Rhizosphere > Soil ... | reverse complement strand
AAGCTGGCCAAGACCTCCGGTACTCCGGGCAAGACCCAGCTGATCAATCATTTTAGTATCAACGACGAGTGGTATATCGTCGACCTGCCGGGCTATGGATTTGCCAAGGTTTCGCAGTCGCAGCGAAAGAAATGGGAGAAGATGATCGAGGACTATCTGCGCAAGCGGGAAAATCTTGTCAATGTGTTTGTGCTTATCGACAGCCGTCATTCTCCGCAGAAGCTCGACCTGGAGTTTGTCAATAAATTGAGGGAATGGCAGGTGCCGTTCACGCTTGTATTTACGAAGGCGGATAAGGAGAATCAGCGGATCGTCGCGGCGAATGTCAGAGATTTTCTGGATAAGATGCGTCTGACCTGGCAGTTCCTGCCACAGCATTTTGTCTCGAGCGCCGTCAAGCGGATGGGAAGGGATAAGATACTTGGTGTGATCGCAGAGATGAATAAGGAGTTCGAGGACGAAGTTGGAGGGGCGTGACCGGAGCAATATACAGAGAGTTGGAGGAAGGCGGAAGGTTTTGGGGGGAGTATTGATCTGTGGGGTCGGGCGGGTGACTGGAAAATTTTGGGGAGACAACCCCTTGGACCGTGGCAGACACGGCCTTGATACCAGTAGCGGGTGCTACGGTTGGGTCAGCGGATCAGTTGACCACTTTGTTTGCGCAGCTGCTGCTGGCAAACGCTTCGGGTTTGGCCTTGAAAGCGAAGCCCATACCGAGTATGTAGCCCATTGCTTCCTTCAGCGCATCGTTGCTCTTGAAGTGCGGGTTCGTGTTAATGTCGGCGTGTACTTCCATGTCGACATTGTACTTACTGAAGAGGTTGCAGAGCTCGTAGGCAATTTCGATGCTTTTGGCTACTTCTACCAGCATACGTTCTTTGATGGTATACTGGTGTCTTGTCTTTTCGTTGTGAATAAACATGAACCCGCCATGTCCTTCGCGTAAAAAAACGATCACCGTAGCAAATTCAGTTTCCAAACCTTTTACCTGGGAGTCAGTGCCGATGCATACTTTTAGCCGGTAGCCTTTCTCGGTCTCGCGACGGATGGCATTTTCAACGGCTTGAATGATGGGTAGATCGATGAGATCGCCATTAAATTTTCGCCATAACATATTGTAAAGGATTTTTCGAATTTACCGAAAAACGGCTTAATCGCAAAATCGCATGAGGATTATAGTTTTATTAACAGACCAGCGACTGCGGCGGCAAGCCGCGCGGGGTAAGACATTTGTCGTATTATATTATTTTATATATGAAAAATGAATAGGCTTTCGTCAGAATTGTCCCGTGCTAAGCAGCACGAGGGTGCAGGCTTCCAGCGGTTGTATGCCGTTGGCCTCGGCGAGTTGTTCCAACTCGGGGTTCTCAGCGCCTGGGTTAAATATGATTCGTTTGGGGTGAAGAGAGAGGATATAGTCGTAGTATTCTTTTTGGTGTGTGGGATTGAGGTATAGCGTGACCGTGTCTATATCCCTGTAGTCTTTTTTGTCGGTCTCTATGGCGATGTCGCCGGTCTTTGCCTGTTTGCGACCAATGGCGATCACGGGGTGACCATGGCTGTGCAACCTTTTTATTGCGAGGTTGCTGTAGCGTGTCGGGTTGTCGGAAGCGCCGAGCACCAGCGTTTTTTTTGTGGTGGTAGCCATCGTACTCTTAAATTACAAATTCCGTTGGCTTCTTGTTTGAATTACCTGCAAAATATTGTTCTGGATATCTTTCATGATCCAGCCTGCCCAGAGGCTGGAGTAAAAATTGAAGTCGGTTTTGAGCACGAAGTGGCTATACAGGTGCATGCGGCTGCCGCCGGCGTCAGTGTAGTCGAGATGGTGAGGTGGCCCATGCCAAATGGAACTCCGCCAGGGAAGATGATAATGGCCGGGTCGTGCTTATGGGTAGGGCTTGTCGTGGCGGGAGCGGCGAGGTGGCCGGGTCGTGCTGTGGGTCAGCTGTGTCGCAGCGGGCGCGGCGAATGGCAGGGTCCTGTCTAGTGCTTCGCGCCGAAGAGTTTCATCAGGCTGCTCCAGAACCAGTGTTCGTCGGCTTTGATCATTGTGTCGAGGGTCTTGTCGGCCTGCTCGCTGAATTTGCGGATGTTTTGTATAGTATCCGTAAATGTTTTGACGGCCTTGTCCCGGCGGTCACCTTCTACTTCGCTAAGTTCTTTCAGGACGGGGATCATGAGGTCCAGTTCGCGTTTTTTCCGTTCTTTCACGATCTGTCTTGCTACTTTCCAGATGTCTTTTTCTGCCGTGAAGAATTCTTTCCGTTCGCCGGGTACGATGACTTTTTGGACGAGACCCCAGTCTATCAGTTCGCGGAGGTTCATGTTGGCGTTGCCGCGGCTGATGTTCAGTTGCTCCATGACTTCGTCGGCGCTCAGGTGGTCGGGGCTTACGAGGAGCAGGGCGTGTATCTGTGCCATGGTCCTGTTGATGCCCCAGTTGGTGCCGAATCGTCCCCAGTTAGCGATGAATTGAGCTTTTGCTTCTGCCAGTTGCATTTCCTTATTTTAGGTTGCTGATCCAAAGGTATAAATATTTTCTGAATTTTCAGAAAATATTGAAAGTTTATCTTTATAGGGGAGGAAGAAGGGATTCAGGTGAGGGTTGGAAGATGAGATATCGGGGAGAGTAGTTGAAGGTCTGGTGGGCGACCGAGGGAGTCCGGGGGGATGGGTGGGTCCGGGGAAGTTTGAAGGAGGGAAGTGTTTATGAGGAAGGTGAGGGTGCCGGGAGGTGGACGGTTATGAGGGAAGGGCCGCGAGGTGGACAGTTAAGGTGAAGGGGTGATTCCATGGGGTGAATCTTTGGGGGGAAGGAGAAAGGATTCAGGTGAGGGTTGGAAGATGAGATATCGGGGAGAGGAGTTGAAGGTCTGGTGGGCGACCGAGGGAGTCCGGGGGGATGGGTGGGTCCGGGGAAGTTTGAAGGAGGGAAGTTTTTATGGGGAAGGTAGTGGATCCGGAGAGTATGGGTGGGTCCGGGTAAGTTCGAAGGAGGGAAGTTTTTATGAGGAAGGTGGTGGATCCGGAGAGTATGGGTGGGGCTAGGTAAGTTTAGAGAAGGGGTGGTTTAGTATTTAGGGCAGCTGTATTGTTTGTCTTCTTTCTGGCGGAAGCCGTCTTTGTGTTTGCCGGGGCGGATGACGAGGGCGAGGTAGAAGCCGCCGTTTGCGGATTTGGTTTTGGAGAAGACGGTGCCCAGGTTGTGTACGCCAATGAGGAGGGGGCCTGCTTTTGCGGCGGCGCCGAGCCAGATCTTTCCGTCGGTGGTGACGGTCAGCGGCAGGTAGGCGCCCCATTTTTTTGTTTCCCATCGGGGGGTTAGGGCCAGCAGGGTCATTTCTTTGGTAAAGAGTCGTTTTCCGTAGTTGGAGCCGCCAAGGTTGAGGGTGAGGTCGCCGTTGATCGAGAAGTTGTTCTGGAGCGGCCGGTCTATGTTGATAACCAGTCTTGCCGGGTTGAATATGGTGAAGGTGCCGGTGAGGCGGTTGAAGTTATTTGCGATTGTTCCCAGGCTGTCGTTGAAGTCGGCAAAGCTGCCGGCGTTGTCGAATTTGTTGTTGAGGTCGGCGTCCGTTGTGGTTATTTTGGGGTTGGCGACGAATCTGCTCTGGGAGCCGTAGGTGTATCTGTTCGCGCCGAGGTCGAGCAGGCTTACGCCGATCTTCCAATCGTAGTCAAAATAGTCGTCCTGGTCGTTGTAGGTCTGTATGGCCTGGGATTTCACGAGGTATTCGACTCCGAGGTCGATGGCCGCACCGGCCTGGGTATGGTTGATAAAGTTTTTGATGTTCGTGCCTGTGCTCTGGTCGTCGTGCCAAAAATCGTAGTTGGAGGAATAGCCGTAATGGGCGGTTGCTGTGGCGAGGTTGAACACGGGGGTATCCTGTTGTATCGACTGGGTGACTCTGCCGTTCGTCAGCTGCAGGAAGGCGCCGGAAATTCCGCGCATGAGCCTGAGCGTAACACCGGCGTTGAGTCTTCCGTAGGCGTCGTCCCAAATTGTCCTGCTGTAGGTGCCGTATAGTTCGAGCCAGCTGCTGGTGACCATATTGGCTTTGTACGAGGCGTCGGGATTGATGAGGAAGAACTGATTCATGTTCTGCAGCGAGTCGGAGTAGTTGACGGCGCCCGTCCTTGCGGATAAATAGCCGCGGATGTTGGCGCCGAAGGAGATGGCCTGTTTACGCCCCAGGGAGAGGCGGACGTTCAGCAGGTGTATGTTGTAGTTAAGGGCCGCGTAGCGCCGGAGGTTGCCTTTGGCCCAGTCATATCCGATGGTGTCGGGGTGGGACAGGTAGGAATAGTTGGTGAACCTGACCGCATTGGTACTGTTTTTTATCTGGGTGGAGAACAGGGTTATATCCCAGGGATAGGGTGTGCTCAGGATCGATGCCGGATTGTTGGCTACCCCCAGTGATCCCGCAAACGGGGATCCTTCAATGGCATGATAGTCCTGTGCCAGGGTTCCCAATGAAAAAACCAGTAATACCGCTGTTATGCAGTTGCGCATCCGGATAATTTTTTTCTTTCCGCCTTAGGGTATTTCATCAGCGGCAAATATTAAATTCAATTGACAGTCAATGGATTTTGGTAGGCTTTCCGGTGGGATACAGGGTAGGAAAAGGAGTTTAAAAGGGTTGGCCGTGTGTCTGTCTGATTAAAAATGAGACCAGCCCCGGGTATGACTTTAACGAAGATAATAAAAGATTAGTACGTGACTCGCTGACAAACCATTGTTGAAGGAGTCTACCCATCCAAAGTCGTCTGCCGAACTGTCTGCGCCACTGGTCTGTATATTCCTGTTCGAGTTCATACCGGGCCAGTTGTCCCTGGAGAAATGAGCTGATGCAGTGAAAAGCGATCTTGCTACCGTGTAAGGCCATGCTCATTCCATTGCCAGACAGGGGTGGGATCATTCCGGCCGCATCTCCGATCAACAAAATATGTCCTTCTACCTGGGTCCTTTTCTCAAAGCTGATCTGTGAGATCGTCACCGGCTGTGCGAAAAGGGGTTGCGTGGAGGAGAAGAGCCGTTCAAGGTGCGGATTTTGGCTCAGTATCCTCTTTTCCATTTCCGGGATGGAATTGCCGCTTATGCGCAGGTTTTCCGCCGTCGTCATGTAGCAAAGACAACATTTTCCGTCCTCGATATTCGAAATGCCGCAATAGCCGTTGGGGAAATGGTGCAACCCGATGAGGTCAGCCGGGAAATCTCCTTTTACGTGGTATTTGACGCCCACGTAGTTGTTCAGCCGCCCGGACCTTTTCCGGATAAAACTACGTTGCCACCGTATGTCCAGGTTGCTTCGCTTGCCAAAAGTTCCGCAGGCGACGGCTGAATAGAAGGTTCCGGCGCTTGTCTGGGTCTGGAACTGAGACTGCTGGAATACGATATCCGTCACCTTTACCGACTCAAAGAGGTCCACGCCTGACGATCGGGCGATGTCGGCGAGGGCCGCGTCTATTTTGTATCTGCTGATGCCAAAGCCGCCGAGCGGGAGTTCGTGCTCCAGCGTCTGGCCATTGGGGGAAGACATCAGCAGCCGGCGGATGATGGGTAGGTTCCAGTCACTGAGGGGCAGGCCCAGGTCCTCCAGAAAGTTCCAGCTTTCGAGGCTGATATACTCTCCGCAGACCTTGTGCCAGGGATAGGTCTCTTTCTCAAACAGGGCCACGCGATAGCCGGCTTTCGCGAGCTGAATGGAAAGCGCCAGACCTGCGAGTCCGCCGCCTGTTATTGTGACGTCGTACATAGTTGATCAGTTGTGTGGTCCTTTCTTTCTTACCACCAGCCATCGGAATGCCCATTTCCATTGCAGTGTGTATCCTCCGATGTCTGCCGTCTGCAATATGCTCTCCCATTCCCTGCGGCTAAAGCCACGTAATACGGATAGCGGAGCGTCATTTTTGACCAGATAGCTACGTGAGAACAGCCGTGTCAGCAGCCGGATAGAATTCCAGGCCAGGGGATGGCGGTGCAGGTCGTTGATGAACCAACCTGTCCCTGCGTTCCTGTCCATCCACCGGAGCATGTCAACCAGTTGTTCGTCGCTGAAGTGGTGGCAGAACAGCGATGAGAAGATGATATCGGGTTTATTGTCGCCGAATTCAACCTCCCGGTAATCCGAGTGAATCCATCGGGCCTCCCCTTCTTTCCATTGCTGCTGTGCGACGGTGATGCAGTGTGCGTTGTTGTCTATTCCGATGGCGTTGACGGATATGTGCCGGCGCCGGCAGCGCCGGCTGAGGACGCGGAGGTTGTCTCCTCCGCCGCATCCTATCTCACAGACGCTGATCCGCCGGGGATCTCGCCGCATTGCCCCTTCGCCGCGGAGGGAGTGAAGATCCATCGCTGAGATAAGATCTCTGATCCCCATTATGCTTATTGCGTGACCTCCGAGCCAGGCGTTGATGGTATCCAGCTCAGACATATTCAGGCGGATATCTTCGAATGGGATATCGTCCCGGTCCAGCAATTCCTTTTCAAAACTTCGGTGTGAGAAATCGGGTTTACCAGCCATATTCCTTTACGTTAGTTGGTTATCCCGAGAAAGGTTTCCATCGTCAGTCCCGGGCCAAATGCCGCCCCGAATATACAATTTGGCCGGTTATAGTCCAGCTTGTCCAGGATGCGTTTGAGGACGAACAGTATCGTAGGCGAGGACATGTTCCCGAACTGGTCCAGGACCGCATAGCTGTCGTCGAGGTGGCCGTTGGTAAAGGAGAGGCTTTTGTAAATGGCTTCAAGTATCTTTTTGCCGCCGGGATGTATGCACCAGTGGTTGATCGATCCCTTTTGTATTCCGCTGTTGTGCAGGGCGTTTTCCACGAGGGCGGCAAAATCGGCGCGGATCAGTCCGGCTACGTAGCCGGTCAGCGTCATCTGGAAGCCGGTCGAGGACAGGTCCCAGGTCATTTCCTTTTTTCCTTCCGTTATGATCTCCGAATAAAAATGCTGCAGTTGCAGTCCTTTGGCCCTGTGGTCGTCGGCGACGACCAGCGCTGCGGCCGAGCCGTCTGCGAACAGGAGGCTGGACAGCATATTATCGAGTGTGGCCTGCTGCTGGAAATGTAGTGTACAAAGTTCGGTACAGACGATCAGCACTTTTGCATCGGTGGACGCACGGACAAGGGCATCCGCCAATTTGAGTGCGTGTACTGCGGCGTAGCAGCCCATGAAATTTATCGAGGTACGGAATATTGTCGGAGGGAGGCGCAGCGTTTCCACCAGCTCGAGGTCGAGGCCGGGTGCGCTCATGCCGGTACAGCTGACCGTGATCAGATGCGTAACAGATCCGGGCGGGATCGCGGCTTCTTCCAGACAGCGGTGTACGGCTTGCAGTGAAAGCGGGCCCGCGTGCAGTCTGTAGAGTTGCATGCGGTCTTCGAGGGTGGGGAAAGGTTCCAGGTTCTCGGTCGGAGGGTAGAATTCCCATTCACCGGCGGGGCGGGAGTAGTCCGGTATGACGGAATACCTGGTATGTATACCGCTGTGCTGATAAAGGAACTTTAACGTCCTGGTCTTTTCCTTATCCGGTGCATATATCCGCTGCATAAAGGGCAGGATGTGTTCCTGCCGGTGGGCATTGGCGGGAACGGCTGTTCCTATGGAAATGATCTTGCTCAAAATAAAGCGGTTGATTTATATACGTAATCTATTGCTGCAAAGATGGGACCAGCTACCCGGTTAGTCCCATCAGCAATACGGCGATAAAGCCTGCGTTCGTGCAGGCCGACGCGATCAGATTCATACGCATTGTGTTGGAATAGCTTGCTTCCAGGGGATCCCGCCAAACTTTGACAGCCCATATCAGAAAGTAAACGACCACAGGGAGCGTGCAGGTTGCCAGCACCTGAAATTCTCTTAGCTGAAGTGTCAGGAGAAAATAGTGGGCCAGCATCAGGAAGGCGATGGTGTATACTATGGCCGTGAAGACAAAGGTACCCCTGTAGCCAAGCAGCAGGCTCATGGTCTTCACTCCGTCTTTTCGGTCGGCCTCGTGCTGATAGACCTGTGTCAGAGGGTAGAAGCCGCCCAGTAATAAAGAAGAGGCGATCATCGCTTCTGCCGGGGCCTGGAGACTTTCCTGCAGGGCGGCCGGGCTGTGACTGCCCTGATAGACAAGGAAGAAGACCAGCGCGCCCTGACAGCTGACCACGGTGATATAACCGATAACGGGGTACTTCTTGAGGCGGATCCCCCGATAGCTGTAAGCCCGGGATGCGAGAATATATATAGCGAGTCCGGCGACAAAATACCAGCTGATCAGCGTACCCAGGACCAGCGCCAGTATGTCCATGCCGAGTGTCACCCAAAAGAGCTGGCGGGTCGGCTGTCTGGGCGTCCGGAGTCCGCCGATCGGTGTTGTATCCTTGTCCATCAGGCTGTTGTAGCCGTTGCTGGCCGGGTATACCAGGACGTGCAGGATAAAGAAGATCAGCAGCGCCCGGCCCCAGTCGCGATGCACCACCTGTCCCAGCGCGAACCAGTAAACGGGCATGAGGAAGAAGGAGAAATGCAGGCGCAGCAGCTGAAGGGTCGAGGCTTGCAGTCTTTTCATATGCTTGCGGATGTGCTTTTTGCGGTCGCGGGGGTGGTCCCGGGAGCGCCGGTTGTCTCCAGTGGCCGGTACCCCAGTGTGAGCTGTTCGTACAGGATCTTGAACCAGATGACGATGCCCATCACGGCCTTTATTCCGTAAGGACGGACAAAATCGTTTCTTACGGGGGCGGGAACCAGGTCGGAAACGGACATCGAAATCAGGAAGAAGGAAAGGATCAGCAGGGTCAGGTTGAAGTTGTCCCGGCGCTGCGAGAAATACCAGATGCCGATGCCGGCGGTGACGATGACGAAGGTGGGCGACTCGGCTTTGTGGTTAAATATTACCATCCAGATAAGTACGGAGGCCAGGTATAGGATGCGGAAAGTATAGTCCCTGTACCGGCGGATATGGACCAGCGGCAGTACGAACAGGAGAACGCCTGCGATGGTGACGACATTCTTCAGGTAAGCCAGGTGGAACCAGGTGTCCATTATTCCCATCAGGGACACGCCTATCGATGCCGACCGGTCATTCAGCAACAGCGACAGCCAGCTGTGGTAGAGAAAGCCGAGCTGGTGAGTACTGACGGCGACGAGTGGCAGGAAGGCAAAGAAGACCATCCAGAAGATCGTCCATGCTGCCAGCCTGAGCTTGCCAGGATAGAAAAGATAGAATACCAGTGCCAGTATGCCGTAGATTTTTATATAGAACGAGAAAACTATGCAAAGGGTTGACCAGACATATTTCGATCGTTCGGCGAGCGCGAAGGCGAGCACGATCAGGCCTGCCATCAGTCCGTTGCTTTGGGTATTCTGGATGGAGAGCAGCATTTCCAGCAGAGAAAACAATAGGATCCAGCTTTTTCTTTCGTTGCTGATGTTTGGAAGGAGGCGGATGCCGAAGTAAAGACAGAGGGAGTTGATCAGGTTCCACAACAGCAGGCCTATCGGGTCGGGCATCCATGAAAGGATGCCGAAACAAAGTGCGAATGCGGGGCTGTATTTATAGAGGTCCCAGTGTTCGGCCGGGAACAGCTGATAGATGTCCTTTCCCTGGATGAGGTGGAAAAATGAAAGTTTGAAGATGCGGAAATTGTTATAGCGCAGATAGGCGGGGCCTTCGGGGAGATAGGTTTTTAGTCCGCCGAAGATATCCTGGGCTGTTGCTATTACGGCGATCACGATATAGGCTATCAGGACGATCTGGACGTTTTTGGAGCGCCAGGTCTGGCCGAGCTTGGTTGTAGAGACATTCATAGTTATTAATTTCCATAAGGAGCCATGCCGGTGCAGTCACAGTCTTTTTCGACGGGCACCTGTAAGAGTCCGGAAAAATGTTTGTAAAAGCCTATGCGGTCTTCGCGGTTTGCTTTTATTTCCGGGTTTTGGCTTTTGCATTCGACGCCTCCGTTGATGACGTTGATCGTCATTCCGAAACCGGTCTTCCGGCCCAGTCTGCTGTCTTCGGCGTCGGGCTGCCATTTACCGCATACTACGTCGTGACACGAAGGTTTTGGTTTTTGTGCTCTCATCCAGAACCAGATAGCGGTACGGAACGCGATGCTGCCGTCGTGGCTTACCAGTTCGGGTTTTGCGAGAAGGGGCAGGTGGAGTTCGTCGCCGGCCAGTCCGTAATTATATGCGTAGCTCAGCTGCAGTGGTCCGCGGCCGTGGTAGGATTTGCCTGGCGCGGGTTTATAGGGGCTTGTGCCGCCGGTGTTGTATACTGTGCAGCGGCCTGTGAGGCAGGCCTGCTCGTCTGTATAGTAGAGTCCCCAGGCGTAGGGGCCGCCTTTTGCGCCGGTTCCTCCGTTGGTGGTCTCGTGGGCGGCGTGCGCAAAAAAAGCCGCCAGCTCCCTCCGGCGTGTTGTCGGATCGCCTTCGCCGGCGAAGAGGGGGAAGCTGGCAGCCGCTTTTATAAATGCGTCGTAGCTGTATAGTGGGTGATGGTGCGGAAAGAATTGTTCGTATAGTTCCCTTGAAAGAAGGGCCGATATATCCGTCCGCTCGGTTTGGGCTGTGGCCTGCCCTGCCGGAAACCATCCGATAAGCAGTAGGAGGTAAATTTTCATCCGTCGATTTACTGCTAATCTAGGTAAATTCTACCACATGGACTATCGCGGGTCCTTGACGGACCGCCTTACCATTTTTCGTCGCCTGCGCTCTGGTTGACCTGAAACGGGAAATTGCCGTCCTCATTCGGTTTTTCCATCTTTTTTGGCGCGGGTGAGGACATCATCCCGGGATTTGGTCTGACCCGTTGGGGTTGATCCGGGCGTTTCCTTTCGGGGAGTGGTTTTTTCTCCTGCTGGCTGCCGGTGTTGTTCTGGCTGCCACCGTTGTGACTGCCGCCTTCTTTTTTACGGGGGACGCCGTCTCCGGGGATTTGCTGCTGGTTGGTGTTCCGCTGGTTTCCGGGTTGTTGGCTGACCTGCTCCTGATTATTCTGTTGGTTACTGTTTTGCTGGTTATTCAGTTGCTGGTTATTCAGCTGTTGGTTGTTCTGCTGATTGTTCTGCAGGCTGCGCTGTTGGTTGTTCCTGGGTTCGCGGCCTCTGCCCGGGCTTTGCTGGTTTCTGCCTCTGTTGTGATTGCTCCGGTCGTTCTGGTTGTTTTGACGGCCTCTGTCGCCGGGTCTGCCGGCGGCGTTGCCGGAGCCGGCGGCCATTACGGGTGCGCCGGAGAAGGAAGCCTGCATAGCGTGGGGATGGTCTTCCACTACGGGTATCGGCTTTGCGATAAGCTTTTGGATATCGCGGAGAAATTCTCTTTCTTCTTCGTCGCAGAAGGAAAGGGCGGTGCCGTTTGCGCCCGCTCTGCCGGTGCGGCCTATGCGATGAACGTAGGTTTCAGGTACGTTGGGCAGTTCGAAGTTGATGACGTGGGTCAGTTCGTCGATATCGATGCCGCGGGCGGCGATGTCTGTTGCAACGAGGATCCTTGTCTGTCTGCTTTTAAAGTTGAGGAGCGCTCGCTGGCGGGCGTTCTGCGACTTGTTACCGTGGATCGCTTCGGCGCGGATGCCGGCTCTTACGAGTCCCTGGGCTACTTTGTCGGCGCCGTGTTTGGTGCGCGTGAAGACCAGTGCCGTTGGGATGGCGGTTGTTTTCAGGATATGCAGCAGCAAAGATTTTTTGTCCTTCTTTTCGACGAAATAGAGGGACTGCTGTATCGTCTCGGCGGTGGAGGATACGGGAGTAACTTCCACTTTGGAGGGGTTGACGAGGATCGAGTCTGCCAGTTTTTGTATCTCCGGGGGCATGGTCGCGGAGAAGAACAACGAGTGTCTTTTGGGAGGCAGTTTGGAGAGGACTTTGCGGACGTCGTGGATGAAGCCCATGTCCAGCATCCGGTCTGCTTCGTCCAGTACGAAGTATTTGATATCCCGGAGGCTGATATATTTTTGGTCGATGAGGTCGAGCAACCGGCCGGGGGTTGCTACGAGTATATCGGTGCCGCGCTGGAGAGCGTGTACCTGTGGCTGTTGGGGTACGCCGCCGAAGATGACCAGGTGCTTCATACCGGTGTATCTGCCGTATGCGGCAAAGGAGTCGGCGATCTGAATGGCCAGCTCACGGGTAGGGGTAAGTACCAGTGCCCGGATGGGGCGAGGTCCTCCCTGTTTGGTTTCGGCAGTGATGCCTGCTATGTCTTCGCACAGCAGCTGAAGAATGGGAAGGGCGAATGCTGCGGTCTTCCCTGTGCCTGTCTGGGCGCAGCCCAGAAGGTCTTTTCTTTCGAGTAAAAGAGGTATAGCCTGTTGTTGAATGGGTGTAGGGGTGGTATAACCCTCATTGTCCAATGCTTTTAACAAAGGCTCAATTAGATTGAGATGTTGAAATGACAAAGTGATAACTATTAAATTTGAAAAAGGCCCATCTACTCAACAATATCCTTCGGGCGTTATACAGAAGGTTGTCACGAAAGTGATTAGAAAGGAATATATAACGAATGCAAAGGTAAGAAAATTTTATTTAAATAATTGAATCGAAAAAATGTATTGATAATCAATAAGTTGATAAGAAAAGAAATTTTTTTAAAAATAATTGCGGTTTAATTAGGCCGCAATCAAAAAGCGGCTTATATTTGTACTGTCAACGATGATGATGTACGAAAAAGACCAGCAGGTGATTCAAGCCTGCGACAGCCGGGACGAGTAGCTGCTATCTGGCTGGAATTATCCTGATCAATTTATTTGTAATATGGCGCCCTTTGGGGCATTCCAATAAGTCTTTTAAGTTTCAAGTTTGGTTGGAACAGCAAGGACACAGTTCTTGAAGGACTTCTATTTCTATAGAGGATCTAAAAGGATAAGGTTTAAAGGGCCCCCTCATTTCTATGAGGGGGCTTATTTTTTTGTTTTTTGCTGGAGGGTGGCGGGTCCTGGATCTACTGGAAGCTGATGTGGAACTGTCCATCGATCTCGTAATAGTAGGAATGGTCCTGCCTGGAGAATTTGATCGGCGCCCCTAATTCCTTCAGTACTTTCAGGTATTCATAGAGGCTGCGTTCGGAAATCCCCATTTTTCGGGCAAAATCGGGTGGGGCGCCTGTACCTTTTGAGCGGATAAGCTGGTCCAGGCGGAGGAGAAGGTTGAGATACTGCTTCATAACGGTAAATTAATTGCTACGTCAGAAGCCTTAACAGGTAGCTGCGGGGGGTGCCCCGTCAGGTGTTTTGGTGATTAAAATAAGATGAGAGCTAAAAATACAGCAGTCTGTTAACCGGCCCAATAAAACTTAAGCCCGGTAAGAGATAACACTCATACCGGGCTCTTGTACATCTATTATATGGGAGATCAGATCATCATGCGGAGAGGCTCTTCGAGATAGCCTTTCACCGTTTGCAGGAAGGCGGAGCCCGAAGCGCCGTCTACGACCCTGTGGTCGCAGCTGAGGGTAAGTTTCATCACGTTGCCTGGGACGATAGCGCCGTTCTTTACTACCGGCACCTGCTGGATGGCGCTGACGGCGAGGATACAGGCGTCGGGCGGGTTGATGATCGCTGTGAACTCGTCTACGCCGAACATGCCCATATTGGAGATAGTGAATGTGCTTCCTTCCCAGTCTGCCGGCTGTAATTTCTTGGCCTTGGCTCTTTGCGCCAGGTCTTTTACTTCTGTAGCGATCTGCGAGAGGCTTTTGAGGTCTGCGAACCGTACGACGGGCACCAGCAGACCGTCTTCTATGGCGACGGCCACGCCGATGTTCACGTGGTGGTTGATCCGGATCTTGTCTCCGAGCCAGCTGCTATTGATAGCGGGGTGTTGTTTCAGCGAGATGGCTACTGCCTTTAACACGATATCGTTGAAGGATATTTTTACGGGAGATACTTCATTCATTCTGGCCCTGCTGTCTACGGCCTTGTCCATGTCGATCGACATGGTTACGTAGAAGTGGGGGGCTGTGAATTTGCTTTCGGCGAGTCTTTTGGCGATGACCTTCCGCATCTGTGAAACGGGTACTTCGTCGTAGCTGACCTGTCCGATGCCGGCGGGTATAGCCGCCGGTTTTCCGCCTGTTGCGGGTTGGGCCGTGGCGGCGGGCGCTGTTGTGCCGGGTACGAAGCTGTCCACGTCTTTCTTTATGATCCGACCGTTGTCTCCGCTGCCGGGGACCTGGGTGATGTCGATGCCTTTTTCAGCGGCCAGTTTTTTTGCCAGCGGGGAGGCCTTGATGCGGCCGTCGGCGCTGACCGAGAGTCCGGAGTGTGCGGGCTCGGCGGCGGTTGTCCGGGAGGGCTGGTTGTTCGGGGCTGCTGCGGCGGGAGCGGCTGTTGCAGCGGAGGGTGCTGGTCCGCCCGCGGTTGCGGCCCTGATCTTTTCGAGGTCGACCTTTTTTTCGTCGCCGATGACTGCCAGCAGAGAGTTGACGGCGATCTTGTCGCCTTTCTGAGCGCCTATGTATAACAGTTTGCCTTCCTTATAGCTTTCCAGTTCCATTGTCGCCTTGTCGGTCTCGATGTCGGCGAGGACGTCTCCTTTTTTCACCATGTCTCCGACCTTTTTGTGCCAGTCGGCGATGACTCCTTCGGTCATGGTGTCGCTGAGACGGGGCATCAGGATAACTTCTTCCATTTTGGAGAGGTCCAGACCTCCTGCCGCGGCGGCGGTTGCTGCGGGAGCGGGGGATGGTGAAGGGGCTGGTGAAGGGGCTGCTGCAGGGGCCGGGGCCGCCGCGGGTGCTGCGGCCGGTGCGCCGCCTTTGACGAGGGCAGAGATGTCTTCTCCGGGTGCGCCGATGATCGCCAGAAGGTCATCCACCTGGATCTTTCCGCCTTTTTCGGTCCCGGTATATAATAAGGTGCCGTCTTTATAGCTTTCGAGGTCCATTGTAGCCTTATCCGTTTCCACTTCTGCCAGTAATTCTCCTTTTTTGACGGTATCCCCCACCTTTTTATGCCATGCGGCGATCACTCCTTCTGTCATCGTATCGCTCAACCGGGGCATTTTTATAATTTCAGCCATAGCGCATTATCGTATTTAGGTCAAATGAAATTGAGCCGTGAAATTAAGACATTTTATGTGCCGGGAAATGCGCTTTCCGGGAAAATTTGGCTCAGGGCCAGATTCGGGACTGGTATCAGACCGTTTTTACGTTGCCGGTCCGCTTTAATACGCCCCAGTGTTGCAATTCGCCTTTGAAAGCCCGGCGTACGGCCCTGAAGAGCACCAGCCAGGTGAGCCAGCGCCAGATCAGTCGTTGGGGGATCAGCCAGATCAGCCGGCTCATTTTCTCCTTTTCGAAACTGAAGGCCAGCAGGGCTACTGCGAGGTCCACCAGCATGAAGACGAGATAGTATCCGCCGATCTTCGATGCATTCCCGGTGAGCAGGCCTACGATCATGAAAAAGTCGGCCAGGGGAATGACAAAAGGTATGATATATTGAAAGATCAGGATGTTTGGCAGTGCGGCCCAGCCCAGCCAGCGGTATTTCCAGTTCATCAGTGCGTCCCGGTTCTTCCAGAATGTCTGCATGACGCCATAGCTCCACCGGAAACGTTGTTTGAAGAACTGTTTCAGTGTTTCGGGGGCTTCTGTCATCGCGATGGCGCGGTTGTCGTTGGCGATGCGGTATCCGCAGCGGAGTATCCGGATGGTGAGGTCACAGTCTTCCGCCAGGGTATCAGCGGTGAAGCCGCCGGCTTCCTCTATGGCCTTTTTTCGGAAGGCGCCGATCGCGCCGGGTACCACGGTTATAGCATTCAGCCAGGCAAAGGCCTTGCGGTCGAAGTTCTGGCTGCTGATGTATTCTATGGCCTGCCAGCGGGTCATCAGGTTCACCTGGTTGCCGACTTTTACGTTGCCTGCGACGGCTCCTACCCTTTGAGCGGGCTGTCCGTCCTTTCCGCCGGCGGGGGCTTCGCTGAAGTGTTCCATCAGCAGGCTGACTGCGTCCTGGAGCAGTTTAGTATCTGCGTCGATACATATCACGAATTCCGCGTCGGAATGACTGATCCCGAAGTTCAGGGCTGACGCCTTGCCGCCATTGGGTTTGGTCAGCACCTTTACTTTGGGATTGCCGGCGAATGCGGTGTTTACCCTTTCGTAGGTCTGGTCGGTGCTGCCGTCGTTGATGAAGATGATCTCGTAATTGGGATAGTCTCCTTTCAGGAGGCTTTCCACCGAGCTAACGGCGTTGACCTCTTCGTTATAAGCCGGTACGATGATGCTGACCAGCGGCGCGTTGCTTCCATCCGGCAGCCAGAAGGGGGTCAGGGCGTGTTTCTTGTCCCGGAAATGCTCTTTGGAAGCTATGAAGGCGATGAAGAGCACGCGGCTTACGGACAGTACCATGAACACGATGAACATGGAGAACAGGATATGACCGCTCCAGTAGCCGAGTTCGGCGAAATAATAGTTGATCTGGAGGAGATAGTAGCCACTGCCTTTGGGCACGGGCGGCATGATATCGTCCTTTGTTTTGCCCAGGTAGTCGGCTACCGTGGTGAACTGGAATCCTTTTTTCTGAAAATATTCAATGATCCGGGGCAGGGCTTCGACGGTAGCCGACCGGTCCTCGCCGCCGGCGTCGTGAAGGAGGATGATATTGCCGCCAAGTCCGGCTTTTGTCATCTCGTCCTTTCTCCGGATCACGCGGTCGACGATGCTGTCTGCCGGTGTGCCGGGTTCCCAGTCCAGCGGGTCGATGGATTCCCCGATATCGAGGTAGTTCTTTTTCCGGGCGATCGCCACGGGTATCAGTTCTTCCCATTTCTCCGGTTCAAAGTCGGCGTTGTAGGGTGCGCGGAACATGATGGTCGACCGGCCGGTGATGCATTCGATCAGCAGTCTTGTCGACTCCATCTCGAGGATGGCCCGCCGCTGGCTGACCTTTGCGATATTGGGGTGGGTGAAAGTATGGTTGCCTATCTCGTGTCCTTCCTTAAACTCCCGTTTGACGATGGGGATATTGTTCTCGGCGTTGATGCCAACCACGAAGAAGGTGGCGGGCACATGGTATTTGCTGAGGATGTCGAGTATTTTGGGCGTGTAGCCGGGGTCGGGGCCGTCGTCAAAGGTGAGGATAAGCTTTGTAGAGTCCTGAGAACCGTATTTCCGGGCTACGAACCGGGAGGGGAGGCTATCATAGCTCTCTTCGCTGATGAGCATTTCTCCCGTATTGACCTCGGGCGTGATCCGTCCATTGGTGGGCGTTGCGATGACGTCGAGCACTTCTCCCGAACCTTCGTAGTCCACGAAGTCGGCGTTGGTCATGGCGTCCACTTTGCTGAACTCGGAAAAATTGAAGTGCCCCATTTTTGACTTCTGCATATCCTCGTCATAGAAATACCACATTCTGGGGTCTTCGTCCCCCAGTCGCCAGAGTGCGGTTCCGGCGAGTCCGTATTCGGTGGCGAAGCGCAGGGCATTGAAGGTCGTGGCTGCGTCGGTGAACTGCACCTGGTGGCGAACGCCGTCGTCGTCGTCGTAGTCGTAGTGAAGATTGTACGAGTCGTCGTCGAAGTCGATCTTTGCCTCCTGGTCTTTGGCTGTGTACAGGGCCTGCTGATAGCTGACCGTCCGCGAAGACATTTCCTTTCCGAGCCGCCAGTCATAGCCGTAACCCGCCAGACAGAGGATGAGCTTTTGCAGGGGGATGTTCTTTACGGCGTCGTCGACGGCTCCCTCTATCCATTTCTGGTGGGCGATGGGGCCGGGTCCGGACGCGTCCGAGAACTGGTCATAGGCCATCAGAAAAATATAGTCGTTGTATTTGGACAGTTGTTTGAAGTCGTAGTCCTCGTTGAACGGGATAACGTCCTGGGTGACCAGCAGGTGCCGCTGGTGCAGGTGCTCATACAGGTCTTTCTGGAAGGCGACCAGTTTCTCGTTGTTCTTCTCTTCCAGCTCTTCGAAGTCGACGTTCACGCCGATGAAGTTGTTCTGTTCCAGTATCCGGGTCACGTCGTTGATCAGCCGCTGTTTTTTTGCGGGGTCATTGATGATGCGGTGGACGGCGTCGCCCCTGAACACTTCCTTGAAGTTATTGGACAGGATGGGGAGAACCTTTACGCCGGATTTCTTCATCACGTTCCACGCTCTGGCGTCGATGTCTGTAAAAACGGTATCTGCGTTGGGGTCGATAAAGATCCATTCCGGGATCACGAGGTTCATCTTGTCGATGTACTGCTGAAGTGAGAGAAAGGACTGGGCGTCCCAGTCCACATAGAATGCGGCGCGTATACCGGCGGGGAATTTGTTGAATGACCGGAAGTTGGTGTCGACATTTCTTGCGCGAAGGGCGGCGAGCGAATCCCGCCGGGCCTGACCGGGGAAGGCGCCGGCCTTGTAGGGTACTTTTTCGTTGATGTATTTCCGGAAGCCCCCGTATTGTTCGATGAGGGTGTTTTTGAACAGGAACGATCTATTGGTATCCAGCACCTTTTTGTACAGCTGGCTCTGCTCATTGAGTCTGGGCAGGGCGGGTGTATAGTTGCGGGAAATAGCGACATAGAAGATAACTATCCCCAGCAGAAGGATGAGGAATACGATCCGGCCACCCCATTTGAACCTCTGCCAGCGGCCTGGCGAGTTGGTCTGAAATATCTGCCGTTTTGAAGTAGGAGCCTGTGTCGAGTTACCTGTCATAGATGCAAATTGGCAAAATTCCCGCCAATAAGGGATATGTCAACAATCACCGGGTGGTTTTAACTGGATTTTATGGCGGCCTCCGGGGAGGCTATCGATCATCAATAATCCAATTCCAGGCGCAGGCGGTCTTTCAGTTCTTTGACCAGCGGGTACTGCTCGATCATCCGGATGAACTGCTCCCGCCGGTTCATCGGTTTTTCGGCGGTTTCTTCCTCAACCTGGGCCTTTTCCTCTACGATCACGGTAAAAGTGACCGCTTTATTCGCGAACGCTTTCTGGAGGTGGTCCGAGAGCATACGTTTTTCGTGTTCGATGAACTTTTGTTCGAGGGGATTGGCGGTTACTGCCTCGAAAGTATTGGCGTCGATGATCCGCAGGGTGGCCAGTTCGAGGCTCTGCACAGCAGGGTTGCGGTTCTCCCGGAGGAAGTCCGCGTATTGCTGCCATGATCTGTGAAGCAGTTCCGGTTCGAGCGGAATGCTGGCGCTTTCTTCGCCGCCGGACTGATTGCGGGCGATCTGTTGTCTCAATTTAGACAGAGAGCCAAGTCCTGCGGGATTACCGGGTCGGGTTTCCGTGGAGAGGGGCGGCGCGGGTTGGTTGGCTGCGGGCTGATTTGCTCCGGGTTGGGGTCCGGCCGTTTGGGGAGCTGCTATGCCTTCTTCGACCATCAGTCTTGCGCCGCCGCCGAAGGCTGCTGTCTCCGGCGCAGTGCGTGTGGCTTCCCGTCGTACCGGCTCCATGGCCGGAATGTTGCGGAAGGATACCGGTCTCAGCTGATCAGACTTTTTTTTTCCGGCTTCTCCTCCCGATACTGCTACCTGCAATGCCTGCGCCAGGTAGCAGAGCTTTATCAGGGCAAGCTCGACGTGGAGCCGTTTGTTGCGGGCGGCCTTATAGTTGATCTCTGCCTCGTTGAGCACGTTCAGCATGCTGATGAGGTAGAGCGTATCCGCAGTTTTTCCCGCTGCTACGTACCGGTCTTTAAAGCTTTCAACCACTTCGAGCAGGGAGGCTACTTTTTCGTCCTTGCAGACGAGGAGGTTCCGGACGAACTCAGCCAGTCCGTTCAGCACAAGGTCGCCTTCGAAGCCTTTCCGGTTGATGTCGTCGTAGATAAGGAGCGCGTCTGCCAGGTTTTGCTGGAGCATGGCGTCGAGTATGCGGAAGTAGTAGTCCGCGTCCAGGATATTCAGGTGTTCAAGTGTGTTCCTGTAGCTGAGCTCTCCGTTGGTAAAGCTGACTATTTTATCGAGGATGCTGAGGGCGTCGCGCATGCAACCCTCACTTTTTTGGGCGATGACCTGCAGGGCCGGCTTTTCGGCGGTAATATCTTCCTTTTTACAGATGTCTTCGAGGTGTTCGACCGTGTCGGCGGACGTTATCCTTTTAAAATCAAATATCTGACAGCGTGAAAGGATAGTAGGGAGGATCTTGTGTTTCTCCGTGGTAGCCAGGATAAAAATGGCGTAGGATGGAGGTTCTTCCAGTGTTTTCAGGAAGGCATTGAATGCGGAGGTGCTTAGCATGTGCACCTCATCTATTATGTAAACCTTGTATTTCCCTGCCTGGGGTGCAAAGCGCACCTGTTCTACCAGTGTCCGGATATCGTCCACCGAGTTATTGCTGGCGGCGTCCAATTCGTGGATATTCAGGGATGTGCCTTCGTTGAACGAGACACAGGAATGACATTTATTGCAGGCTTCCCCTTCCGGGGTGACATTTTCACAGTTGATCGTTTTTGCTAATATTCTCGCGCAGGTCGTCTTTCCGACTCCCCGGGGTCCGCAAAACAGAAAAGCGTGTGCCAGTTGTCCGTTCCTGATGGCGTTCCTCAGGGTAGTCGTGATGTGCGACTGTCCTACAACTGTCGAAAAATCCTGGGGCCGGTACTTTCGTGCTGAAACGATAAATTTATCCATTAGATTACTCCTGTAGCAAACGTACAGTAAATCCTATATCAGGCAATGAACGGGCCATAATTTCTTACCGGTCAGACCGTCAGGGAGTAAGTTGTACCTTTGGGGAACAATTTTTGAAAAAAGATTGTGAAAAATTTGGATTATTTACAGTGTTAAGTAAATTTGTATCGTTAATTAATTCTTATGGGCATTCAGGAGCGAAAAGAGAAGCAAAAGCTGGAGATCCGGAAACTGATCCTGGATGCGTCCATGAAACTCTTTGTAGAAGAAGGGTTTAGCAATGTCACCATCCGGAGGATCGCGGAAATCATCGAGTATAGCCCTACCACCGTATACCTTTATTTTAAGGACAAGGACGAGATCTTCTATAGCCTTCACGAGATCGGCTTTCAGAAGATGGAAGAGATGAACAGGGACCTGGCTTCGATCAATAACCCCCTGCTGCGACTGCATAAGATGGGGGAAAACTATCTTGAGTTTGGCCTGACGAACCCGGAATACTACAACCTCATGTTCATCCAGGAAGAGCCGATGAAGAAGCTTACCGAGCTGGGCTGCGACTGGGTCAGGGGCGACAGTGCGATCGCCCGGCTGAAGGCGACGGTCACCGAGTGTATGGAAAATGACTATATAGACAAGGGAGATCCGCACCTGGTAAGCCTTTGCGTCTGGAGTTTCGTACATGGTCTTGTCTCCCTTGCCATCCGGGAGCGTATGGAGAAATTTGTTCCGCAAAAAGAGATGGTCTTACCCGTGATGAAGCAATCACTGAATTGGTTGGTGAATAATTTAGAGGCCAGGCCGGCCGGCAAATAATTGTATTGCCCTGTGGGTAAGCCACGGGGCATTTTTTTGAGCATGTAGTGAACACTGTTAACTTAATTTATATAATTAATAAACCGAACATTATGCCAAAATTAGCCTATCTGCCCCTGTTACTTTTATTGGGTACAGGGGCCTTTGCTCAACCAGCAGCGGGACCGTTGCCCGGTCAGGTTGCCGTTAGTCAGCCGGGTTCGGTCAGGGATTCGCCGGGTGAAGGGTCGGGCGACGGGATACTCGAACAGTATATTCGTCTTGGCCTTGACAGCAATCTGGTTCTTCACCAGCGAAATTTTGACCTTGAGCGTTCGCGGCTGGATCTCAAACGGGCCCGGTCGCTTTTTTATCCTCAGGCGGGTTTCAGCTCGCAGTATACGCTCGCCAATGGCGGCCGTTCGATAGACATTCCCATCGGGGACCTGCTGAACGGCGCCTATTCGACGCTCAATCAGCTGACCAATTCAAAGAAATTTCCCCAGGTGGCCAATCAGTCCGTTCAATTCCTCCCCAACAACTATCACGATACCAAAATGGAGGTGACCCTGCCGATACTCAACACGGAACTGCAGCACAATAAGGAAATTACCAGCGAGACCATCGGCGCCCGTCAGGCGGATCGCGATGTGTATCGCAGGGATCTTGTCCGGAGCATTCGTCAGGCTTATTATCAGTATCTCCAGACGGGCAAGGCGGTCGAGATCTACAATACCGCTCTTGGCCTTGTCAAAGAGAACCGGCGGGTCAGCGGGAAATTTGTCGAGAACCATATGGCAACCCGTGAGGTCGTCCTTCGTGCCCAGGCGCAGGTCAGCGAGGTGGAGGCGTCTCTTATCGAGGCGGAGAATCAGCGTAAGAATGCGGCCGCTTATTTTAATTTTTTGTTGAATCGTCCGCTGGAAAGTGAAGTGCTGACCGATTCCTCGCTGATGGCTGAGGGGGCTTCCGCTGGCGGTGGTGCATCCCCGGGTAGTACTGATCTCCTTTCGCGTCGTGAGGAATTTAGCCGACTCCGCAGCTATCAGAGAATAACCGCTTCCAACCTGAAATGGGACCGCGCCTATCTCGTACCCAGGCTCAACGCCTTTTATGACGTCGGTTTTCAGGGATATGGCTTCCACCCCGACGGCTCCCAGTTGTATCAGCTCGCCGGTATTCAACTGGTATGGCCGCTGTTCAAGGCTGGTGACAACAAGCTAAAGATCCGTCAGGCCGAGATAGACAAGGCTACGCTCGACGAGGAATACAAGCAGCTGACCCGGCAGGTTAGTCTCGAACAGGAGACGGCAACCAATAATTATCGTTCTGCGCTGGAAGCTCTGCGCTCGCTGACCGACGGTGTTAGCAGCGCCCGCGAAGCTTACCGGCTGGCGGAGAGGCGGTTCAACGAGGGGCAGGCGCTGCAGATCGAGCTTATCGACGCCCGCACGCAGCTGACCAATTCCGATATCCGCTATTCGCTGGGCCTTCTTTCCGTCCTCAACAGGGCCGCCGATCTCGAACGAGTCAACGCATCCTACAAATTTCAGATCACGAATCATCAATCACCCAATTCCAAATAACAAGCATATGAATACGAAACTGATCAACACCATTCGTCTGCCTTTTGCGGCGCTGCTGGCCTTCGGTCTGGTGCGCTGCGGTCAGAATGTCGCCGCGGTCACTCCTCCAAAGGATGACCCTATTTCCGTGAAGCAGCAGTCGGTGACCATTGGTGGTCACAACCGGATCCTGCAGTATTCCGGACTTATCGCATCCAATTCTGAAGCCCGGCTATCCTTTAAGATCGGGGGTATTATCTCCAGGATATATGTAAAGGAAGGTGACCACGTTGTTGCCGGGCAGCTGCTGGCTACGCTGGACCTCACTGAGATCGACGCTCAGGTGCAGCAGGCTACTCAAAATGCCGATAAGTCACAGCGGGATGAGGCGCGCATGACGAATTTATACCGGGATACGGTGGCGTCGCTCGAGCAGCTGCAGAATGCGCACACGCAGACGACTGTGACCTCGGAGGCATTGCGTATTGCAAAATTCAACAGGCAGTATGCGCAGATACGTGCTGTTTCTTCGGGTACTATCCTGCAGAAGGTGATGAATGAAGGAGAGTATGCCTCAGCCGGCGCTGCCGTACTGGTCTTTAATGGAACGGGGCAGGGGGACTGGGTGGTCAGGTTTGGCGTGTCGGACAAAGACTGGGCTGTCCTTAAAAAGGGAGACAAAGCGACCATAGTCATGGATGCCTATCCCGGTGAATCGTTCGCGGGTGTTGTCACCAAACTGGCCGAGGGTTCGGACCCTAATGGCGGTACCTATGCCGTGGAAGTGACGGTAGCTCCGGGCGGACATAAGCTGGCTCCCGGATTATTTTGCAAGCTTCAGCTGCAGCCCCCATCCCCATACGCCAGGGACTTTGTCTTCATTCCTGCGTCGGCGCTTGCCGAAGGCGACGGCAATACCGGTTTTGTGTATACATTAAACGACGACAAAAGGTCCGTTAAAAAATTACCTGTCCGCATTGCCTACCTGCAGGGCGACCTCATCGCAATAAGCAGTGGGCTTGAGAACGTGCAGGAGGTGATCACCGATGGAGCAGGATATCTCACGGAGAAGTCGGTCGTCAAACTCAGTACCGACACCAGCATTCACAGCAAATAATCGAATTACGATGAAAACGAACAACAACAACGGCCTGGCCGGCGCACCCAGGAAGCGCCGCGGCCTCACTGAATTTGCGGTCCGCAATTACCAGTTCACGCTCATTGTATTTGTGATGCTGGCGCTCATCGGAGTAAATGCTTTGCTGACGATGCCCCGCGGGGAGGACCCGGACACGGAAGCGCCGAGCTTTTCCGCGATCGTCATCTATCCCGGAACCAGTCCCAAAGACGTCGAGGAACTGGTCGTCAATCCCATTGAAAAGAGGTTCAACGCGATGGACGACGTCAAGCGCATCCGTTCGACCATCGACGACGGGCTGGCTGTTATACAGCTGGAATTTAAGTATGAAACGGACCCGGACAAGAAATACCAGGACGTTATCCGCGAACTGAACGCGGTGCGGGGTGAGCTTCCCCAGGACATTCTTAGCATCGACATCCAGCGTTTTACGCCTTCGGACGTCAATATCCTGCAGGTGGCCCTGCTCAGCGAGTCCGCACCTTACAAGGACCTTAAAGAGTGGAGTAAAAAGTTAAAGGAGAGACTGGAGAAGATCAAGACGCTAAAAAATGTCGACAACTGGGCGTTTCCTGAACAGCAGGTCCGCGTTGCGCTGGACCTTGAGAAGCTTTCACAGAATCGTATTCCCCTGAACGCCGTGTTGCAGGCCATTCAGCGCGAGAACGTAAACATCCCGGGGGGTAGTGTCGATATGGGGTCGAGGAAGTTCAATATCAAGACCAGCGGTGACTATAAGAATATCGACGAAATAAAAAATACAATAGTCAGCAGCGTCAACGGGAAGATCATTTATGTCAGGGACATTGCAGAGGTGGGATTCAATTACGAGGAGCAGAACTATATCGGACGGCTCAACGGCAAGAGGGGAGTATTCGTTACCGCGAGCCGCAAGGCGGGAACCAATATTTTTTCCGTTGAAAAGGAGATGGAGCCTGTGATAGAGAAATTCAGGCGGGACCTGCCTCCCACCATCAAATTTGAAAAGAGCTTCAACAACGCCCAGAGTGTGCGGACGCGTTTGGGGCATTTTGTCCGGGACTTTGGCATCGCTATTTTTCTGGTGTTGCTGACGCTGCTGCCGTTGGGCCCGCGCGCGTCTATTGTCGTGATGGTCTCCATTCCGCTGTCCCTGCTGATCGGTCTGGTCCTGCTGAACCTCTTTCATTTTACGATCAACCAGCTGAGCATCGTGGGGATGGTCGTCGCGCTTGGATTGCTGGTAGACGACAGTATCGTCGTAGTCGAGAACATCGAGCGCTATCTCCGGATGGGTTATTCCCGGGTGGATGCGGCTATTGCCGCTACGCGGCAGATCGGACTCGCGGTGCTGGGCTGTACGGCTACGCTGATATTTGCTTTTCTTCCGCTGATGTTTCTGCCCGAGGCGGCCGGCGACTTTATCCGAAGTTTGCCCGCAGCGGTGGTCACTACGGTGCTGGCATCGTTGTTTGTGTCGCTTACTATCGTTCCATTCCTGTCCAGCCGCATACTCAGCGGCCACGAGCACCCAGAGGGCAATTTATTCATGCGTGGCCTGAAGCGTTTTATCAATGGTTCGTACCGCAAGCTGCTGCATGCGGCGATCGGTCGCCCTGCTCTTACTCTGGTCGTAGCGCTGGGCATTTTTGTGGGCTGCCTGGCGTTGATCCCGCGTGTGGGCTTCAGTGTCTTTCCTGCGTCAGAGAAACCGATGTTCCTCATCAATATCCAGACGCCGCTGGGCACCAGTCTGGCGGCTACGGATACCATCGCCCACTGGGTCGAGCGTCGTATCGACGGGCTGCCGGATCTGAAGAACTATGCTACGAATGTAGGGCATGGCAATCCGCGTATCTACTACAACGTGATACCCCAGAACGAGCAGAGCAATTATGCTCAGATATTTGTACAGCTGAATGAGACGCCGCCCTACAGGAAGAGGCTGATGATCGATTCGCTGCGCCGGTGTTTTGCGGAATACCCGGGTGCAAAGATCGAGGTGAAGGACTTTGAGCAGGGGCCGCCGATAGAAGCGCCGATCGCGATCCGGCTTTTTTCAGAAGATCTGGATACCTTGCGCAGTCTGGCTTTCCGCGTGGAGGACCTCCTGAAAAGGACGAATGGGACCATGTATGTCAACAATGAGCTGACTACTTTGAAGACCGATATCAGGGTCAGTGTGAACAAAGAAAAAGCCGGGATGCTTGGCGTTCCTGTCAACGACATCGACCGTACGGTCAGGCTGGCCGTGGCGGGGCTCGACATCGGTAAATTCCGGAAGGAAAATGAAAAAGACGACGACTACAATATCAATGTATGCCTTCCGCGGGGCCAGCGGCAGTCACTCGATGCCCTGAATAAAGTTTACGTCAATTCGTATACGGGGGCTGCCGTGCCGCTGAACCAGGTTGCGGATATCCGTTTTCAGAGCTCTCCTACCAGCATTCACCACTATGATAAAGACAGGTACACCACTGTCACAGCTTTTCTCCGGAGCGGCTATAACACTACAAGGGTCACCCAGGGGGTATTGCAGGAGCTGGACAAGATGAGTTTTCCGAGGGGAGCGACGTATATGGCGGCTGGTGAGGTGGAAAGCAAGAACGAGAGTTTTGGGGGGCTGGGTTCGATCATACTGGTTACCGTTTTCGGCATACTCGGTATCCTGATCCTGGAGTTCAGGACATTTCGTGGGACGCTGATCGTCCTGTCCGTTGTGCCGCTGGGTATTATCGGGGCGGTGCTGATCCTGCTGGCTTCGGGCAATACGTTTTCATTTGTGGCGGTCATCGGGATCATTGCTCTTATCGGCATCGAGGTAAAGAACTCGATCCTGCTGGTGGATTATACGGACCAGTTGAGGAGGGGAGGCATGGGGCTGGATGAGGCGATACAGGAGGCGGGTGAGACCCGGTTCGTCCCGATCATTCTGACCACGCTGACCGCAATAGGGGGGCTGATCCCGCTGGTGGCCGAGAATAATCCATTGTATTCGCCGCTGGCGCTGGTGATCATCGGGGGGCTGCTGAGTTCGACGATACTGACGCGGGTAGTGACACCGGTATTGTACAAGTTGCTGGCGCCGAAGATCGAGGTCGAGCCGGTGGAAGAGGTTGGACAGGCGGCGGTTGTGGGGTAGGATTTTGAGGTTGCAAATTGAAACCTTAAAAGAGCCGGGCGGGAGTCCGGCTTTTTTTATGCGGAGATCATGGGGTGTCGTTTGAATTCCCTGCTCCGGTCGAACAGGTAGCGGTAGGTGGTGAGTTTGCGGGTGATATAGGTGTCTCCCAGCGATCGGGCTACGTTTACCATTTTGGGATTGAAGTCGCCGATCCACTGCATTTCGTAGTGTTTATAAAATCGTGGGGGCTGGACGATCCTGGCCATTTCGGTGATAATATAGGCGTCGACGCCCTTACCCTGAAACTCGGGGACGACTGCGAAGACGATACCGGTTAAATGCCGGCAGGCGCCCCTGCCGCGCAGCCATAGGAACTGGAGCTTTTGGAGCAGGCCGAATTTTCCGTTGAAGTGTTTGTAGTACTGGTTAAGTTCAGGGATGTTGATGAACATGGCGATAGGTTTGCCGTTGTGGTAGGCGAACCAGACGATGTTCTCGTCCATCAGGGGTTTCATTTTTTTGAACAGCTGCATGACCTGTTCTTTCCGCATCGACTTGATGCCGCCGTGGCCGGCAAAGGCGCCGTTGTAGATGGCCAGAAAGTCTTCCGCGTATTTTTCCAGTCTTTTCTTCTCGATGTGGGCGGCGCTGTAGGCGGGGTCGCCGGCGAGGGCTGCGTGTCTGGCTAAGATCTTGTCATTCAGAGGTTTTGCGGGATCGAGGCCGAAGCACAGCTGGTGGAAGAAGGGTTTGAACCCGTAGTTTTCGAGGAGATCCTTATAATAAGGAGGGTTGAAGTTCATCGACCAGAGGGGTTCGTAGAAGCCTTCGACCAGTAGTCCCCACCATTTATCCCGTTCGCCGAAGTTGATGGGGCCGTCCATGGCCTCCATTCCGCGCTGGCCGAGCCAGTGCCGGGCGACGTCCAGGAGCATATCGGCTGCCTCCTGGCTGTTGATACAGTCAAAAAAGCCCATGCCGCCGACCGGGACGTCGTCGCCTTTGTTCTTATATTTTTTATTGACGAATGCCGCTATGCGGCCAACCAGCCGGCCTTCGCCGTCCTTTAGGACCCAGCGGGCTGCTTCTCCCTGACGGAATGCCTTATTATGCTCAGGATCAAATACTTCATCAATTTCTTTGTCAATAGGCCGGATATAACCCGGTACCTTTAGATTGAGATCAATGTTCACCTGTATAAAATCCTTTGCCTGGGCGGAATTGGTAACTTCTGTCAGTTGCATATTGGAAAATGACATCAAATGTAGCAAAAACCCCAAACTATTTTGGGCTTTCCCCTTGTCCCCTTACCTTTGCAGCCGAATTTAAAACATCTTAATATTATTATGGCAAGCACCGGAAAAATCAAGCAAATCATCGGCGCCGTTATCGATGTGCAGTTTGAAGGTAAACTCCCCGAGATTTACAATGCATTGGAACTGAAAAAGCCCAGTGGTGAAACCCTTGTTTTGGAAGTTCAGCAGCACCTCGGTGAAGACAGTGTTCGTTGCATCGCCATGGATGGTACCGAAGGTCTGGTTCGCGGACTGCCCGTTACCGACACGGGGAGTGCTATTGCTATGCCTACGGGTGAAGGCATCAAGGGCCGCCTTTTCAACGTAACCGGTGATCCAATCGATGGTCTGCCTGCTGTCAGCAAGGTTAATGGACGTCCCATCCACAGCAAGCCCCCGGCTTTCGAAAACCTGAGCACCAGCACTGAAGTGCTTTTTACCGGTATCAAGGTTATCGACCTTATCGAGCCCTATGCAAAGGGTGGTAAGATCGGTCTGTTTGGTGGTGCGGGTGTAGGAAAAACAGTATTGATCCAGGAGCTGATCAACAATATCGCGAAGGCCTATTCCGGTCTGTCCGTTTTTGCCGGTGTAGGTGAGCGTACCCGCGAAGGGAATGACCTGATGCGTGAAATGATCGAGGCCGGTATCATGAAATACGGCGAAGAGTTCAAGCACAGCATGGAGCATGGCGGCTGGGACCTGAATAAGGTCAACATGAAGGAGCTGTCCGAGTCGAAGGCTACCTTTGTGTTCGGACAGATGAACGAGCCTCCCGGAGCCCGTGCCCGTGTGGCCCTCAGCGGTCTGACCATTGCCGAATACTATCGCGATGGAGACGGACAGGGTCAGGGTCGTGATATCCTGTTCTTCGTGGACAACATCTTCCGTTTCACCCAGGCTGGTTCTGAGGTATCGGCTCTGCTGGGTCGTATGCCATCGGCGGTGGGTTATCAGCCCACGCTGGCAACGGAAATGGGTCTGATGCAGGAGAGGATCACCTCGACCAAGAACGGTTCGATCACCTCCGTACAGGCTGTATACGTCCCTGCGGATGACCTGACCGACCCTGCGCCCGCAACGACTTTTGCTCACCTTGATGCGACCACCGTACTTAGCCGTAAGATCGCGGACCTTGGCATCTATCCTGCGGTTGACCCGCTGGACTCGACGTCGCGTATCCTGACTCCGGCGATCGTAGGCGACGCGCATTACAACACTGCCAACAGGGTGAAGCTGATCCTTCAGCGTTATAAGGAGCTGCAGGATATCATTGCGATCCTTGGTCTGGATGAACTGAGCGACGAGGATAAGATGATCGTATCGCGTGCGCGTAAGGTGCAACGTTTTCTGTCTCAGCCCTTCCATGTCGCAGAACAGTTCACCGGTCTGAAAGGTGTGCTCGTTCCCATTGACGAGACGATCCGTGGTTTCAATATGATCATGGACGGTGAAGTTGATGAATATCCTGAGGCGGCTTTCAACCTGGTTGGAAACATCGATGACGCAATTGAAAAAGGTAAGAAATTATTGGCCCAGGCCCGTGGTTAATCAAGCAACTTATGAACCTGGAAATATTAACACCCGAGAAGAAATTGTTCAGCGCAGACGTATACGGTGTGCAGCTGCCTGGCGTTGACGGCCTGTTCGAGGTATTGGACAAGCATGCTCCCCTCGTCAGCGCCCTGAAGGCCGGCCGAGTAAAGGTGCTGAAGGACAAAAGTAATCATCTGGCTTATTTTACGATCCAGAGTGGTTTTGTGGAAGTGATCCACAATAAGGTTACTGTTTTAGTAGAAGGCGCTGTACCAGTGGAAACAAAATCGTAATCGTAACTGATAAACACCTTACGGTCCATTCCCCACGGAACAAAATGTTAGTTCTACCCCGGCTTCGCGCCGGGGTTTTGTTTTTTAATGCGGATTTCATCTCTGTTACAACAGCGTTAAAACACAATTCATTAAAATCCAGGGGTGCCTCTTTTGCATAATTTTATTATAATAAAATCACCCTATATGAACAGAATGATAATCCAGTTGACGGTCTGGTCGCTGTCGGGCATGGTGTTGCTTGGCAGCTGTAAGAAGGACCCGCTCAACAACCTTACCAACGACGAATCGCGGATCTACATTACCAATTATGACACGACCGCGAACTTTTCTTCTTATTCCACTTTTAGTATTGCCGATTCCGTGGCCGTGATACAGGATAACCAGTTCGCCGGCCGGCAGAAGAACGGATTTGACAGTCTGGCCATCGATGCCGTTACCCAGCTGATGCAGCAGCGTGGCTATCAGAAAGTGGGCACCAAGGACAGCCCTCAGCTGGCGATCGACGTCTCCCGTATTTACAATACGTCTACGGGTGTTTTCAGTTATGGAGACTACTGGGATTACTACGGCGGCTACTGGGATCCTTATTACTGGGGATATCCCGGCTATGGGTATTATGATCCGTTTGCTGTGGGGGTATACAGTATCCAGTCGGGCGCCCTGGAAGTCGATCTGCTCGACCTCAAAAATGCCGCCTCCAACGGCAATAAGCTCAAGGCCATCTGGACCGGCATGGCGAGGGGTGAGCAGGTGTTTAACACCGCCAATGTATCCAACGAGGTGACTTCCCTGTTCGAACAATCTGCATACCTTAAAAAGTAAACGATCATGAAAGCTCTTTTTCAACGATATGGCGTCATCGCCTTTCTGCTGCTGGCCCTGGGTACTGCTGCACGGGCACAGTATCACAATGACCTGCAATTCAATATCAACTACAATGTCAACATCCCTTCCGGCTCGTTCAGGGATCTTATCGACAAACCGGCCTATAAAGGATTTACGGCGGGCCTGGCCTATCCCATTACCAGCCAGCTGCGTGTCGGGCTCAGTCTCGGATACAATGACTATTACCAGAAGTATCCGCGGCAGGTCTATTCTGAGGGAACGGGTGCGGATGTCTCTGCCGTAGTCAGCAATTCCGTGCAGCAGATACCCCTGCTGGCGACCGTGGACTATACACTATTGAAGAAGGGGTTTATCCGGCCCTATGTCGGTGCAGGAGCAGGGGTCAACTTCGTCAGTCTGGACCAGTATCTTGGAGAATTTGACAACCCGCGGTCCAGCACTCATTTTGCGGTGCGGGGGGAAGCCGGTATACTGATACCGCTGAGTTCTTATTCTGCGACCGCGATCCGTATCGGCGGCAGCTATAATTATGCGCCGTATAACAAAGATGGAATAAGCAGTCTGGACAACTGGGGAATCCATGCCGGGATAAGCATACCGATAAGATAACAGGAGAATCTCAGTTCAATTGGGGATCGATGGGGAAATTCACCATCATCTCATACTCCCCTCCGAGGTGGCGAAGGGCATCCTTCCATATTTCGGAGGGTTCTTTGTGAAACACCAGGCGTTGGCTGGCTGGTACTGTAAGCCATGACTTTTCTTTCAGCTCGTCTGCCAGCTGTCCGCTGCCCCAGCCGGAGTAGCCGATATAAAATCGGATCCTGGACATGTCTATTTCGCCCTGGCGGATGAGTTCGATGGCCGTCTCGAAGCTGCCGCCCCAGAAGACGCCGTCTATGATCTCGTAGCCGCCGGTGATCTTATCGGGATATTGGTGCAGGAAGTGGATGGTGTCCATCTGGACGGGGCCGCCCAGGTAAACGGGTATCTTCTTCAGGTCTTCCAATCCACTGACCAGCTCGTCCAGCGAATATTCGTAGTCCTTATTCAGCACAAACCCAAAACTGCCTTCGTCCTGATGTTCGCACAGGAACACGACGGTTCGCATGAAATTAGGATCTTTCAAAAAGGGATCAGCGATCAGTAATATGCCAGGTGCCGGGCTCTCCATATTATCTAAATTAAGTAATCCTGCGGGATAACAAAATGTTCTGTCCCAAAATGGCTTTTTTGGAACGGAGGCTTCCTTTAAATATAGCGCTTTTTAGGTTGAAAATCCCTTTCTTTGTGAAACCTTCGTTAAATACCGTTCACCAAAAGGGTTTTGAAAGGTCACCCTGTCATCCTTTTATAAATTTGTACCGGACCAAAAAGTATGGGTTTGAAAAAAATTTTCCCTGTTATTCTTGTATTGATCACACTGTCACTGATCGGGATCATCTACATCCAGATCAACTGGATATTGACAATGGTTGATAACAAGCGGGAAGAGCTGCATCACAAGATGATCGACGCGGTGGCGCAGGTGGGGCGGGATCTTGTGGAGCAGCGGGGAAATACGACCAAGGTCCTCCGGCTTAAGCCCGGCACTCCGTGGCGTCCTTCCGACCCGTTCAGGATGGAGCTGATGCGACCCCTTCCCATCGCAGAGCGGTTCACGCAGGATGAGATCAATGACAGGTTGCGGAAGGCCTTTGATAATCTGAATCTGAGGAATCTGCATTTCGAATTTTCGGTGTCGTCAAATATGGAATCTTCTTCCGGGTTCAGTTTCCGGACGCCCGAACTGCATTCGAGAAATTTTCAGCAGGAGATACAGGATACTTTGCATAACCGTGCGGCGTTCTATCCGTTGCAGGCGCCCGAAGACTATGGCGGCGGGATGTTACCCGATGAGTTACTGGTGGTCGTGGTCCCCGATATCAACAATATCGTGCTTGGGGAGATGCGGATCATGATATTTGGAGCGATCCTTTTTACGCTGATCATTGTCTCTGCTTTTTACGTCACCGTCAGTGCGCTGCTGAGGCAGAAGAAGCTGAGCGAGATCAAGAACGACTTTATCAATAATATGACCCACGAGTTCAAGACTCCCCTTGCCACAATCTCTCTTGCTGTGGATGCGCTGCGAAATGAAAAGGTGGTCCAGGACCGGGAGAAGTCGGAATACTTTACAGGTATTATCAAGGAAGAGAACAAGCGGATGAACAAGCAGGTCGAAACGATCCTGCAGGCGTCTCTGCTGGACCGGCAGGAGCAGCAGCTGAACCTCAAACCGCTGCATGCACATATCATCATCCAGGAGGCAATGGAGAACTTCCACCTCCAGCTGGAAGGCAAGGGTGGCCGCGCCGAACTTCAGTTAAATGCGAAGAACGATCTTCTGGAGGCCGATGAAGTGCATTTCATGAATATTATCACCAATCTTATCGACAACGCGGTAAAATATTCCAAAGAGAATCTGGTTATCAGGATCACGACGCATAGCACCACGAAGAGCCTGGTCATCCGGATCGAGGACAACGGGATTGGGATGAGTAAGGAAACGCAGCGCCGCATCTTTGAGAAATTCTATCGTGCACATACCGGTAATCTGCATAATGTCAAGGGATTTGGCCTGGGCCTGAGCTATGTGAAGACCATCGTGGATGCCCATCAGGGCAAGATCAAGGTGGATAGTATGGTTGGGAAAGGGACGACATTTACGCTCGAGCTGCCGCTGAAAGGAGAATGACGGGGCCGCCCTATTCAAGTCGCTGCATCAGGGTTCTCAGCCCGCTGACTATTCCTTCATAATACTGTCCTTTCCGGAAAAAGGGGATAAAAGCATCGTCGATGATCTTTTTGGTGTCGGCGTTGGGCAATAGCTGTTGTATTCCGCTGCCGTTCTGTATCCTGATCTTGCGGAAGGAACGGGATATCCCTATCAGTATGCCGTTCTCCTTTCCTTTCTTCCCCATCCCCCAGGCGTTCATTGTCTGCTGCGTAAAGAAATCGAAGTTCCCGGGAAGCGTCAGGGAAGTGTCGACCGTCAGCACTGCGATCTCGATGGTTGTCCGTCGTTCGTAGTCGTGGATCATGCTGTCGAGGGCGTCTATCTGTCCGGGCGTGAAAAGGTGTTCGAAGTCATTGACGTACCCTACCGGACGGGGAATGGTGTCCAGGCGGGAAGCTATGTTCCTGAGAGTAGCTGAGTTCCGGAGGGCTGCGGCCCTGGCGGGGCCGGTCAGCACCAGCAGCAGGAGCGAGAGGGGCAATATCGGTCGTAAAAGATGCATGTCAATGGTTGGAGTTACGCCATAACAGACAGCCGTCTCCATAGCTGAGAAAACGGAATCCGTGTTCCAGCGCATAATTATAGATCCTTTTCCATTCATCTCCCACCAATGACGCGATCAGCAGGAGCAGGGTCGATTCCGGCTGATGGAAATTGGTGATCAGTCCGTTTGCTATTTTCCAGTCATAGCCAGGTGTGATCAGCAGTTGTGTCGTCGTGACCAGTTCGGTCATCTTCCGGGTTTCCATCCATTCCAGCAGGGCGGTCAGCGCAACTTTCGGGTCGGTTTGTCCAGGCAATTCGTAAGCGTCCCATTGCCGGACGAGCAGCTCTGACCCGGCCAGATGCGGCTGCTGCTGTACTTTTATTCCCAGCCAGTACAGGCTTTCGATGGTTCTTGCCGAAGTAGTGCCGACGGGGACGATGGGCTGTGCATCCGCGAGGGTCTGCTGCAGCTGTCTGATCGTTGCTATTTCCGCCGTAATAAATTCGACGTGCATGGGATGGTCGCCCAGCGTCGTGGTCTTTACCGGCAGAAAGGTGCCAGCGCCTACGTGCAGGGTAACCCAGCTGCGGCGGATATTTCGCTGTGCGAGGGCGGCAAAAACGGTTTCTGTGAAATGCAGTCCGGCTGTCGGCGCCGCCACCGAGCCGTCGTGGCGGGCGTAGATGGTCTGGTAGCGCTGGCTGTCCGATGCTTCGGCGGAGCGGCGGATATAGGGCGGCAGCGGGATCAGCCCCATCCGGTGCAGGACTTCCGCGAAGTTAAGGTCCGCCGGCGACCAGGAGAGTTCGATGGTAAAGGTGTCGGCCTCCTTGCTTATGAATCTTGCCTCGAGGGTAAGCGGGGAGGACGGAGTGTCGAGCTCTTTGTACAGTACTTGTCCGGGCTTCCATTTTGAAGCTCCGCCGATCAGGCATCTCCATTTTACCCTTCCTGTCTGCGCCATGGCCATCGTAACGCTTCCATATTCTGGAGGTGGTTCGAGGCAGAATACCTCGATCTGCCCGCCCGTCGGTTTCTGGAAGAGGATGCGCGCTTCCACGACCCTTGTATTGTTAAACACGAGGAGACTGTTTTCCGGGAGGCAGGTTCCGATGTTGCGGTACGTCGATCCGGTGATCGCGCCGTCCCGATAGATCAGGAGTTTGCTGGCGTCGCGTTCTTCCAGCGGGTAGAAGGCGATGTTTTCCTGTGGGAGGTCGTAGCTGTAGTCAGCTATGGAAATGTTTTTGGGATCCATTGTGGGGTGGCGGCCAACTGCCGCCGGTTTTGGCCCAAAGCTACGAAAACCGGGTTAATGTCCCCGGAGCAGGGGACCCGTGAAAAGGTCCCCTGCGGGATCGTCGGGGAAGGATGGGGCGGTTAGTGTCCCGACCAGATCCAGGCGGAGAAGGTCAGCGCCATGGCGAGAATTACTGCGACCAGACAGTCGCCGTTCTGGATGTTGCCGGAGGAATATCCGGCGGCGAGGGAAGATAACCTTTTCAAGGAGGCCGGCCGGGGTAAGGGATTGGTGTCCTGCCGGGATGAGGGGTTGGTGTCCCGCAGGGATGGGGGGGTGGTGTCCTGCAGGGAAGGGGGCGGGGTGAGCCCGGCGCCAGCCGGGGGAAGGACTACTCTTTCGATGAAGAGGTTTTTGATCTGTCTGAGGTCTGACGGTTTGGGGGTCTTATCGTCTTTTGTCAGCAGTCTGGTGAACAGCGTTCGGTATTCGGGGATCAGCTTGTCGAGGATCATAGGGAGCTGGTCAAAGAGGGAGGCGGACGTATAGTAGCCTTCCTGGTCGACGAATACCAGCCGGACCCGCAGGATCAGCAGCATTGTCTGCAGGTAGTTGAAGAGTATGCCGGGGAGTTCGCCGGGGTTGAGGTCTGTCAGCCTGACGCGGCCGATGAGATAGGAGAATACGGGCATCCAGTAGTCCTGAGAAGCATAGACTGCCGTGTCGGGAAGTTCTGTCTGGGATGCGGTATTGCCGTTGATCGAAAGGCTGAACCGGCCACTCCTGGTGCAGTGGATCTCTTTTTCGCAGATCTCTTTAAACCAGCATTTCTCTCCGTTGATCGTCTCGAGGGACAGAAAAAGGTCCTGTGACAGCAGGTGGATAGCAGGTGCGGAGCCTCTGCAGACCATCTGGTCAAGGGTTGAGGAATTGGCGACGGCCGGCCCCGATGAGGTGCGGACGGCCTCCGATGATGCGATGGCGATGGCCAGCTTGCGGTTGGCGCCGGTGACGAGTTGCATACACACGTGTTTTGCAGTTTTTAGAAGAAAAGGCCCCGGGTGCCCGTTCGTTGTCGCAGTGGGGTTTACTGCTTCACCCGGGAGACCTTTTTGAGAAACGGCAGGGGTTTATTGTTCCGTCGGACAACCGGTTACTCTTCACCGTATTGGTCTATAATACAACAGTTGCCCGGAAATAATCTATTACCTTTGTCGTGTTGATAAGTCGCAGGGAAACAGGATCCGGGGATTTTGTTATTATTTTTTTTTAACCTAATTTTCTCAGCAAAGCGGAGCTCAATGAGGCCTGATAATACCATTACCGACGCCAATATAATTGACAACCTTACCCGGAATGGTAATGACAGAAGGAAGGCAGAGGACCAGCTATTCAACGGCTACAGTTATTTTGTAAAGGAAGGCATCCGAAAATATTCCCTCGCCGAGGAAGACGCCCTGGACGTTTATTCAGATACGATCATTTCGGCCATCGAAAAGATCACTACCGGGTTCTTTGAGGGGCGGTCTTCGCTGAAAACCTACTTATTCCGGATTTTTCATAATAAATGTGTTGACCGTATAAGGCAATTGACGACTAATAAGAACAGGATCCACAGAACAGCCGCATTGGCGGACCAGCTGTTATCCAGTCTTTCGGACTCGGCGAAGTCCATTGTTCAGCGAATGGCCGACCGGTCGGATTTCGACGTCCTGAGGACCAGGCTGAACGAACTGGGGGACAACTGCCGGAAAATGCTGGCGCTGTTTGCGGATGGATATACCGATAAGGAAATTGCCGTCGCTATGGACTATAAAACAGCGGAAGTAGTTAAGACAAGCAGGCTGAGATGCCTGGAACGGCTGCGGCAGTCTTATAACGTACTAAAGCATTAATATGGACAGCCTGGAATACATCGATGATTATTTTAAGGGCTTACTTACTGCCGACCAGAAGAAAGAATTTGAACAGCGGATCCTCTCAGACCCATCCTTTGCTGAAGAGCTGGCTTTTTATCTCAACGCGCAGGCAATCCTGAAGGACGAGGTGGAAGAGGAGAAGAAAGCCCGTTTCAGAGAACTTTACCGGCAGAACCCGCCTGTGGATGCAGGAGCTGACCCGGGAGCGGACACTGCCGGTGGACCGGTGGTCAGAAGGCTCAGCCCAGTGCGGAAATTATGGCCTTATCTGGCGGCGGCCTCCGTCCTTATTCTTATCGTAGCGGCGTGGCTGCTGTCGGGGACCGGGTCCGGTCCGGACAGGCTGGCTGACCAGTATATCCACGGACAGCTGCAAAACCTGCCGGTCAAAATGAGCAGTGTACAGGACAGTCTTCAAAAAGCGATCGCTCTGTACAACGCAGACAGTCTGCCGGAGGCCCTTGTCCGGTTTGGCCAGTTGCTGCAGCGGGATTCGGCGCGGGCGCAGGCGAGGGTCTATTCCGGTATTGTCTGCCTGAGGCTGGATAAATACGACGAAGCCCTCGACCATTTCCGGCAGTTGGAGGCCGATACCACACTATACAATAACCCCGCACTGTTCTACGAATCCCTCACCCTGATGAAGCGAAACCACCCCGGGGACAGCCAGAAAGCGAGGCAGTTGCTGCAGCTGGTTGTTGATCGCGACCTGGACAAGAAAGAAGATGCACAACGGCTCTTGTCGAAGCGTTGGTAACAAATTAACTGACCATATACCTTCTATTATGAAAAATTTCCTGTCTGGACTCAGGGGAAAGACCCTGTTTTTGCTTTTTATTCTTTTTGTGGCTTTGTGGCAGACTTCCTGCCACCCAAGGATACATGGCGGTCCTCCAACCCATCATGCCAGTACGTGGCTGAACTGGAATTATGTTTTTAAGGAAGGTACGGATTCGGCGACGAGACAGGCAACTATCGCACAGATCACGGGAGCGATCAGTAATGTGCGTTCGGTCAAGTCCACGGATACCAGCAATCCAAACGGCGGTGTGGCTGGTACCAGGCAGATAGCGGTACATCCGCTGACGAGTTATCTGTCGGGCTATCTCAGCCGTGTGATCCGCGCCAGCAACGGTTTTGCGCTTGACAATACCCAGGTCCATTTTTGTTCGTGTCATGATTCTCTCTTATGGAACGTGACTGCAGACCTCAATATCGGCGGATCGGGACAGTCTACTCCGGCTCCTCCGCCACCCCCCAGTCCGGGTGCGTCCGGTGGGTCCGTCGCGGTAGTTGACAGCAATGGCAGTGTGTCTTCGCCCTCGTCGGTCCCGCCGGTGCTTGGGTCGGGACTAATTGAATTCAGCGGGCATCCGGAAGTCTCGGAAAAGGTAGTGCTGGGCATCATCGACTCGGGAATCGACTCGACCCTTTTTGACAAGAACGTATTCCAGAAGCTGTTCGCTCCGGACGGCAGTGGAAAAATAAATTTTGTACAGGGTGCGTCGGCCTCCGCCTACCAGGACGGCGACCCTGTGCGCCACGGCAGCGCCGTCGCCGCTATTGCACTGAACGCATTCTATACCCAGGCCCAGGCCGACGGGCGGCAGGAGCTGCCGCGGCTGCTGGTCATCCGGGCGCTGGACGACCACGGAATGGGCAGCACCCTTTCGGTGAGCTGCGCCCTGAGCTATGCCATCCGTCACAAGGTAAGCCTTATCAACGCGAGTCTTGGTTACTGGAACGCCCGGAATGCCGTAATTGACCATTATCTTCAGCAGAGCGCGAAGTCCCGCATCCCCGTGGTGGCTGCAGCGGGTAATGACCCAAGGGGTCACACGCCAAATGTGTGCGGGGTGGCGATCGACGGACACAATCTGCTGAGGCCGGGCAATATGTTCTTTCCCGCGTGTCAGAGCGTCGATCCGCAGTATTGTATCATCAGTGTCACCGGGCTCAGCAATCCCGTGCTGCCTTGCCGGTACCAGAATTTCTCTTCCCGCTATGTGAGTATCGGCGTTGTGAATAAGAGCAACAGCTGCTGCGGGTTCTCCCTTCCTTTTATCAATAACAGCTATGTACTGGACGGGTCGTCTTTTGCTACTCCGGTGATCAGCGGGCAGCTGGGGTACAGGATACTCAGGGGCGGCCCCCAGGCCAATACGACAGCCTATATGCAATTACTTCAACCGCAAAAGACCCCAACTGGTTTTGTCACATGGGACGGGCAATACATTACTTACTGACTATAGCAATAAGCCTGCTTATTTTTAAGAACCTGTCCGGGCAATGTCCGGACAGGCTTTTGCTATTAAGTAAGATCGACTCGCTGAAGGCCGCCAACCCCGCCACGGATATTCAGTTAAAGGAACTGCTTCCGAATGTCCACCGGCTGGAGGGCTGCCCCCGGCCCGCCGACTCTGTATTTGCTTTTCTCCTGCAGCGGCTGGGTCTTTTGTACTATCTGAAGGGCGACTTTCCGTCGGCCGTCAATTATACCCGCCGTGCGATCGTGATGCTGGAAGAGAAATGCCCACCTTCTCCCACGAAGCCTCCATTTCTGGTCAGGTGTTATTTCAACCTCCTGATCTTTTATGATTCGCTGCACCTGCGGAATGAATACCTGGCGGCTATCGATAGCTGCACTTCTATTTCGCTGCGGACCGGGGCGGTAGATAACAGGACGTTGAGGGCGCTCTGGGAAAAAGCCGAGTACTACTATGATGTCGGCGACTACGACCGATGTTATAAGACCGAGTTACTCGGGGAGACGCTTACCCAGCGGTATCCTCCCGGGAAGGATAGTCTGGCGTTCGTCCGCAACTTTTCCAGCGTGGGGTTGAATTCACTATACCTGATGGGCAGGTACGGCCAGCTGGAAGATCTGCTCAGACAAAAGATACAGGAATCTGCAAAGATCGCGGACGCGGTGACACTGGGACCCCTGATGGATCTGCTGTCCCTGGTCTATACGAATAAGCACGACTATAAGGGAGCGCTGGATTGTTTGCAGAAGTCATACGCCTACAGCATGAGCACGCATTACCAGCTGGCGTCTGTCCAGGCGCTGAATAATACCGGCTATCTCTACCTGCATAGTCTGCACGACTATAACAGCGCCCTCGTCTGGTGCCGCAGGGCGCTGGCGACGCTGCCGGAAAAGAGGGAGCGGGGCTCTTTCGAATCACTGGAGGCCCTGGCCATCTACGACAATATTGCGGGCGCTTATTCCGCAAAGGGCTATCCTGATAGCGCGCTGGCCTATTTTCAGCTGGCCTTCGACCAGTTGCAACCGGGGATGAATGAGACCGTATTACTGCAACAGAGTCCGAACCAGGCGTACGAAAGCAGGCGTATACAGTATCAGTCCCTTCTGACCGTGCATAAGGCGGATGCTTATTATAGTCACTATTTGCTGACCCATGACAGGAAAAGCCTCGACGAATCCATCCGGATCTACAAATTGTCCGACCTCTTCCTGAAGAAGGCGATCGGCGATCAGTCTGAGATCCGGTCTCAGCTGGCATTCCGAAAGAATGCGCGCGATCTGTACGAGCATGCCATCAGGGCTTCGGCAGCGGCGGGGTCGGCTGATGATGCCTTTTATTTCTTCGAGCGTTCGCGGGCGATACTGCTGAACGATCAGCTGCAGAAGCAGGCGAATCTGGACGACAGGGCACTTGCAGAAAGAGCGGAAATAAAGAAGCGGATACTGAGGCTCGAAAAGGACATGGAGGGTATGTCGCCCGACGTGGGGGCCTATGCGGAGTTGCAGACCGATCTGTTTGCGGTAAAGCAGAAGCTGGATCGGTATGATCAGGCTGTCCGCAAGCAGGTGAGTTCCGGGAGGAATTTTCTGTTTAGCACCCTTCCCGTCCTTCGGGCGCGACTGGAAAGAGCGCAACAGTCTTTTTTTGAGCTCTATGCCGGGGACAGCGCCGTCTATTCCCTGCTGGTCAGTGGTCAGCAGACGGTGCTGGGGGTTATCGACAAGTCGAGGTTCGACAGTCTGGCCCGGCTCTATATGACCTATATTTCCGATGCCGAGCGACTGAACAGGGACATGCCGGGTTTTGTGCGCACCGCTGAAGGGCTGTACCGGATGCTATTTAAAGGCGGACAGGCGCCTGGCGGCCGGATGGTGGTCTCGCCGGACGGGAGCTATTTTCCGTTCGAGGCGCTTGTCACGGATGGCAGCGTAAGGCATCCGGTCTATTTTCTCGACGACCATCCTGTTTGCTATACTTACTCGGCCCGTTATTTCCTCGACACGACTATCGACAACGCCGCGGCGACTGCCGGGAAGGAGTTTATGGGGATAGCTCCCGTGCAATATGCGTCCTATCTGCACCTGCCCGATCTGCCGGGGAGCAATGGTTCGCTCGACCAGATAGCTTCCTGGTTCAGCAGTCCCGATAAATTCACGGATGCGAAAGCGTCGAAGGCGAGTTTTTTAGCCAACTATTCGGGCTACAGGCTTATCCAGCTGTATACCCATGCGGTCGGGAACAATCCGGGTAAAGAACCGTTGATCTATTTTGCAGATTCCGCGCTGGCGCTGTCCGAACTGATCCCTGAAAAAAAGCCGCTGACGAGGATCATCGTCCTTTCGGCCTGTGAAACGGCCAATGGAGAATTTTATCAGGGGGAGGGCGTATTCAGTTTTAACCGGGAGTTTGCCGCTCTTGGAATACCCACTGCTGTTGTCAACTGCTGGTCGGTGGACAACAAGGCTACTTACCGGCTGACGGAGTTGTTCTATCAGTACTTGTCGGAGGGAGAGCCAGCAGATATTGCCATGCAGAAGGCGAAGAAGGAATTTTTCCGGAGCGAGTCCGGAGAGCAGCGGCTGCCCTATTACTGGGCGGCGCCCGTTGTAACCGGTCAGGCGACACTGCTGCCGAAGTCCGGCGGACCATTTCCCTGGCTGTATATTCTCGCTTTCCCGGCGGCCGCGGGATTGGCAGGATATGGGATCAACAGGAGGCGCCGACGCAAAAAGATGGTATATTAGAGTAATGTTTGTGCGACTACGGGGACTACTGTTGTTGACTTTGGTGCTGCTGGCGTCCTGCGTCAGTAACAAAAGCGACGTATCCAATGACCAGGATCACAAATGGTGGAAAGAATCGATCGTCTACCAGATATATCCCAGGAGTTTTAAGGATAGCGACGGAGATGGGGTCGGCGACCTCAGGGGGATCATTTCCCGTCTCGACTATATAAAAAGCCTTGGCGTCGACGTCGTCTGGCTGAATCCAATCTACTCCTCTCCCAATGACGACAATGGATACGATATCAGTGACTATCGCAACATCATGAAAGATTTTGGCACGATGGCCGATTTCGACAGCCTGCTGAAGGGAATGCACGAACGGCATATCCGCCTGGTCATGGATTTGGTAGTGAATCACACCAGTGATGAGCATGCGTGGTTCCAGAAGTCCCGCAGCTCGAGGAACAACGCGTACCGCAACTACTATCACTGGTGGAATGAAGAAAGGGGCAGGCCTACGCCCCGCTGGAGTTTTTTTGACGTCAACAGCGATGCCTGGAAATATGATTCGGCGACCAGAGCCTACTATCTGCACTATTTTTCCCGCAAGCAACCCGATCTCAACTGGGAGAATCCGCAGGTGCGGAAGGAGGTATACGATGTCATGAAGTTCTGGCTCGACAAGGGTATCGACGGATTCCGGATGGACGCCTTCCAGTTCGTGGCCAAAGACACTACCTGGCCTGTTCTTCCGTCCGGATACGAGCAGCACATCATTCGTTACTACGGTATGGGCCCTCACCTGCACGACTACCTGCAGGAGATGAACAGGGAAGTGCTCAGCAAGTACGATATCATGACGGTCGCCGAGGGCGCGGGCAGCACTCTTGACGATGCCATGGCGCTTGTGGATCCGGCCCGGCATGAGCTGAATATGGCCTATCATTTCGAAGGCATGGACGTCGGCAATTTCGATCCGAATTATAGTCTGCTGGATTTTAAGCAGGTGTACACCAAATGGGATAGTGCGTTTGAGGATAAGGGCTGGGTGTCTGTCTATCTGGGGAATCATGATCAGCCGCGGATGCTTTCGCACTGGGGCAATGACGAGCCTAAATTCCGCGAGGCTTCGTCGAAAATGCTTACGACCTTCCTTATGACCATGCGGGGGACGCCCTACTGCTATTACGGGGACGAGCTGGGGATGAGCAATATCAGGTTCGACAGCATCGGTGACTACAGGGATATCGCTACTATCAACAGGTTTATGCACCTAAGGCAAAGCGGCGGCGATACGTCCGCGTTTCTGCGGGAGCAACAGCGGAGTGCGCGGGACAATGGCCGTACGCCCTTTCAGTGGGATGACGGTCCGAATGCCGGCTTTACCCGGGGGATTCCCTGGCTGAAGGTTAACCCCGACTATGTTACAGTGAATGCTGCCGCCGAAGAGAGGGATACGGCTTCTGTGCTTTCTTATTTCAGGAAGGCGGTCCGGCTGCGGAAGTCCAATCCAGCGCTTGTCTATGGAAGGTATACGATCCTGGACAGGAATAATCCGGCGGTCTATGCCTATACGCGGGAAGACGGGCAGAAAAAGTTTCTGATACTCCTCAATTTTAAAAATACTCCGGGTTCGTTGGTTCTGCCAGCGGATATCGATCTGTCGCGGGCGACACCAGTCCTCTCGAATTACCCGGCGGCTGCCGGGCCCCGGCCCCTGAGGCCATATGAGGCGGTAGTATACGAGCTGGCCCGATAGGTAGACGGGCGGCTATGCGGGTCGGTCAGACCTTGATAACCCCGGGTTTTTCCACAGGTAATCCACTCTAATTCACAGTTAATTCCCGGTCTAAGAAAGCCAATTTCTGCGGATATGTAATCCCTTGGGCAATACACGTCTGTGGAAAAATTAAATTTTTCAATTTCCCGTAGAAAAGTGGGAAAATGTGTTATTTTGTGTTAGTTTTAGTCAAAGTTGATTCAACTCCTCATAAATGATTGGTTTTCTGGGCGAATACGAAGCTACGCTGGACTCGAAAGGTCGCTTCCTGTTGCCGGCGGGCTTTAAAAAGCAGTTGCCGGAAGACGGGGCAGCCCAGTTCGTCGTCAACCGGGGGTTTGAAAAATGCCTTAGTCTGTATCCGATAAAAAGCTGGGAACCGATTTTCGCCCGAATTAGCCAATTGAATGATTTTGACCCCGAAGTTCGTCAATTCAGGAGATATTTCCTGAACGGGGCGACGATGGCGGAGCTGGACACGGCTGGTCGGCTTCTTGTTCCTCAAAACCTAAAAGAGCATGCTGGTCTTGAAAAAGACATTGTGCTTGTGGCGGCAGTAGACAAAATCGAAATCTGGGATAAAAGTAAGTACCAACAGTTCTTTGAATCTTTTTCACCGGAAGCATTCAGCAGCCTGGCAAAGCAGGTGATGAACCCGGGAGGGGCTCCCTTATGACGGCTCCTGACAATAAGGATCACGAGGCGTATCATCTGCCCGTGCTTTTAGAGGAGGCGCTCGACGGACTGAGCATCCAGCCGGATGGGGTATATGTCGACTGTACTTTTGGCGGGGGCGGGCATTCGAGGGGGATACTCGGGAGACTGGGGCCGAAGGGTAAGCTGTTCGTCTTCGATCAGGACAGCGACGCCCGCCGCAACCTGCCGGACGACAAGCGGATAACTTTTCTGCCTCATAATTTCCGGCATCTGGGCCGGTTCCTCCGTTTGCACGAGGTTGTTGCTGTCGATGGCATTCTTGCTGATCTGGGTGTCAGCAGCCATCAGTTCGACCAGGCCGAAAGGGGATTTTCCTTTCGTTTTGAAGGCGATCTTGACATGCGTATGGATCAGCGGCAGACGACGACTGCTTTCGATATTGTCAATACCTATTCGGAGCAGCAGCTGCACAAGCTGTTCGAGCAGTATGGGGAGGTTACCAATTCAAAGACGCTTGCCCGTGCTATCGTCCAGTTGCGGCGGTCTGTGTCGCTGAAGACTATCTCCAATTTTAAGACAGCGCTGAATGGTTTGGTGAAAGGAAACCCCAACAAATATTTTTCCCAGGTTTTCCAGGCGTTACGCATCGAAGTAAATGATGAATTGGGAGCTTTAAAAGAAATGTTGCAGCAGGCGCCGGGCCTTCTGGTATCCGGCGGCCGCATTGCCATCATCACCTTTCATTCTCTGGAAGACAGGCTCGTTAAGAACTTCCTCAAAAAAGGCTCTTTCGATGACGAAGAAGTGTCAGACCCCTTTGGACAAAGTGTGACAGCCCCCCTGTTAAAAGTGATCACAAAAAAGCCGGTGACCGCCACCGAAAATGAATTACGCAAAAATCCGCGTAGCCGCAGCGCAAAATTAAGGGTCGGTGAACGGCTGTAAATGACCTGTGTAATGAAAAAGAAAGCATTGAATACGAGCTACCGCTGGATCATGAAGAACATTGGCTTCTTTCTGTTCCTGGCGTCACTCGCGGTGGTTTATATCTATAACGGCCACTATGCCGACAAGGTATCCCGGGATATCAACCGGACCGGAAAAGAGCTGAAGGAATTGCAATACGAATACAAGACGCTGAAAAGCGAGGTTATGTTCAGGAGTAAGCAGAGCGAGCTGGCGAAGGCGGTGGAGCCGTTTGGTCTGAAAGAGTTGATTCAGCCTCCTTACATTCTGGTTGACAGTATAGAAAAAAATAAAAAGTAAAAAGGACTTTGGAAGTAAAACGCGACATATTGTGGAGGGTATACCTCTGTTTTCTCGGCATCGTGGCGCTTAGCCTTGTGGTGCTTGGAAAGGCGTTTTATATCCAGCATGCCCAGGGCGCCTACTGGCGGGGGCTGAGTGATAGCCTGCACCAGAAGTTCATCGAGCTGGATGCGGAGAGGGGTACTATCTACAGTGAAGACAGCAGCATGCTCAGCACTTCCATTCCGTTCTTCAATATCTATGTCGATTTCGGGGCGGAGGGTCTTCGGGAAAAGAACGGGAAGCGCTTTACCGAAAATCTCGATTCCCTGGCCCTGTGTCTGTCCGGTCTGTTCAAAGATCAGTCGGCGCAGGCTTACCGGAAGGATCTTCTCAGCGGCTACCGCAGCGTCGACCGCTATTATCTGCTCCAGACGAATGTCCCCTTCGAAAAATACCAGCGGCTCCGCGATTTCCCTCTTGTCCGGCAGGGGCGCAACAAGAGTGGTTTTATTTCGGAGGTGAACAATAAAAGGCTGAATCCGTTCGGCCTGCTGGCCAATCGTACCATTGGACTGGCAAGGGCCAACGCGCAGAATGTCGGTCTCGAGCGCACCTATGATACCGTTCTCAGGGGTGAGGTCGGCCGGAGACTGGTCCGTTATATTGCCGGGGGCACTTATATTCCGGTCGAGGGTTATGAGATAGAGTCGGAGAACGGAAAGGATATTATCACGACCCTCGACGTCAATATCCAGGACATTGCCGAGAATGCGCTGCTGAAAGAGCTGACTGCGAATGACGCGGAGCACGGCACCTGTATCGTTATGGAGGTGGCTACCGGAAAGATCAGGGCTATTGCCAATCTGGGTCGTCAGTCCAATGGCGGCTACTGGGAGGACCTCAACTATGCTATCCGCGCGACCGAGCCGGGATCGACCTTCAAGCTGGCTACGCTGCTGTCGCTGCTGGAAGACAAGAAGGTCACCCTCAACGACGAGCTCAATCTTGAAGGGGGCTCCTGGAAGGTATCGGGTCGTACGGTTTATGATTCTGAGCCGCATGAGAGCAAGATGTTTAGCGTCAAGCAGGCTTTTGAGATCAGCTCGAATGTCGCCATGGCCAAGCTGGCCGTGGCTCATTATAGCAGCAATCCCGGTCAGTTCGTCGATCACCTGAAAAGGCTGCGGTTGAATCAGCCGACGGGTATCGATCTGCTCGGTGAGGGTATGCCGATCGTCAAGACGCCGAAGTCGCGGACCTGGAGCAATACCAGTCTTCCGTGGATGGCCTTTGGATATGAAGTCCTTGTCACTCCACTGCAGACGCTGACGCTGTACAATGCGGTAGCCAATAATGGCCGGATGATGAAACCGTATCTGGTCAGTGCCGTTCAGGAATCGGGCATCACCGTAAAGGAGAATCAGCCGACCGTCCTGATCGACAACATTTGCAGTGAAGGCACGCTGCGTAAACTGCAGGACTGTCTGTATGCTGTCTGTAACAGCACGGATGAAGGGGCAACGGGTGTGAAGTTATTCAGAAATTCATTTTACAAGGTCGCCGGGAAGACGGGGACGGCCCTGGTGGCCAATGGCTCGCGCGGGTATGCAGACCATATCTACCAGTCTTCCTTTGTCGGGTATTTCCCGGCAAGCGCACCGAAATATACCTGTATTGTGGTGATCAAGAACAAGCCTTTCGCAAAAGTCTATTATGGCGCGGCTGTTGCGGGACCCGTATTTAGAGAACTGTCCGACCGGCTGATGAGTGCGGAGCCCGGTCCCGTTGTTCAGCCGGAGATCAGTAAAGACAGCGGGAAATTCTACTATGCCGGTCTTACCCGGGATCTGAAGAAGGTCGGGGAGGTGATGAATATGAGCTATATGGATTCTGCGGGAAAGAATGAGTGGTCGCGTCTCTACACGTCTGCTGCGGAGAGCCGGCCGGTGCTGGGGCGGGAGGTTGTTGCCCGGCAGGTGGTACCCGACGTGAAGGGAATGGGACTTAAAGACGCTCTTTATCTGCTGGAAAGTATGGACCTGCGGGTCTCGGTGGCTGGAAGCGGGAGGGTCAGGAGTCAGCGTCCGGAGCCGGGTTCGGCGCTGGTAAAGAAGGAAACAATATCTATACAACTGAACTAGAGAACCCGAAGGGGATATGGCAAATTTACAGGACATATTATACAAGGTCAGCATCCGGTCGATACACGGCGACCGGGACAGGCAGGTGGATAATCTGCAGAACGACTCGCGGCAGGCGGGACCTGGATCGCTGTTTATTGCCATGAAGGGGACGCATGTGGACGGCCATCGTTTCATTTCTACGGTGATCGGTGCGGGAACGGTTGTTGTCGTGGTAGAGGATCTGCCTGATGAATTGCAGGGCGGTGTGACCTATATCCAGGTAGAGGATACTTCGGCGGCGGCGGGTATCATTGCCCATAACTTCTATGGCCAGCCTTCGGAGCAAATCCGGTTGGTTGGGGTCACCGGCACCAACGGCAAGACGACGATCGCCACCCTGTTGTATAAACTCTTTAGTGGGTTGGGATATAAATGCGGTCTGCTCAGCACTGTGGAGAACCATATCGGCGAGCGCGTCGTTCCGGCCACGCATACAACGCCCGATGCCCTGCATCTCAACGCATTGCTGCGGGAAATGGTGAACGAAGGGTGTACGCATGTTTTTATGGAGACGAGTTCGCATGCCATCCATCAGCATCGTATTGCGGGGTTGAGATATGCAGGCGGGCTGTTCAGCAATATTACCCATGACCACCTGGACTATCACAAGACCTTTGAAGAATATATCCGGGTAAAGAAGTCTTTTTTCGACTCTCTGCCTTCCGAAGCATTTGCCGTCTCCAATGCCGACGACAAACGCGGGGCCGTCATGCTGCAGAATACGAATGCCAAAAAATATTTCTACAGTCTGAAGACGCTTGCCGATTTCAAAGGGAAGATACTGGAAAACAATCTCACCGGGCTGGTGATGACGATCAATGACCAGGAAGTGCATTTTCGTCTGATCGGAGAGTTCAATGCCTACAATCTGCTGGCTGTATATGGCGCCGCTATTTGTCTGGGAGAGGACAGGAACGAGGTACTTCGCTGTCTCAGCACGCTGAGCGGCGCCGAGGGGCGGTTTGACTATGTGCTGTCGCCGAAGGATAAGATCATTGGGATCGTGGACTATGCCCACACGCCGGACGCACTCATCAATGTACTGGCTACTATCCAGAAGCTGAGGAAGGGGCATGAGCGGATAATTACGGTCGTTGGATGCGGCGGTGACAGGGACAAGACCAAGCGTCCCCTGATGGCTGCGGCGGCGACCGAATACAGCGACAAGGCGATCCTTACGTCGGACAATCCGCGGAGTGAAGACCCGGAGCAGATCATCCGGGATATGGAGGAAGGGCTCAATACGGCGGCCAGGAGAAAATATATCTCGATCGTCGACCGGAAGGAGGCGATCCGTACCGCGCTGAATCTTGCGGGTCCGGAAGACATCGTTCTTATTGCAGGGAAAGGGCACGAAAAATATCAGGAGATAAAAGGCGTGAAATATCCTTTTGACGACAGACAGGTTTTACTTGAATTTTTTGAATTGTTAGATAAATAGCGGACCACAGGTCCGCTGGCCGAAGGCCCATCATTAGCCGATGCACCGGGGATGGGTCAGTTTTTCGGATAACCCATCCCGGTGCATATCGCCATGCTGTATTATTTATTTGAATGGTTTAAACAGAATAGCATCAAGGTGCCGGGAAGCGCCCTGTTCCAGTTCATTACCTTCCGGGTGCTGCTGGCTATCCTGTTTTCCCTGATCGTCAGCATGATCTTTGGCAAAAGGCTTATCCGCTTCCTTGTGAGGAAGCAGATCGGGGAGACCGTACGCGATCTTGGTCTGGCCGGCGAGCAGCAGAAAAAAGGTACTCCGACAATGGGCGGCTTTATCATTATTCTCGCCATCCTGATCCCGACCTTCCTGCTGGCTGACCTGCACAAGGCGTATATCCGTCTTATGATCTTCAGCACCATCTGGCTGGGTCTTATCGGTTTTATCGACGACTATCTGAAGATGCGGGCCAAGCGGATTGCCAAAGAGCAGGGGGTTCCGTATAAGAAAGGCGACAAGGACGGGTTGGCCGGCTGGTTCAAGGTGCTGGGGCAGGTCGTGCTTGGGCTCGTGGTAGGGTCGACGCTTTATTTCAACACCAACACGATGGTCTACCGCGAATACGTGGGCCAGACGCCTCCGGCGGATACTACGGGGTGGAAGATGATCACGCTGGGAAGAGAAAAGAAGTTGTTTGCGCCTGCGAAAGAGCCGATAACGACGATCCCGTTCGTCAAGAACCACGAGTTCAACTATTCAAAGCTGTTGCCGCAGGCGGTGAGGGGGTTAACGTGGGTCCTGTATATCGTCATTGTGATCTTTATCATCACAGCGGTATCCAACGGAGCCAATCTTACGGATGGCCTGGATGGTCTGGCTACGGGGACCAGTGCGGTAATAGGCGCCTGTCTTGGGATATTCGCCTATGCCAGCGGCAATATCCGGTTTGCGGAGTACCTCAACGTCATGTATATCCCCAATCTCGGCGAGCTGTCCATTTTTATCGGCGCGCTTGTCGGGGCCTGTGTGGGTTTTCTCTGGTACAACGCCTATCCGGCGCAGGTATTTATGGGCGATACGGGTAGTCTGACGCTCGGCGGTATAATCGCGGCTCTGGCCATCATCGTCCGCAAGGAGCTGCTGATCCCTATCTTCTGCGGGGTATTCCTGGTCGAGGTACTGAGCGTGACCATACAAGTGACCTATTTCAGATATACGAAGAAGAAATATGGAGAAGGCAGAAGGGTGTTTCTCATGAGCCCCCTGCATCACCACTATCAGAAACTCGGATATCATGAGAGTAAGATCGTGACCAGGTTCTGGATCGTAACAATCCTTTGCGTGGCTTTTGCCATCGCGACGCTAAAGATAAGATAGCCACCGGCTTCCACGGCGGCCCGCTATAAATTCATGTATGAAAAACCAACCCTGCATGGCAAGTATGCAGGAGCCACCGTTGACCCATACGTAGAGGAAAAGAAATTGTGGTGCAGTAATATCTATGCTTTTGAAGAACCCCATAATCCGTGGACCGGAGGAACTGAATAACTATGTCTAAGAAAATGGTCATACTCGGTGGTGGTGAAAGCGGTGTGGGCGCAGCGATACTGGCAGCGCAGCGGGGGTATGACGTGTTCGTATCCGACGGCGGCCCACTGAAAGACAGCTACCGGAAAGACCTCGAAGTGCATAATATCGCATTCGAAGAAGGGCAGCATTCGGTTGATCGTATCCTTTTAGCAGACGAAGTCATGAAAAGCCCGGGTATACCGGAGAAGAATGAGCTTGTCAAACAGATAAGGGGAAGAAATATCCCGGTCATCAGCGAGATCGAGCTTGCCTACCGGTATAAAGGCGACGGCAGGATCGTGGGTATCACCGGGAGCAACGGGAAGAGCACGACAACGGCGCTGACGTATCATATCTGTCGCCATGGCGGGCTGGACTGTGCGCTGGTCGGGAATATCGGTTATTCTTTCGCGCGGCAGGTCGCGGAAGACCCAAAGGATTGGTATGTGGTGGAGATCTCCAGTTTTCAGCTGGATGATATTCTGAGTTTTCGGTCGGATGTGGCTATCCTGACCAATATTACGGAGGATCACCTGGACCGCTATGAGTACAAATTTGAGAACTATATCGCCAGCAAGTTTCGGATCACCATGAATCAGACTGCTGAAGACCACTTTATATATAATGAAGACGATCCTGTGATAACCAAGTATATAAGCCAATTTTCGATTCACTCTAACCACCTACCATTTACTATGCAACAGGAACCCGGCAAAGGAGCATTTATCAAGAACGGACAGATGAACATCAATACAGGCAGCGAGAAACTTCAAATGAGCATTTATGATTTTGCCCTGAAGGGCATTCACAATCAATACAACACCATGGCAGCAGGCATCGCATCCGCCACCGTCGGAATCCGAAAGGAGAAGATCCGGGAAGCCATCCAGAGCTTTGAAGCGCTGGAACACCGAATGGAATATGTCAGCACGGTACGTGGGGTGGAGTTTATCAATGACTCCAAGGCAACCAATGTCAACAGCACCTGGTATGCTCTGGAAAGCATGGATAAGCCGACTATTCTGATACTTGGCGGGGTAGACAAGGGCAACGACTATGGGCTTATCCGGGACCTCGTGAAGGAGAAAGTGAAGGCTATCGTTTGCATGGGGGTGGATAACCGCAAGATCCACGACGCGTTTCAGCACGATGTTCCGCTGATGGTGAACACCCTGAGCGCGGAAGAAGCCGTGAAGGCCGCTTTCCATTTTGCTACGAAGGGAGATGTGGTGTTGCTGAGTCCGGCCTGCGCCAGCTTTGACCTGTTCAAAAATTATGAAGACCGGGGACGGCAGTTCAAGGAGGCTGTCCGTGATCTATGAGTAATCCTGCTACGATAGAAAAATCACCGTTTGGCAGCCTTAGGTCGCGTACCAGGGGCGACAAGGTTATCTGGACCGCAGTGGTCCTTTTAGCCGTTGTATCCCTGTTGGTGGTATACAGCAGTACCGGCTTGCTCGCCTATAAGATGTACAAGGGGAATACGGAAGTCTATCTCTTTAAGCAGTTCGCTTTTATCATGGTGGGAGTGCTGATCATTTATTTCGCCCACCAGGTCAATTATACCGTCTATTCGAAGGTTGCGAGAATCCTGTTTTTGGTGTCCATACCGCTGTTGTTCTATACCCTGTTCTTTGGCGTTAAGCTCAATGAGGGGAGCCGCTGGATCCGGCTGCCGATCATCAATATGACCTTCCAGACCTCGGATCTTGCCAAGCTGGCATTGTTCATGTATCTGAGCCGGCTGCTGAGCAAGAAGCAGGATATGATCAAAGATTTCCGGACGGGCTTTCTGCCGGTGATCACTCCTGTCGCCGTCATCTGTGTGCTGATAGCCCCGGCCAATCTGTCGACGGCGCTGCTGATAGGCGCCACCAGTCTGATGCTGCTTTTTATCGGCCGGGTCAGCGCAAAGCATCTTTTGCTGACTGTTGTCATTGCCGCGATACCGCTGGTGATATTGGTCTCGGCGGCCGTCATCCGGCACAAGTCCAATGGGGGTGTCACTGAAAAACCGAGGGTGGAGGGCAGGTCGCGTCTGTCTGTCCGGGTGGATACCTGGATCAGCAGGGTGGAGACCTTTGTGTATGGGGATAAGGAAACCAACGACGACAAGAACTATCAGACCAATCAGGCCAAGATAGCCATTGCAAAGGGAGGTATTCTGGGTCTTGGGCCCGGCAACAGCCAGCAGAGAAATTTTCTGCCTCATCCTTATTCGGACTTCATCTTCGCCATCATCATCGAAGAGTACGGGCTCGTCGGGGGCTTGTTCATAGTGCTTATCTACCTGGTATTCCTGTTGCGAAGCATCCGGATATTCCGGCGCTGTCCGTTTGCATTTGGAGCGTTTCTGGCGCTGGGGCTGAGCTTCACCCTCGTCATACAGGCGCTGGCGAATATGGCGGTGAACGTCAATCTGTTTCCTGTCACGGGTGTTACGCTGCCGCTGGTCAGTATGGGAGGCAGTTCGTTCCTGTTCACCTGTCTGGCGATCGGGATAATACTCAGTGTGGCGCGGAATGCGGAGCAAAATGAAGGCGATGAAACAAAAGATATGGAGGAAACTGCTGCATGAGCAATAAACGAATCATCATAGCAGGCGGCGGCACCGGGGGCCATATTTTCCCGGCCATTGCCATTGCGGGTGCGCTGAAACAGCTGGATCCGACTATCGAATTCCTTTTTGTCGGGGCGAAGGGAAAGATGGAGATGGAAAAGGTGCCTCAGGCGGGTTATCGTATCGAAGGGATAGACATTGCCGGATTTAACAGAAGTTCTTTGATAAAGAATATCGGGTTGCCGCTGAAGTTGATCAGGAGCTTTTTCCAGGTCAGTAAAATCTTCAGCAGTTATATGCCGGATGCGGTGATCGGCGTGGGAGGTTACTCGAGTTTCCCGGTGTTGCGTGCGGCGCAGGCCAAGGGCATTCCAACATTTATCCATGAGAGCAATTCTTTTGCGGGTAAGAGTAATATTTTATTGGGGAAGAAGGCGGTGAAGATCTTTGTTGCGAGTGACGGGATGGAGAAGTTCTTTCCTGCGGACCGGATAATGGCGACGGGTAATCCTGTAAGAAGCGCCATTGTAAAGAGTACGGTGAGCCGGGACGAGGCCGTCCGGCATTTTGGGCTCGATCCGGCCAGGTCTGTTGTGTTGTCGACGGGGGGTAGTCTTGGCGCAAAGGGTATCAACGAGGCTGTTGCCGCCCATATCGCGGAGTTCGGAGACATCCAGCTGGTCTGGCAGACGGGAAAGCCGTTCGCTGCGGAGGCGGCGGCGGTCAGCAAGGGCCGGAATAATGTATGGACAGGTGATTTTATTCCCCGGATGGAGTATGCTTTTGCTGCTGCGGACGTGGTGATATCGCGGTCGGGGGCTATGTCGATCGCCGAGCTCTGTGTGGCGCGTAAGCCGGTGGTGTTCGTACCGTTTCCCTTTGCGGCGGAGGACCACCAGACGGCCAATGCCCAAAACCTGGTGAATAAGGGGGCGGGGCTGATGGTGAAGGATAGCGAGGCGCGGGAAAAGTTGGTGAATATGGTGGTGGGGCTTTGTCGTGACAGGGCGCGGCAGGAGCAACTGAAAGAGAATATCGGCCGGCTGGCTGTTGTGGATGCGGCCGACCGGATAGCGGGAGAGATACTAAAAGAAATTGGACCGAAATGATCGAGTTAAAAGATATAAAGCGACTCTATTTTATAGGTATCGGCGGGATAGGGATGAGTGCGTTGGCGCGCTACTTCCGGTTTCATGGCCGGGAGGTCAGCGGGTATGACCGGACGGAGACGCCGTTGACGCTTCAGCTTTCGGAGGAGGGTATCGACATACACTATTCGGAGGATGTCGGGGCGATACCGAAGGATGCGGATCTGGTTGTCTATACGCCGGCGGTGCCTGCGGCTCATAAGGAGCTGGTATGGTATCAGCAGCATTCTTATACCCTGATGAAGAGAAGCGAGGTGCTGGGTCTGATAACCGCGAGCTCTTTTAATATATGTGTCGGGGGTACTCATGGGAAGACGACTATTACGACATTGATCGCGCATATCCTGCGGCATAGCGGTTATGGCTGTAATGCTTTTCTCGGTGGGATCGCGGTCAATTATAACAGCAATTTCTGGAGTGATCCGGGGAATGTCTGTGTGATAGAGGCCGACGAGTATGACCGCAGCTTCCTGAAGCTGAGCCCTGATGTGGCTGTTGTGACGGCCATGGATGCGGACCATCTCGATATCTATGGAACGGCGGATGCGGTCAGGCAGGCGTTTGTCGAGTTTTCGGGACGGCTGAAGTCCGGGGGGCTTCTAATCAGCAAGAGGGGACTGGACGGGCTTAGGGGAGGGCGGCAGCTGAGTTATGGGATTGGCGCCGGCGCCGATGTTTTTGCGACCGATATCAGCATCGACCAGGGCGACTATCTGTTCAGCGTGAAGATGGCTGACTGGAGTCTCGAGAGGATAGCGCTGCCGATGGGCGGGCGTCATAACGTGGAAAACGCTACTGCCGCCGTCGCCGTTGCGCACCTTCTGGGTATTGCCGGTGATAAGATAGTGGCGGCGGTTGCCGCGTTCAGGGGTGTTAAGCGGCGGTTTGAATACGTCATCAAAGAGCCGCACCGGGTGTTCATAGACGACTATGCCCATCATCCGGAGGAGTTGAGGGCGTTGATCAGCGGTGCGAAAGAGCTGTTCGGACGGATGAAGGTGACGGTCATTTTTCAGCCGCACCTCTTCAGCAGGACCCGTGATTTCGCCGATGGTTTTGCCGCCAGTCTGGACCTTGCGGATGAGGTGTTCCTGCTGCCGATCTATCCTGCGCGGGAATTGCCGATCGGGGGGGTTACAAGCGATCTGATCGCCGGAAAGATGCCGGGAGGGAAGGCGAGGGTTTGTGACAGGAAGGAATTGCTGGAGATCATAAAGGGGCGTGGTGACTGGGAAGTGGTGATAACGGCGGGTGCGGGAGATATCGATACGCTGGTTGAACCGATCCGGCAGTTGCTGGAGACAAAATAATTGTGAACGGGAAGTTCGAATGACCCGGGCACTGGTTGTACCCGTCTGATGGCCCGCTGGACCATCGGGCGGGTCTCAATGAAAGTTGGAAAATAGGGTCGGAGGCCCGGAAAAAAGAAGGATGGCCGTAAAGCTAAATATGAGGAAGGTCGTGGGCGTCGTCGTCTGGGGCGTGGTGGGCACTGGTGTACTGGTGCTGCTGGTTGCGGCTGTCCGTTACAGAAATAACAACGTCTGTAAGGGGTTTCATATCGAGATCAGCGGTCCGTCGGCGAATCTGTTTGTCGATAAAAAGGGGATCGCGGATCTGCTGGTCAGCAATGGGGTGGGAAAGGGCGGGAGCCGACCGATAACTTCTTTTAATCTCCGTCGGCTGGAGTCGACGCTGGAGAAGAATGTCTGGATAGAAAAGGCGCAGCTGTTCTTTGATAACAATGGGATACTTCGGGTGAATGTGATCGAAAGGGAGCCTGCGGCGCGGGTGTTCACCAGTGACGGCGGCAGCTGTTATATCGACAGCACGGGCGTTCAGCTCCCGCTGCAGGATAGAGTGCAGGCGCGGCTGCCGGTGTTTACCGGCTATCCCGGTGCAAAGGTCCGGCTGCAGGGGCGGGACAGCATACTGACGAGGGATATACTGAGTCTGAGTGATTTTATCCGGCAGGACTCTTTCTGGTCGGCGCAGGTTGCCCAGGTGAATATCAGGGCGGACAGGACTTTTGAGTTGTTGCCGGAGGTTGGAAGTCATCGGGTAACACTGGGCGACGGCAGCGATATCGGTCTGAAGTTTCACCGGCTGTATGTTTTTTATAAACAAGTGC